>Ga0302320_10025589_pt1 | contig 11466 bp, 8 predicted proteins | sample Bog_T0_3_FD_202130 | JGI IMG/M metagenome (GOLD analysis project Ga0302320, IMG submission 202130) | Peat permafrost microbial communities from Stordalen Mire near Abisko, Sweden - Bog_T0_3 | ecosystem: Environmental > Terrestrial > Soil > Wetlands > Peat | place: Sweden: Abisko, Stordalen Mire... | reverse complement strand
GGTTCAGGAGGTTTCACTACCAGTTCCCGCAGGAATTGACCGCGAGGATTATCCAAGTTACGATCTACCGGTATTCACGGACAGACTCAATGGCTATGAGCAGGTAGATTATTCAGGCGGAGACAAAGACCAATCCGCGGTAGCACTTTTCGCTACAACGGATGGAGGGCACACATGGAATCTCGATAGGGTTCTGTCGAATCTCGCCCCTGCCGCAGGCGGCGGGCATCGGTCCTCTGCCATTGCCGGTTCCTCCTGGATATTTTCCTTCGCTCCCGAAGAGTCTAAAACAACGCTATTAAAACTTCACCCAAATGACAGGAAAGCGGCCTCAGTCAATGAGAAAGGCCGCGATAACTTCAATGGTTGCAAACTAAGCTTCACGACTCCCGACGAGGGATGGATGAATTGTTCTGGCGTACTATCTTCCACCATTGATGGTGGCGCATCTTGGACGGCTGTCACACCGCGCGCCCGCAACGGCGTTCTCACACCAGAGCCGATTACCCCTTTGCAGAGTCCAAAGCTGCTGAATACTCATCCAGTCAAACTTTCCCGACCGAAAATTGTGCCGAACGCCGCCATTGCTCCTGCCAGCGGCGGTACCCAGAGCGGCATCGACCAACATCTTGGATTTGATAGCTCAAATGTATTATCGTCGGGCGACATGGCGATCTGGTGGAACTCTAGCCCTTACTATGACGTTGGGTTTTACCTCCCCAACTCCCCTAATCGCCATAACGATCCGACTTTGGTAGCGCATAAAGAGCAGGGCGGAATCGACTGGATTTCCGCAGTCACAGCGCAAGGCTGGGGTCTCTTCCCGGTCTGGTTTGGACTTCAACCACCTTGCGCCAACGCGACTTTTCCAAAGACGGGCTATATCAGCGTCGGTGCGGCTGCTGCGCAAGACGCAGAACAAGCCGATCTCGCATACGCTTCGGCTACTAATCTAGGACTGGATGGAGCCGTCGTCTACTTCGATATCGAACCATATGCAAATGGTGGAACGTGCAGTAAGGCAGTCAGAGCATACGTCGGGGCCTTCGTCAACGAGTTTCATGAGGATGCGCAAAGTGACGGCGTCACCAGTTCCGTCGGCGTTTATGGGCATGTTGACAATGCGCCCTCCGATCTTTACAGTGCGGCTCCAAGGCCCGACGAGATTTGGATCGCAAACAATTCCAATCGGGTTACTGTCTGGAACCTTGGCCAAGGCAAAAGCGGAACGATGAACGCTCAACTTACCGATGATAAGTGGCCGGATTACCAGAGAATGCATCAGTATTTGATTGATACTAAATCGAAACCCGTTCATCAAGTGTGGGGAGGTGTTCCTACTGATACGACCCGGACATTCGACCTGGACCTCGTGGACGCGACCATCGTTCCCAGCACGGGCGTTAAAAATATGCCGAGCAGCATAGGTTATATGCTGGTCGGGGATGGGACTGAGAACTATTGGCTGAGTGGAATCGCCAATGGTGCTGTCGATTCCTCGGGGCTTCATTTAGGCGAGGGCGTTGGTAGCTACTTTTTGTCCGACATTTCGGCTTATCCCGAATACGACCCATTCATGTATCCGACAGCTGGAGCCACTTATGACTGGGAAGCGATCGACGCGACGTTCGTCTACCCAGGGGCGTATACCACCTCGGCGAATGCGATCAATAACAAAGGTGAGATTGTTGGTGAAGTACTATGACGTGGACGACCAATATGGCGATGGAATAACTCACGGATTTTATGCTGCAAGCAGTAGCTCTCCTCTTCAGACCTTCGATTATCCCGGTTCATTGATGACAGTGCTAACGGGCATCAACGATGCAGGCTGGATAGTCGGAAACTATGCCATCAACGACGCTAACGGCAATGAAATGCACTGTTTGCTCTGGAAATCTCCCTATGCTTCCAGTGCTCCCGTTTCTTTCGATATGCCTGGCGAGTCTGACGGTGAAATCCAGCAATGTTCCGGCATCAATGGCTTGGGTCAAATTGTCGCCTGGATTGGTGATATAACCACGGCATTCGAGGACGACGCGGAAGCTGGCAATCCAGGCAATCCTGCTAATGTCACAGTTATTCCTCTGCCGGACGATGTTTTTGAGGTGATGCCATACGGAATCAATAACAATGGCATAATAGCCGGCGAAATGTTCGATCATACGGACTCAGAGTTGGGATTCCTAGTTAACTCAAGCGTGTTTATTTCTATAATTAACCCAGTTGAAGCAGATTTCCCGCTTGAAATTGTTGGAATCAACGATGAGGTTCAAATGGTATCTCCCGCTTACTTCTTCAGCTTCTATCCCATTCAGCCCTGACCCAAGGTAATCGACTTATCCTTCGCCCCAGGTCTCAAGGCGTGAGACCCGGGATTGCAGACCGCAATCAGCCCGTGACCTGCCCGGTCATGTCATAGAGAATCGCGCGCGCGGTCGTGTCTTCGTCAGCCTTTGAACTGATCAGCAAGTCGTAGAGATGCAGATTGCACCAGCTCTTGCCAAAATACTGTTGCAGGTATTTGGCGCGCTCTCCATCGACCGTGCGAATGCGTTGTTCAATATCTGCGCCCTTTTCGAGACGCGCATTGAGCCGCTTCACGCGCTCTTTGAGCGGCGCGTAAACAAAGACGTGATACACGTCGGGCTTATGCTGCAAGACGCACTGCGAACCGCGTCCCACGATCACGCAATTGCCCTCGGTATAGGCTTCCTCAATGATCTTGCGCGAAATCTTTACCATCGCGTCGGCATCGAAGACGGATTCATCCATGAGTTCCAGCCCCGCCGCCAGGGCAGCCGAACGCATCGCCTGCTGGTTGATCCGGCGCAGCCATGAATCGACGTGTTCATCGTAGTGGCGAACAACTTTTGAATCCACATGCGCCGCATAGGCGATGGCGTCAATGATGTCGCGATCCAGCAGCTTCCAGCCGAGCCACTCGGCAATCGTCTGCGCAATGCGGCCTCCGCCGCTGCCAAATTCCCTGTTGACTGTCAATACGCGGTAATCCACTTTCCCTCCCGCAAAACCGGCAACAATCCACGTTACACCTCTGGAGCGGTTCTTGCCAGTACTGTCTGCGCCAGCTACTGTTACGCGAGGCGCAACCCGTAAACTGGATGCGTGATCGCTTTGTGTGCGGCCGGATGCGCGCGAGAACTCGGCTGGCAGGAGGGTTGGCAATGAAGAAAATTGGGATATTGTTCGGCGGGGAAAATAGTTTTCCAGGTGCGCTGGTCGCGCGCATCAACGAGAGCCACGTGGAAGGCATCGCAGCCGAGTTTGTGTCGACCGGCGCTGTGCGGTTTGACCGGCCTTCGAACTACGCGGTCATCGTCGACCGAATTTCGCACGCCGTGCCTTTTTATCGCGCTTTTTTGAAACATGCCGCGCTGCATGGCGCCGTGGTGATCAATAACCCTTTTTGGGCCTCGGCCGACGACAAGTTTTTCAACTATTCCCTGGCCGTGAAACTGGGGGTCGCCGTTCCCGCTACCGTGTTGCTGCCACATAAGTTACTGCCACCGGGCGCGAGCGAACACACGATGCGAAACCTGGAATATCCGCTCGATTGGGAGGCGGTTTTCGCGGCTGTCGGCGAACATGGCTTTCTGAAACCAATCGACGGCGGCGGTTGGCGCGACGTGCGCGAGGTGCGGGGCCGTGAAGAATTCTTCCGGGCCTACGATGAAACACGCGATTTATGTATGGTTTACCAAACGGCGATCGATTTTTCGGAATATTTTCGCTGCTATGTGGTGGGCCGGAAAAAGGTACGGATCATGGCCTACGATCCCCGCCGACCTCATGCCGAGCGCTATGTGACCGACCCCTCGCCGACGCGCAAGACGCTGCTGAAGCGTATGCGAAAAGACGCGATAAAGCTTTGCAAGGCCTTGGGTTATGACTTCAATACGGTGGAATTTGCGGTCAAGAACGGCACGCCCTATGCCATCGATTTCATGAACCCGGTACCGGACGCCGATTTGCATTCGGTTGGCCAGGCCAACTTCGACTGGATCGTCGAAGCCTTCGCGGAAATGGCAATTTCCAGAGCAAAAGCCGTGCGGCCGGCGCCGGATGTGCGTGGGCTGGCCTTCTTTGGGGCAATAAAGAGTTCGTCCCCCCAGGTGGCGAAAAGCGGCACAAAAAAAACAAGTGCGATTTAATTTTTGTGTACTTGGAAGGTGTTTTTTGCCGGAACGGGGCTGAAATCGACGGCTTTAAACAAAGGGAACGATTCTCTCCAAAATCGGCACAACAGGGGAGAAGCGGTGTTCATGCGGGCGCACATGGTGAGATTGCGAGCTACTGAGGTGAGGCTCATCACATCCACGGAAGCGATTACTCCGGCAGACTCTCTTCAGGCAAGAGTTTCGTTTCCTTGGTCGCAGAGTGTTTTCGAACCGGCCGGTATGGCCATGCAGGGGTTTGAATCCACGGCTTCCGGTGGCGGGATTGACCGGCGGCAGACGGTAGACAACGATGGTGCACGCGGCGAACTCGATGATAACGCAGGGACGGCAGCGGCAGATGGCCCGGCAGGTTCCTGTGGGATGCGCCGCCTGTGCGAACCGGCGTCCCGGCTGGTTCTGCTCTCTGGGCAGCGCGGTTCTGGCCGATCTGGAAGTGCTGACCGGCAACATCACGATTGGCGCGCAATCCCAGTTATTTACGCAGGGCGAGGATGCGCGCTGCCTTTATCTGATCTGCGACGGCTATCTGAAGCTGACGGCCGGCAACAATCCAGACCGTCAAATGATTGTGCGCGTGGCGGGTCCGGGGTCGATGCTGGGGCTTTACGCTGTGCTTTCGCATGGCACCTATGAGGTTTCCGCGGAAACGCTGACGACCGCGCAGTTGCGGCCCATTGACCGCGAACAGTTTCTGGCCTTTCTCAGAACCCATAAAGAGGCGCAGATGCGGGCTGTGCAGTGCATCTGCCAGGAATATCGGTTTGCCTTGCAGGATGCCTGCCGAATCGCGCTGGCCGAGACAGTGGCCGCCCGGTTGGGCCGTCTTTTGCTCGAATTGGCTCACCAGATCGGCGAGCAAATGGAGGATGGCAGCTTCCGTTTTCCGCTGTTGCTGACTCACGAAGAGATGGCTTCGATGGCCAGTACGACCCGCGAAACGGTCACGCGAACGCTGGGGCAATTTCGCAAAGATAGCTGGATTTCCATCGAAGACGCGCTGATCACGCTGCACCGGCCGGAGCATTTGCAGACACTTTCCTAGCTTTTCGCGCTTTCTTTCATCGGACAATCGAGTCAAAGAGCTATCATCACAGTAGCTGATGACCGATTTTCACCGGGTTCAGTGCCGATTTGGAATCTGAAACGGACAACGCTTCAGCCTGGAGTTCATGGTGCCCTTGGATCGAATTGCTGCTTTTTTCCCCGTTCTTTTGATCTCATGTTGTTTCGCACCGGCGCAGACCGCGTCGGCGCAGGCAGCTACGTCTCAGGCGGCTGTCACTTCGGCGGTAAGCCCCGAGGTCAGCACCTTTCAAAAGCTCGAGGATACCTGGTCGAGCGCCATCAACCAGCGCGATCAATACAGCTTGGAACTGGTGCTATCACCGTTGTTTGTGGACATTGCGGCTAGCGGCGACATTACGACGCGCAACCAGCAACTGGCGCAGTTGATCACGCTCGACGACAAGACGCTGCATCTCGATCAGCGCGTCATCACCGTGCGTATGCTGGGCGATGTAGCCGTAGCGAATGGCACGTATGTGCTGCACCATAAAGCGGCTTCCGGAGCCAATCCGATCGATGAAAAGGGCGTTTTCACGCATGTTTTCGAACGGGCGCGGGGCGGATGGCAGTGCGTCAATTCGCAGCGGACCTGGGTTCGCGAAGATCCGAACGTCAAGACGAAAAAGCAGACGAACGCCGAAATGCCGTTCCACATTCCGATTCCGCTGTTTGGCAAGAGCGAAAAAAGCCAGTAGGCACCCGCCTGGTTCTCAATTTTCAGCGCCTTGGGCCGAAACTGTAACATCCGGCTGAAGTATCGATAGTTACATATCTTTTATTGAATTGGGCTGTGCTTCGGCATGGCCCAATTTGTTTCCGGCTGCTCTGGAACCCCGACTCCGATTTCTCACACCCTTCGAAAGCCCGCCGATAACTCCGGATAGTGTGTGCAAAGCGCCGGCATTGACCTGCCGTCAAGAGCGCACCGGTGCTTGAAAGGACCACTCTTCATGAATCGCAGTTCGCTGGGTTTTCGCGTCGCTGTTTCCACGCTCGCGACGGTTATCGTCGTCTGCCTGATCTTCAGTGTTTTTGCATGGCGCATCATTTCTGCACGCGTCACGCAACAAGCATTGCAGGAGTCGGCTGCTCAAACAGAAGAAGCGATCAGCCGTTTGGCGACGATCGACCAGCTCTCCCGCGCTCAGGTTGACAGTGCGATGCGGATTCTTGAGGATGAGAGCCGGGCAAAAGGAACGCCGGCTTTGAGGGGAACTGCGGTTGTGTCGGGAAAAACCGTACCCGATCTTCACCTGGGCGGCGAATCGCAGGTTTTGAATTTTGCGATGGTCGATCGCGTCAAGGAACTGGCCGGTGGCACGGCTACGCTGTTTGTCTGGGATGGAGCGAATTTTGTTCGCGTTACGACCAACGTGTTGAAGCCGGACGGTTCACGGGCCGTGGGAACGGTGCTCGACCCGCACGGGAAAGCCTTTGCGGCTCTGCGCCAGGGACAGCCATTTAACGGGGTTGTGGACATTCTCGGCACGCCTTACACGACGAGCTACATTCCGATGCTGGACGCTGACGGCAAGTTGGCCGGCGTGTGGTACACCGGTTTCCGGCTGGATACGATTGCTTCTTTGGGCAAGTTGATCGAGAATGCTCAGATATTGGACCACGGCTTTCTCGCGCTGCTGAAGCCATCAGGAGCCGTCGTTTTTCACGGCAGTCAGATTTCGGATTCCGAGCTTGCGCAGTTGCGTAAACAACCCAATGGCTGGCAGATTCATGAAGAAGTCTACGCGCCCTGGGGATATACGGTCTGGACGGCTTATCCTAAATCGGATGGAACGGCGCGGCTGTTGCAGATCGTGGGGATTCTGGCCGGAGCCACGGTGATTCTGGTTGGCGTCATCATCGTGTTGCAGTTTGTGCTGCTCGGCCGCCTTGTGTTGCGGCCGGTACTTTACTTAACCGAGCGGCTCCTGAACGCCGATTTGAATACACAGATCGAGACCGACCGCAGCGACGAAATTGGCGCGTTGAGCGACGGCTTCAACGGATTTATTCTGCGGCTGCGGGAAGCGATGATCCAGGTGCGGGACGGGTCGGCTGCGGCAACGGCAAAATCCGGCGAGATTCGCGATATTGCGCATGAGGCGGAGGCGAGTTTGACTGAGCAATGCCAGCGTGCGGAGTATGCGGCTACAGAAATCGTTCAGCTGTCGAGCGAGATTACCGGCAACTCAAACAGGACTCGGGAAGTAACGGAACATACGCGGGCCGCAGCCGACGCGGCGCGCAGTGGAAACGAACAGGTGCGATCGGCAGTCGCGCTGATTCAAGGCCTTTCCGAAGACACGCAGCAGAGCGCCAATCGCATCACTTCGCTCAGTGAGCGAACCAGGCAGATTGGCAGCATTGTCGGAGTCATCGAAGAGATCGCCGCAGGAACGAACCTGCTGGCGCTTAACGCGTCTATCGAAGCAGCGCGGGCCGGCGAGCACGGACGAGGCTTTGCCGTTGTGGCTGGCGAGGTGCGTCGGCTGGCCGAGCGCACGGCCCAGGCAACGCAACAGGTAGCGGGATTAATCAGCGGCATTGAAGAAGAAACCAGCCTGGCCTCGACCGACATCATGGGAGCCTGCGCTCATGCGGTCAAGGGCGCGGGCGCGGTCTCCGAACTCGGCGCTGCCTTTGAGCGCATCTCCGGCCTGGTGATCGAAGTCGATGGGCGAATGTCGCAAATCGCCGAAGCCGGCCAGCGCGAAGCCGAGTCCGCCAACTCGGTCAGGGACACGATGCACCGCATGGCTTCTAAATCCAAAGAGACGGCCGCCGGGGTTGGCGTTGTCGTCTCTGCCGCGGACCAACTCAAAGGAACGGCCGGCAACCTGGAAGAGCTGGTCAATCAGTTCCAGCTCGGAGAGGATTTGCGATAAAGGCGGTTATCGCGACGGGCCCTGGCGGGAAATTCCCAAGAGCATTGTGGTTCCCCGCAAGGTGGGGATTCTGCTACACTGGTTCAAGCGCAATCACGGGGGCAATGTGCCAGGCCACGCCCCGAAAATTCCGCTAATGCACGGCATGTTCGGGGAGTGGCTCAGCCTGGTAGAGCACCTGGTTCGGGACCAGGGGGTCGGAGGTTCAAATCCTCTCTCCCCGACCATTTAATTAATTAACTTATAGTGGCTTTCTCCCGACTTAGAAGTTTTTCCGTACCGTTTACTTAATCGTCATTTATCTTCGCGTTCGCTCGGACGAACAGACGAGAAATGCGTACGGGCTTGAATCGCAAAAATCCGTTTGCATGCGCTTTTGTAGAGAGCGTGGAAGGACTGTTGTAACAGTGTTTGCGATCCGGGGGCTTCTGGATGGAAAGATATTGTTGATGTTCAGCGAAGAATACCATCTGATTTGGCCCAGTACTGGAAGGCGGTTTCTAACAATTACGGAAATGTGCATTTGGTGGGCCCACCAGGACTTGAACCTGGAACCAACGAATTATGAGTTCGCTGCTCTAACCAATTGAGCTATGGGCCCTCTTCTGTATGTAAATGGTTGCAAATGAGTTATATAGCAGAATAGAATCCTGCGTAAATTTTGCTCATTTTATTGAGGCGGACCGCCATTTTCTTGCCCCGCATAACTTTGAAGGCACTTGGCCCAAGTAATGCTCGGAAGCTAAACCGCTTCACAGGAACACCGTTAATTTTTCTATTTTCGCACACTTCATCTCATTCCACATCCATTTAAATGATCGCCTCGTGCAAGTTAAAAAAGACAACGAGCTACGAACAGTCAGCGATGAGCGTGCTGTAGATGGCCGACCATTTCAAATATCTATGACCGTGCGTTCGGCAAATAATCTTCGGCTCTTCCACGGACTTGATGAAGCTACTCTTGGGCGACGTAGTTGAATGGCCATCATTCGCTTCCATTTTTTGCGCGCTTGCAACCGACGCGGCGATCGGAGTCCCTGCCACAAGCCGGTGCACTTGAAGTTGGGACGAGATTTGCAAAATGGTCCTGTCAATTTGCGTGGGCGAAGTCCCTACCAGACGGTCATTCAATGTGCTGAGTTGGCGGTCACATACTCTCCCAAGTGGTGGTTCTAAAATGGACTCGATTCCCGCTAGTTTTTCGGTGTCATATGGTGCCATCGAAATTTTACGAAACGTTTTCTTAGCCCAAACAGACGAAGGAGCGCAACTCCAAATGCATACACAGGAAATTGAACACATGTGCGTGGTCGCCAAAGGCCCGAACCATGGCCCGGCGCCCATTCCACAAGAGGGCCGTTGGACCAAGGCGAAAGAAGTCAGCGACATCTCGGGCCTGACCCATGGTGTCGGCTGGTGTGCCCCTCAACAGGGAGCATGTAAACTCACGCTGAACGTTAAAAACGGCATCATTGAAGAAGCACTGGTCGAAACGATTGGCTGCACTGGCATGACTCATTCGGCAGCGATGGCCGCCGAAATTCTTCCCGGCAAGACCATTCTTGAAGCGTTGAATACCGATTTGGTTTGCGATGCGATCAATGTGGCGATGCGCGAACTGTTTTTGCAGATCGTTTACGGGCGCACGCAGACGGCGTTTTCAGAGGGCGGATTGCCCATTGGCGCCGGACTGGAAGATCTGGGCAAGGGGTTGACCAGCGTGACAGGTACGATGTATGGCACCAGCGAAAAAGGTGCGCGTTATCTGCAACTGGCCGAGGGCTATGTCACGGAACTGGCTCTGGACGAGGATAGCGAGATCATCGGCTATAAATTTGTGCGGCTGGGCGTGATGATGGAGTCGATCGCCAAGGGCGTTGACCCGCAGACCGCGCTGACCAAAGCGACTGGCACCTATGGCCGTTTTGCCGACGCTGTCAAAACCATCAACCCCCGCAAGGAATAAGGAGAAGATCATGGCTTTGTTTGAAGGATATGAAAGACGGATTGCGCAGATCGACTCCTATCTTGCTGCTTCAGGTATCGAGTCGCTCGAAAAAGCAGAGAAGATTTGCTTGGACAAGAATGTCGACGTTCGCAAAATTGTGAAGTCCATCCAGAACATCTCATTTGAAAATGCTGGCTGGGCTTATTTGATTGGCGCCGCTGTGGCCATCAAGAAACAGCAGAAAGTTGCCGCGGAAGTCGCCGAGACGCTGGGCACGGGCTTGCAAGCTTTCTGCATTCCGGGTTCGGTTGCGGATGATCGCAAGGTGGGCATCGGTCACGGCAATCTGGCCGCAATGCTGCTGCGCGAAGAGACCGGCTGCTTCGCATTCTGCGCCGGACATGAATCGTTTGCGGCGGCCGAAGGCGCAATCGGCTTGGCTCGCTCGGCCAACAATGCACGCAAGACTCCGCTGCGCGTCATTCTCAACGGACTGGGCAAAGATGCGGCGCTGATCATATCGAGGGTCAACGGCTTTACTTACGTGCAGACTGAGTTTGACTACGCCACTGGCAAGCTGAACGTTGTGCGCGAGAAGGCATATTCCAAAGGAGAACGCGCGGCTGTCCGCTGCTATGGTGCCGACGACGTGCGCGAAGGCGTGGCCATCATGCACCTGGAGCGGGTGGATGTGGCCATCACTGGCAACTCGACCAACCCGACCCGCTTCCAGCATCCAGTGATGGCGATCTACAAGAAAGAGCGGCTGCTTGACGGGAAGAAGTTTTTCTCAGTCGCTTCCGGTGGCGGCACGGGACGCACGCTTCATCCCGATAACATGGGGGCGGGTCCGGCTTCTTATGGCATGACCGACACCATGGGCCGTATGCACTCGGATGCGCAGTTTGCTGGATCGTCAAGCGTTCCCGCGCACGTCGAGATGATGGGGCTGATCGGTATGGGCAACAACCCAATGGTCGGCGCATCGGTTGCGGTCGCAGTCGCTGTGGAACAGGCGATGAAGGCGTAGCCAGTACTTGCAGCCGTATTGTTCTGGCTTTGTGGTCTATCTTCGACCCGGCGTCCTTTTCACGAATTGCTGACGAGGACACCGGCGGTCGGAGATTCCGATTTGCAATTCTGCGAGTCGCGGCTTATGGCGCTCTATCTGGCTATGGTACAAGTTGATCTGGCGAAGGATGCCGAGCATTTCTTCGCGGTCTATAAAGATATGGAAGGAAAGTTTACCAAGGAGCTTGGTTGGAAAGATTGCGACGCAGTGCAAGAGATCATCCGTGCGACTCGGATTTGTTTAGCAACGACTCGAGCACAAATTAATCATCGTCTATCGAGCCTCTTGCAAAAT
>Ga0302320_10025586_pt1 | contig 11467 bp, 16 predicted proteins | sample Bog_T0_3_FD_202130 | JGI IMG/M metagenome (GOLD analysis project Ga0302320, IMG submission 202130) | Peat permafrost microbial communities from Stordalen Mire near Abisko, Sweden - Bog_T0_3 | ecosystem: Environmental > Terrestrial > Soil > Wetlands > Peat | place: Sweden: Abisko, Stordalen Mire... | reverse complement strand
GGCCCCACCTCCCAAACACCGCCGCACTCCTCGCACTCCCCACGACTACACACCAACTCCCACAATTACTCCATGCCACCTGTCTCCCCAGAAAATTAAGTCCCTTGACCACTTCTTCTTTATGTGGCATCATGCCAGTCTGTAATGAACCGTTATTATCATTACCATTAACATTAACACCATTTGCAGTTGCAATTGCAATTGCATTCTCATTCTCAACTTCATTCCTTTTCCTTTTCCTTTTCTTTTCTCTCTGTGGTTTCTCTTTCTGAACATGCATCTTACGACTTTTTCTATGATCCAAAGTCTGCATGTCTTCATGCAAATACTTCAAAGAAGGACGATGCCAGGAGTGAGAAGTAGAGACAGAAGGAGAAGCAGGAGAAGGACGACTAACTAGTGGATCTCCCATGTAGTATTTCTTGTTCCATAACTCGGTGGTTGTGCTTAGTTCGCGGGCAGTGAGCGGTTTTTCTGATGCGGGTTTGGACGAGGACGTGCTGTCGCTTTCATGCGAAGAGGAGGGTGACGTCTCACGAACACGTGTACGTGGATTTCCTCCGTGCGGACCAGAGGGTCGTGAGCGTTGTCGGAAAGTGGTTAGAAAGGGAGGACGTTTGACGGCTTGGTGTTCGCCGGTAGGGTCGTTAGCGTCGATGAGCTCGGGATAAGCAGTTCGGTATTTCCCATATTCGGCGATGCGTTGCAGGTCCCAGAAAAAGACTTTAGAGTAGTTATTTCCTACGGCTAGGCAGGGCCCAGAAGCCTTAGTTCCGTGGAATAGAGAGAATTTAATGAAATGGGTGTCACCGTCCGGAGAAATGAATTGGTTAATTCGTTTGAAGGGTTCGGTGGTAGTGGAGTTTGAGAAATAAGACCAAGTGGCCCGATCACCATCATGGGTTGTTGGGGCACTAAAGCGATCAGGTACGGGGTTCTTGGAGGAGAAACCGGTAATTGACCAAAGAACGACGAGACTCTCGTTGGCACCACGAGAGATGATAAGGTCCCCATGGAAAGCTATGCTGAGACGGTGTTAATTTCCGTTCTAGGGGGTCTCAAAGGCAAGTAGAAATACCAATCTACGCGGATTTCGTGAACTTCAGTGGTTGAGAAGTGAGGGTATTGTATTCGTGTAGGTTTGCCAGTACTTGTATTCTCATCAGGAAATTCGGGTAATGTCCACTGTAAAACATTTAGTCGCAAGTGAGACGGAGAAAGTAGGGTGCATACGAGATTTATTCGATGATCCTCGCCCCCAGAAAGGAGATATCTTCCATTGTCGTGAAATGTCTTCAGTTATTGGTATCACTCCAGTAGCAGGATATGTTGGAATACTCACAATAGTTGAGACTGTGTCTCGATGACCACCATCACCACCTAGAATTGCAATGCATGGCTGACTTGCATGAGCGGGATCGAGGCTCCATATTCGGATAGTGAAGTCTTCTGAGCATGAGGCTAGGATTTGAGGGTTTTTGGGTGAGACGACTAAACCGTCGATTTCCTTTCTATATCAGCAAAGAACTCAAATCTAGCATGGAAGACATACTCCTCCATGGCCAACTAACTCCTATTTGATAATCAGTTACGGCGTATGACCATAAGATTTGACTTTGCCAACCTGTACGATATTTCCTGTCTTGATATTTATAACCTTGATCTTTGCATTTACTCCGGCAACGCATAGCAATGGGTCACCCGTGGTCATGTTTTTGGACCATGCGCAGGCGTAGTGATCCACATCTGGCTGTTTGTAGGGTGAGAAAAAAACTTGAGAGAATGGAAGAGGCACAAAAATACTTACTTCTGTGTCTACAATAACCCTCACAACTTCAATGCCCTTCCCTTCGCCTTTTGGCGGTTTACAAATCAAAATCTAAATGCTCGTTAGCCAGGGAATGGTCGCAAGATGATATAGGGTGATACCCACATGTCTGCCGCCTACAATCGCAAAGGTAGGATGATAACAATCTTTCGTGTAAGGGTAGAATTGGACGCCCCAGAACTCCCCTTTGTCGTTAGGAAAGGCGGCTAAGAAGAAGAAATGGCTTGGTCAGCTTATTTCCACGGCTGCTTAGGGTGGATGGTTACATACCATCAGAGGGGACCTACCCAGAATGTATCAGCGTTATTCTTGAGCTGAGCGGGGATGAAACACGAGCAAAGCCTTGACGGGATTGAGCTTCATGATCATTGGTCTAATACTCACCGGTAGTTGTATGGCTTCCCGTAGGTGCGGCAGTTCCCAGTCTTGCTGATCGCTTTGCTTGGAAGACATGTCTTTGGTTGGAAGGAAGGAATTAATAGAGATTGGAGGAGAAAGGAGGGATATTTATTTTTTATTTTTTTGAGGACAGAGTTGTAAATGCGAAAAGTATTAAGTTTGAACAATTGTAACTCAATTGCTATTGTGCTTATGCTTGATTGTTGGCGGCCTCGTAAGGTGAATCCACTAACAATCGCACTTGCCGTTGATTAAGAGCGGGAGCGGCAGCGGGAGCTGGATTAGCAGCCACAATCTCAAGCCCAAGAAATACCTACTTGATAGAGGAATCAGACGTTAGCTGATATTTGCTCTTTAGTACATAGCTAAGGTTGTGTGCATCCTCGGCTTGGCCTTTTCCCGCTATTTTGCCTTTCTAAGCCATCCATCATATAGCTGCCAACAGCCTCGCCGCAGGCCAGAGAAAACAATTTCTCATAAATGAATATCTCATTCCACGATGAAACAGACATACCGATCTTCTAGGAGGCAACAGTGTAACGATGCAGCATAGAGTAGTGTAGCGTTTAGCTAATGGTTTGTTTAGACACGTTGGACCCTCAAGAGACAGAGAATTCATATTACGGTGAAGGCATCCCACGACTAAAAGACATCGTCGTTGTTGTTGTCGTCGTCGTCGTAGTTGATACACGAAATCCAGGTGTTGAGGTTGAAATAAAAGATAATTAGTGTTCCCCTTTTCCAATCAAAATCTATTTTTATTTTTGAAGCCTTTTTCTCAAGCGAGATCTAGGGTCAGATCTATTTGTTCTAGATCTCATGCCTCATTAATCCATATATTTATATAAAAGCAACGTTATCTATTCAGAATTTGCTTTTACAAGAAAAGGACTTCTTCTGTTGCACAACGGCTTTAAGAGGGGAAGAACCTGTCTCTTCGCCATGCATCTCTCCTGATTGCACCTCAACGAACGTCCACATTCCAGGGTCAGTAAGCGATAATTCACGACACATCCCCTGTCGACATCATCCTTATTCACACATCCCGCTCTGGACTCCAGTTATATTTTTCCATTATAAGCCAGGAATAACTTGGCGGGAAGAACTTTTTTCAAAACCATCATATTTCGAATCGAGCGCTCTCATATGTTTTCCAATTGCTTTCATCCGGTTAGAACTGATTGAGAAAAGGAGTTTTGAAGTATACCTATATCGACACTGATAATTGCAGGGGCGGGTGCAATGAGCCGACCTTAATCTATTCCTAGGCACGGCAGCGTGGGAAATTTGAAGACTTGTTAGCTGTCTAAGATAGGAAGTTCTATCCATCTTATGTCTCCAGCATGCCGTTGTATATTGTCTCGGGGCAGCTGACAGGCCAATTGAATATGGGGAAGGTTGGTGATTGCAATAGCATGGATTCAAAGATGATCAAGAACATCTTCACTTCAGCCTTGGGGATGGTGGCATTGGGACGTGCGGGACCCCATAACCCGGTTCAGACCCTGTATACTCTGCCACTTATGCGTATTCCTAGCATGCCAAAAGAAACCTTATGCTGGGCCAGCAAGCAGCAGAAGACATCAGAAAACTGCCCACTATCGATGCAAAAAGATGTGGTGACATAAGCATAAGGTCAAGAGTTGCATGGTAGCTCTTGAGAGAGGGAATGGCAACGAATTCCTACATCTTAAATCTTAAAGCATGAAAATAAACAGTGGAGAAGCATCCCAAAAAGGGGAATACGAAGTATCAGAGACGGGTCCCTCCTTAGTGTCCGGAGAGTTCTGAGCGAGCCGAAGCTAAATCTGACCTATCGATGATCTAAATCTGATCTATTAATGCACCCTAGGCTAAAACTCCATATCAACAACCTGCACCCAACCTCTTTCTCTCTTTCCCCTCCTTCTCATATCGTGTCATACAAATCAACGGGTGGATGTCTCCTGTATTCATGGCGCAATTACCCCAGTCTCAGCGCTAGCAGCCTGACATCCCTTCAATTTCTTTTACTTTCTTCCTTCCAATCCCTGCCTTCCCGTCCATTCGAGTGAAGCCTCTGTACCTGGGGCTATGTGACAGCGGCAGAGCCTTGTCACTTACTATTAATCCCGAAGGCGATCTCTTCTCGCAATCTTTCCTGAATTCAGTCATTCGACAGGTTTGAGATCCTCGAAAATCTCTCGACAAAATCCAGCAACAACATTACCAAATCTGGAAGTAAAGTGCAACAGATGCGTACGAACTCAGCGTCTCCGATGCACATTCCCGAATCTGCAAAAGAAACAGAAAATAACAAGCATATTCCCTGCGCTGAAATTGATATCGGCGATCTTCTTATTCCACTATCAAACGGGCTGCTCAACCCGTCCCAAATCAGATTATACAGCGAGCGGTTCTTCTTCCTTTGGATGAATCTTTAAATACTCAAGCTATATCCACTATTTCTCAGATATTGACTGCAACTTTTGCAAGTTATAAAATCATTTTAGGGGTGTTTGTTTGATACCCCACCTCGTCTACCAGAGGAACTGAGCATCTTATTAGAGATACAAAAGCCAGATTCTTCACAATGGAGACTACTTTTATGACCATTCACAGTAAGTCACCCAAAGGATATTCTCTACAGCTGCTATATTATTTCCGTCAAACCTCAGCTAATCTACATGAATCAGACCTCACCCCTGAAGCCAACATCCTGTTTGCTTCTGAATCCATTGTCGATGTCTTAGGCTACTACCCTGATGAAGTCACAGGCAAATCATGCTTCGATTACTTTCATCCGGATGAAGTGCCATTCGCTCGCGGTGTCCACAATCGCGGAGTTATGTTAGACAAAGCTGCTGTCTTGCACTATGCGAGCATTAAGGATCGCAATGGGAACTATGTTGCATGCGAGTGCGTTTTCAGTATTGTTCATGATGTTATTGTTGCTTGCACGAGCATCTATAGAGGAGATGAGAAGAATGAGAGTAAGTCTGAACTAAGCTCATGTTTAGAGTAAAAGTCCTCTGACGAGTAATAGGACGTGCTCAAGCGGCTCCAACCATTCGCCGTCTTTTTGCATCTTCCCCTCGAGACCCTCGTTACCACATGCTTGAGCATCTCTCCGCCAAATTTCGGATATCTCCCGATGCAGCACTACGTGAACCTCGTGCAGCGCTGATCCTCAATCGATTTACTCGTACCTTGACTGTCATGTACGCCACTAATGCAGTCTCCACCATTCTCGGGGTTTCGCCCGAGCAATTCAAGGAAAAAAGCTTCTATGAGTGCATCCAGGAGAATTGTCTTCCAGAAGCGATTCGATGCTTAGAGAGTGCTAAGGCTAATGACTCGATTGCTTACCTCCGCTTCTGGTATCGTGATCCTCGTCGTGCCGAGGATTTTGAAGAGAACCAAGCAAACGGTGAGAGTAGTAGTGATAGCGAAGATGGGGGCGTTGAACTGGACGACGCAATGGATATTGATTTCGGGCAGGATGGAGGAGTCAATGTTCGAAACGATAATGGAGAGGGACTTTCCGTTCGCGTCGAAACAAGATCTCGTGCTGGCAATGGAATATCCTCTCGCGGGAGCGATCTCGATCACAACACTATCTTTGATCAAGCACACCCTGCGCGCTCTTCCACCACGTCGTCGGTACGTATGTCTTCCGGTCGTAGCAATGCTAGGCAAGAGCATGCAGCGGCTCTAGCTCCACCCACACCATTTGAGATTGAAGCAGTAGTCTCGTGTACCTCGGATGGCTTGGTAGTCATCTTGCGTCGCGCTCGACCGGTAATCCCTTCCTCAGCCGACCTCGTTCAACCAATTCAGCCACAATTTGCCAATGGCTTGTTTGCCGCCCCCTGGGGAGTCATTCCGATTCGACCTCACCAATATCAGCCTGACCCACGTTTTCCATTCCAGCATGGATTCCAAGCTCCGATTCACGCGCCTGGTGGGCCCCCACTAGACGATTTCATGAATACCATCCGAGACGTCGCTGTTTTTGCGTGGTCCTTGGCTGGTATCAATGGAAACATTGCTGCTTATGGTCACGGAACCCCTCGCGAGAATTGCCAGCCTCATAGTGGTCTTCCTATCTGGAACCCTTTTGCCAAGGAAGATGCCAGATCTTCACCTCCAGAGAACCAAGCAGCCCAGAAATGGGCACAAGTGCAACAAAGAGTCGACCAACCAGGAAGGGCTGCTTATCAGTATCCATATCAAGATGAGAGGTACAATACTATATATGGTACTTCTTCTTCTGGTTCCGACCAAGCTGGGTCTTCGGCACATGCCCATCTGAGGAACCACAATCCCGCCCATTACCAGCCATGGCGGTCTGAAAATGATCGTGACGGTAGCCAAGGCACTTCGTCTGCTGGCCCTTCTGATGGTAGCAATCCGCATTCAAGCCAATCCTAAGTTGCGTGAAGAGTTTGTAGACACAACTACATGCGAAAGTTCCCATGCACGCTCTTTGAGATAGCTAGTTTTATTTTTGTAAACAGTTTCGATGAGCAACAGGGAGATATCAACTAGTCAGCGTAACAGCAGCATTTAACTCAATGAAATAAAATGAATATATTAATTAATGAATGAACCTGCGTTTGTGAATGATTTCTAGTGACTTTGATTGAATATATATATATATATCCATTTGAATATGTACAATACGCTTCACGCTCGCTTTTGAACATATTTCCCATACTATAGTAAAGTGGGATGCGGCTAATCAAAAATTGCTTACTAATTAGCTCCGAACAGCCTGCTTGCAAGGGAACAGCTATCATTTTCAATGAGGCACCAGCTAATTCCACCAAGATAGCATCATAAAAACGCACACCTGTACGACTGCCATCTCGCCGATCTTTCTTTGGATTTTCGTGCGCAGTGGCACGATTGTTGCTTTCACATCGACTTGTAGGATAATAGGAAGAAGTCATGACGTCCTCGTCGAATCCGTATGAACATTACAACAACCCTTCTATGGAGGAGGACGACTTGATAGATCCCGATGACGGTATTTTGTTCCTCTCTCCTTCTAGTTTCACCTCAACGCTTCTATTCCTCGGTCTTCATATGATATAGTCATAGAAACTATAAACTAATGCGATTGTCCCCTCCAGCAACCCTTGATGATCTCGAAGATCCACTCCAACCCACTACAACCCGAACCCCTCTCACAGGCAACATCTCCTCTTCCAACCAAAACACCTCATTCTCCTCCTCCTCCAACTACCTTACCTCCCGCATCCCTGGTGAAGATCGCCGTGCCCCTACTAACACAATCGACGAATCCGTCTGGGAAACTCTGCGCCGGGATCTCTTAGCCATCTGGACCAAAATGCGAGAAGTTCTCTATCCGAAATATCTCTTTGGCGGATCTATGCTCGACAACACTACCGGATTCCGCTCCGCTTACGAGAATTTGAGGGGAAGAGGTATTGAGGGAGCTAGAGAAGAGCTTAGAGGGGTTATTGGGAGAGCAACTGATGTAGAGGGTTTACTGGCACAGGGGAATATGAGTGAGGGGTTGAGGGATTGGGATCTATGGGGTCCACTAGTCTTCTGTTTGCTGTTGAGTATGTTGTTGAGCTTTACAGCGAAGAAAGAACAGAAGAGTGAGGTCTTTAGTGGGGTTTTTGCAATGGTTTGGATTGGGGAGGCGGTAGTAACGGCGCAGATTAAGTTGTTGGGCGGGAATATGTGAGTTTCCTCTCAGTCTCTACCTACTTCCTTCCATTATTGTTTATGTGTTGGGAGAGGCCATTGCGAAGCATAGAAATTATTTTGGGGGTATCAGCTAACAAACAACAGTTCCTTCGCGCAAAGCGTCTGTATAATAGGCTACACCCTTTTTCCCCTCGTCATTGCAGCTCTTCTCTCAGCACTCGGTCTGCATCCTATCCCCAGAATACCCATCTACATCTTCCTCGTGGCTTGGTCCCTCGCAGCCGGTGTTAGCATTCTGGGTGGAAGTGGAGTTGTCAAGAACCGAGTTGGAATTGCGGTCTATCCGCTTTTCGTATTTTACTTGGGACTAGGAACTTTGTGCTTCATCAGCTAGGAGCTTTCCTTTCTTTCCCTTATAAGTGGCATGGATTCTAAAAAGCAGATCTTCAAAAGCTTCATGTGGGGCGTGTATTGATAGATATTTACTTGGAGCAGGGAGTCCAGGCAATACCATTTTGAATCTTATACATTGTAGATTTTGAATGGAGATGTGAGTGCATATGGTTTGTTGAGCACGCATATCCATTACCTTGACTTCTTTAGGGTTCGAAAGGCAGAGCAGTAGAGCGTGACTATAGCAAGTCCAACATCCCTTATGGGCCCGAACTTTATCACTGTCTGAGTAAGATCAAGAGAAATACACACGCTTTGAAGTCACCAGACTATCTTTCGTCTTGTCACAAGGCTGGACCTGAACCGCTTCTCACATTGTTCACCTGGTCGGCTCCAGCGGACCTTCTTGACAAAGAATATAATGCATTTCGCTGTCCAATTATATATCATGATGTTGATATTCGCTTTCCTTTGCTGAAGAGCCTCCAATGAGTCAGGCAACAAATCAAATGCCACGTCATAAAAAAAAAAAAGAGCGTAGCACAATACCAACGAATCCTGAAAATATATCGCATGTGCTGTATATGCTAATTACCAGTTACCAGGAGTATTCGAATATGTGAATGCTCCTTTATTTAATTTGGCGCCCCCTCCTAGCCAATCCATCACCTGTAGTTGCTGCTTCTCGCTACGCGCTACAGTACAGTACAGCGGCAGAATCCCACCTTCCGCCCGCCATTTTACAAGTCGATTACAGTCGATTACAACCCCATTACAGCACCACGTCTTCTCGTGTGCGCAATCCATACTACTGCCGCGCTTTGCAGGAAGAGGGGCACACCGATTGAAAAAAAAATAAAAAATATACAATTCCGCTTCTTCTTGCTTTTATGCTTTGATGATAATACACACTCTCCAACAATGTCTTCCACTGCTGCTGCAGATGCAGCTTCTTCTTTCGAAATTCGAGACCCTCCAAACTCTTTGAACCGCAGCCAGAAAGTTGATGTCGTTCCGTCGTTGATTAACGACCACAACGATCATGATACCGATGCTCCAGTCTCTATTGCAACAGATCCTGATTCGGACAACGAGCATCGCGAACCCAACCAAAAAGACGATCCAGCGACCATGGCGGCGAGCGAGGAATTAAAGCATACTACCATTTCAGATAAGGTCGTCAATCCCAAGCCAGCTGAAGAGGACCCGTCCAGGATGGAGACTGGTTTGCCTCTTGGAGATGACGATAAAGCCATGGGCGGCACAGCTAAGGAATCCACACCTGAAGTCGACACGACGACTGATGCGCAAGATGAGGAGATGAGAGAGAGAATATCGTCCCCAAAAAAGAAACGGGGTAGAGATCAAGACGAAGATTTACGAGATTTAGAGGGGGATAAACTGGGCGGGGCCGGGTCGACAGCTGAAGGGCACACGCTCAACGGCAGTCGGACCATGAGATCAGGACCAGAGAAGAAACGTCCGAGGGATACGTCTGAAGATCCATCTAAAGCTAATGGAGATATAGAAGTCAAGGTAAGCTTAATTCTGCAACACACTCTCTTACAACATCTAATTATCCTTTCGTCTAGATAAGAAAAAGTTCAGGATCTGATTCCCCAACTGCCTCTGCGACCGAAAAATCAAAATCCTCGTCCTCACCAGGGACATCGCCAAAAATATTTGGGAGCATACTGGGAGAGAAGCCTGCGGCATCTGCATTCGCTGCTTCCGGGTTTGGCGCTTTAGCTGGTTCAACTACTTCGCCATTCGGAACCATTGGTGCTTCTAAGCCAAGTGTGTTTGGATCCAAGATTACCCCCACTACATCAGGATTCGGGATTTTAGCAGGCGCAAACTCAAGCAAACCCGCAGCTCCAACCGGACTAGGGACTACATCTGGCGATAAAGGAGCATCAGGCTTTAGAAGCGGTTTTGGCGCTCCTACTACGGGATTTGGTGCACTCAGCAGTGGGAGTGGATTTGGAGCTAGTTTGGCTAATGGTTTTGCTGGCGGGTCTGGGCTAAAGCTTTCAAGTTTCGCTGCTCCAGGCAAAGAAAATGTCATAGTAGGGGCGAAGCCAGCAAGAGCCTTTGGCGCTCCTGAGAGTGATGCTGAAGATTCTGATGATGATGGTAGCGAGGGAGGTGCAGATCTTGAAGAGGATGAAGAAGCTAAGGTCCATGTTGACGACAAGAAGAAATCTAAGATTACCAAAGGTGTGTACACGAGTTTACTAAGAGCCTGTCTCTATGCTAACAAGTCATAGTAGTCGTTGAGGACGGCGAGGAGGATGAAGCGACTCTACTACAAGTCCGTGCCAAATTATTTGCGCTTGCATCTAAAGAGGTTGGATGGAAGGAGAGAGGTGTAGGGACTATCAAGCTCAATGCCCCCAAGGATTGTGTCGAAATCGATGACAATGGTGTTGTGATTTCCGGATCCTTTGATTCATCTATGCTCGAAGATCGGGTCGTACGTCTTATTATGCGCCAAGAAAATACCCATCGAGTTATTTTGAACACTTTCATTGTTAAGGCAATGGAGTTTATTCCTAAGCCGTCTTCAAGCCCACCTCAATTAATGTTCACCGCATTTGAAGGCGAGCCTGAACCAAAACCTATCAACATGCTATTAAAGGTATTTACATAGTGCTGAAGGATGCTAGTTTTTAAGCGCTAACATTTATAGATGTCCGAGGCCAATTACAAGCTCTTCAAGTCTGAAATTGACTCAATCCAACGGGAATTATGAGGTCTGATGATTGTCGAATGAGACGAGCCACTCTGCTAATAACGGCGGAGAATTATGATTCCTTTTGTTTAGAATAAATCGACACATATACAGTCGTCTTTTTCATTGAGGGTGGAGTCAATATCACATTCCGGTTTTGATGATAAGGAGTTCTGAGTCGTTTGGCATACAAAGCATGGCGAGGGTGGTTCAGGAAAGGACCGAATTCTTTCCCTCCGCACTGATGGGATTGTTTTTCCATGGTGTGCAAAAATGGTGGGTGGCATTGCTACTGCTACCATCTGCCTTCATATTTGGCTGCTTTTCTTTGGGAATCAAAGGGAAATACCAGAAGCAATCGAATAAGATGATTTTGTAAACCATTTGTTTTCCAATGTGCCCCTTTTAAAATGTAATCATGTGAACACGCGCGAAAATGCCTACGCGAA
>Ga0302320_10025585_pt1 | contig 11467 bp, 8 predicted proteins | sample Bog_T0_3_FD_202130 | JGI IMG/M metagenome (GOLD analysis project Ga0302320, IMG submission 202130) | Peat permafrost microbial communities from Stordalen Mire near Abisko, Sweden - Bog_T0_3 | ecosystem: Environmental > Terrestrial > Soil > Wetlands > Peat | place: Sweden: Abisko, Stordalen Mire... | reverse complement strand
GTTTGCCTTTCCCGTCAGGCCCGCAGGATGAAAAACGACTCTGCCGGCCTGCCGCATTGCGGCGCTTCCCCGCAAGCTCGCCGACCGAGCATTTTAGACCTCCGAACACGGGCTTGTATCGAATTTATTTTTCGTGCCCAGGAATTCTTTGCCCGATCGCTGTTACCGCGTCACCAGGTCTTGCTGGCGATGGCTGTACGCCACCGCCGGAACCGCGCCGAGCCGCAACCCCGGGCCCTCCCACTTGAGCTCCGGGTCGCCCTCGCTCGCAGCGTGCAGCCCCTCCACGTGTAGCGTATGCCTGCCCGCGCGCAGTCCCAGCGACCCGCGATCGTAGCGCATCGCGTTTCCCGGCGACCCGCATACCTGCGCAAACGGGGGGCCGGTCCTGGCTACTTCCATGCCATCGATTACCAACCGTGCGCCGTCCCGGTGCAGCAGGTGAAACGTGTATCCGCCATCGGCCGGAATGTCGATCAGCCCATCCCACGCCGCCGCGTAGCGCGTGAACCCCTGCGCGTCGGCGTTCAGATTGGAAGCTTCGCCGTGGAACACCGCCTGCTCCTTCGTCAGGTCCGGCAGCTCCGTCCAGCTGCCGGGAAAGATCTGCCAGCTCAGCCCGGGCACGGTCAACACCGCCTCGCTGACGGCGTCATGCCAGCGGCCCACGGCCACCACGCCCTGCCCAGCCCAGTCCTGCTTGCCGGCTTTGTCCCGCACATGCAGCAGCACGCGAAACCGCCCCGCACCCAGCGCGTCGCCGTCCAGCTCCGTGCCCTCCGCGTCGCGGAAACGGTGGCTCACCTGGCGTCCGGCCGCCTGCGTCCCGTCGCCAAACAACCACGTGTAGGTTGCCCCCGCAGGCTTCAGTAGGGCCTCCTGCGCCGTAAATCGCACCGTCTCGCCCGGCGCAAACACCGGCGGATCGAACAGGAACGCCGCCACCGGCTCATGCAGCGGGGTAAACGTGACCGCCTGCGCTCCCCCGGAGAGGACGAGCGGCACATCCGCGTCGCTCGTCGCGCGCACCTGCCCGTACTTCACGTTGTCCAGCGTCAGGCCTGTTACCGGCCCGGTCACGGTCGAGTCCACCAGCGGCGGCTGATCCAGCGCCCAGATGTTGCGGAAGGTGAACCCGCGCACGCCCGGCTCCTCCTGCTCCATCTGCAGCAGCGAGTACCAGTTATCGACCACCAGATTCTCAAATAGATAACCGGAGGTGCTTCCTTTGGCTTCATTCGCGCCCCAGAATCCCAGCAGTCCGAAAGCCTGCCCGCATGCGCCCATCCCCGCATGCAGAATGTCCGAGTCGCGCAGCGTAAAGTTCCGCGAGTTGAAGGTCTTCCGCGGCCATGCGGCGCGCACCGTGTTCGAAATGCTCGTCGATAGCTCGCTATGCTCCACAAGAACGTTGTCCACATCCTTGCCTGGCCGCAGCATGTCTTCGTCCGTGTAGCCGTCCCAGTTGCCCTGCATCGCCAGGTCGTCGTCCGAGCTGCGGATGAACGCGTCGCGCACAATGTGCCGCCGCCGCCCAGCCAGTCCATCCCGTCCTGGTTGGCGTTTCCCGGGTTGCCGCCGATCACGCGTAGATCGTCAAACGTAAAATTGGTCGAGTCCTTCATCTGGATCGACCACGTCCGCGCCCGCACAATGCAGGTCAGCCCGTCGATCTGCACATTCCGCGCCTCCAGCGCCCCAATGCAGTGCCAGTCCGGCTTCTGCATCCATCCCTCATCGGTGTTGGGGTCCTGCGATCCGTCGTAAACAATCGTCCCGCGGCCCAGCACCCGCACCCCGCCCACCTTCCACAGGTTCAGGCTGCCAAAGATGAAGGCCCCCGGCGCCAGGTAGATGGTGTCTCCCGACTTCGGGTTCAGGCTCTGGCGATGAATGCCGGCGGCGATCACCTGCACCCGCGGTCCCGCGGGCGGCGGCTTGGGTGGTGTTCCCGCAAACACAAACAGCATGGCCGCGTTGTTCAGAAAGTCCCGTGGCCGCGATATGGAAAGCTTCCGTGGCCCAGCCAGCCGGAACCGAATCGTCTGCCCTTGGCGCACCGGCCGCAGCCCCAGCCGCCAGGGCTGGATATCCACTCCGCGATCCCAGAAGCCCGGCTCGGCAGCGGTAATGGACACATCCACCGGACCCGTGATGTCGAAGGAAACCCAATCGTAGCTTGCCGCCGCGTGCGCCACATCCACCCGCCGCCCATTCACCGTGACCGTGAAAGCACTGGACCGCATCTCCGCCGGAACCGGCGCCGCCTGCACGCGCGACAAGCCATGTCCCGCCCCAGGAAGCGCGACAGCCGCAACCACAGCAAACCAGAAACTGCGCAACAAGCAAGACCCCAGCGAAAGAGTGGGAACGAATCCAATGTAGCACCGGCGCTTCGGTCGAGCCCTGGCTCCCTTCGCCCCGGACTCCCTCGCCCCTAGATTCCTTCTCCCATGGACACGTACTCCCGCAACCGTTCCAGCTCCACCCGGTAGGCTTCTCGCTCGGCGGCTTCGGCGGCGAAGGGTTCAGCCACCCGGACGGGCGTGCCCTCCACGCACAGGCAGGCTTCCAGCTCTTCCACCCGCGCCGAGAGCGCGATCAGCGCATCGGACAGCGGGTCCTTGACGTCGTGCGGATCGGTAATCAGCACCCGCTCGCCATTGCGATAGACAATATGCGCCGGCACGCCGACCACGGTCGAGTTGGGCGGCACATCCGACAGCACCACCGATCCCGCGCCCACTCGCGAGTTCTCGCCCACCGTAATATTGCCCAGCACGTTGGCGTTGTTGCCGATAAAGACCCCATCGCATACCGTGGGGTGCCGCTTGCCGTGCCCCTTGCCGGTGCCGCCCAGCGTCACTCCCTGGTAGAGGGTCACATCGCTGCCCACAATCGCCGTCTCGCCGATCACCACGCCGGTTCCGTGGTCGATGAACAGCCTGCGCCCCAGCAGCGCGCCGGGATGAATATCCACGCCGGTAAAAAAACGCGCAATCTGGGAGACGATGCGCGCCGGCAGAGGCAGTCCGGCGTGCCACAGTCCGTGGGAAAGGTCATGGAACCACACCGCCCACAGCCCCGGATAGCACAGCACTACCTCCAGCCGCGAACGCGCAGCCGGGTCCCGCTCCATCACGGAGTCGATGTCTTCGCGAATGCGGGAAAGCAGAGACATAATGTGCAACTAAAACGGCGACTGCCTAAGGGACCGGGGACCAAGGGACACTAGGGACTGTGGGACTAAGGAACACTCGGATCAGGAAGGAGAGACTGAGACCGAACTTCTCCCGCATCGTTTTCTATTCCCTGGTCCCTCAGTCCCTGTTCTTCTACACCGCAATCGCTTCCGTCGGCAGCGCCAGCGCCTGCTGCCGCAGAGACTCGAACAGAATGCTCGACAGGTAGCGCTCGCCGAAGCTGGGCAGAATGGCCACAATCACCTTGCCCGCATTCTCCGGACGCGCCGCCACCTTGAGCGCCGCCGCCACCGCCGCGCCGGACGAGATGCCCACAAACAGGCCCTCTTCGAGCGGCAGCCGACGCGCCAGTGCGATTGATTCCTCGTTCGTCACCTGGATGATTTCATCGATCAGGCTGGTGTCCAGCACGCTGGGAACAAACCCCGCGCCGATCCCCTGTATCTTGTGCGGTCCCGGCTTCCCGCCGGAGAGCACCGGGCTGTCGGTCGGTTCCACGGCAATGGCTTTGAACTCCGGTTTGCGCTCCTTGATGTACTTGGCCACGCCGGTGATCGTGCCGCCCGTGCCCACACCGGAGATGAGAATGTCCGCCTTGCCCTCGGTGTCGGCCCAAATCTCCGGGCCTGTGGTTGCGTAGTGGACTGCCGGGTTGGCCGGGTTGTCGAACTGCCGCAGAATGTATCCGTTCGGCGTCTTGGCCAGAATCTCATCGGCCTTGGCAATGGCGCCCTTCATCCCGTTCGGGCCGGGCGTGAGCACAATCTCCGCGCCCAGGGCCAGCAGCACCACACGCCGCTCCAGACTCATCGTCTCCGGCAGCGTGAGAATCAGCCGGTAGCCCTTGGCCGCGGCAACGAACGCCAGCGCGATACCCGTGTTGCCGCTGGTGGGCTCAATCAGCACCGTCTCGCCCGGCTTGATCTTGCCTGCCTTCTCGGCGGACTCAATCAGTGCCAGTCCAATGCGGTCCTTGACACTCGACAGCGGGTTCTGGCTTTCCAGTTTGACCAGGATCGTAGCGGGCAGACCAGCCGCTATGCGGTTGAGCCGCACCAGCGGGGTGTTGCCAATGATTTCAGTTACATCCGCGGCAATACGCGCCATAATGTTCTCCTCAGTTGGGGCGTAGGCGCCCCGGCGTTTGGGTTCGGATATCGGTTCGGGGTGTGTGAAGCTGTCAAACTGGGAAATTCTGCGCGGAAGTTTGGCGCACAGCTGCGTCGGAGCTTCTCACCAGGACGGTGTTAGCGACATCGACGCATACCCCATAGCCTAGACCCCAACCGTCCGATTGGCAAGCGCTTCCACCACAAACCACACAGCCAAACCTCATGTTTTGAGCAGACCGGGCGCGGTGTCTTGGGCAGACCAGGGGTGCCGCAACCTCGTTCGAGCCGCTTCCCATTCCCGCATCGCCCCTGAAAATACCATTTGACAATCAAACTCTACATATGTAGAGTTTGTCGAATGAAGCTGCGCTTGTCGCCCCAGACCCTGCTCGTCCTCGATGCCTTCCTTCAGCAGGCCGACGACTGGAAGTACGGTTACGACCTGAGCCGGGTCACCGGCCTCAAGTCCGGCACGCTCTATCCCATCCTCATGCGCCTTGCCGAGCGCCAGTTGCTCGAGACCCAGTGGGAGACAGCCGACCCCGGCAAGCCTCCCCGTCACATGTACCGCTTCACGCCTGTGGGTCTTCGCTTCGCCCGCGCAAACGCTCCGGCCACCTCCGCTGGCGGCCTTGAGCAAGCGGCCCTCGGCTGGCTGGAACGGGTATGGCCAGATCGTATATTGCCGAACCGCATATGGCTGGACAGTTCTTGGATGGAGCGCCGGTGAGCCGGCCCCGCCAACTCGCCGCCTTTCTGCTCCGCGTCGCGCTCCGCCTGGCCCCCCGGCAAAGCCGCGCCTGGGCAGCCGCCATGCTTCGCGAGCTCGACTTCATTGACGGCGAGTGGACGGCTCTCCTCTGGGCGTTGGGAAGCACCGTGGCAATCCTGCGCCACTCCGCAGGCGTCGCCTGGGCATGGCTGAAAGGAAAATCAAAGGAGGAAATCGGAATGAAGAATGCAGGCAAAAAAGCTCTTGGAGTCACTCTCGGAATCGTCTCCGCATTGATGCTGGTCGGCTGCGCGTTCGCCGTCCTGCGCATCATCGGGCTGTTATTTCCCAGCCTCGATCACTCGCCCTGGGCCTATTGGATCGCCGTACTCGCTCTTCCTGAGGCAGCTTTCGTAGCCGCAACCATCCTGCTGTGGCGCAAGCGAGGCCCCATCGCCGCAGGCATCCTCGCAACCGGACTGGTCATGGCGCTCCATATCGGCGTCCACCTGGCCATGCGTCACCTCTGACCGGTCTCGCTCTCGACTTTCGGGCCCGTAGTGCCCGTCCGCTGTAGCTGGCCCAGCATGCCGCGCGTGCGATTGATCCAGTGAGGGTCCGACCTTCCGTCGCCCTCGCTGGTCACCTTCTCCAGCATCGCCGCGTACTTGCCCTTGCGGCGGGCATCGGCTTCCATCAGCCGCTCCATGGCGACAACCGAGTGGCGCAGCTTGATCGTGATCTCGATCTGCTCGCCGAGAAGAACGGCCAATTTGCGGTTCACCTCCAGCAGCGGCTCCAATTCCGATTCGAGCAGAGACTTCACGCGTGCATCGATCCTGGCGTCCACCAGCTTTTGCGTCTTCGCATCCAGGACCGATTCCCGCCCTCCGGCTGCCTCCGACTGATCCAGAGATGTCCCACCCGGCTCGCCATTCGACTTGTGGGCCGCCTCATTACCTGAATCACCGCCCGGAGGTTTGGAAAAAGCTTCAGCAGCTGCCTCGGCCGCGTCTTGTTTCGCGCCCTTCTGATCGGCGCCCGTACCCATCGCTGCGGCAGAATCCGGCTTCGAATCCTTTTCCGAGCCTTTCGTTTTGACTGCGGTTTGATCTTTGCGGGCTTCTTCCATTGCGTGGCTCTCCCTATCCTTCGATGCGCCCAATGGCCTGGGCGTATCCACCCACCATGCATCCGCAGCTATGAGAATCCGGTCGTCCAATCAACCCGTATTCCGTAGCCCCGCAGAAATTCCGCTGATCGTCGCCGCCAGCGCCCGGTTCACCTCCGGCGTATCTCCCCCGGCCCGCTTGCGCCGCAGCATGTCCACCTGGATCAAATGCATCGGGTCCACGTACGGGTTGCGCTTCGGCTTTGCTTTCCGCTCGCGCCCCCCGGGCACAGACGGCCTCTCCTCGGACCTGGCTTCAACATTCGACGGGGCCTGCACGTCGCGTCGAATGTCTTCGATCGGGTCACCCCGGTTTGAGGCCTTATGCGATAAGCGGAGCTTCGCTGGCGAGGTGGTGGGGTTTGTCTCCGCGGCGGAGCAGGCGGCTGAGGATGACGTAGAGCACGGGGATGAAGAAGAGGTTGAGGACGGTGGAGAACAGCATGCCGCCGACGATGGTGGTGCCGACGGAACGGCGGCCCAGGGCGCCGGCGCCGGTGGCGAAGACCAGCGGAAGCACGCCGAGGATGAAGGCGAACGAGGTCATGAGGATGGGGCGGAGGCGCAGCTCGGCGGCCTCTATGGCGGCCTCGGCAATGGAGCGGCCTTTCTTGCGCAGCTGCTCGGCGAACTCGACGATGAGGATGGCGTTCTTAGCAGAGAGGCCGATGAGCATGACCAGGCCGATCTGGCAGTAGACGTCGTTGGCCATGCCGCGCAGAGCGACGAGGCCGAGCGCGCCGAGCACGGCCATGGGCACGGCGAGCAGGATGATGAAGGGCAGAGCGAAGCTCTCGTATTGGGCCGAGAGGGTGAGATAGACGACCAGCAGGCCGAGGCCGAAGATGATGATCGCCTTGCCGCTGGACTCGAGTTCGTCGAGTGTGAGGCCGGTCCACTGGAAGGTCATGCCGGGCATCATGGTGTCGGTGGCCAGCTTCTGCATGGACTCGATTGCCTGGCCGGAGCTGAAGCCGGGCGCGGCGGAGCCGTCGATTTCAACGGCGCGGAAGAGGTTGTAGTGGGAGATGACGGGCGGCCCGGAGCTCTCGACGACGGTGGTGAGATTGTCGAGCGGGACCATCTGGCCGGAGTCGGAGCGGACGTAGAAGTTGTGCAGGTCCTTGGCGGTCATGCGGAAGGGCTGATCGGCCTGGACGAAGACGCGATAGGTGCGGCTGTTGAAGTCGAAGTCGTTGATGTACTCCGAGCCCATGAAGACGCTGAGCGCCGTGGTGACCTGGGAGAGCGGAATGTTCATGGACTTGGCCTTCTCGCGATCGATGGTGACCAGCACCTGGGGATCGTTGGCGGAGAAGGTGGTGAGCAGGCCGGTGAGGTCCTTGTGGGTGCGGCTTGCACCTACGATCTTGTGCGCGGTGGCGTCGAGGTCGCTGAGGGTGTTCTTGCCCTGGTCCTGGAGCATGAACTGGAAGCCGCCGAAGCTGCCGACACCCTGGACCGCGGGGGGCTGGAACATGGCGACGAGGCCGCCGTTGGGCGCGAACATGAGGCTTTGCAGCTTGGGGCTGAGGTTGGCGACGATGTCTGCGGCGGAGTGGCCCTTGCCGCGGCGTTGATCGGAGGGGGTGGTGGCCAGAAACATCATGCCGGCGTTGGAAGAGCTTCCGGCGAGGCTGAAGCCCATCATGGAGAAGGCTCCGGCAATGTCAGGGTTTTGGGCGACGATGGCTTCGGCGCGCTCGCCGAGCGCGGTGGTGTAGGCGAGCGATGAACCCGGCGGCGCCTGGATGATGACCATCAGGTAGCCCTGGTCTTCCTGCGGGATGAAGCCGGTGGGGACATGCTGGTACATCCAGGCGGTTGCGCCGAGACCGGCGAAGAAGACCAGCAGCAGGATGTAGCGCAGCTGCAGCGCTACGTGGATGGACTTGGCGTAGGTGCTGGCCAGCCAGCTGACGGCGGCGTCGGCGCCGTGAATAAAGCCGGCGAAGGCGCGGGATACGGGCCGGATGTGGAGGAAGTCGAGCTGGTGGGGACGCTCCTCTTCGCCGCGCAGGAACATGGCAGAGAGAGCCGGCGAGAGGGTGAGCGCGTTGAAGGCGGAGATGGCGATGGAGAAAGCGATGGTGAGCGAGAACTGGCGGTAGAGAATGCCGGTGGTTCCGGGAAAGAAAGAGACCGGCACGAAGACGGCGATGAGCACGAGCGAAGTGGCGATGACGGCGCTGGTGACCTCGCCCATGGCGTGGGATGTTGCTTCGTGCGGATCAGAGTGCTCCATGGCGATGTGGCGCTGCACGTTTTCGATGACCACGATGGCGTCATCGACCACCAGGCCGGTGGCGAGAGTGATGCCGAACAGGGTGAGCGAGTTGATGGAGAAGCCGAAGAGCTTGATGAAGGCGAAGGTGCCGATCAGGGAGACGGGGATGGTGACGGCGGGAATGATGGTGGCGCGCCAGTCGAGCAGGAAGAGGAAGATGACGATGATGACGATGGAGATGGCTTCAGCGAGGGTGACCATCACTTCGCGGATGGAGTCGCCGACAACGGTGGTGGAGTCGAAGGCGACAGCGTATTCGAGGCCGGGCGGGAAGCTCTTGGAGAGCTCGAGGAGAGCGGCTTTTGCCTTGCGATCGACGTCGAGCGAGTTGGCGTTGGAAAGCTGCTGAACGCCGATGCCGAGCCCGGCATGGCCGGAGTACTCGAGCGAGGAGCTGTAGTCTTCAGCGCCGATGGCAGAGTGGCCAATGTCTTTGAGCAGCACCAGGCCGTTGGTGGAGTTTTTGACGATGATGTTGTCGAATTCGGCAGGGCTGGTGAGGCGGCCGACGACGCGGACGGGCACCTGGAAGGCCTGCTTGGAGTCGGCGGGAGGCTGGCCGAGTTGGCCGGCGGGAATCTCGACGTTCTGCTCAGTGAGGGCGTTGACGACGTCGGTGGCGGTGAGGCCGCGAGCGGCCATGCGCACGGGATCAAGCCAGATGCGCATGGCGTACTTGCGCTCGCCGAAGATCATGACGTCGCCGACGCCGGGCACCCGCTTGAGGGCATCCTTGACGTAGACATCGAGGTAGTTGGAGATGAACTCGCTGGAGTAACGGCCATCGCGGCTGAAGAAGCCGGCGCCGAAGACGAAGTTGTAGTTGGTTTTGCTGATGGTGATGCCGGTGGCGTTGACGGCTGCGGGCAGGCGCCCCTGCACGCTGGCTACGCGATTCTGCACGTCGACGGCGGCGATGTCCAGATCGTAGCCGGTGTCAAACGTGGTGGTGATGGTGCTGACGCCGCTGTTGGTGCTGGAGGAGCTGATGTAGCGCATGCCCTCGACACCGTTGATGGCCTCTTCAATGGGGATGGTGACGGCCTTCTCGACCGTGTCCGCATTGGCGCCCACGTAGTTGGTCGAAACCATGACGGTGGGCGGGGACAGCGTGGGGTACATAGCGACGGGAAGATTGGGAATGCACACCGCCCCGGCGAGGATGATGAGCAGCGCGCAGACCGTGGCGAAGACAGGCCGATGGATGAAGAAGTCGACAAACAAGATGAGCCTTCCTTTTAGGTTGCAATGGGCGGGATGCAATCAACGCCCTGATCCGCGCTGCGATCGACTGCCGCGGGCGCGCAGGCAGGTTGCCTAAGCGCCGAGCAGCATCACCGGCATGTCATTGACCAGGAATTGGGTGCTGGAGACGATCACCTTGTCTCCGGGATTCAATCCAGACGAGACGGAGTAGTTGTTGGCCACGGTGTCGCCCAAAGTGACTGGCGTCTGGCGGGCGACCCAGTGGCCGTTCTGCTGGTGGGCGATGAAGACGAAGCTCAACCCTCCCTGGCGGGTGACGGCGAGGACCGGGACTACAGCCATCGGGGTAGTGCTCCAGATAACGCGGGCCTTGACCATCTGCGCGTTGCGCAGCATCTCCGGCGTGGCGTGGACCGGAGCCTTGATCAGGATGCCCTGGAGCATGCTGTCGACCTCGGGTGAAAGGAAGTCGATCTTTGATTTCTCCAGCAGGTTGCCGTTGGTGTCGAGCAGGTCAACATCGAGACCGAGGCGAACCTGTGAAGCGCGTTCGGTGGGCACGTAGATGTAGGCTTCAAGGTCCTTGTTCTCGTCCACGGTGGTCAGGATGGTGGAGGAGGAGACGTAGTCGCCCAGGTGCACCGGGATGTCGCCCACGACGCCGCCAAAGGGGGCGCGAATGCTGTAATAGGCCAGCTGCTCGTCCTGGGTCTTGCTGGATGCCTGGGCCGACTCATAATCAGCCTTGGCGTTGTCAAAGGCCTGCTGCGCCTGCTCAAACGCGTCGCGGCTGGTGATGCCAGCCTCAAAGAGCTTGCGCTGGCGCTCGATCTCCAGGGTGTTGTAGTCGTAGACGGCCTTCTTCTGGCGCTCGGTGGCGCGTGCGGAATCGACTGAGGCGCGCTGATGGAGCGGGTCGATGCTCATGAGCAGCTGGCCGGACTGGACGTGATCTCCGGAGCGAACGCGGATCTCGGTGAGGCGGCCATCGACCTGGGGCTGCAAGGTGGCGGAGCGGCGCGACTTGATGGTGGCCACATACTCGCTGCTCTGGGGGACCGGGGATAGGGCGACGGTAACGGTTTGCACCGGGAGTCCCTGCATGCCCGCGGCCGCCGGCGGAGCAGTCGGCTTCTGCTGGCAACCTATGGCAGCTAGACCGACGAAAACAAGAGAAAACAAACCATGATTGCGCTTCAACGTGCTCATCCTCACTGAGATTTTCCTTTATACCTGTGGATTTGCCTTGAGATTTGGCCGAGGCCGCAGCATTTGCATGCTCGAAAGTCAGGACTTTTCCGTTCCGCCGCAGGCGCTGCCTTCCGTAAATCGGCTGCCCCGACGCGCGCCGCCCGGCGCAACACGTTCGCTTGAGCAAAGTCTCTGACTATCTGACGTTTGGGGTTGGCCGGATGACGCAAAATTCTCGCCGGCGAAGCAGGAGGCGGGAAACGGGAAAACTGGTGGGCTGGGGGAGGCGCGGCGAGGGGCTTGCTGTTTTTGACAGGGCTTCCGGGAGTTGGTAGCCTTTACAAGGGTTCATGCGGCCGAATGTGGCTGTTGTTTGCCCTGCAGAGCGTCCCCGTCGTCTAGCCCGGCCTAGGACACCGCCCTTTCACGGCGATAACACGGGTTCAAATCCCGTCGGGGACGCCAACAAAATAAAGAACTTAGAGAAAATCGAACCAAAACCCGAGGGTTTGAAAGGGTTCGATAAGAAAAGGCCGCTTTCAGGCTTCATCTTCGTCCTCCTTCTTTTCCCCCATGATTTGCCGC
>Ga0302320_10025584_pt1 | contig 11467 bp, 11 predicted proteins | sample Bog_T0_3_FD_202130 | JGI IMG/M metagenome (GOLD analysis project Ga0302320, IMG submission 202130) | Peat permafrost microbial communities from Stordalen Mire near Abisko, Sweden - Bog_T0_3 | ecosystem: Environmental > Terrestrial > Soil > Wetlands > Peat | place: Sweden: Abisko, Stordalen Mire... | reverse complement strand
GTGTGCCTGAACCCCTTCCAGGGAGATGAGCGCGCCCGGCGAAGGTCCGAACTGCTTGGAGTCACCGACAAGGGCTTGGCAGGCATCTACCGTCAGACCGTCCGAAAGAAGATTTTTTCGATGGAATGACTGACCCCCAAGGAACGGGGGCATCAATCATGCTACCTGGGTTTGGCAAAGGAGACGTTGCCGGTCACCCATCAGGGCTCATCCAGGCTGCCTTGTGGTGGCAAGGCAATGGGCCCAAAGGCTTTCACCTGAGGCAGGCCACCGCCAGACTTCCGCCAACTAAGGCGCAACTGGCCGCAGCCCAGCCCACAGCCCTCAAGCGCCGGGGGGCGGGCGGGAACAGCCAGATGGCCAGGCCAGCGAGGGTCATGGGCAGGGTGGCCAGCCACGCGGACCGCGGTAGGCCGGAGCGTCCGGCTAGAACCCAGTCCCCGGCGGTGAGAGCGATCCCCAGCAGGAACGCGGCCAGGCGCGGAGCCTGCGCGCCACGCCGGCGCAGGGCAAACAGGTGGCCATGGACCAGCGCCGTGCCAAGGGTGAACACGGTGCCCAGCAAGAGCGCCAAGGTCACGGAGCCCCGGACCCCCGCGCCCCCGGCCAGCGCCCCCGGCAGGGCGAGGCCGGCGAAGGTCAGGGCCGCCAGTTCCTCGCCGGCCGGGGTGCGCTCCCGCCGAGCCAGGAACAGCCCGAACAGGCCGAGCCCCAGGACCGCGGAAGGCATCAGGGAGCCAAGCTTCACAAGGGGCAGGCCGATCCAGGCCGCCGCCCCGGAGAGGCCTGCCAGGGCGGCCAGGCACCCCAGCCGGACCCGGGCTCGCCCGGTGACGCTGGGGTCCGCTTCACCCCGGCGCCCGAGCAGCACCAGCAGTGGTTCGCTTGCGAGGAACAGGGCGGCGCTGAAGACGCACTGGCCCAGGCTGCGCAGGGCCGGAGCCAGGGCGAAGCCGGAGGCCAGGGCGATGCCCAGCTGTGCATAGGCGCCGTGTTCACGGGGCCAGAGGGAGCGGACTGGGGGCTTCGACATGGAGGGCCTTGGGGGTTTCTCGGCTGAAGATCAGCCTCATGGCGGCGATGACAAGGGGCAGGACGCCCACTAGCAGGAAGACCAAATCGGCCGCCACACGGATCCATTCCAGCGTGTGGAAGGTCCCGGTCATGGTAAAGGCCAGCCTGCGGGAATGCCAGTAGCCGTTGGAGATTGAGTCATAGAGCTGGATGATACCGGCGGGGAACAGGTCCAGAAGCATCATCAGCCCCAGACCCAGGTTCAGACCCCAGAAGCCGGTCTTGACCATTTTCTCGTACCGGTCCCATAGTTCGTCACCCTTGAGCGCCCGGAGACAGAACACCACCACAGCCAGGGCCAGCATCCCGAACACGCCGAACATGGCGGCATGACCGTGGTTGGGCGTGAGCGTGGTGCCGATCTCGAAATAGGAGACGATCGGCAGGTTGATCAGGAAACCGAATACCCCGGCGCCCACAAAGTTCCAAACCCCGACCGCAATGAGGAACTTGATGGCCCAGCGCTGCTTGAAGGCCAACGGCTGGTCGCAGGTCGCGCACATGCGGTTCTGCAGGCGGATGAAGTCCCAGGCGTCCAAGGTGAGCAGGGTCAAGGGCACCACCTCCATGGCGCTGAAGCAGGAGGCCAGCCCCATGTTCAGGGTGCCCTGCCCGCTGAAGTACCAATGGTGCCCCGTGCCGACGATGCCGGCCGCGAGGTAGAGGATGGCGTCCAGATAGACCAGCCGGGTGGCGGTCCGGGCCGTGATGAGGCCCATCTGGACGAACATCACGGCCACCAGCACCGTGGCGAACAATTCGAAGAAGCCCTCCACCCACAGGTGGATGATCCAGAAACGCCAGTTCTCGATAACCGCCAGGTTGGTGTGCGGCCCATAGAACATGGCCGGCAAGTAGAAGACCGGGATGGCCACGGCGGCGTATAGGAACAGCGAGGGGATCTCTCCCTGGTCCCCGCCCTTCTTCATGGCCGGCCGGAGGGCGCGGAACATGAGGAACAGCCAGAAGATCAGGCCCAGCGCCAGCACCACCTGCCAGACCCGGCCCAGGTCCAGGTATGGACTGCCCTGGTGGCCCATCCAGAACCAGAGGTTGCCCAGCTTGTTGTTGATCCCCAGGTACTCGCCGCCGAGGCTGCCGAACACCACGATGGCCAGGGCGCCCAGGAGCACCAGCACCCCAGCGCGCTGGCCCTTGGGTTCCGCGCCGCCCACCAGGGGCGCCAGGAATAGGCCGCCGGCCACCCAGGCGGTGGCGATCCAGAAGATGGCCAACTGGAGGTGCCAGGTGCGGGCCAGGTTGTATGGCAGGATTCTGGCCAGGTCGAACCCATAGAAGCCGTTGGGCTCCACCCGGTAGTGGGCCAGGACACCGCCCATGGCGGTCTGGATCAGGAACAGCAGCATCACCACGGCGAAGTAGAGCCCCAGCGCCTTCTGGCTGGGAGTGAGGACCCATGTGTGGAGCCGGCCCGGCGCCACCGGCCGGTGGCTGCCGGAGCCGCCCCAGCCCAGGTAATCGAACTTGCCGAAGATGAACAGGATCAGCCCCAGCCCGCCCAGCAGGGTGAGCAGGCTCAGCGCGCTCCAGAAGTATGCGGAGGCGGTGGGGGTGTTGCCGACCAGGGGTTCGTACGGCCAATTGTTCGTGTATGAGTAGGCGGTGCCGGGCCGGGTGGCCACAGTGGCCCAGGTGGCCCAGGCGAAGTATGCGTTGAGCCGGCCCAGTTCGGCCGGGTCTTGGATGTAGTGGCTGGGGAGCCCAGGGGCGGGCTGGGGGCCGTTGAAATAGTTGCTCCATTCGCGCGCCTGCAGCCGGTAGGAATCCGCCTCGGGCGCCGAGAACACCAGGGTGTCATCGTTCTTGGTGTAGCGGTTCTGCTTGAGCTGAAGCTTCAGTAGTTCCCCGACCTGCAGGGCCTCGCCTTGGGGCAGGTCCTTGAAGGCCTTGCCGAACTGGGCCCGGGCCAAGGTGTCCCGGCCGATCTCGGCCTCCCGGTGCAGGTATTCCGCTGAGTAGTCCGGCCCCAGGTAGGCCCCATGGCCCCAGAGCGTGCCGTGCTCCATCAGGGCGTACTTCAGGAAGACCTCCTGACCGCCCTTGATGTCAGCGCCCGTGAATAGCGTGTGACCGGCGGTATCCACCACCTGGGCAGGGATCGGCGGCGCTCCGGCATAGGTCTTGACGGTGACCAAGGTCAGCAGGCTGAAACCGAGGATCATCACCAGGATGACCGCCTGGCGCCACCAGTGGGATACGGGTGAACGGTCTTCGAGATCTTGGTTCATGGGTACTCCTTGAAAAATCGTCAGGCGGTGGCTCGCGCCGGGGTCCCCGTATCGGGGTCCGAGCGGGGCATGGATCTTCCTGGGCTCCCACCCAGATCTCCGGGTGGGGCCTGGGCCGGAATGGGGTTACCGGCGGCAGGGCCGGCGTGGATCACTCAATGCTGGGCAACAGCTGTTTCCAGCTCAATGGCTCGCGGGAAAAGCAGATGGCTTTCCAGATAGATGTGCAAGTGGAGGTCCTCCTCCAGGTTCTGCAGGCCCATGACCAGGGAGCGATAGCTGCCGCAGGCGTCTTGGGGTGGGGTGTAGTCGTGGGTGAGGGTCCGCAGTTCCCTCAGGATGTCCCCCACCTGCTCATGCTCGTTCTGCATGGCCCCGATGGGATTCTGCACGGTGCCGAAGCAGCAATCGGTTGCACGGTTACCGGCTTCCAGGTTTCGCACGAAAGGGAACAGGATCTGTTCCTCCTTCTCCAGGTGCGGCCTCAAATCGCGGTCCATGGCTTCGAAACACTGGGCGACGCGGGCGAGTTCGGGGTGGTGGTCACCGTGAACACTGAGGATCTTCTCCATCAGGGGCGCCACCCGCGCCAGTTCTGATCGGGTGAAGGCATGATGGGTAGCCTCGATGTGGTCGATGAGTTCCGTCAGTGAGGCAGACTGCCAGACCTTCGGATCCGATGGGGCGGGCGCCGCAACTTGGAGGTTTGCCAGTTTGTCCTGGACCTCCTGGAGGTCTTTGCCCGCATGGGCGCATGCGGCGGCGAGGGTGCGCTGCCCCCCGCAACAGTAATCAATATTCAACGATTCGAAGACCCGCATGGTGGCGGGAACCTTGAGGACGACGTCGCCGATTTGGGTCTGGACGTCGAATGACATGGGCTTACTCCTTTCGCGGGGACCATTCCCCAGCGTGAATTTCGGTTAGAGGGGCCTGCGGATGCCTGTGCGGAACTGGGAGCCTTCATGGCCGCACCAGACTTCCATGCCGTCAGCTTGAAAAATGAGCAACAGGGGTTCGGGTCGGAAGCCGGTGCTCAGCTCCACGATCTCCCCAGGACCAAAGGTGGCCATAGCCTGCTTGACCCGGGCGAGGGGATGTTCCCCGGCCGCCAGAAAGGGCGCCAGATCCAGTTTCAGAATTACTTTGCCGGGATCGTACCAGGCCGGCAGGTTGTTCTCCTTGGCATCGTTCATCGTGGCTCCGGGGTTTCGTCGTATTGCAGCAGTCGGCGTTCGCCCTTCAGGGCGCGCAGCTGGGTGGCTGCGATCTCGCTGGCATCCACATCGGCCACCAGGCTCTTCAACTGGCCGCGGACCGCCTCGGGAGCCTCCCCACTGTGCAGGTGCAGGATGACTTCTTTGAGGGTCTTGATCCGGAGTTCCTGGTTATTGATCAGCTCGCTCATGATTTCCTTCCCGGGGGTTCAGCCCATTCCCCAATATCCGACTACTGCGGTCATCTTTCCTTGACGCATATCAAGGTCGAGATATTTCTTGTGGTTGGAAATGTTCTTCTGCTTCCGAACCCTCGGCTCAGGGGAACGCTCAAGGGAACGAGTCATCGCGGAGGCAAAATCACACGAAGCCTGGGCCTGCTTGGTTGGGTTCGAGTTCCATGCGCACGCAGTCCGGGCTCCAGCGGGCCATGGTCTCCCGGCTGGAGAGGAGTGCCGTTACGTCCGCGGCCATGCGCTGCTGCCGGGCCTTGAGTGTGTCCTGGCTCATTGGACCAAACGGACCGGCGTGGAGGATTCCAGGAATCGGTTGGCGGAGGACACGTCCTCCTCCAGCGCGCGAACGAGATCCTGGTAGGTGACGCCAACGCAGGGGCCATCCGGGAGTTGGTTGAAGCAGACCCATGTCAGCGGCCCGAGATGTTCGGCCATGAAGCGTGCCAGCGCGGGGATGACGGTATCCAGTGGCAGCGTGGACTCGAACGTGACCTGGGCCCCATGGCCCCTGTAGCGAATCAGACCATGCGTCATGGCCTCGAGGATAATGGCGGTGCGTTCGGGCCCACACGCTGCTTGCCTTGGCATGGCGGCGATCCGGGTCACCGCCTCCTCGGGCAGCCCGACGCTGCGGGCGTTCACCGGGCGCCTTATCCAGTCCGCATGGTCATCGATCCAGTGCCAGCTGCCAGTGCTGGCTTCGAGCCAGGCCCCCTCCTTCATTCGGTGCCCCCGCCAAGCTGGTTGTCCAGATCGCCAGGGGGGGCCTGGGACCTTGGTGGAAGCGGCCGAAGACGATAACTGCCGGCCGCTCGCCGGAGTCCGGGGATCTCCGTCCACCCCTGCTCGTCATATGCCGCTCGAGTGCTGCCGCGGGTGTCCCGAATCAGGACTGTGGCGTCGAGAACAACTCCGAGCTGCTCGAGCACTCGCCAGGCCGTGACCTCCAGGCCCTTGAGATTACCTTCAAGCTGGACGAGGGCATGGGGGATGTGGCCTTGGTCAAGCCGCCTTCCTTCACGCAGGTGCCCAGGAATACCGCCAACTGGCTTTCCCGGGCTTTGGCGCCTTCCCTGTTCTCCTCGAAGTCCAGTTGGGCAGCGATGGCCCTGGCGCAGAATTCGTCCTGAGTCATCCTGGACTGGCGCTTCCGCCGAAGGCTCATCAGGGCCAGCTTCAGCCGAAATCGAAGATCCTCCGGGATGGCCAGCGTGATCCTCACCATGGGCACCAGTGCCCCGGCCTCCACCGTGGGAGCGTCGCCGACCCGGGCCACGTGTGCCGGTTCGGTGACGGCCGGTTGCGCTTCCCGACCCGAGCGCCACCGCCTACTGTGTGATCTCGGACCTGCTGGAGTTGTCCGACGCCGCCCGCTGACGGCCCGCCAGCACTTACTTCCTGGCCACGGCCACGCCTGGGCAACCCAGCTCTGTGGGCATGTATATAAAAATAGGTGCCCTTGGGGTTAATCTGGTGGCTGTTTCTGGAAGACGATGGATCCGCCACAGATGGTCATGAGCACGCTCGCGTCCTTAATTTCCGCGCTTGGGATCTCAAACAGATTGCGGTCCAGAACGACAAGATCGCCGAGTTTGCCGGGGGTGATGGAGCCCTTGTCCAACTCGGCGCACTCCGCGTAGGCCCCGCCCATGGTGGCCTCGTGGATGGCCGCCTCCAGGGGGATCCTCTGAGTCGGCACCCAGCCGTCCGGATGCCGGCCGTCCAGGCTGGCGCGGGTGACGGCGGCGTAGATGGCCATGATCGGGTTCATGGGCGCCACCGGCCAATCGGAGCCGAACGCCATGGGCACGCCCGCGTCCAGGAACGACCGGTAGGGGAAGGCCCAGGGTGCCCGCTCCTGGCCGATCCTGCCTTCGGCCCAGCGGCCGTCGTCAATGGCGTGGTAGGGCTGCACCGAGGCGATCACTCCCAGCTGGGCCATGCGCTCCACGTCCGCCGGCCGCAGGTGCTGGGCGTGTTCCATGCGCAGGCGCCGCCCTGGTCGCCGGGCCAGGGTCTGGAAGATGTCCAGCAGGGTGGCCACGGCCCGGTCGCCGATGGCGTGGACGGCCACGTTGAGGCCGCTGGCGTCGGCGGCCTGCACACGCCTCTCCATCACCCCCTCCGGGAACATCTGCTGGTGGAACAGCCCGCGGTTGCCCGGTTCGTCCGAATAGGGCTCGAAGAACAGGGCTGTGCCGGAACCCAGCGAACCATCGGTGAAGCCCTTGAGTCCGATGAAGCGCAGCCGGTCGGCGCCGAAGCCGGACTTGAGGTCCAGCTTCAGCACGGCGTCCACCTCGGCGATCGGGAAGAACAGGGCGATCCGGGTGGTCAGCCGGCCCTCCAGCAGCAGGTCCTGGTAGACAGCGAAACCCCGCTCGCCGGAGACGTCGTGCACCGTGGTCACGCCTTGGGCGGCGGCCTCGTGCAGCGCGGTCTCGGCCCAGGCCCGCAGCTGGCCCGGGGTGGCCTCCGGGATATGCCGGTAGACCATGTCCCGGGCCGCGTCCTTCAGCACGCCGGTGGGCTCGCCCCCGGCGTCCCGGACGATCGCCCCGCCATCGGGGGCGGGGGTGTCGCGATCCAGCCCGGCCAGGCGCAGCGCCAGGCTGTTGCAAAGCACCATGTGGCCGTCCATGCGGCTGACGCAGACTGGATGGCGCGGGGTGGCCGCGTCGATCCAGTCCCGGCGGGGCAGCTCCGCGTGCGGGAAGTACTGGTGGTCCCAGTTGCCGCCCAGGATCCACTCCCCTTCGGGCAGCTCCCGGGCCTTGGCGGCGATCCGGGCGGTGAATTCGGCTGGTGTCTGGGCGCCGTGCAGTTGCACGCTCAGCAGGGTCTGCCCACCCTCGATGAAGTGGACGTGGCTGTCGGTGAAGCCTGGGAGCACCAGGCGCCCCTGGAGATCAAGCACCCGGGTGCCCGGGCCGACCCAGGGCTCAAGTTCCCGGGTGGAACCCACGCCCACGATGCGCTCGCCCACCACCGCCACGGCTTCCGCCCAGGGGTTGGCCGGGTCCACCGTATAGATCCTCGCGTTGGTCAATACCAGATCAGCACGCATGTCGCCTCTCCATGAAGATCAATCGCTTGCGTCAGCGAGATCCTTGTAGCCTTGCAACTCTAAATCGGTCAGGGTCTTCATCCTGGCTTCGGACTCGTTCTGGTTGGACAGCAGCCACATGTCCATGATCACCTTGAAGCTGGTGATGAGCCCAGTGTAGGAATTGGTGTAGAGCAGGGAGGTGCTCGAGCACAGAATGACTTCATCCGAAAGTGGATAGACCGGGCAGCGGGGCGAATCGGTGAACAGGTAGATCTTGACCCCCCGTTCCCGGGCGAACCGGGCGATCTGGGTGTCCTCCCGGGTATAGGGGGGCAGCGAGGCGATGATCAAGACATCCCGGGCTTCGATGAGGTTCAGCCGGGCGATATAATCGGCGATGGATCCATTGATGGTGATGACCTGCTTCCAGAAGTTGGACGTGAGCAGGAGCACATACAGCTCGGCGATGCACCGGGTGGCGCCGAAGCCGGCGATGAAGATCCGATTGCAGCCCCCCAAGCCTTCGATCATCCGGATCACGGTGGGCAGCTTGATGGCCTGCAGGGTCTTCTTGACGTTGTCCGACTCGAAACGCATGAGCTTCTGCAACTGTCTGGCGCCGGCCAGGGAGGTGAGCTCGGCCATGGAGATCTCGCCGTACGGATTCAGCTGCAGCTTGATCGCCGCCTGGATGGTCTTCTTGAAGGCGGCGTAGCCGGTGAAGCCGATGCTTTTGGTGAACCGGACGATGGCCGCCTCGTTCACCTCGATCTGCCGGGCCAGGGACTGGATTGAGGAGAAGCTTACGCTTTGGGGATCCTCCAGCACGTACAAGGCGATCTTCTTGAAGGTGGGTTTCAGGCCCGGCAAAGCCTCCTTGATCCGTTCGACGGTCGTGGCCCATTCATCCAGGTCGACGGTGTTGACGTCCAGAGTCAATTTTGCTTCTCCTCAGGTTACCCGCCGTACACCTGTTCACCGGCGCTGAAAGTAGCCAGGACCCGCGCGGCGAGCAATTCCCCTTCGGGGGCTTCCATCAGGTCCCGGTCAAGGATAACAAAGTCGGCCCACTTGCCTGGCTCGAGGCTGCCGCGGCTGTCCTCCTCGAAATTGGCCCGGGCCGCCCAGATGGTCATGGCCCGCAGCGCCTGTTCCCGGGTCAGGGCGTTCTCCATCTGGAAGCCCCCCTCGGGCCATCCCTGGAGATCCTTGCGCGCCACGCCCGCGTAGAAACCCTGCAGCGGATTGATGTCCTCCACCGGGAAGTCGCTGCCGTTGGGCAGCCAGCCATTCTGGGCCAGCAGCTCCTGGTAGCGGTAGGCGGTCCGGATCCTCGGGCCCAGGCGTTCCGCCGCCCACTTCATGTCGGAGGTGGCGTGGGTGGTCTGGACCGAAGGCACGATTCCCTTGGCGCCGAAGACCGGCAGGTCCTCGGGATCGATGGTCTGGGCGTGCTCGAGGCGCCAGCGGGCGTCGTTGCCCGGCTCCAGGTGCCGGCCATAGATGCCGAGCATGAGCCGCACGGCGGCGTCGCCGATGCAGTGGGTGGCAACCTGGTAGCCGGCCCGGGCGGCCCGGCGGCAGATGTCCTCCAGGACTTCCGTGGGCGCAAGTTGCAGCCCCCGGTTGCCGGCATCGTCCGAGTACGGCGCCAGCAGCAGGGCACCCCTGGAGCCCAGGGCGCCGTCGGCGTAGGTCTTGACGCAGCGGATGGTCAGCCGGTCCGTGACGTGGATGCCCTTGGCCAGGAAATGCGCCTCGTTCTCCTCGGTGGGATTAAGCATGGCATAGACCCTGAGCTTGAGCCGGCCGTCCCGGTGCATGCCCTCCAGCAGCAGGGCGTCATCCAGGTCGATGCCCGCGTCGCAGACCGAGGTGAGGCCCACCGCGAAGCAATTGGCCTGGGCCGCCAACAGGGCCTCCTCGCGGGTAGCCCGGTCCGGGGGCGGGATGACCCGCTTCACCAGGTCGATGGCATTGTCGATGAGGACGCCGGTGAGCCGGGCCGCCGCCTGGAACAGATCGCCGCCCGGGACCCGGGTACCTTCGTCCAGCCCGGCCAGGACCAGCGCCGCGCCGTTGGCCACGGCGGCGTGGCCGTCCACCCGCACCAGCATGACCGGCTGGTCCTGAAAGGCCTGGTCCAGCCGTTCGCGGGTGGGATAGGCCTGGCCCGGCCAGGCGTTCTGGTCCCAGCCGCGGCCCAGCGCCCAGGGAGTGGGGTGGCACCGCTGCTGTTCGCGCACGCGCTCGACGGCCTCCGCCCAGGACCGGGCGCCCACCAGATCGGCCATGCCCAGCTTGGCGCTGTAGCCAAGCAGGTGGCTATGGGCATCGATGAATCCCGGATAGACGCAGTGGCCGCCGCCATCCACCGCCTGGTCCGGAGCCCATCGCTCCAGCAGGGCCTCTGCGGGCCCCACGTCCACGATCCGGCCGTCATGGACTGCCATGGCCCCGGCGACCTCGAAGGCCGAGTTCACGGTATAGAGTTTCACGTTTCGCAGGACGAGATCGATCTTGGTGGGGTTCATGGGATTCGCTCCAGAAGCAATGTCTAGCCCGCGCTCACGCCCAGATAGCTCGCTTGGACCCGGGGGTCGTTGAGCAGTTCGAACCCCTTGCCTTCCAGGGTCACCCGGCCGGTGCTGAGCACATAGGCCCGGTCGCAGATCTCGAGAGTCATGGCGGCGTTCTGCTCCACCACGAGGATGGTCAGGCCAGTCTCCTCGTTGAGCCGGATCACCGTGTCGAAGACCCGGTTGACGATCATGGGTGCCAGGCCCAAGGAAGGTTCGTCCAGCAGCAGCATCTTGGGCTCTGACATTAGGGCCCGGCCGATGGCCAGCATCTGTTGTTCCCCGCCCGACAAGGTACCCCCCACCTGGAGGTGGCGCTCCTTGAGCACCGGGAACAGGTCGAACACCCGCTCCATGGCCTGCTCCACCCGTTTCCGGTCGTCCTGGGAATAGCCGCCTAGCAGCAGGTTCTCCCGCACGGTCAGTTCGGCGAAGATCCGGCGCCCCTCGGGCACCAGGGTCACCCCCTTGCGCACCACCTGATGCGACTGCCTGGGCAGGGCCGAGCCCTGGAACGAGACTCGACCGTGCTCGTAGGCCTTGACCCCGGCGATGGTCCGCAACAGGGTCGACTTCCCGGCCCCGTTGGCGCCGATGACGGCGACGATCTCGCCCTGGTCCACGTGCAGGTTCACCCCGGCCAGCGCCTGGATGCCGCCGTAGTTCACGTCGAGCTCAGCAATTTCGAGATATCTGGCGCCTTGTTCTTCCATTGGTGGTCCTTTTCTCCCCTAGATATGCGTTGATCACCTTCGTGTCGTTCTGGATCTCCATGGGCGTCCCCGAGGCCAGGATTTCGCCGAGGTTCATCACGTAGATCCGGGACTCGCGGCACAGCTCCATGACCACCTGGATGTGGTGCTCAATGAGGATGACGCCGAAGCCGAACTCCTGGTGGATGCTGCGGATCAGCTTGGTGAGGTTGCCGCACTCGTCCTCGTTCATGCCCGCCGCCGGCTCGTCCAGCAGCAGGAGTTGCGGATCGGTGGCCATGGCGCGCACCAGCTCCAGCCGGCGCTGCAGCCCGTAGGACAGGTCGCCGGCGTGCTTCTTGGCGTAGGCG
>Ga0302320_10025583_pt1 | contig 11468 bp, 8 predicted proteins | sample Bog_T0_3_FD_202130 | JGI IMG/M metagenome (GOLD analysis project Ga0302320, IMG submission 202130) | Peat permafrost microbial communities from Stordalen Mire near Abisko, Sweden - Bog_T0_3 | ecosystem: Environmental > Terrestrial > Soil > Wetlands > Peat | place: Sweden: Abisko, Stordalen Mire... | reverse complement strand
TCACCCGTGTCTTCGCGCTCGGCAATCATGAACCAGTGCTTGTCGAACACCAGCTGCAGCTCCTGGGCGTAGCCGTCCAGATCCTTCTTCGTGTACGGCACGAAATCCCAGTTTTTCGACCACGCCGAGTTGTAGACCTCGGCGAACGAGTCCATGTCCTTGCGCAGCTGCCAGCGGCGCATCGGCCGCACACGGATCCCGTGCTCGGACTGCACCTTCTCCGCCAGCTCGAAGATCACCGGGAGCACCCGCTCGCGATCTGAGACCTCGAGGTTCCACATCAACAGGTCCATCGCCTTGGTCATCCCCGCCGTTTCCATGCGCTCGGCGTAGTACGGCGGGTTCCACGGCTGAACGACCATAGGCCGCAGGTCGAAGCCCTCGATCAGGATGCCGCTCTCGTCGTTCATCGCAAAGCACGCCGGGCCGACCATCCGCTCCTTCTCGCGCTCTCCCAGCCAGGCCGCGGCGGCGTCGAGCAGCGCCTGCAGCACCTCCTGATCGTCCTCGAACTCCAGGAAGCCGTACCAGCCCCAGTTCTTCTTCTGATACTCGTTGAACGCGTGGTTGACCTGGGCGGTGATCCGCCCCGCCACACGGCCGTCGCGCCAGGCGAGGAAGTACTCGGCTTCGCCGTGGCTGAAGAAGGCGTTCATTCGCCGATTCAGGAACAGCCGGCGCTCGAGCTTCAGCGGGGGAACCCACTGCGGCTGGTTAGCATGCAACCTGAACGGGAGGTCGATGAACGCTTTCAGCTCGCGCCCGCCCTTGACTGCTCTCACCTCGACACTCACAGCTAACGCCACCCTATATGCACACCTCGATCGATGTCTTCGCAAAGGTCCGCGGCCATGACCGCTCGGAGGTGCTTGCAGCCGCGCGCCAGGCCGACGTGCTGCCCTACTTCCATGTGCTCAGCTCGCCCGCGCTGCCCGTCGTCGAGATGGAGGGCGCGGAGCGGATCATGCTCGGCTCCAACAACTACCTCGGGCTCACGGGCGATCCGCGCGTGCTCGCAGGCGCCGAGGACGCGCTCCACCGCTACGGCACCGGCCTGACCGGCTCGCGCCTGCTCAACGGCACGATTCCCCTGCACCTCGAGCTCGAGCAGGAGATCGCCGAATGGATGGGCACCGAGGAGGCGATCGTCTTCAGCACCGGACATCAGGCCAACCTCGGCGCGCTCGGCACGCTGCTCGGGCCCGGCGACACCGTGATCGTCGATTCCGGTGACCACGCCTCGATCCTCGACGGCTGTCTGCTCTCCCGCGCCAAGCTTCGCCCGTTCCGCCACAACCGCCTCGAGAAGCTCGAGAAGATGCTCGACCGTGCCCGCGGCGACGGCGGCGGAGTGCTCGTCGTCGTCGACGGCGTCTTCTCGATGGAGGGCGACATCGCGCCGCTGCAGATGATCTGCGAGCTCTGCGAGCGCTACGGCGCACGGCTGATGGTCGACGAGGCGCACGGCGCGGGCGTCCTCGGCGCCGCCGGCGCCGGTACCAGCGAACTGCTCGGCGTCGAGGACCGCGTCGATCTCCGCATGGGCACCTTCTCGAAGTCCCTCGCCTCCTGCGGCGGGTTCGTCGCGGGCTCCCATGAGGTGGTCGACTACCTGCGGATCTCCTCGCGCGCCTTCCTCTTCACCGCGTCCGCCGTGCCCGCCGCGCTCGGCGCAGCCCTCGCCGCGTTGCGCGTGCTGCGCTCAGATGACGGCCCCGCGCTGCTCCAGCGGGTCCTTGAGAACGCGCGGCGCCTGCGCGACGGGCTCGAGGAGCGCGGCTATGCCGTCGTAGCCCCGCAGGCACTCCCAGGCGCGGGCGGCGTTCAGCTCAACGCACCCGGTGTGCGCGAGGAGCGCCCCGGCGTTCACACGATCGTGACCCCGATCGTGCCCGTGCTCGTCGGCGACGACTGGAAGGCGGCTCTGCTCTGGCGCGCGCTCTACGACGCCGGCGTGTTCGTCAACACGGCCCTGCACCCCGCCGTCGGACCCGGTGAGGCGATGCTGCGGACCAGCGTGATGGCCACCCACGACGAGGCCACACTCGACCGCGCGCTTGAGATCTTCGCCCGGGTCAAGCGCGAGTTCGAGGCACAGCACGGCCCGCTTCCCGGCCCCGGCTCGCTACAGCACACGGTCAACGCCGCCGTCTGACTTGTCCATTTGTTCACAAGTCGAGCGGCTAAGAAAAAAGGTCGCTTCTAGCGAACGAACGGGCCGTTCAGAGTTGACCGCACGCCCGATGCTGTCGTAGCTTCAGGAAGCGCTCTGAATGACCGTCGGGGTTCGCCCCGAACAGGCCCTCGGGACGGGGATGCGCCCCGAGGGTTGCCCTGCGACTCGTCGCGGGTCGGACTTCCGCGGCCATGACGAGCGCATCCCCTCATCAAAAATCGAGCTAGATGTCGGTGCCGCGAGTGCCTCGCGACAGCGACTTGGAGAGCCATATGAACGCGACCGCGACGATCGCAGCCCCCACAGCCGGCCCCCAGCACATGCGCGCCCTCGAACGCGCCAACAAGGTCCGCCTCGCTCGCGCTGAGCTCAAGCGCGGCGTCGCCATCGGAGCGATCGACGTGGCCCAGGTGATCCGAGAATGCCCCTGGGAGGCCGAGAGCATGGCCGTCGGCGATTTGCTGATGAGTCAGCGCCGATGGGGACAGACTCGTTGCCGGAAGTTCCTCGCCCAGATCACGATGTCCGAGAAGAAGACCGTCGGTTCGATGACCGAGCGACAGCGCCAGACCCTCATCGCCCTGCTCGCCGATCGCACATCGAGAGGCGCCGAGGCCGATTGCACGGGCACTCAGAGCGCTGCCGGCGTTCAGCCGAGCGTGCTCGCTCGCGCAGGAGCGCCCGACCAGCCGCGCGCTCGGGCCGCAGCCACGAGCGCCTGAACCCGGGCGCGCAGCGTCGCCCGCGAGCGGCCACCGAGCAGCGCCCTGCCCTGCACCACGCCGCCCGGGTAGACGAACGTGATCTGCGGACAGCTCGCGAGTCCATAGAGGCTCGCAAGCACGCCGTCGCTGTCGATGCCAACCGGGATGCTCAGACCCTCCCGGTGGACCAGCACGCGCAGCTGCGACCGTTCACCCTTGATCGCCACCGCAGCGAACTGAACGCCGCCGAAGGAGCCCCTGAGCGCCTGAAGCTCCGAGAGAACGCCAGGACAGGAGCCCGCATCGACAAAAAGCGCAAGTACCAGCGGGCCCCGTTCATACAGTTCGCAGACGTTCAGGATCTGTGAGCCGCGGACGCTGCACGCCGGCACGCGCCCCGCCGATCCATCGTTCGCGTGGGTCGCGATGTTCGCATCCCCGCTCACGTCTCCCGTCACCAGCGGAACCGCGAACACCGGCACCCTTGCACCCGCCGGAACCCCTCCCACGCTCGTCGTCTTCGTGAGCGCCGAGCTGATCGCCGCGCCCAGGATGATCAGGACCGCCACCACGCCCACCCATCGCCCGTACCGCTGTCCGGCCACCGCCGACTCAGGACGTGTCATAAGAATTATTCTCGCGACGTTCGGCCAGCACGACCGTCGCCGGCAGGGCCACTAGGACGCCCACCAGCGAGACGCTCAGATCGATAAGCGTGACGAAGCCGAAGTCGCGCAGCATGCGGATGTCAGACAGCGCCAGCACGCCAAAGCCCGCGATCGCCGTCACGCCCGAGGCCGTAACCGCCGCCCCCGTGCGCCGGTAGCTGCGGCGGAGCGCCGACACCGTGTCAAAGCCCGCCAGGCGTTCCTGGCGATGGCGCTCGGAGAGCAGCACACTGAACTCTGTTGAGATCGCCACCACCAGCGCACCGAGCGTCACCGACATCGGGTTCAGCGGCACGCGCACCGCGAACAGCACAAGTGCCGACCAACCGCTCGCCAGCGCTATCGGCACCAGCGGCACGAGCGCCCTGCGGCGATCCCCGCGGAACGCGATCAGCAATACCAGCGCCACCGCCGCAAGCCCCGCGAGCAGCGTCTCCAGGCGTCGCCATGCCGAGGCCACCTTGCTCCCCGATTCCGCCGAGAGCACCGTGAAGCCGACCAGCTGCGCGTGCACCCCCGCCGGCGGGTCAAGGCGCGCGCGCATGCCTTCGATCAGCTGGTGCTCGCGCTGAAGGCTCGTCAGGTGGATCCCGAATGCCAGCGTCGCCACGCGCCGATCCGGCGTGATCACCTCTTCGGAGAAGTATTTCGGCAGCACCTTCAGCAGGCCGCTCACCTGCTGCGTCGTCAGATGTCCGTTCGCCGAGCCCGCGCCCGCGAGCACCCCGCCCGCCGTCTGAAACAGATCCGGCAGTGAGAAAGCCGGGCACAGCCGCGAGCGCGCACAGCCACGCGCCGCGCTGTATCCGTACTTCGCCAGCACGCCCTTCTCGTATGAGCTCATCCATTCGATCGCCGCCGGCGTCGCCACATCGTCGCCCGTCAGCATCAGGTTGATTTCCCCGCCCACGCCGCTCAGCTTCTCCAGCTCGTTCAGATTCGCCAGCGAACCGAGGTTCTGCGGCACGAGTTTCGTGATGTCCGTCTGGACCTGCGTCTGCGTGTCAAGGCCCCAGCCCAGCGCAGCCAGCGCCAGACCCACGCCCAGAATCCGCCCCGGGCGCCGCACCGCTCCCTCGATCGCCGCGCTCGTGAACGCGGCGCCGATCGGGTTGTCCATCACCAGCGAGCGCGCGCCCCGCCACGCCTCCGCGATGCGATACCCCACATCTGAGAGCTCCTCCAACAGCGCGCTCGCCCTTCCCTCCGCCGCGATCGGCCTCCACCCGTCAGAGCGCCCACGCAGCGGCATCAGCGTCTCCACCGCCGCCCCCACCGCCAGCGTGCAAAGCAGCGCGATCGCCAGGCCGATCACCAGCAGCAGGCCGAAACCCCTCACCATCGGAACCGGCGAGAACTCGAGCACGAGCATCGCAGCCGCGCTCGCCCCCGCCGCCGTCGCAATCGGCAGCGCCCCGACAGCCGCCGCCCTGCGCACGATCCCCACGCGCCGCAGCCTCACCTCCGCCGGCCCGCCCGCGTCGCCTTCCTCGCTCAGATCCGCCCCCTCCGCCTCCTCGCCCACGCGCGAAAGGAATTGAATCGCGTAGTCCACCGCGAGACCCACAAGGACCGGCAGAGCCGCAATCGAGGCGATCGTGAGCGATGCTCCGACCAGCGCCAGCGCTCCGAACGTCAGCGCCACCGCCAGCAGCGCGATCACCAGCGGCAACAGGCGCGGGCGCCCGGAGAAGATCAGGCCGAGCATCAGCGCCATCACCAACAGGACCGCAACCAGCAGCAGCTCGATCGCGCTCGTGATCGATTTCGTCAGATCCGAGAGGATCGCCGGCTCGCCCGTCACCAGATAGACCTCCCCGTGCTGCAGATGCCACTGGCTCATCGCCACCGCCCTGCGGATCAGAGCGATCGTGTGCGTCCGCTGCGCCTCCGAGAGCCCCCCCTTCATCCGCACCGAGACAAGCGCCGCATCCGAGCTCGGGAAGAGATAGGCGAAGCGCGGCTTCGGCGTGCCCGCCACCCTGCTCGAGTCGAACACCACCGAGGAGACGAAGTTCGCGTTGTTCAGCGCCGGACGCGACGTGAGCCCGTACTCGAGCGCCAGCGTGACGAGGCTCTCCTTGAAGCGCGCCTTCGCCAGCTTCGACGCCTTCGCGCCGAGTGCCTGTGCTTCGGACTCGCTCAGGCCGCGGGCGAGCGCGGCACTGGAGACAGCGCCTTCGGCCTGCTTGGCCTCGGCATCCGCCAGCTTCGTTTCCGAGCTCAGCAGTTCGTCGCCCTCGTTGGCCGCCTCCTGCAGGAAGGTCGCCGGCCCCAGCACCACCTTGACCGTCCCCGCCCGCGCCAGCTGCCCGCATGGCCCGTTGACGCCCCCCTCGCCCCCGAGCGCCGACGCAGGGATCTTGCCCGAAAGACAGCCCTCGAGACCGAGCAGGCGAACGATGTCAGAGCTCAGCACCAACTGCTGGAGGTTGCCCTTGACAAGCACCTCCACCGGCTCTTCGCCAAAACGCGAGTAGTACTGCTGGGTGGCGCGGTACTCAGCGCTCGAACTGGAGACGAACGTGTCGAGCGCCGCCGTCGGCGTCAGCTGCAGCGCCAGGCCCGCGCCCGCGAGGCCGAGGACCGCCGCCGCCGCAAGCACCGCACGCGGCCTCGCCGCCGCGCCACCCGCCAGGGCGGAGAGGAGTCGAGCGGCCCTCACTCCATTCCGAGTGGTCCCGCCGACTCACCCGAGAGAAACTGACGGACGAACGGGTTCTCCGATGCAAACAGCTGCGCCGCCGGTCCCGACTCGACAATGCGGCCCTTCCACAGCACCGAGATGTGCTCCGCCACACGGCGCGCGCTCATGATGTCGTGCGTGATCACCACGTAGCAGCCGCCATGCTCGGCGTGGATTTCCTTGATCAGCTCGCACAGCAGCGCCGTGCGCACCGGGTCAAGGCCCGAGTCCGGCTCGTCGAACAGGACGATTTCCGGGTCGAGCACCAGCGCCCGGGCGAAACCCGCGCGCTTGCGCATGCCGCCCGAGAGCTCGTTCGGCATCTTCGCGCCCTCTCCCCCGAGGCCCACCTCGCGCATGCGCGCGTTCACGATCTCCGCGATCTCATCCTCGCCCTTCTCCGTGTGCTGGCGCAACGGGAAGGCCACGTTGTCGTACAGGTTCAGCGATCCGAACAGAGCCCCATCCTGGAACAGCACGCCGAACTTCTTGCGCATCTCGAACAGCTCCGCGTCCGGGAGGGCCGGTACCGACTGGCCGTGTACGAGCACATCGCCCTGGTCCGGGTAGAGCAGGCCCACGATGTGCTTGATGCAGACCGACTTGCCCGTACCCGACGGGCCGAGGATCATCGAGATCTGTTCGTCCGGAAGACCCATGTTCAGGCCTCGCAGCACCTTGTTGCGCCCGAACGCCTTGTGCACATCGATGAACTCGATCGCGTCCCTGACGCCCGTCGGGTGGATCGTGCCCGTGTGGAACTCGAACTCCTCGGACTCCGCCCCTCCCTGCTCCCGGTCAGCCATCCTCAGCCGCCGATCGGAGCGCGCGGGGTGCTGCCCCAGAAGATCTGAGTGCCGAGCATGTCGATCAGGTTGACCAGCACGAGGTTGAGGACCATCGACTTCGCCGTCGCTCGGCCCACGCCCACCGGCCCTCCGCTCGCGTTGTAGCCGTAGTAGCACGCCACCAGCACGATCGCCGTCGCCATCGTCATGCCCTTGATCACGCTGAATAAGAAGTCCGTCGGATTCTGGAATTGCCAGAAGATCAGCAGATACCCCCCCGATGACGTGAATCCCACCTGATCGACCACCGCGATGTACGACGCAAGGTACGCGACGCCGATCGCCGTGACGTACATGAACGGCAGCACGATCCACGCCGCCAGCAGCCGCGTCGCGCAGAGGAACGTGACCGAGTCGATCCCCATCACCTCGAGAGCGTCGATCTCATCAGAGATCCGCATCGCTCCGAGCTCCGCGACGATGCCCGTGCCAACCTTCGCCGACAGCATGTAGCCGAACGTGATCGGCACCGCCTCGCGCAGGTTGCACCACGCCGCGAACACGCCCGCGTAGGCCGGCGTGCCCTGCGCCTGCGTGAAGTACGCACCCTCGATGCCGCAGGTGCCGAGGCCGGTGATGAACACGAGGCCCCAGATGACCGCCGTCGAGCCGACGATCAGGATCCCCGACTGCCGCAGCGCCTCGCCGAAGAAGCGAAAGACGCGCAGATCCCAGACATCGCGGAAGACGCCGCCCGTGAACCGCCCCATCTCGCCCGTCGCCGCGAGCCATTCGCGCGGAAGTGCCAGCAGTTCGTTCACTTGATCACCAGGATCTGCGGATGGGTGGCCAGCAGCGTCTGCGTGAAGACGTAGTTGAACGCGCCGATCCCCAGGAAGGAGATCACGACGGCTTCATTCACAGCCCTGCCGACGCCCTCCGCGCCGCCCGAGGCCGACATCCCCTTGTAACAGCAGACGATCGCGATGATCGCCCCGAAGATGGTCGTCTTCAGCACCGAGCCCCAGAGGTCTGTCGTCGACGCGTTGGCGAACAGCGTCGCCCAGAACGGCCCCAGCGGCTGACCCTTGAGGACCGCCGCAAGGATCCCGCCGAAGATTCCGAACAGCAGCGCGTAGATGTCGAACAGCCCCGTCACGACCATCAGCGCCAGGAAGCGCGGCACGACCAGGTTCTTCACCGGGTCCACTCCCAGCACCTGCAACGCGTCCAGCTCCTCGCGCACCTTGCGCGCGCCGAGATCCGCGGTGATCGCCGTGCCGGCGACGCCCGCGAGCACGATCGAGGTGATCAGCGGGCCGATTTCCCTGACCGCCGCCAGCACGAAGAAGCCACCCAGCCGGTCGAGCGCGCCGATCAGCGTGAGGAAGTTCGCCGCCTGCAGACCCGCCGCGCCGTAGTTGATCGCTACCGTCGAGATCAGCAGCGGAAACCACGCCAGGCGCAACGCGAACAGGAACTGCGAAACGAGCTCGCCGCCGTACGGGTACGGCGGACGCAGGGCAGACAGGATCGTCTTGCCCGTCAGGATCATCATGTCCCCGATTTCCTCGAGCAGGTTCCTCATCGGAAGAAACGCTCGCTCCGCTGCGCTGCGAACCATCTCCTACTCTCCTCGGACGGCTGTGGACGGCGCCGCGAACTCTACGCCATGGACCCCCCATGCGCCGCCGGGGCTCGGCCCGCGAGACCGCACGAGCGCGGACGCGCGCGTCACCGCCACTGGTATCGTGGCCGGATCGTGAGGGGGCGGCAAGTCTTTCCGGTGACGCTTCTCTGCGCATGCGCCGGTCTCGTTGCGAGCGGTTGCGGCGGCGCCCGCCAGGACGCCCATGAACCATCCGGCACCTTCACGCTCCAGGTCGCCAAGGCCAGCTTTCCTTCCGGCCAGGCCGTCGCGCGCCCGGCCAATCTGGAACTCGTCGTGCGAAACAGCGGCACGCAAACCGCGCCCAACGTCGCGGTCACCCTCGACTCCTTCTATTACAACTCGACCTTTCCCGGCCTCGCCTCCCGCCAGCGTCCCGTCTGGGTGATCGAACGGGGACCCGGGGAGATCCCCGAGCCGCCCGTCCAGAGCGAAGCGGTCAGCCCTCCCGGGGGTGGCCAGACGGCGTACGTCAACACGTGGGCGCTCGGCCCGCTCGCCCCCGGCGCCGAGCGCCGGTTTCTGTGGCACGTTGTTCCCGTCAAGCCCGGCCGGCGCACCGTTCACTACGCGATCGCCGCCGGACTCGCCGGGAAGGCCAGGGCGGCACTCGCCTCCGGGGGCGCCGTCGCCGGAGCGTTCACCGTCGAAATAGCCCCCGCTCCGCCCGCGACCCACGTGGACCCGAACACCGGCCGCGTCGTCGCCGGCGCCTACAAGCCGTCGTCCTGATCACACCCCTCCGGGCCGGCCGCCCAGGCCCGGACCCGCTCGAGCCTCGCTGGTTGGCCCAATGTCGAAAGATCGATTCGCCGATTTCGCCACGGGGTGATGCCCTTCGGCCGGGTTGAGACTACGATTGCCTACGGCTCCGGGCCGCGATCAACTCGCGCCCAAGGTCATCCAGCCCCCCGCCAGAGCGGCGTGGCCCAACCCCTTTCCAGGAGGATTCGACCAGCTCATGCCAAGGACCCGTCAGCAAAACGTAACCGCCGCGCAGTGGAGCTCGAATGGGACCGCTCTCGGAGCGCCCGACCTGACGCTCTCCGGCAGCGAGATCTTCGGGACGAACGTGTTCAGCCCGGCGGTCCAGCGCCAGCGCCTCCCGAAGCACATCTACAAGGCCCTGATGGCGACGCTCGCCCGAGGCGAGACGCTCGACGCATCGATCGCAGACGCGGTCGCCCAGGCGATGAAGGACTGGGCGATGGAGAAGGGCGCGACCCACTACACACACTGGTTCCAGCCGCTGACGGGGCTGACAGCGGAGAAGCACGACTCGTTCTACGGCCCGGCTGGCGATGGGACGGCGCTCGCGGAGTTCTCCGGGAAGGAGCTGATCCAGGGCGAGCCTGACGCTTCGAGCTTTCCGAGCGGGGGGATCCGCTCGACGTTCGAGGCCCGCGGCTACACCGCATGGGACCCGACCTCTCCGGCGTTCATCCTCGAGAACCCGAACGGTGCGCTGCTGTGCATACCGACGGCATTCATCTCCTGGACCGGAGAGGCGCTCGACAGCAAGGTGCCACTGCTGCGCTCGATGGACGCCCTGTCGAAATCGGCGGTCAAGGCGGCGCACCTCCTCGGCGACGAGGACGTCAAGCACGTATTCACCAACGTCGGACCCGAGCAGGAGTACTTCCTGATCGACGAGCAGTACTTCTTCGAACGCCCCGACCTGGTGATCACAGGGCGGACGCTCTACGGCGCGAAGCCGCCACGGGGCCAGGAGCTCGACGATCACTACTTCGGCTCGATTCCCACGCGCGTGCTCGCCTTCATGCTCGACGTCGAGCGCGAACTGTTCAAGCTCGGCGTGCCCGTGAAGACGCGCCACAACGAGGTCGCTCCCAACCAGTTCGAGCTCGCGCCACTGTATGAGGGCACCAACGTCGGCGTCGATCACCAGATGCTCACCATGCAGTTCCTGCAGAACGTCGCCCGTCGCTACGGCCTCGTCTGCCTGCTGCACGAGAAGCCATTCGCCGGCGTCAACGGCTCGGGCAAGCACAACAACTGGTCGATGGGAACGGACACGGGTGAAAACCTGATGAACCCTGGCGACACTCCGGAGAAGAACCTGCAGTTCCTGTTCTTCTGCTCGGCGGTCATCCAGGCGGTCAACCGCCACCAGGGGCTGCTTCGTGCGGCGGTCGCAAGCCCTGGACAGGATCACCGACTCGGGGCCAACGAGGCACCGCCGGCGATCATCTCGATATTCCTCGGCACGGATCTCGAGAGGGTCTTCGATGCGATCGCCACAGACAAGGTCGATCCGTCGAAGCCGGGCTCCTTCCTCGGCCTCGGCACGCCCGTGCTGCCGCCGCTGCCGCGCCACTCGGCCGACCGCAACCGGACGAGCCCGTTCGCGTTCACCGGCAACAAGTTCGAGTTCCGCGCGCTCGGCTCGAGCATGTCGCCGGGGATGACCAACACGATTCTCAACACGATCGTCGCCGAGGCGATCGACGACCTCGTGCCGAAGCTCGAAGCGGCGCTCAAATCGACCAAAGACCTCGAGAAGGCGGTCCTCAAGGTCGTCAAGGAGACGTACAACGAGAACAAGCGGATCATGTTCGGCGGCGACGGCTACTCCCAGGATTGGCACGACGAGGCCAAGAAACGGGGCCTCCTCAACCTGCCGACAACGCCGGATGCGCTCCCCCAGCTGGTCGAGAAATCGTCGGTCGCGATGTTCAAAAAGTACAAAGTGCTCTCCAAGCGGGAGCTCGACTCACGCTTTGAGATCGCCGTCGAGCAGTACTCCGTCAAGCTCA
>Ga0302320_10025579_pt1 | contig 11469 bp, 11 predicted proteins | sample Bog_T0_3_FD_202130 | JGI IMG/M metagenome (GOLD analysis project Ga0302320, IMG submission 202130) | Peat permafrost microbial communities from Stordalen Mire near Abisko, Sweden - Bog_T0_3 | ecosystem: Environmental > Terrestrial > Soil > Wetlands > Peat | place: Sweden: Abisko, Stordalen Mire... | reverse complement strand
GACCACATCCTGTCCGGTATAGAAATAAATTCCGCGCGCATTGGCTTTGGAGGTCAACACTTTCCCGACAGCGCCTAAATGATGAGGTATATATGTTGACGCCTCATAAGAAGAAACATAACCTTCCATATCTGCGTGGATCATAAAAGCTGTCAGGAGTATCGGGCATAAACTTATCGCCAATACATACAGCGCCGGTTGAATATGTTCCTTTAAGCTCAATGTTATACCGATGCCGGACAACGCGATCAAAGACCCCGATAAGAAATACATCGGCAGTAAAGAAGAAATATAATGACCGACGATTTTGTGCCCTGCCACCACGGCTATACCAAGAAGGGCCAGGATAATAAAACTGGCAAACAATAAATTTTGGATCTTTTTGCGCTGATCGCTCAAGGACAGACAATTGACCAAGAAATTCCCGGTTACCAACGCCAAAGCAGGGAACATCGGCAAGATATAGCTCGCCAGTTTGGAGTGTGCGGTTTGGAACACGACCAAAACCATTAAGATCCAGCTGAAACAAAAATAATCCATCACGACGACATGTCCCTTAAAACGCTTGAACAGGTCCACCACTGCTGCCGCTAAAAATAAACTCCAGGGAAACAGCCCGCCAAGCATGGTCACGGGATAAAAAAACCAGTGGTCATTGCCCTTATGTTCGGCTTCAAGCAGGCGCCGCCAATGATCATTATAAAAAAATTCCTGGATAAAGGACTGTCCGTAGTGGTCGATCATGTAAGAATACCACGGCAGGGTCATCGCCAGGAACAACACCCCTCCCGCGACAAGCCAACGGCTGCGCAAAAATCCGGTTTGACGCTGATACAATAAAAAAAGAATAACCGCCAATTGGGGGATCAACCAGCCCAACGGTCCTTTGGTCAAGGTCGCTAAAGCACAAAACACATAAAATCCAATGAAACCTGCCGCTTCATGACGGCGATCGGTAAACCCGAGCATAAACGACAGGAAAGCGTATAAAATAAATACCGTAAAGATCATATCGGTAAAAACCGTCTTTCCCATAGCGAGAAAGAATGCGGACGTAGCCAAAAGCAGGGCCGAAAGAAAAGCTTTGCGCTCGTCTTTAAACCCTATTAACCCCAAAAGATAAACACCTATGACCCCAAAAGTCGCAAATATGGCCGGAAAAAACCTGGCCGCAAACGGTGTTAGCCCCCACGCTTTAAAAGCAACCTCTATAAACCAGAAAGTCAGAACAGGTTTCTCGAATTGAGGCTGACCGAAAATATACGGGGTCACCCATTCATTCTTGGCAGCCATTTCTTTAGCAGTCATCGAATAAAACACCTCGTCCGGGTCTGTGAGGCTGAAAAGATCATTGCCCACCAAAAACAACGCGTAGCAGATCAAAAAAAGAATGGAAATCCGTTGCAGGGTGAATACACGCATGCCAAATAGTATAAAGGTAATTTTTTAAAAAGGTAGAATTATTCGATACTTTGTTAAATTTTGATCTCTAATAATTCATCCCAGCGCGTCGTATAGCATTGGGACCTATGGGCTTGTTTCATATACCATGCTTTTTGGGCCCCTTCTGAAGCAAAAAATAAATACCCGCTGTTAGCCGAACGATTATACCTATCCAATACTTTCATCAAACGCTGTTTTGAACTCTGCGCATATACAGGCGCAAAAAGATCCTGCTGCGCCCTGTCCTCATCGGTAAAATCCGTCAGCATCACACCGCAGCTCTTATAACAATACCCTTTTTTAAAGATCCCTGACAAAAGCTTCCTGGCTATCGCTATTAATTGAGGGGTATAAGCTGTCGGCGGTGTAATATCGATGCCGGCTGAATTGCGATAATAAGAACCTTTAAAGGGGTTCGTTTCAATAAATATCTGAACATATCCGGCCATAGCCCCCTGATGACGCATTTTCTCAGAAGCTTTTGAAATATATGACGCGACCGCCTCTTCCATCTGTTCCAGAGAGCTTACCTCATGACCAAAAGTTCTGGAAGTCACAATAGACTTTTTATCCGGCTCTGCTTCATCAAAAGATAACGATTCTATGCCTCTAAGCTCATGGACCGTTCGTAAGGTGACTACCGTTAAATGCTTCCTGATCCAGTCATCCGGGGCCTGTTTTAATTGTAACGCATTAGAAATACCATTACGGACCAAAAAGGATGCCTTCTCTGCCCCTATCCCCCAAATTTCCTTGACCGGAGTTCTTTCAAGCCAGTGATCAATATCTTTTTCATCCGTAAAATAAACCACGCCTCCCATATCCGGATTATCTTTAGCCATATGATTGGCCACTTTAGCCAATGTCTTCGTCGAAGCAATACCAACAGAAACAGGAATGCCTGTTCGCTCTTTGACGGCCGCTTTTATTTTCCGGCCATAATCAAGATACCCATAGCTCTCAAACCCTTCTAAAGAAAGAAAAGCCTCATCTATGGAATATATCTCCAGGCTGGGAGTAAACGAGGATAATACCGACATCACCCTGTCCGACATGTCCCCGTATAGAACGAAATTAGCGGAGAATACTTTCACGCCGTGCTTTTTGACAATGTCTTCACATTTAAAGATAGGCGCTCCCATGGCGATGCCGGCGTCCTTAGCTTCCCGGGAACGTGAAATGGCGCAGCCGTCATTATTGGACAAAACAACTACCGGTTTTTTATTAAGGGCAGGACTGAAAACCCTTTCACAGGAGACATAAAAACTGTTGCAGTCGACTAAAGCAAATACTTTACTCATATCACACCGAATGGATGACGTGAATAACGATCCCCCAAATTTCAAAATCCGCGCCATCCCTGATCTCGATCGGAGGATATTTATCGTTTTCTGCCAGTAAAGAAACTTTTTCACCCTTCTTAGAGATCCTCTTAACAGTAAAATCCCCATTGACCACAGCGACCACGATGCGCTTGTCTTTAGGCTCAAGAGAACGATCAACGATAAGAATATCACCGGAATTGATACCGGCCCCCAGCATTGAATCACCTTTAACTTTTACAAAGAAAGTTGACGCAGGATGTTTGATGAGATGCTCGTTTAAATCCAAAGCTTTATCTAAATAGTCATCAGCCGGTGAAGGGAACCCTGCTTTGATGCGGGAAAGGTATAGCGCCAGCGGCTGTTTGATCGCCGTAACCGCTTTGAATATTTCCATGAGTTGACCTATCGATCTTGATGCGGATGCTCAAGCAAAAACCGGATTTGCTTAGTCAATACTGCCACATTGATAGGTTTGACCGCATATCGATCCGCTCCCTGATCAAAAGAATCCTTAACAACTCCCGGCTTATCCAAGATCGTCAAAACCATCACTGTGTTTAAAGAAGTTTCTTGGTGGGAACGCAACTCTTTTAATACCTGGCCTCCGTTAATGTCAGGCAGATGATAATCCAGGATAATCAAATTAGGCTTATGCTGCTGGGCCATTGCAACGCCTGTCCTGCCATCAGTCGCAACTAAAGAAGTGAACCCGCAGGCATCAACGGCTTGTTTTATCAACTTAGCGTCTACAGGGGTATCCTCAACAATCAAGATCTTAATTGTTGAGGGATCTATCTTTTTCAAGAGCCCGATTTTTTGCAGCCATTGTTTGAACATCAGAAAGGCCTTAGAAGAAATGGTGGCGGCGAGTGGATTTAAACCACTGACCTGTCGGGTATGAACCGAATGCTCTATCAGCTGAGCTACGCCGCCAGAATCAAATTTCAAAGAAAAACAATTTTATTCGAGAAGGGGCGGATTAGCAAGTGATTTTTAGCTTGCGCCAACAAACCAGCCGACCAAAAAGACCAGAAGACCGCCGACTACCACCTGGAAGGCCGCGGCCAGAAAAGGCGTGTCCATATAACGCCACCGGATAAAAGAAATAGATGCGAGCTCGATAACCACAACAGTGATCGCCACCGTCATGGCCACATGGAAATCGCGAAGAAGGAACGGCAGTGTATGCCCCAGACCTCCTAGTGTGGTCATGATCCCGCAAATGACACCGCGCAGCCAAGGAGACCCCCGACCGCTTAACTTACCGTCATCCGAAAGAGCCTCGGCAAACCCCATACTGATCCCAGCGCCGACTGAGGCAGCCAGCCCAACTTTAAATGTCTCCACGGTATTAGACGTCGCAAATGCCGCGGCAAAAATAGGCGCCAAGGTTGAGACTGAACCATCCATCAATCCTGCAAGCCCCGGCTGAACAAAACGCAAAACAAAAAACCGGCGGGCAGCATTCATTTCTTCCTGCAGGGTCCCTTTATCTGACTGCTCCTGAGTCATCAGTCCCGCAGTGATCTCATGCTGTTGTTCTTCCTGTGCCAGGTCTCCCAAAAGTTTACGCATAGAAGCATCATTAGTCCGACTGGCGGCTGCTTCATAAAAACGACGCGCCTGCAATTCCATCATGGCAGCTTCATCCCGTGCTTTGTCAGGACTGACTTTATGGGCAAACCAAAAAGCCTTGCGCACCACAAAACCCTTCACATCCTGACGACGGATCAAGGGAATGTGATCGCCGAAGCGCTGGCGGTAAAGATCGATCAGACGGCTTCGATGAACAGATTCTTCTTTAGCCATCTTGACAAAAAGATCCGCTGTCACCGGAAAATCTTTACGCAAGGTATCGGCAAAATCACGATAGATGTGTCCGTCTTCTTCTTCAGCGGTAATGGCAAGAGCAAGGACTTGAGATTCATTAAGATCATTAAAATACATGTTGAAAGGTCCTTTCTTAACTTATCTTATAAAAAACTCAAGGTCTTTTACCACTTCCCTGACTTACGTGCAGGAGCTTTATGAAACTCTTTAATGGAATCCAAAGAATGTCGAATTCCATGATCGGCTACCAGAGAACTTTCAAGCTTCCCGCTAAGGTATTTCTCATAACCGGCGAGATCTAAAAGACCGTGACCGCTCAAATTGAACAGGATGACTTTCTCTTTGCCTTCTTTTTTAGCTTTTCTTGCCTCGGCAATGACACAGGCCAAAGCATTGCTCGTTTCCGGCGCAATAATAAACCCTTCAGTTCTAGCCCACAAAATCGCCGCTTCATAACTGTGCAGCTGATCAACCGCATGAGGCCGCATGAGCCCCTCCACAATGGCCTGGCTGACCAGGGGCGCCATCCCGTGATAACGCAGGCCGCCGGCATGGATCGCAGGCGGAATAAATTGATGCCCAAGGGTATACATCGGAAGCAACGGCGTCAGGCCAGCCACATCACCGTAATCATAAGCAAATTTTCCTTTGGTCATCTTGGGACATGCAGCAGACTCAACCGGAATAATATCAATTTTATCGCCATGGATCTTGTCACAGGTAAACGGGAACGCTAACCCGGCAAAATTACTGCCGCCGCCGGCACAACCGATCACGATATCCGGTCTTTTTATACCGATTTTTTTAAGCTGCTTCTTGGCCTCCAAACCGATAATAGTCTGATGCAAAAGAACATGATTAAGTACGCTGCCTAAAGCATAACGCGTTTTCCCTGTTTTATCCGAAACAGCCTCCTCTACGGCTTCACTGATAGCGATCCCCAGACTGCCTGGCGTATTGGGCATCCGTTTTAGAACATCACGACCGGCCTTTGTCTGATTAGAAGGGCTTGCTACACATTGCCCGTTCCAAACCTGCATCATCACTTTACGCATAGGCTTCTGGTCAAAACTGACGCGCACCATATAGATCTTACACTCCAACCCCAGCAGATAACAGGCAAAAGACAAAGCTGTCCCCCACTGACCGGCGCCGGTTTCCGTTGTTAATTTCTTAACGCCGGCCTGTTTGTTATACCAAGCCTGGGCCACTGACGTGTTTGTTTTATGACTCCCTGAAGGGGATACACTTTCGTCCTTATAATAGATCTTTGCCGGCGTTTTCAAATACTGTTCAAGATGGATGGCACGGCGCAAGGGTGACGGACGCCAGCGGTAAAGAATGGACATCACCTCCGGAGGAATATCGATCCAGCGTTTACGGCTGATCTCCTGCTCAATAAGGTTCCTGGGGAAAACCCCCTCCAGCATTTTAGGGTCCAGCGGCTTGCCGTCAGGTGACAAAGGCGGCAGCATCGGAGTTGGCAGATCAGCGGCCAGGTTATACCATTGCTTAGGCATTTGGGAATCATTAAGAAAAACTTTAGTCTGTTCCATGGTTACTTGTCCATTTCGAGTTTAATTCTTATATCTTGGTAGTGTAAAAATAAATTTTGTGCCTTCTTGAAAAACACTTTCCACTCGGATCTCCCCCCCATGACGCTCAACGATCTGTTTAGCAATCACTAGCCCCAAGCCTGTCCCTTTCATTCCAGGAGTAGATTGCCTGCCAATTTGTTCAAACTTTGAAAACAGCCTCGGCAAATCCTTAGGATCTATCCCTATACCGGTATCATTAACACTACATTTGACAGATACCGCCTCTTCTTCAAGTAAAATCTCAATATGACCTTTAGGGGTAAATTTATACGCGTTACCTATCAAATTCATCATTACCTGAATAATTCTTTGCCTGTCAGCCAGAACATACATTTTCTTAACAGAAGCATCAAATTTAATTTGCAAGCCCTTCTTTTGCGCTTGTGGAGTAAAATTAAAAACGGTCTCCTGTATCAATTCAACAATATCCACCTTCTCTGTGAATAACTCATATTTGCCATTTTCCATCTTGGAAATATCCAAAAGATCATTAACAATCGTTATAAGACCATCCATGCTGATCAACGATTTGTCCAAATATTTCTTTTGTTTCTCATTAATCTCTCCGAACAGCCCATCTGCTATTTGACTAATACTTTCGCGGGCTATAGTTAAAGGTGTACGCAACTCATGTGAAACAACATTAACAAAGTCATCCTTAAGCTTGTCTAACGCTTCTAGTTGTTTATTCTTAACTTCAAGCTCTTTATAAAGAAGTTTAATACCTTCATTAGTCTTGCGGGAAGCCCACTCATAATCATCCTTGATCTTTTTAAGCCTCAACTGGACAGCGACCCTGGCCCTCACATCTACTGTCACGATCGGCTTCGTAACAAAATCGACCGCGCCGAATTCAAAACCTTTTAATTTATCCTTTTCATCTTCAGACGATGAAACAATGATCACAGGAATATCCCGGAAATTATTTTTGTGGAACTCTTGTAAAAAATCAAAGCCGTCTTTATCCGGCAAGTAAAGATTCAATAAAACCAAATCCGGCACCGATCTCTCAAATTCCGCCTTAGCTTCCTCATAAGAACCTACGCTGGTGATATCAAACTGCGGGTCCATGTTCTTCAAGACCCCGGTCAATAGGGCCCTATCACTGGGGTTATCTTCAACGATTAAGATTTTATATTGATTTTGTGTCATTGCGAATGAGTTTTTCTTGATGAAGGCCTAAAGACAAAATGGCGGAGAGGGTGAGATTCGAACTCACGGACCCTTGCGAGTCAACGGTTTTCAAGACCGCCGCATTCGGCCACTCTGCCACCTCTCCAAAATTTCAACTGCACTAGTTTAATATATTTATAAAATCTTGCACTATCTTTCTTCAATCAAAATTCTCAGCTGTGCTCATTATGCTCTTCATGGCGCTCTTGACGTATCAGGTGCCGAAGCTTTTCTTGATCGGATTTAATTTTCTCCATTATCGGATGAAGTTGCTCTTTAAGGGGCCTGATCTGAGGTTCTTCAGTCCTGGAGATCTCCTCAAGCAACCGTCGCTGTTCCCGACCGGCTTCCTTGATCTTCTCCTGGATCGGTTTAAGCTGCTCTCTTAAGGGCTTGGTTGCTTCTTCGATCTTGGCGATCTGCTCATTCAAAGGCTTTTCTTCCTGATAGGCCTCCCTGATTTTATCCTGTATCGGTTTAAGCTGTTCTCTTGCCGGCTTAGTTGATTCCTCAACCTTCGTGATCTGCTCACGTATAGATCTAGATTCACCCTCTAATGATTTGATCTCCTGCTGCAGTCTTGCTCTCTCAGCCTTGCCGGACAACTCTTGGGCATCCGCCTTAAAAACAAACGCGGCTATGATCATCATGATCATTGCAAGCCCTGTCTTTTTTACCATATTGCTCCTCCTTATTGGGTCCGTGATAAACTCAATTGAGCTCGAACAATCTTAAAATTTATTTCTGATAAACAGTGGAATCCACAAAAAGTGTTTTATAAACAGCTTTATAAAAATGACCGGTTTGTGCAGACAGGGATTTGATAAAACCGACGAACGAAAACTCAGGGATCACCCACGCCAAAAGCAGGGATATAAAAAACAGGTTCACGATCAAAACCACACCGAAAACACATAAATAATGCGCTTTGAGAATACTGCTGTCCGCCTCATATATTTCATGCGCGGTCTGGACCAAATGCATGGACAATGTAAAAGCGATCGCCAGTAAAAAATATGGCTGCATGGAGTTGCCATGATCCACTATAAGAAGAATCTCATAAATAATGATCAATAGAATGGAGTACCCGGGGACAAAATACCCTGCAGGTTTAAAAACTTTTTCCGCCCAACCCTTTCCAAAAACATAAACCTCTTTAAAATTATAAATAAAAAGATTTAACGCCACATAGACCCCTGCCCCCCAAAGCATCCAAACTTCTTTGGGTTCAGGAAGCGAAACAATTTGATCTTTAAAGGCGATAATAAACGCGGCCAACAAAGGCAGGGTCAGTAAAAAGACTAGTAGTTTTAATAACGAGAAAAGTATGTCTTTCACAAGGTCTCCAAAAATTTTTAAACGTGTGTGATGCGCTCCAACCCGCCCATATAGGGACGAAGGGCTTCAGGGATCACCACATCCCCTTCAGGTGTCTGATAATTCTCAAGAATAGCTACCACCGTACGCGGCAGGGCCACCCCTGAACCATTCAAGGTATGCACAAAACCTTTTTTCTTGCCGTCTTTTCCCTTATAGGAAATATTCCCCCGCCGGGCTTGAAAATCTTCAAAATTTGAACACGAAGAAGCTTCCAACCATTTATCCATGCCGCCGGCATAAACCTCGATATCATAACATTTCGCAGCCGCAAAACTCATGTCCCCGCTGGCTAACATCAACACCCGATAAGGGATCTTCAAAACCTCAAAAATACGCCGGGCATTGCCCAGGAGAGACTCCAATTCCTGATAAGACGTCTCGGGCTTAACAAATTTGACCAGCTCCACCTTATCAAACTGATGGATCCGTACAAGCCCCCGGGTATCTTTACCATAAGAACCCGCTTCCCGGCGAAAACAGGTCGTATAAGCCGTATAATACAACGGCAGGTCCTCTTCATTAAGCATTTCATCGCGATGAATATTAGTGACCGGAACTTCCGCTGTGGGCACCAAATACAGGTCATCCGCCTGCACATGGTACATATCTTCTTTCATTTTGGGAAGTTGACCGGTGGCGGTCATCGAAGCGGCATTGACCAAGACCGGTGGCGACATTTCCCGATAACCATGCTCGGTGGTATGCAGATCGAGCATAAAATTATATAAAGCCCGCTCCAGGCGGGCACCCAGATCTTTATAAAGGATAAAATTCGAACCGCTCAACTTAGTGCCGCGTTTAAAATCAACAATATCCAGAGCCTCGGCGATCTCAACATGGGTCTTAGGTTTAAAATTAAAAACGGGTTTTTCTCCCCAGCTGGATATAACTTGATTGGCTTCCGGTCCCCCTTGAGGCACGGAATGATGCGGAACATTAGGAATAGCCAAAAGAATGTTATGGATCTGCTCATCCAACGCCTTAATGTCAGGATCCAGCGCATCAATCTCTGCGGCAATAACTTTCATCGATGCTATGGTCGGCTTGGGATCTTGCTTAGCCTTGATCAACTGGCTGATCTCATCATTAGCGGCATTCTTTTTCGCCTTTAATTCATCGCTCTTCACGATCAGTTGACGGCGACTGACATCCAGCTGCAATAACGCATCCAGATCAACAACAGCGCGTTTGGCGGCAATTCCGGCTTTTACGCTTTGCGGATTTTCACGGATAAATTTTAGATCTAACATATTAATTCCCTGGTTGCTTGTTTTTAAGGATCGAATCGATCTGCTTTATAAGAAGTTTGGCTGAAATAGGCTTGGCTAAATAATTTTCGCCCTGTTCATAGCAGTTAATGATACTTTTAGGGTCGGTCTTACCGGTTAAATATAAAACCGGGATTTCCCTGGTATCTTCCTGGGCTTTTAAGGAGCGGCACAGATCCGGCCCGTTAACATCCGGCAAATTGTAATCAAGGATGATCAAAGCCGGCTTCTGTTCACGTGCCATTTCAAAACCGCTTTTTCCGTCAACAGCATTAAGCGACGTATATCCGCCCTGTTCCACAGCGGCACAGGTCATATGCCGGTCAACTTCGGCATCGTCAATAACCAGGACCTTGATATGATTTTGAGCTATTTTAGGTTTAAAAACCGATAAAATATTAATTTTCATGTTGAAGTATATCGTATCGCAGGGATTCCGACGTGTCAATTCAAAAGGATATATTATTCGAAGCGCCCGGCGATATTTTCGGCGTTGATCGCAGTCAGCCCCCATGGCCTATCGGCTTCCGGAGCCTTTAGGCCTCTGCCGCGATCAGTGGGCACCCGAATAATATATTAAAGCAGCATGTTATTCTGATCCGTAAGCTTCAAGCACTTTATCGGCGATCAGGGACCGGACACTTTGATTCATGCAACGCACCCGCTCATACCAGCGTTCATTTTTGCCCTGCTCGGTAGGCATAGAAACAAATAATCCGTTCTTCCCCTGAACTATCCTTAAACCTTTGATCAACAGCGCGTCATTAATACCCAGATCGACAAATGCTTTGACGCGGCTATCTTGCGCTAAACGGTGAATCTTGATGATTTTGATATCCAGCGTGTCAATTGTCATAACCCAGCACCTCCACATCTTCGGGGAAAATTAAGTTTAACTAAATATAGCATAAACTATGTTTGATTATTTGTCAATATATAATTTGATTTTAAATTAACTTGATTGCCCAACATAAAATATTCTTGTAAATTCATCAATAAATGCTAGACTTGAAATATTCGTTATCATACTTATATTTGAGGAAGGATCGTCTATGTATATCGGAGAAAAACTACACGCTATTCGCAAAGCCAAAAGAGTGTCCCTGACCGAGCTCTCGGAAAAAAGCGGGGTTCAGATGGCGACTTTAAGCCGCATTGAGAATAAAAAAATGGTCGGAACGCTAGAATCGCATATGCAAATCGCCAAGGCCCTGGGGATCGATGTAACCGAACTCTACCAGGGATTAAGCCACAGCAATGCCCTGATCGATGCCGGACCTGAAAAAAACACCGATATCTTTACCCACAGCGATGAAGCATCTTTTGAGATCTTGACCAAAAATATCATGAACAAGAAAATGATGCCCACCCTGGTGCATATCGAGAAGGACGGCAAAACCAATAAAGAACAAAACCAGGGCGGCTCGGAAAAATTTATTTTTATCCTTGAAG
>Ga0302320_10025578_pt1 | contig 11470 bp, 6 predicted proteins | sample Bog_T0_3_FD_202130 | JGI IMG/M metagenome (GOLD analysis project Ga0302320, IMG submission 202130) | Peat permafrost microbial communities from Stordalen Mire near Abisko, Sweden - Bog_T0_3 | ecosystem: Environmental > Terrestrial > Soil > Wetlands > Peat | place: Sweden: Abisko, Stordalen Mire... | reverse complement strand
ATACCGGCTAAAATACCACATAGAATGATAGCCTTTAGTTTGATATTTTTTTCATGAAACATGAAAGCTCCTATTGTAAAAGTTATGATCACACTTCCACGTCTTAGTGTTGACATAATAGAGATAAGCGCATCCGGATAAGCCAATCCCTGGAAATAAAAAAAATCAGCTGTGACAAGAGCCATCGCGATGAAAGGAATTGAATGTCTCCATTTGAAAGGTGTTGTGCTTTTTCTTTTTGGAAACCAAAATAACAGCAGAACAATACCGGAAAGGGGTACCAGATAAATTTCAAACCATGCCTGCATGGCCATCCGGTTGAAATGATGTACCAGATATTTATCATACAGACTACTAATGGAACCGATGATTGTAGCAATGGTCATAAACAGCGCCCATTTATTTTTTCTGAATGATATTCCTTCTTTTAATCCGGCTAAGGAGAAAAGATAATAAAATAGAATTGTAATGGAAAGACCAACCCATTGCCAGGTGGAGAGACGTTCACCGAATATGACGATGGCTCCTATTAAAGTCCATAATGGAGCTGAAGAACGAATAGGAGAGACAATGGTCAAAGGAAGATTTTTGATTGCGAAATAAGAAAGTATCCATTGCGACCCTACGATCAAAGATTTAAGCATGAAAAACAAATGTGACTGAGCTGGCACATCAGGTATATACCAAAAATACAGGCTTGCATCCGGGTTGATTTTTGACAGGATGAGAAGGGGAATAAATATCAATGCGCCTGTTAATATTGAAAAAAACAACACCGGGATAACGGCATTCTCCTGCAATGAAACTTTGTTAAGAATATCATAAACCCCGAGCAAAACGGCGGATATAAGACCTAAAACCAGCCACATCATAATTAATAGTAGTGTTTGTCCAACATGCCCGTTTTCATATCCCGGTTCCGTGTTACACCTGCCAGATAAATCCTCACTTCTGAAATAGAAGGTTAAAATTATTTACTTATAATCTTGAATTCAACACGACGGTTCTGCTGACGTCCTTCTTCAGTATCATTGTCTGCAACCGGTTGAGCAAAGTTATACCCTTTGGCAACAACTTTTGATGCATCAATCCCGTGTTTGGTCATATAATCCACTACAGCCTGAGCTCTGTCTTCAGACAGTTTCTGGTTATATGCTTCTGTTCCTACATTATCTGTATGACCTGATATTTCAACCCTGACTGTTGCATATTCTTTCAGGAAAGAAATCATACGTTCCAGTTCAGGTGTGGATTCTGGTCGCAATGTAGAGGATCCTGTATCGAAGAATAAATTCTTAAGAATAGTTTTGGCATTTATCGAGATGTCATTCAATTCTATATCTTTTACAAATTCCTGATAGGAAGTTGCCAGAGGTAAATTGAAGTTTTCGGAATGAGGCATATATCCTTCCTTCTTTACAGCTATAGCATAATTCTTTCCGGAGGGAAGAGAAACAAGATATTTTCCGGTACTGCTGTTTGATGAAGTTGTGAAGATGACCCTATTTTTTTCATTGTCAACAATATCAATTGATGCTTCAATGGGTTGTTTTGTTGTGGCATCGGTTATAATCCCTTTCACAATTGTCAGGTGAATTACTTTAACAGTGATTGATGTATCAACAATCGTTTCAGTAACCGGATTGATCATACAGGCAATCAGGTTATCGTCATTGCTTTGTGGGGATTGTCTTAATGGATTCAGGAATGTTATCCTGTAGATATCGCTTAATCCATAACTATCTTCCCGGGATGATGCATAATATGCGTGCTTACCGCTTGCAGAAACGACAAACAATACATCGTCGAGAGGTGTGTTGATAGGATACCCGATATTTTCAGGTTTTGACCATTTGTGATTGTCCTGTAAATAGCTTCGGAAAATATCATAATTACCCATTGACTTATGGCCATTGGAACTGAAGTATAGAGTACGATCATCCGGCATGATAAACACGCCCATTTCGTCATCTACCGTATTGATAGGCGGTCCGAGGTTCTCGGGTGTACTCCATGTGCCATCAGCCATTTTATGAATCACGAATATATCAAATCCACCGAGGTTATTGGTTTTATTATCAGAAGAAAAATATATCGTATTTCCATCATAGGAAACGCTGGCTGAATTTTCATTAAAAGGAGAATTAATAATGCTTCCAACCGATTTTGGTTTCTCCCAGTTGGTGCCTTTTAAATGCGATTCGTAAATATCTCCGCCATTTTTTCCTTTATAAATGTATAACAATTGTCCGTCAGGAGAAAGACCGGCAGGAGAATCATCAGCCGGTGTATTCAGATTGGCACTTGCTTTAACGGCTTTTGTCCATGCCCCTTTTTTGAATTCGGACATATAAATATCAGAATTTGGAGTATCTTCATCAGGGTTCACTCTTGTTTGTCTGTCGGATGAAAAAATCAACAAGGATTCATCGGCAGAAATTACAGGAGCCATCTCATTAAAATTGGTGTTTATATTCGGACCCAAATTATCAATAAGCACTTTTTGGGCATTTTTCATCAGTTCAAGACCGATCTCACATTCCTGTATTCTTTTCTTGGCTTTAGTAACCTGTTCGTCATTATTTGCTTTCTGCATGGCCTTTCTATACTGGTTATAGAAATTTTCTGCTTTACTGAAACGATTGTTCACCTGATAGGCACGTCCTAATGCATAAACGATGTCGGGAGCAACCTTTGCATCTAATTGATAAGCTTTGTAAAGATAAGGCAATGCCTTTTTATTCTGTTGTGATAACAGACATGATATGCCTAATAAATAATTTAAAGCAGCATTGCCGGGGTTGTATGAATAGGCTTTGGTAAATACTTCTACCGCCTTTACCCAGGAATATGTTACCCCTTGTAAATAATAATTTTCACCTTGTTCTACATTCTTTTTTGCTTCCTGAAAACCGTTTGCTTTAGTTTTAAATTTTTCCATATCAACATGAATCAACTCCTGAGTAAACAGGGAAAAGGTGTTGGAAAGTAAAAGGATAAAAATAAGAAAATATTTGATGTTCATTCGGATTCGTTTAAATTTTTTAATTGTATATGCCTGGTTCATATGGAAGTTTTATTTATTGTATTCATTTATTATATTTTCTGCAAAGCCGGCGCCTAATTCTTTTGCCTTTTTCCAGTCCTCAAGAGCTCCCTTGGTATCTTTCAGCATTTCTTTAGTATTGGCGCGGTTGAAATAGGCAAAGGTGTAATTCTTGTCAAGATCAATTGCTTTGTTCAAAGCTTCCAGAGAGCCTTTGTATTCTTCAATAACATAAAGCACGGTACCGATGTTGTTGTATGCTTCTGCATAATCGGCTTTAATGGATATTGCTTTCTTGTATGCTTCAATGGCTCCTTTGTAGTCTGCTATTTCATATTTGGCGCTGCCAAGATTATTATAAGCAATATAATAATCAGGATTTAAAGCAATGCTGTGTTCATATGCGTCTATGGCTTCATCATAAGTTTTTGTTTTTCTGTATGCACTGCCCAGGTTGTTGTAGAAAATGGCGTTTGGCTCAATCCGGATGGCTTCCAGATAATCAATTACAGCTCCATCCATATCTCCAATCTGTCTTTTAGCGCTACCTCTATCATTGAAAGCAAATGCATATTCCGCTTTAAGCTGGATCGCCTTATCATATGCGGCAATAGAAAGCTGGTATTTTTTCAGGTTGTAATTACAAACCCCGGTGAAATAATAAACTTTTGGTGTTGTGAATTTATTTTTAACTGCACTGTCCAGATCAACAATGGCTCTCTCGTAATCACCTTTCATGTATCTTGTGTATCCTCTGTTGTAGTATAAGGAGCCTATATTGGGAGCTTTTAAGCTGATCGCTTTTGAATAATCTTCAATAGCCTCGGTAAATTCATGAAGTTCAAGTTTTGCATTTCCCCTGTTGGTATATGCTTTGTAAAATTCTGGTTTGATTTGAATGGCGATATCGTATTCAGAAATGGCTTCATTGTACTTCTTATTTTTGAAGTGTTCAAAACCCCTGTTAAAAGCCATTTCAGCTTCCTGATTTTCAGCAACGACAACTGTTTTTGTCGTATCAAACTCTGCCTGTGCAAAGAGCTTAACCGGTGATACAATCAGTATAAGCATTATTACTCTTGAAAAGTATGTCATTCGTATAAAATTTTAAAGCAGTTAAAAATAAGAAAAAAAATTACATTTTCATATAATTTATTTTATTAATTATATAGATTGTTATTAATCAATTAATTAGTATTTGTCCAGAATGTCCGTTTTCATAAGAATTATATTTTTCTTTTTAATTGCCTTATGGAGCTCGCATATCATATTTTAATCTTAATTGTATATGCTCGGTTCGGTGTTATGCTTGCCAGATAAATGCTCATTTACGAACATTCTGATCCAGACACCGATTTTAAAGACAGACTCTAAATCAGCCTGATTCTACTTCAGATATTTTTCAAATTGATCTTTCACCGTTTGGTCAAAAGGTAAAGAATTGACGGCAACTGGCGCTTCGGCATACCCGATGTCAAAATTTTTCAGTTCTTCAATCAGATTCTGAGGATTGTATTGAATACGAGTTGCTGTTTGTTCCGTTTTTGTAACAATTGCAGGAAGCGGTCCGGCATCTACAAAACCCCAGGCAACTTTAATATATCTGCCGGCGATTCTGTACCTGGAGAATTGTCCTATTTTTCCATTCAGCAATGATGCATTGTTAACAGCATCAGCAGTGTATTTTACGGTAACTGTCAAGTGAGAACTGCAAGGCGTTTTTGGGATGATGATATGTGTTGTCAGATCATTTCCTGAATAAGTCCAGGTACAGCAAGTTTCATTAGCTGCGTAATCGTATATTTTACCGTCCACTGTTACACTCTCGGGAACCATGGAACCGACTAATCTGATATGATAGGATCTGTCGGCAGACATGCCCTGAAAGGATCCTTCACGGGGATTGACAGTCAATGTGATTGAACCATCATTGCCCTTCAGTTTGGTGATGGTTGTATATGAAAATTCATTTTGCCTGTACAAATCATTGTTTCCCTGGTCTTCATAAACTTTAGTTTCAGAATTTTCACCCGGGAATACCGTTAACACGAGTTCGTCAACTGTCTCTTTCAGGTTTTTAATTTTTGGATACATTGGAATGATGGCTCCAGCTTTGACATAAACTGGTATTTCATTGATCAGAAATTTACGGTCATAAACTTTTCCGCCTTCAAGCGTTGTTCCGGTGTACCATTCGTACCATTGTCCTTTTGGCAGCCAAACTTTCACGATGGCCTGATTATCGCCTTCCGGAGCATGGTTTATAACCGGAGCAACGATCATATCATCACCAAACATATATTGATTGTGATAGGTGTAAGCTTCTTCCATTTCAGGATATTCATAATACATAGGTCTGACTATAGAAATACCGGTTTCATAGGCTTCGCGTGCATTGGTGTAAATGTATGGAAAAAGAGCATATCTTAAATTGATGGCATCATGCATCGCTTTAAAATTTTCGTTGGGATAAAGCCATGCTTCCTTATATATGGAAGGATTTTTTGTAGAATGATGCCGGAGAATGGGACTGAACACACCAAATTGTGTCCAGCGTGTTGTTAATTCGGGATTCATCACTTGTTGTTCCTTGGGTAGATTTCCCCACATATGGCCGCCAATATCGTGACTCCAGTATCCATAACCCACATTTGAAGCAGTTGTCGTAAAATAGGGCTGATAAGCCAACGATTTCCAGGTAATAATAGCATCCCCTGAGAAACCAATCTGGTAGCGATGATTACCAAGTCCGCCCCAGCGATGATAAAGCATCGGTCGAACTTTGCCTTCTCTCTGCATATCGGTGAAATGACAATAGTTTAACCAGAAAGTATTGCTAAGTCCGGGATATTTTTTTGAAAATGGCCATTGTTGCCAGTCGAGCCACCAGAAATCAATACCCTTTTCCTGCATGGGGTGAAGTAATATATTAAAATAGTTCTCAGCGAATTTTTTATCAGCAATCTCAAAAGGAATATTTTTATGTCCTGTCGTATCAATGTTCATGGCTTTGGCAAAAGCAGCATATTGTATTTCCCATGGAGCCACACCTGACGCAGGATGCAGGTTCATCGTGGTACTGATATTTTTATCATTTGTCCATTGAATAAATTTATCAGGATCAGGGAAAAGATTTTTGTTCCATGTGAATCCTGTCCATCCCACGCTTTGACCAAATTCATCAGTAATGGGTTTTTTCCAGGATAGGTTGTCTGTGATATGCCAGTCCATGTCAATGACCATTACGTCGAGGGGGAGATCAAAACGATCCATATCGGCAACCAATTCACGCAGTTCTTCATCCGTATAACTCCAGTAACGGGACCACCAATATCCGAATGCATATTTGGGTGGAATGGGTATTTTACCTGCAACCCTTGTGAAATCATAGAGAGCACCTTTATAATCTTTTCCATAGCCAAAGAAATACCAGTCCTGGCGATTGCCTTCCGGTCGTGGCATTACCCAGTTCCAATCGGTGGTATCGAATAGAAAATTCTTTGAATCATCAGCAAGATACCATCCGTCACGGGAGATGATCCCGTTTTCAAGAGTTATTGTATCTCCGACCCAGTTGGTGCCGCCATTACAGCCATCAAGTGTTCGTGTTGTTCCTTTCAAATTGCCATTATTGGGCGTACCGGGTTTCCAACTGACAGGAGTTTTATCATGATATATTATTTCCAGATTTTCAGGAGAAAATTTTCCACTACCCGTTTTGTATTTCAGGGTCAACTTTTCAGTAGCGATCTGAAGGAATCCCCCGTTTTCGGTTTTTGAAAATTTTGGTACCGGGAGATTACGGGTGATAAAGGTAAGTGACGCATGATCTTCAAATTTACCCAGACTATCCCATTCCAGACGGATTAAACCGGGCGTCAGAACTGTAAACCGGGCATTCCCTGAAATGACAACAGCATCAGCTTTTGCAACCGGATCAATTTCTTTGGTTCTGACAGTCTGAATTTTCTGCTCTGACTGACGGCAGGCATACAGGGAAAATAAGACACTTACTAAAAGGATTAATTTTTTCATTTTTAAATAGGTATAAAGATTTAAATGATTTCGTGTTACAAACTTACATTTTTTTGAAAAAATAACGATAAAGAATCGTACCAAATTTTCAAACATTTTAAAACCTGCATCAGCAAAGCAACAGAGAATAATTTTAATAATTAGTGAAACAAATGTATCATTTAATGGTTCTAATTTTTTAATTTTGACGTATCTTGAACGTTTAATTTTAAAGTTAATTATCGTGGTAAAGTTTTATAAATCAGCATTATTCTTGGGAATCATCTCGATAATCTGCGCGTTTAACCTACAAGCTCAGTTAAGTGAAAGAGGGGTACCGCCCGGTTTGAGGTATCATTTTAAAAGTTCGCAGGATATAGAGGATATGCCTTCTCTTGATATGGATAAAATTGCTTTGGAAGATAAAGAAGCAATGAATAATAAATTAAAACCTTTCCGGTTTGCTGTCAATCATGAAGTAAATTTTTCAATTAACAATTCGGGTGAATGGACCGATCTTCCTGATGGCAGTAAATACTGGTCAATAAAAATCAGATCTTATGGTGCGTACGCGCTCATCGTTTATTTTTCTGAATATACCGTTCCTGATGGAGCCCAGGTATATGTTTATAATGAGGACAAGTCTGTTATTTTAGGAGCTTATACATCTAAGAATAATAATCAATACAATCTATTGAATATCTCACCGGTTTCCGGTGAAATGGTAACGGTAGAATATCTTCTTCCGGCCCATGCAACGTCAGAAGGCAAGCTTACCATAGGAGAGATTGGGCATGACTATAAAAATGTTTTTGGTTTGAAAGACGGACGTATGAATTTGTCAGGATCATGTGAAGTAAATGTCAATTGTCCGGTTGCTTCCGCTTATCATGATTCAATAAAGCGGGCCGTATGCCGTTTGCTGATTAATGAGGGAGCATCAGGTGATGCTTTATGTTCCGGTACGCTCATTAATAATGTCAATCATGATGGTACACCTTATGTTCTCACTGCCAATCATTGTATTTCTGATTCTGTTACTGCTTCAAAGACTTTATTCCTGTTTAATTATGAAGCACCTGTTTGTGACAGCGCCAGAGTACTCAATATAGATGGATATGGTTTCCAGACATTATCTGTTTCTTCCCTGATCGCAACTTCTCCAAGAGTGTTGAATCCGAATTCAATGAATGAAGATTTTACTTTACTTCGAATAAAAGACAAACCCCCATTTTCATATCGTCCATTTTATGCAGGTTGGAATCGCAGTACTTTTCAAATAGATAGCGTAGCCTGTATTCATCATCCCTATGGAGATGTTACAAAATTCTCAAGGGATGATTCGTTGCCTCCTGTTCCGAACAGTACCATGGAGGCTACTCAATTTTCTCCCTATTCACATTGGTTAATCAGGTATTGGGATTTGGGATGTACCGAACCCGGTTCATCGGGATCCGCGTTATTAGATCAAAAACACAGAATTGTAGGAGATTTATCCGGAGGATTTTCAAAATGCGGAAGCCCGATTGATGATTATTTTCAGATGTTTTCTTTGGCCTGGAACCCTGCCGATACAACAACTACGAAAGCGAGTATGTTACAACCCTGGTTGGACCCGAATAATACGGAACCAGAGAGTATAGATGGTTATGACCCTTATAATAATCCTTCAGATACCACTTTTAAAACCTGTGTTGCTTTTAATACAATCAATAAAAATACAGATACTTTAACTACGGCCATGCCCTTTAATTCATTGGGTTGGTGGGGCGGACAAAATTCAGCTTTCATCATGAAATATGCGCAGGAATTTAAATCTGCCTCCTTCACAAAAAAATCAACGGATTCTACCACTTTGATTGGTCTCTATTTTAAGCTCCGGAAAAATAATTACTCCTATCCCAATAGCGGTAGTTCCATAAGTAGCAGTAATATAGATACTTTTAATATTGTTGCCTGGAATGGCAATGACGTACCTGTTGAATCAACAGCTGCCGGACGAACCAAAGTGTACATGAATGAAGTTCATACGGATGCATATCTGACCCCGCTATATGATTCTATATTTTCAGATACTGCTGCTCGTCCCCATACTACAATAGTGACTAATATGAGTACGTCAGCAGATTCTTTTATTAGGGATACGACTCTTTATCTATCTGTTCCTGATTCCGGAGTTGACCCTAATGGTATTTTTAGTGACAGTATGAATGGCAAACCCTTCACTTATAATTACATCCCATTAATTAATCCGGTTCGCTTTATAGGAAATATATTTATTGGGATTGAGATTTATTATAATATTCCACAGGATACATTGGCGCTTGCCGTATATCCCCGGTTGTCACAAGCTGACGACAGCGTATTTGTGTATTATATAAATAATAATGTAAATGATTCAACGTACTTGTGGTATAAGGACTCTGCTTTGCTGACAACCTATTCCTATCCGGGACTGAAACTTGACATCATTCCCTGGTTCTGTAATCTTCCGGCTGCCGGGTTACCTCCTGTTCCTACTCAGGTAAAAGCACCTGAACTGTCAATTGTATCCGTGTATCCCAATCCATCAAGTGGTTTTATAACTGTCAGTGATGCGAATACATACGTAGCTAAAAATCTGGACATATATAATATTTCAGGTAATCTTGTAAAATCTGTTATGATTATATCCGGGCAGGTAATTAATATAAATGATTTGAGCAATGGGGTATATATTCTGAAAATTTCCGATGCTGACAAAGTTCAATATGCCAAAATAATATTGGTTAAATAGAGTCAGTCAATAAAATAAGTGTTTGGATCAGAATGTTCGTTTTCAAGGCTTGCGAAGCCAGATAAAGCGGAGTTTACTTTTCGTAAATGAGCATTTATCTGGCAAGCGTAACGCAGAAAACGACATTATGGACAAACACTAAATAAAAAATATGATCCGCATAAAATGAAATTTAGTTTGTCTGTCGTGATTCTCTTTGTATTGTTGTCTTGTAATCAAATTCAACATCATGATATTCAGTATAATAACAAGCAAAAGTGCGACACGCTACTCCTGAAATTTGCAAAGGGGTTCAGAATTGTAGATCATAAAAATTACAAAGAGCTTTGTATTTTCAATCCATGGCAGGGCGCTTCAAATATTGCTATCAATTATATACTTACAGATCATCCTGAACATGTACCTGCTGGTATTCGTGGTGTCGTAATCAGAACCCCTGTTAACCGTATCGTATGTTTGTCTACGACGTATATTGCCATGATTGATATTTTACATGAGACATCTTCTATTGTCGGGATTTCGGGAGCAGGATTGATGTATAATAAGGCAGTTAGCGAGAAAATAAATAAAGGGGAGATATCGGATGTCGGGTATGAGCAGAGTTTGAATTATGAACTTATTCTTGGACTAAAGCCTGATCTGGTAATGGCTTATGGTTTGAAAAATGTAACCGGATATCTGAAGAAATTGGAAGAGTTGGGTGTCAAAGTGGTTTTGAATGCTGAATATTTAGAATCTGATCCTTTGGCAAAAGCAGAATGGATAAAATATATAGCTGCATTCTATAATAAGGAATCTCTTGCAATATCTATATTTGATACTGTTTCAGAAGCTTATTCTCAGTTCAGGGCGATGGCTCAGAATATTACATTCCGACCCACAGTGATGTCAGGTTTGCCCTGGAACAACACATGGTATGTAGGCGGAGGAAAATCTTATGCAGCGCGATTAATTGAAGATGCTGGCGGTTCTTATCTTTGGAAAAATGATACAAGTCATGAATCATTGCCATTAAGTGTGGAGTCGGTTTTTGTGACCGCGAGAAATGCCGATTTCTGGATCAATACCGGAGCTGCAAAGAATACAAATGAAATTCTCGCTGTGGACAAAAGATTGTCCGGTTTAAAACCATTTCGGGAAGGCAGGTTGTACAACAACAATGCCATTATATCAACGGGAGGAGGAAGTGATTATTGGGAGTCAGGGGTGATGAATCCCCACCTGATATTAAAAGATATGATTTCAATTTTTCATCCGGATCTTTTTCCGGGAACTAAATTATTCTACTATAAAAAAATATAAACTGCTTTTTTTTCAATGATAAATGATAAAAATATAAGAGTTAAAAACAAATAGATTATGGCAAGCAAAAGAATTCTTAAAAGAAACATTAATTACCTCGCTTCCGAGATAATCTCGGAATGTTTGATTTATAAGTCGTTTAACCCTGATGTGAAGGCTGAAAAGGTTGAAGAAATCATGGCTCAGGTTCTTGATAGAAGAGCGGAGATGCTCAGAGAAGCCAATAAAACAAAGGTGGCAGATGTGAAAAAACATTTTGCTGACATACAGAAAGGCTTTGAATCGTGCATTTCTCTTCTGGATGCTTTGGACCCAGAGAAATAGTGTTTCTC
>Ga0302320_10025577_pt1 | contig 11470 bp, 7 predicted proteins | sample Bog_T0_3_FD_202130 | JGI IMG/M metagenome (GOLD analysis project Ga0302320, IMG submission 202130) | Peat permafrost microbial communities from Stordalen Mire near Abisko, Sweden - Bog_T0_3 | ecosystem: Environmental > Terrestrial > Soil > Wetlands > Peat | place: Sweden: Abisko, Stordalen Mire... | reverse complement strand
CCCGCTATGAGAAATCCAAAGCCTGCTTCAAAGCCATCGTTGTCCTCGCCTGCGCCTGGATTTGCCTGCAACTATATGTCGATACGGCCTAGACGCTTGAGTATTTTTTGCAGAGCGCCTGGATTTTATCGACGAGTTTGGGTACGCCGGCGGCGGGAGGCAGGCTGTCAGGGGAGCTGGATTCATATTCCGCGGACACATAACCCTGGTGGCCGGCCTGGGCAAAAATCTGCCAGACGCGGTCCATATCAACAGGAGTGCGATCGTAAAAGCGGTCGCGGATGTGGATATTTGTTGCGTAGGGAATACATGCGGCAATCTGGGAGTAGGCATCCTGGGCCGGCGTGGTGATGAAATTTGTGATATCGAGGTTGATGCCGGCGTAAGGCGAATTCACCCGCTGCATGATTTCAACACAAGTGTCCGCACTCTGGGTCACGCCTTCGTGGTCCTCAACGCCAAGGGTGATGCCCTTTCGGCCGGAGTAATCACAGGCGGCCTTCATGGCTTCGACCACCCAGGTTATGGCGTCATTCAGAGCGGCGCCTTCAGGTAACTTGCCAGCAAAGATTCTAAGATGGGAGGCCCCGAGCTGATCAGTAACATCAACCCACTTCCTGATCTCATTGAGGCTGTCGGCGCGCTTTGCGGCATCGGACTGAACCATGCTGACGCCACATGCGGCTCCCGAGAAAGTCAAGGCATGCTTGTAGGCCAGATGGCGAAGGTCATGGAGATAATCCGGATCAGTCGACCTAAGGTAGTAGACCGTCATGTCGACGCCGACCAGACGCAGCTCTACCGCTTTGAGGATGAATTCTTCCATGGTCATGGGGCCATGCCGGAGATCCTTGTCGTAGGAGTAGGCGCAGCACCCGGGAAGCAGCCTTGCCGAGCTGGCTTTTTCTGTTTTGACCTGCGACTGAGTTTCGGCGGCACTCCGCGCGCCACTTACTTTCACACCCGCACCTGCCAAAGCTCCCAGGCCAACGGTTTTTACAAACTGACGACGACTTACCATGGAACGCATGATTATCTCCTGGCGATTAGCTATCCTTCATCGTGCAGCTTACAATAAGGTCGACCGCTGATGAGTAAACAGATCAAACTAGCACCCATACCTACTGCCGTCAAGAGCGAAGTCAGCGAGCGGGAATTGCGGGTTCGCTGTGGCGGGGGGGGGGGGCCGACCTATCGCGCTTTATAAGCACTTATCGAGCCGAATGGTTTTATCCATTTCAGTTTCACCGATAGGAATTTTGCATTCCTGTACAATTCTCCCGGCTCCGCGAGCATACCAGATTGGAGAAGCCGCGGTTTGGAGAGCGATCGGGCAGCCGGGGAATGGAGAACGGTGCAAATGAATTCGAATGCGCAAATGGGGGGAGCATATTGCCTGGCGATCCTGCTGTCTTTGACGGCAGTTGCCAGCCATGGCCAGGGACGGGAAGCAGCGGGTTGGCAGATTATTGGTCCGGGCGGCGGCGGCACTACATATTTTCCAACCGTCAGCCCTCACGACTCCCGGCTGGTGGTGGAACATTGCGACATGACCGGCGGTTACATCACGCGCGACAACGGCGAGTCGTGGCGCATGTTCAATCTTCGCGAGGCGATTGCGGCATTCGTATTCGATCCAGCAGACCCACAGATGATTTACGCGGCGAATGCAGCGTTGTGGCGTAGCAGCGACACGGGGCGAAGTTGGAAGATGATTTTTCCGAATCCGGCTCGCGACACCGTGGAACATTTAATTGGCGACCGCGCGAACTACAGCCTGACTTCGAGCGATCCCGCGTATCCCGGCGGAGATATCACGGCCGTAGCTATTGGTGCAGAAAGCAAAGGGAAGAATGGCCAGCAAGGCCCACAGAGCATCTATCTATCATTTCAGACGAGCGGACATTCCAGAATTGATGCGGCCAGCGTTGGAGCGGTGTTGGTGTCCTCGGCAGACGGCGGCGTCACGTGGAGGCGGCTTGCAGTGCTGCCAAAACGGGTTTTGCTGCTGACTGCAAATGGCTCCGGGGTGATCGCTGTGTCAGGGTCAACAGCCTATCGTATCGGCGCTGATGGAGGCGTTACGAAACTGGGCAGCATTGGAACCGATATCAGGGCGGCCAGCGTGGCCCGGTTCGGCAGCGAAGTGTGGATTTACGCGACCAGCGCGGACGGCAAGGTGTATCTCTCAAAGAATTCCGGCTTGCACTGGAAGCCAATCACGCCCGCACTCCAGCAGAGTTCCGGACATTTTGAAGTTATCGCCGCCAGCGAATTGCATCCGGAGTTTGCTTATGCGGGGTTTAGAAGCCTTCAGATTGGAGAGGGCAAGGAGAACCTGTTCAACGGCATCGCCAAGACAACCGACGGCGGACAGACCTGGAAGATAGTTTTCAAGGAATCAAACCATGCCGCAGCAAACCTACGGGGAAGCTGGATAGAGCAGCGCGCCAGACAGGGCAACGGCAATATCTGGTTTGACGCGCCGGACAGCCTGGGAGTTGCGCCCACCAATCCGGATGTAGTTTATGCGACCGACTTATTCCGCACTTATCGCACCCTAGACGGCGGCGCAAGCTGGCAGGAAATGAACTCAAGAGAACTAAGCGACGGCAGCTGGACGTCACGAGGATTGGATATTACCTCTAACTACGGGATTCAGTTTGATCCATTCGATTCTCAGCATCTCTTTATGGATAACACCGACATGGGGCTTTTCCAGAGCACTAACGGAGGTAAATCCTGGCGCGGCAGTTCAGAGGGCGTTCCCGATAACTGGCGCAATACGACTTACTGGCTGGCGTTCGATCCATCACAGCGGGGCCTGCTATGGGGCGCATTCAGCGGCGTACACGATTTGCCTCACCCCAAGATGTGGCGCGGTCGCGGCTTCAAGGACTATACCGGCGGAGTTGCGGTGTCGAGCGACGGCGGCAAGCACTGGCAGTCGAGCGGCGCTGGGATTCCGCAGGACTCCATCACCCACATACTTCTCGATCCTTCGAGCCCGGCAGGAAACCGCATGCTTTACGCCTGCGCCTTTGGCCGCGGCGTCTACAAGTCGATCGACAATGGCCGGAATTGGGTGCAAAAGAACGATGGAATTGCCGGCGAAGAACCACTTGCCTGGCGCATCACTGGCTCACAGGACGGCTCTTTGTATCTTGTTGTTTCACGCCGCAACGAGGGCTTCGATCATTCTCAGTCCGGCGCAGGAGCTCTTTATCGCTCGACGGACAAGGCGGAACACTGGCAGCGCATCGATTTGCCAGCGGGTGTTACTGGCCCATCGGGATTGGAGATCGACCCGCGCAATGCACGGCGGCTTTACCTCACGGCATGGGGACAGATGGGCGACATCGCCGACCAGAACGGCGGCGTCTTTGCGTCAGACGACGGAGGCAAGACGTGGCAAACGCTTTTCACGGAAGCGCAGCACGTCTATGACCTCACGATCGATCCTCGCAATCCCGACACGCTTTACATCTGCGGCTCCGACACGGCGGCTTACCGGTCCACAGACCGAGGCGCCCATTGGTCGCGCATCAGGGGTTATGACTTCAAACAGGGCAATCGCATTATTCTCGACCCGAACGATTTCAGCCAGATTTACATCACAACGTATGGCGGCGGAGTGTGGCATGGACCGGCCACAGGTGTTGCGAGCCCGCCCGAGGCTGACCTGACTCCCGTTCCGATCGCTCATTGATGCTGAATCAGAGTCATAGCACTGGAGGGGAAAGCCGGCAAGTGCGAATCTATTTCGATTGTGGTGGAATGGCGGCTCCAGACGGAAGAAGAAATGCTATGGGCCACTGCTCCTGGCCCTGCGCCACCAACGCGGACCAATCAAGAGTGGGCGGAGATTTGGACGGCAGTATTTTTGCCTGCGGATCGATTTCCTTGAAGTGAACTGCCAGGCTGTATGATTCGCCGGATGGGGCAAGCGTTATAAATTCCCGCAATGCGCGTGGATCCCGGTTATGTATGAAGAGTTCGGCTATTTTGAGATCGTCCATCATCTGAAGGAAATATGGCCGGCCGGTGAGCAACGAGTTATAGACATAATCAGCCAACACGCCTCCCAGGGGGTTGACGTACTCCTTGTCGAAACCATCCCGCGTCTGGTTTGAGTCATCAGAGGAGTCGATGCGATAGTTCATGCGTGTCTCGCCTAACCCGCGAAAGTCAAATGAAAATACCTCATAGCCGCAACTTATTAACTGTGAAATCCGGTGCCAATCATTCTCTGAGACTTTGCCGTCAAGGCCGAACCAAAGGATAGCTCCCCTCGGATGGTCGCCATTGTTGTGAATGTGGAGCAGAGGCATCTCAAGATAAGTGCTGTGATGAAGCACGTAGCGATCAATGCGGACGGCGCCTGCCGTGCTGCTGCCGACGGCTTCCCAGCGCAGCTCTCCGGTGGGGGCAGAGCCCGCATAGCGATTGACTGTCCATGAGTCAATATCGGGATCCAGTTCGTCGCGGTATAGTTCGGCCAGCGTCTTAGGGTTACGATTCGAGCTCTCGGCGGAATAGGCGGCGATGAGGGAGAGAAGCGAGTGTGCCTTCGGAAAGTCAACCGATACCTGCCCGCTCTTTGTTACCTGCAGCTCAGCATCGCTGAATTCGGTGACTGGGGGAAGGCCGTGGCGCACCGGCAGGTTATTGAATCGATCGAGGAAATTCAACGCCGCTTCCTGATTTTTCAGGGAATATTCATGCCGGTTGTAGCTTTCGACAAATTCCATCCGGTCGGCGTGTCCAAAACGTTTGTAGAGTGCACTGACTTCGGAGTAGGACTTATGAGCGCCTTCCACCGGGAAGAAATCGAGAGCGGCGGTTGCTATCATGACCGCGCGCGGGTACATCATCAATAACATGCCCGCGTTGTCCACTCCATTCGATATAAGCCCGAATAGGTCCTGTTCAGGATCGCTGTCGTAATCGGCAAAGATGCGGTTTTCGACGCGCATGGGAAGCGCGGTGATGTAACAGGAAGGAATGATGACCTTGATGCGGTCATCGAGCGCGCCCAGCAACGCGGTCTGAAAGCCTCCACCGCTGGTTCCCGTAATGCTGATCCTTTCGCCGTCAACGTCTGGGCGGGAGAGCAGATAGTCCACGGCGCGAATGCCATCCCAAATCTCCCACCGGGCCAGATTCGCACCGGCGAGGTAGGCGAGGTTTCCCATGACGGTGTGTTCGCCGCAGATCAGGTTATAACGGCTCTTCTTTGCTTTTGCATCCCAAAACTGGCTTCGTTCGCCCTGCCCGACCGGATCCCAGCTGATGACGAGATAGCCGCGCAGGACCAACCTCTGACAGAGAGCCTGGTAGTGATTTTTTCCGTTTGGCGAGTGCCCGGCAGGGACGAGGATGGCTGGATGCAGCGTGCGGCTGTCTTCGGGCACATAGACGAGCGCGGTCACATAATAACCGGGGATGCTCTGGTAGATGAGTTTCTCAATATGAAAGCCGACGGCTGAAACTGTGCCGGTAATGGTTGCGCGCAGGTCAGTCTTTTCAGTGGGCAGGCCGCCTATCATATCGAGAACCGAATTTCTCAGTTCTGCGCGCAATTGCAGAAGGTCGTTCTGATTTCTCACCTGCGACCATCTGTTGCGGCGAAGTTCATCTTCATTCCATGCGAGCGCAGTTTGGTAGAGGAGATACGGCGTAATTTCCGGGCCTTGTGGAGCGGCCTGAGGCAAGACGCGAAAGGCTTCAGCGGGAGGTGCGTCGCGGCTCACCTCATCCGGCGGGCGCGAACCGGACGCCACAGGGTTGGCGGCAACGGGGAGATTCTGTCCCGCAGCCGTGGCAGCAAAGACTACAGCGATCGCAATGCAGCGCACGAGTTGCACACCCATCGAATCGCTCACCTGCACCTCCCGTGGCTGCAACACAGCGCCGCGCATGCGACCGCTCTTACTTACCTTTTACCAGGGTAAGCAGCCCGAATTTCTCCGGGACATGGAAACTCTCGCTCATCGGAGCCATCCAGGCAATGAATTTGCGCCGGTCCGGCGGCCCCTGGCAGCGAAACAAATTGGCGCGAAAGATGCGGCCGGGAACCGGAGGCCGCGAATCGAGAGCAGCCAAAGGAATACGCATGGATCCATACCATATTTTTGTTTTGGGATCGATGCGCGCAGCGACCTGGAATCCGGAGTTCCAGGTCCATCCCACCGTATGATCGGGAAGATCGAGATTGATATCGAGGTCGATCCACTCGCGCTGCGGCGATACTTCAAACTCCTTATACCTGCGAATGTTTTGAAAGTCGGAGCTTATAAACAGCTCAGCAACATCCCAATTCCAGAGGCCGAAGGTCTCGTCCACAGCGTTCGGCGAAGGCTTGAGATAAAGCTCCTCGTAGGGACATGCGAAAAGGAGATAAAGATTGTTCTTCGTCCATCGGGAACTTACCCGGGTCCGGTAAGCGGGAACAGGACGGCCCCAGTTATCGCCTTCAAGGTAGACCGAGGTTGCCCCTCGCCAGAAAGCCGACTGCGTGTCCGTATCCAGCACGACGTCGTGAGCAGCGTATTCACTTTTGAATGTGCTGCTATCAGCGGCGCCGGCATAGATTGAGCTGCCCAGCAAGAGCAGGCATGAAGAGATCATTTTTTTCACGATCAAGTTCCTCGGTTAAACTCGCCGATGCTCAGAGGTGGGGCGCCCAGCCTTTTTCGTATTCGCGATCCCACATTTTCATTGCCTGTGGATCACTTTGAATCTTTCCATCCTTCGGGTCAAGCTGCAATTCGCGGCCAACCTCCCAGGCGATGTTGGAAAGCTGAAGCATAGTTACCACGATATTGCCTTGAAAGATTGGGGCATGAAGTTTCTCGCCTTTTGCGATAGCCGCGATGAAGTTAGCGAAATGGGCGTTGGTTGGGATATCGCCATCGAATTTGTCATAAAAAGTCGCTTCATCATCCTTGAATTCGCCCGTCTTTTCTCCCTTGAGGTTATAAACTTCATATCCGGCGCCGCCGTCGCCATAAATGAATACCGTTCCATCGGTACCCGCTACAGTCAAGCCCACATCGTGGTTGTAGTACTTCATCCCATTACAGGATTTATCTTCCCAAGAGATCATCTTATCGCTGTAGTCGAAGCTGGTGACCAAGGTGTCGTAGAATTGCCAATCGTCCTTAAACTGGTATCTTCCGCCCAAAGAGGTTACGCGGTTGGGGAGGTCGACGCCGAGGGCCCAGCGGCAGATATCGACGCTATGGGTGCCGTTGTTGAGAGCCTCGCCGGTGCCCCAGTGTTTAAACCAGTGCCAGTTATAGGGATGAATATTGTCCTTGTACGGCCTGCGCGGCGCAGGCCCTTGCCAGAGATCCCAATCGAGTTGCGGCGGGACAGGAACTTCCTGGCCGATTCCGATCGTCTTTCTCGTATTGCTGTACCAGGCTTTGGCGAAGTAGGGACTGCCGATGAGGCCGTTGTGTATCTTGTCGACGGCTTCGATGGTGCGCAGGCACGATCTCTGCTGGGTGCCTTGCTGCACTTGTTTTTGATATTTCTGCTGCGCCTGCACCAGCAACGCACCCTCGCCAGGATTGTGGCTGCATGGTTTTTCAACATAAACGTGCTTGCCCGCCTGGAGGGCGGCGATGGCCAAAGGGGTGTGCCAGTGATCGGGAGTGGCGATGGTGACGGCGTCGACGTCTTTCTGTTGGAGAACGGAGCGAAAGTCCTTGTCGCTGGCGGGAGCATAACCTAACTCATGTTCCGCAATGCCAGCGAACTTTGCCCGAATGGTGTCATCCACATCGCAGATATGCGAGATACGGGAAGTGTCCTTATTTGCCATTAACGCCGACAAATGGGCATAGCCACGCCAGCGCAGGCCCATAATTGCAAAATTCAGACGATCGTTGGAACCGAGAATCTGACTGTAACTTTTCGCGGTGGAACCAATTGCCATACCCGCCGCACCGACGGCGAGGGTGTCGAGAAATTCACGTCGACTTACCATTTTGTATCTCCAATCGACTTACAAAGTCTGTGCGGCCCGATTCAGGCTGGAGTGGCAGCGCTGGTTTGAGGCGTTCGCTCTCGCCTTAGATTTTTTCTGTTCCCAGAATAATCCGTCCTTGCATACGAGAAAACGGGAAATCTCATGCGGCATCAAGTATACACAAATGAAAACTCGATTGGCGGGCCGCAAGACATGAAGAAACCGAAGCGGCCGGCATGGGCGAGCGAGCCCTTTCCGGCTTCTTGACGCTCCCCTCATCCAGGTGCAAGTATCGATTTTGATTTGGAGCCAGCGGATCCATGGAGTGGAGATGATGGCCGCCATGAATGCGATTAGAGCGATGGGGACGAAATTAACTGTGCGAAGCAGCAATCGAGAAGGGAAAACGGTGAATTATGACTGATGACTCGACTTTTGGGACCGATCGCAGAACCTTTATGAAGCAGGCAGCGGGCACCATGCTGGCGGCGGGGATGGAGGCACGATCTTATGCGCGGGTGATGGGAGCAAACGATCGGATCAGGCTGGCTCAACTGGGATGTGGAGCGCGCAGTCACGGTCATGTGCACATGGTTCAGATGGCCTCCCGGCAGATACCGGTTGAAACAGTCGCGGTGTGCGATATCTGGAGCCTAGCGCGGGAGCGGCGCGCGGCGCAGGTAAAGGAAGCCTTTAACCTGGACCCACGATCCTATAAGTACTCCGAGGATATGCTGGCGGGCAGAGATATCGATGGGGTGATGATTGCCACGGGCGACTTTCAACATGCCAAGCTGTGCGCGGAGGTGGTGCGGGCGGGCAAGGACTGTTATGTAGAGAAGCCATTCGCCAATGTTCTCTCCGAAGCCAAAGAGGCGCGCGATGCGGTGAAGGCGTCGAGGCAGGTGGTCCAGATGGGTTCGCAGCATCGCAGCGAGCCGTACCAATTGGCGGTTCGTGACATTATCCGGTCGGGCCGTATCGGCGACATTGTGCATATCGAGCAGGAGTGGAATGTGAACGAGGAGCGCTGGCGGTTTGTGGACGTGGATACCGGCAACTCCACGGCGATGGAACAGGACCGGAACCTGGAATGGAAGAAATGGCTGTTGGATCGCCCATCGAAACTTCGCGAGGAGGATACGGACTGGGAGCGATGGCTGTCAGGCAAGCCACACCGACCGTTCGATCCTCATGTATATCTTGAGTTTCGTCTTTACAGGGATTATTCCTCGGGAATATTCGACCAGTGGATGAGCCATGGCAGCGACCTGGTGCATTTATGGACTGACGAAACTTATCCGGAGAGCGTGGTGGCCAACGGCGGGATTTATGCGTGGAAGGACGGGCGCGAAAATCCCGATACGTGCGTGGCAGCGGTCACTTATCCCAAGGGATTTCTTTATACCTATAAGAGCGTGTTTGGGAACAGCTTCAGAAGCTTTTCGAGGATACAGGGCCGCGAAGGCACGATTGCGAATTATGGCGGCGAAGGCGCATCGCTGTTTACGGTCAGCCGAGAAGGCGGCCGAGATGAATGGTCAGGATCGGCGGAATCGAAGGGCGTGCCGATCGTGAGTCCCGCAATAGACCAAGAAGAAGTGGTGAGGGTTGCCGGCGCCGAACCGCCCGACTCGAACGGCCCAGATGACGACAGCGTGGTGCATATTATGAACTGGCTCAAAGCCATGCAGTCGCGAACCCAGCCGAATGCGAACGTGGATCACGGATTCTCGCACTCGATCGTGACCATTATGGCCGCGCAATCGTACTGGAGCGGCAAGAGGCTTTACTGGAATCCGGAGAAGGAAGAGATTGTGGATCAGTCAGTTTCGCGGACTATTTAAGCACGCTACGAGACGCAGGAAATGGACCCAGGATCGACAGGGTCGGCAGGGTCAATCGGAATGAAATGAATCGAGTGAATCTCATGGAGCGAACCGGGAAGGGGCTGAAGCCTCGTAGCGCGGGACGAGTGCGCTGGTGGATCGTTTGGACGCTGTTTTTTTCAACGGTGATCAATTACATCAGCCGCCAGACGTTTTCTCTTCTGGTTCCGGTTATTTCGGCGCAATATCATCTGACGAATGCGGACCTGGGGAAGATTTTTGCGGCGTTTCAGGTGTCGTATGCGGTGACATGGCTGCTCGGCGGCATTTTTCTTGACGCCGTAGGCACGCGGCTGGGGCTGGCTCTGGCCGTGGTTTTCTGGTCTGTCGTCAACATTTTTACCGGATTTGCGAGCTCTGTTTTCGGCTTTGCATTTTTTCGATTCTTACTGGGGATTGGAGAGGGCTTTAACTGGCCGGGAGCCAGCAAGACGGTTGCAGAGTGGTTTCCCAGCCAGGAACGCAGTCTGGCGGTAGCGATCTTCGACAGCGGCTCCAGCGTGGGAGGAGCGGTGGCTGCTCTGTCAATTCCTTTGATCGCGATCGAATTTGGCTGGCGATCGGCCTTCGTCTTTTCAGGAGCGATTGGATTTGTGTGGCTGCTGATGTGGCTGCGCGTCTACCATCTGCTGGACGATCATCCGAGGGTGACGCCGGAGGAGGTAGCGTTGATCCGCGCGGGCCAGGATGTTCCTGTTGCCTCGGCGCAACGCGGCGTGGCGCGCTGGCTCAATCTTGCGGGAAATCGAAATGTGTGGGGCATCGTCCTCGGCCGCGCGCTCACCGATCCGATCTGGTGGTTCTACATTGCGTGGCTGCCCAAGTATCTTAGCGATGCGCGTGGATTCAGCCTGCAGCGAATCGCCATCTTTGCCTGGATGCCATTCATCGCCGCCGATCTGGGGAATTTTACAGGGGGCCTGATTTCAGGCTATTGCATCCGGCGCGGCATGCCGGTGGTTCGTGCCCGCATTTGGGTATGCGTCTTCAGTTGCCTGCCGATTCTTGCCGGGATACCCGCGGCCAGCGCGCACAGCGTCTATACGGCGCTGGGGCTGATCTGTTTTGCGCTGTGGGGCTACGCAAGCTGGTCGACAATGGGCCTGACTCTGCCATCCGATTTGTTTCCCCAGGATGTGGTGGCGACGGTTACCGGCCTGAGCGGATTGGCAGCGGGACTGGTGGGCGCGGTCTTTACCATTGCCGTGGGCTTTCTGGTGGATCGCTTTTCTTTCGGACCTGCGTTTCTGGTGGCGGGATTGATGCCCCTCTTCGCAACCGCATGTGTACTGTTACTGGTTCGCGCGCCAGCCAGCACTGCGGCATCATAGACTCGATAGGCTCGCTTCCCCGGACTGGCTCTTTGTTACTCTGCCTCGATGTGTGGCTCGGTGTAGGTGGTGTCGGCGGATTGCCAGACGCCGTTGATGCGCTGATAGAGGCGCGCATATACCTTGACTCCGTAGGTGGGCACGGTCACGGTTTCAGAGGTGGCCGTGGTTTGGCCGGAACTATACAGGTTGTCCGATCCCACCCCGGTGGTGCCCAGGTAGAGCGCGTATGCTGAAGGGCCGACTCCATTGGCCCAACTGAAGGTCTGGCT
>Ga0302320_10025573_pt1 | contig 11471 bp, 11 predicted proteins | sample Bog_T0_3_FD_202130 | JGI IMG/M metagenome (GOLD analysis project Ga0302320, IMG submission 202130) | Peat permafrost microbial communities from Stordalen Mire near Abisko, Sweden - Bog_T0_3 | ecosystem: Environmental > Terrestrial > Soil > Wetlands > Peat | place: Sweden: Abisko, Stordalen Mire... | reverse complement strand
GGTGATCTCCCGCCGGGTCAGGCCGAGCCGGTAGACACCGGTGCGCCCGATACCTGATTCCTTGGCGATGTCATGCATCGTGGTGCGGTCGACGCCGTACCGGGCGAAACAGCGGCGAGCAGCGGCGATTACCCGCTCGGGGAGGGCAGGTTCATCATTTTCGGTAAGCATAGCGACCATCTAACCGCCTCCGGTCGCGCCGCCGCTTTGGGTGTGTTTCAGCTGGTTCAAATACTGATTGGGGCACAAAGGTTTTCCAGGTTGGCCACAGTAGATGCTGCCCTGCTGATAGGACGGCAGCACCGGGATGCTGTTCATTCCGCCGGTCATCGCGACCCAGTCGTTGGGTATCTGGTAGGCCACCAGGGTGGTGAAGCCCGCCCAGCCACACACCGCCAGGGTGGACAGCAGCGTCTTGATCCTCGAGCTCACGTTCAGCGTGTCGACGTCACGGTCCACCGCGCAGCGCCCGTTCGCGTCGCGTCCGTCGCGCAACCAGGTGAACATCAAGCAATACGACGAAATGAACAGCAATTCGGTCAGCGGTAGCCGGTGGGTGGTGCCAGCCCACAGGGTCAGCGCGTTCGGCGAGGACACGTAGGTGTAGACGCCAGTCCGGTTCCATGCGGTAGCCAGGCATCCGAAGGCCACCATGAAAGTCACCAGCACGACGGCATACAGGGCGACCGTGCTCAGTCGCGGGAACCGCCTGCGCAACACGTCCAAGTAGGCACATCCCACCATGGCGGCGCCCACTCCCAGCCAGATGTAGGCGGGCATGCACCAGCCCAGGCTCCATGCCCATCGGTCGGCCTGGGGTGCGGCAAACCCCGGGAACTGCCGGGCCCAAGTGCCCAGGTTCAGCGAATGGGCGTTCATCGCCCACGTGGGGTTGAACATCTGGCACAACACGTCGAGAGCCGATGCGAAGAGTCCTCCCAGAAACAGCTTTCCGTCCAGAATGACGGTCCGCTGGCGGTATGCCGGCCGCAACAGCGTGAACCAGAACAGGAATCCGAACACCGAGAGGCTGATCACCTCCGTCAGCCGAATGACCCAGCCGAACGAGTACGGATCGGGCCCGGGGTCAACTGGCGTGGCCTGTGGGGAGAACAACCACCTGGCCCAGCAGGTCACCGCCAGCCCCACCAGCGCCAAGCCCAGAGCGGCCCACAGCCAGACCTTTCCGGACGGCCGTGCACGGTTGGTGGTCACCGCGTCCGTGCCTGGGACGATCACAACCGCATCGACGCCGGTGCCCATAATTGGAACATAACACATGGAACAACCGGCGTACTTCGTTCCAATGTCGTACATTGACCCCCGAGGAGTAACCCAACCGCGCCGATGGTCGAGCCAATCGGGTGCAGCTAGGGTAGAGGGCGGCGGGCGATCTCTTTCGCGGCGGCCGAGTCGAGGCCGAAGCCGCGCAGCATCATCTCCGCGCCTCGCGACTCTGTCTTTGGACCCCGCGGGACGCGGCCGGCCAAAATCGCCCGGATGGCGGCCAACGCCGCACCTACGATCGACGTGAGGGCCAGGTCTAAATCGTCGATAACGAATCGACCAGATTTCCGGCCGCGTGACAGGGTCTCCATGGCCCAGGGCGTCACCGCGTCCTCGAAAATCGCATTAACGCGGTCGAGTTCGACGAGCACGCGCGCCAGTTCGGGTTCGTCTCGGCTGAACCGGAGGAAACGCCGGTAAGACGCCGATGCTGCCTCGGCGGGATCGGTGAACTCGAGCGCATCCGCGCCGATCCTTGCAGCCAGTCCGGCAAGTACCTCGGCCACCACCGCCTCGATGAGCGCATCCTTGGACGGAAAATACGTGTAAAAGGTGCCGAAGCCGAGGTCGGCAAGGTCGGTGACATCGCCAATTCGCAGGTCGGACACCCCATTCTCGGCGATCAGCCGGTGGGCGGCGGTCAGGAGCCGTTGCCGGGCTTCGGCCTTACGGCGATCGCGGCGTCCCATCGGGGCGGTAGACAAGGTCACGACAGCAGTATCGCATTCGATCTATATCTCAATCTTGATTTTACAATCGAGTTCGATCAGTATCACAGATATGACGGAAACCGCCCTCCCCACCGAAGCCGACTACGTGATCGTCGGGGCCGGTCACAACGGATTGACCGCCGCGTGTTACCTGGCCCGCGCCGGATTTCGGGTAGCCGTCCTGGAGGCATCGCCCACCGTGGGCGGCATGACCTCCACCAACGCCACCCTGTCGAACGCGCCCGGCCATTACTTCAACGAGGGCGCGATCCAATTGACCGGAATCTTCCGGCTCTCTGGGGTCGCCGAGGACCTCGAGCTGCATAAGTATGGGCTGCAGCAGATCTCGGTGGACCCCGCTCACGTCCAGTTGGCTCCGGACGGAAGCTCGTTGGCGATCTGGAAGGACGCCAGTCGCACCGCCGACGAGTTGCGACGGTTCTCGCCGAAGGACGCTCGAGCCTGGCTGGACATGGCCAACGCACTGGCTCCGATCATGGACGTGGTCGTGGCCTACATGAAGTCGCATCCGCTCCAGCCGTTCAACCGCGAGATGACCAAGTCGCTGCTCGGCGCATCCCGTCACCTCAAGCGGGTGTGGGGCCTGCGGAATATGGTGACCGCGTCGCACACCGAGTTCCTCGAGGAGACCTTCGACACCGAGTTACCCAAGGGCGCACTGGCGGCCATGGCCGCGTTCTCGCAAATGCGTCTCGACATGACCGCCTGGGCGATGATCTATCTCGGTGTCGTACAGAAGGTTTCGAACGCTATGCCGATCGGCGGCACCGGCGCGCTGCCCGCCGCACTGCATCGCTGCCTCACCGCCCTCGGCGGCACGGTGCACACCAATAGCCGAGTGCAGCAGCTCGTCGTATCCAACGACCGCGTGACGGGGGCGCGACTCGAATCCGGCCACCTCGTCAGAGCCCGCAATGGTGTCCTGACTACCTGCAATCCCGTCGTGACGCTCAACGAACTGCTGCCGCCAGGCACGCTGAGCGCCAAACTGTCGTTGCGCGCCAAGGACATTCCGATCCGCAAGACACACGCCACGTCGCTCAAGATCAACGTCGCTCTCGAGGGCCGCGTGACGATGAAGAGGCACGAGGACTGGCGCGGCGACGGTCTGGACCTGCGCAAGTACCTCATCGCCTGGCACACCCTGGAAGAACAGGACGCCGGCTGGAACGCCTTGGTGCGCGGCCAGTGGCCCGACCCGGTCCCGGTGAGCTGCGCCATCATCCCAACCGCGGTCGATCCCACCCAAGCCCCCGAGGGGCGTGACAATTTGTGGCTGTGGTCAGGCGTTATCCCGGTGACACCTGAAGACCCCTGGGAGGACGTGCGCGATAAGATCGGCGACGCCGTATTGCGTGATTCTGCACAGTATTACGAGGGGCTCGACAAACTCGAGATCGCTCGCGCCGTACTCGGTGGACCCGATCTCGAAACGAGGTTCAATGCCCCTGCGGGCAACGTCTACCATGTCGACCCGCTGATATCCCGGTTCGGGCCACTGAAGCCAGCAGCCGGACTGGCGGGTTATCGGACGCCGGTCAAGGGGCTCTACCTCAGTGGCGCTGGCACCCACCCCGTCGGCGGTGTATGTGCGCTGCCGGGCAAGCTCGCCGCCCAGACCGCCATTCGCGACGAGAAGAAGAAGCGGTGACAGCACTCGCACGTAGCGCGGCCGATCTCGAAGCCTAGTTGACCCGTTCTCCTTGATCTCGACCGGCCGCCGCGCGAACGATAGTTTCAGCCTCTTGCGGCGGCAAACCGAGCGAACCGAGCACGTGACGGGCGAAGGCCTCGTGTGCGTGCGGGCCGTGGCGACCGCCAAGGATTTCTCGGATCAGCGCGAACGCACCGCCGATCACCGCGGTCAGCAGGACCTCGATATCGGCGACTATGAATCGGCCACTTTCGATTCCGCGCTCCACGGCAATGCGCGCGTACGGGTGGACGGCGTCGCCGAACAGTGCTTCGGAGTGGCCGATGTTGACGATCAGGCGCGCGAAGTCGGGCTCGTCATAGGCGAGCCGAATGACTCGAAGATTGGCCAGCGCCACCACCTCGGCGGGGTCGGTGTTGTCGTCGACGTTGGTGATGATCGCCGACGTCAAGTCGGAGAGGCTTTCGGTGATCACCGCCTCGAGGAGCTCCTCCTTGGACTGGAAATAGTTGTAGAAGGAGCCCAAGGCCACATCGGCCTCTTCGGTGATGTCCTGGATGCGCAGGCCGGCAACCCCTTTGGCGGCGATCAGCGTTCGACCGGCGTCCAGCAGCAAGCGCCGCGTGCGTAGCCGCTGGCGGTCGGCGCGCGTCGCCTTGCCTTCGGTTTCGGACTTCACACCCGGATTCTTACCGGATGAATCAGAGTTCACTCTTGAAATTATATTCATTTCGGTGTTAGGTTGGGCTTGCTCAAGTGAACTGGCTCACATATCAGGGAGCGGCGATGATTACGACGATCTTGGCAACGATTCCGCAGCCGCCTGTCGATGCGGTGATGCCCAAGACGGCGGAGACGATCTTCAACGTCTTCATCTTCATTCCGCTGGGTATCGGGTTGGCGCTGGCGTTCCGCAAGCTGTTCAAGGGCCAGGGGCCGCTGCTGCTCTACTGCATCCTCGGCGGGGCGTTGGCGGCCAGCTTCGAACCGGTCGTTGATGTGCTCGGTTTGGTGTTCTTGAAGGAGCGGGGTGCGCTGGGCACGTTCACAATCCTGGATCGCACGATGCCGCTCTATATCTGTTTCGTCTACCCCTGGTACGTCGGCGGGCTCGGCTACCTGGCTTACAAACTGTTCAAGCGCGGCGTCACGATGCGCGATCTGTTTCTGTTGTGGGCGGCAGACTTTCTCGTCGATATCTTCCTGGAAAGCCCTGGCATCCTTGCCGGGACCTACCTGTATTACGGTCATCAGCCGTTCAATATCTGGGGATTTCCGCTGTGGTGGGGATTCGTCAACCCGGTGATGCCAATGATGGCCGGCGCGTTGATCTTCCACATCCTGCCGCATCTCAACGCGGCGTGGAAGCTGCCCGCGGTAATCGCGTGCATCCCGATGGCCGACGGCATCGCAAACGGCGCCACCGCCTGGCCGATGTGGGCGGCGCTCAACCAAGCGGATGTGTCCTACGTCTGGACTTACCTGGCGTCCTTCGTCACTCTCGGGCTGGCGCTGTTCTCGGTGTGGATCATCGGGCTGTCCGTTGTGGGTCGCGGCGACCTGGGGCACCCGGAGTCGGAGACGTTGTGGCAGAAGCTCAAAGCAATCTCAGCGCCACCCTCGCGGACAGCTGCCCCCAGCCCCGTCAACGCTTAGGAATAAGCATGGGACTTGCCACACATTCCGGTGACACCGACCTGCTGCTGCCGATGCCAGGGCCCGGCGAGCAGTGGGATCCGCACCTGATCCACACTCACTACTTCGGCTTCTGCGTTCCCGAAGCGGCGATCGGCGCGTTTCTATACGTGCGCTACCAGCCGGCTTTCCCGCTGTCGCAGGGCGGCGTCTGCATCTTCCAGGGCACCGACAACGTCGAATACACCGATATCGCATTCCTCGATTACGAGGTCACGATGCCCTGGCCGCGCGTCGAGGGCACCACGATCACGACCGATAACGGGCTGACCATCGATTTCATAGAGCCGGGCCAGACCGCGCGGATCACCTATCGCAGCGGTGACGGGGCGACTTCGGTCGACGTGGTCGCCGAAGCCGTGACCCCGCTACTGGCTCGGGGGCATGTCATGCCGGGCGAGGAAGACCACGACGACGTGGCCCGCGAACCGGGCGGCAGCGAGCAGTTCATGCGCGTCACCGGCGAATTGATGCTGGACGGCACGACCTATCCGGTCGACTGTTATGCCCCGCGGGACCGCTCCTGGCGTCAGATCCGGGTGGAACGCCGCGGCGCGGTCCCAGTTCCGCCCGTCGGCTGGTCACCGATGTATTTCGGCCCCGATCTCATCTTCAACCAGATCAGTTTCGAGCCCCTGGACACCAACCCCGCCTGGGTCGGGCTGTACGAGGTCGGGGACCGCCCATCGCATCACTTCGCCTGGATTCAGCGCGATGGAGAGACCCGATCGATCAAATGGGTGCGCCGCAACGTCTTCGAGTATCACCCACGCATTCATCTGCCGGTCCAGCAGGAGATCACCGCCGAGGACGAAACGGGCGAAGTGTACCGGTTCCACGGTGAGGCGATCGCGTGCGCGTCGCTGCCGGCCTGGCCCAACACCTCGTTTCACGACAGTGTGTACCGCTGGACCGACGAACAGGGCCGGACCACTCACGCGACGTATCAAGAACTGTGGTTCGACGAATACCAGCGGATGATGAAACGCCGAGCGTTGGCAACCTCGCACCCATGACGAGAGCTAGCGAGCAGGCGGTCTCACCGCCGCGGACTTTCTCGCCCGCCCCCAGTGCGCGTGATCGGGATCTCACGCCAAAAACCCTGTCTTGTTGGCGCATTGACGCAAAAAGGAGCAAACGATGGCCCTGAAGAACACCATTGACACCGAGCTGGCCGCAAAGCGGCTCGCCGCATGGTTGGCGTCAAAGCGGCCTGACGCACGGGGCACAACCGTGACCGATGTGCAGGTGCCCAGCGCGGGCGGACTCTCCAATGAGACGGTTCTGTTCACGGCGAACTGGCGTGACGCTGATGGCGACCAGACCCAGGGCATGGTCGCCCGCGTGCAACCCGACCGCCCCGGGGTGTTTCCCGACTACGACCTGAACAAGGAAGCGACCGTCATCCGAGCGCTCGCCGATCACTCGCCGGTGCCCGTGCCCAAGGTGTACTTCTTCGAAAACGACCCGTCCGTCTTCGGTGCGCCGTTTTTGGTGATGCAGCGCATCGACGGGCGCATTCCCGCCGACGACCCGCCGTTCACCGCCACCGGATGGGTGCTAGACCTGACGCCGGATCAGCGACGTCAGATGTGGCACAACAGTATCGACGTGCTGGCGCAGATCCACAGCGTCGACTGGCGCGCACTCGGGCTGGAGTTCCTCGATACACCCGAGAATCAGAGCGGTCTCGACGCGGGTCTGGCCCAATGGCAACGCACCTTCGAGTGGGCGGCCGAGGGCGAGCCGAACCCCACGCTCGAGGCGGCGCTGCGCTGGTTGGACGAGCACCGTCCGGGGCACGATGAGCCCAAGGTCCTCAATTGGGGCGATGCACGGGTGGGTAACATCATCTTCTCCGACGAACTTGCCCCCGCGGGTGTGCTCGACTGGGAAATGGTGGTACTGGCCAGCCGCGAACAAGACCTTGGCTGGTGGCTGTTCTTGATGCGTCACCACACCGAGGGCGTTGGCCTCCCGCTGCCGGCGGGCATCCCCGACCGCGGCGAAACAATCGACTATTACGAGCAGACAACGGGTCACAAACTGCACGATCTCGACTACTACGAGGTCCTGGCCGGCGCCCGGCTGGCTATCCTGATGGTCCGCGCCGCGCATATGATGATTGGCGCAGGACTCCTGCCACCGGACTCCCCGATGGCGCAAAGCAACCCGGCAAGCCAGCTCGTCGCGAAGCTCCTCGACCTGCCGGCGCCCACCGGGGCGACCACCAGCTTCATCGGGAATCGAGGCCAGTGACATGAATGCTCAGGCGACGTTTCAGCGAATTTGCGCGTACAGCGGCGTCGTCTGCGTGCTGCTGTTCTTCGGCGGTTTTGTCGCCGCCGGTTTTCTGCCGCCGCTGTCACCAGGTATGTCGGCGACACAGGTCGCGGCGCATTACCAGGCCCACACCGCGGGAATCCGGTTGGGCGCCGGGCTGATCTTCCTCAGCTCGGGGTTCTATGTGTGGTTCACCGCGGTCATCTCCGGGCAGATGCAGCGTATCCCCGGCGTGCATTCCACCGTGATCAACGCGCAGCTGGCCGCTGGGGCATTCGCGTGCCTGACATTTTTGGTGCCGGCGCTGATGTTCGCCATCACCGCGTTCCGTCCCGATCGTTCACCCGATGCGACCCTGCTACTCAACGACATGAGCTGGATCATGCTGGTGATGCCCTGGATCCCTTTCATGGCACAGTATTTCGCATTTGCCTTCGCGATCCTGTCCGACCCGAGGCCACAGCCGTTGTTTCCGCGCTGGCTGGCCTATTTCAACATCTGGGCCGAGTTGATGTTCACGCCCGCGATCATCCTGCCGTTCTTCAAATCCGGCCCGTTCGCCTGGAATGGGCTGTTCGTGTTCTGGATACCGGCGACGGTGTTCGTCTCCCTGTTCGTCGTCAACGCGATCTGCCTCATCAAGGCGATCAACTCCGAGGCCCGTGAAACACTTGGTGCCGGCGAGACTGGCGACCACAAGATACCAAGCCGCGAAACCAGTTCTACCTGAGGCTTCCACTTCGGGGGTTGTGTGAGATTCTTGGTCTCAATAGACTCGTTGGCCTGTCAGAGACATGGGCGGTACGTGACGGGCCGTGATCTCTTCAGCCCCGTCGGATGCGGCCGGATCTGCCCCAGCGGTTGTCGCGGGCACTGCCGGGAGTGAGAAGGAGTGTCTTCATGTCGGTCTTGAAAAGGGCCGTGATCGTCTTCTTGGGCACTGTGACGACCGGTCTCTGTCTCGCGGGACCCGCCGGTGCCGACCCCGGCTTCGACCCCTGCGGGGCTGGTGTCCCTTTTGCCTGCCGTCTGTTCCCAATGGCGCCTGACCTCGACCACGACATTGATCTCACGCAAGATCCCGACGCGTTGACACGCGGGCAAAGCCCAGGCAATCAACCCGGTACCGACCTCAGCGGGGGTTGAGGTGGCATCGCCCCCTATCTACCCTGCCACCGAGGCGCGCGTTTCTCCGCGAACGCAAGCGCGCCTTCCTTGGCGTCGGCCGATTCCCTTACCCGACCCGTAATCTCGCGCTGCCATTCAAACGCCGGGAGGTCGGTCCAGTTGCTCTGGTGCGCAAGAATTTTCTTCGTCGCCCTGACGGCCAGCGGCCCATTCGCAGCGATCTTGGCCGCGACGTCGCACGCCATCGCCAACGCCTGGCCGGGTTCGGCGAGCACGGCGACAAGTCCATGACGCTCCGCGTCTTCGGCGGTAATCGGTTCGCCCGTCAACGCGGCCAGCATCGCCACCGAGTACGGCAGCGCTTTCGGGAGCCTCAGCAGCCCGCCCGCGGCGGCGACCAGCCCTCGCTTGACCTCCGGCAAACCGAATTTGGCGGCCGTGCTCGCCACCACGATGTCCGCGGTCAAGGCCAGTTCACAGCCACCGGCAAGCGCCCAGCCCTCCACCGCCGCAATCAGAGGCTTGGTCGGGGGACTTTCGGTGAGCCCGGCAAAGCCACGGCCCGGGATCGATGGTGACTCGCCACGCAGGAACGCCTTGAGATCCATACCCGCGCAGAACGTTCCGCCGGCCCCCGTCAGGATGGCCGCAGTGAGATCGTCACGGGACTCCAAGTCGTCGATCGCCGCGGCGACACCGGTGGCCACCGAGCTGTCGACCGCGTTCTTGGCTTGCGGGCGGTTGATCGTGATAACCATGACCCGGTCGGCTGTGTCTACCAGGACGGTTTCGGTCACTATTGCCTCCTCAAGTTTTACCGCTACCGCTTCCCGCTAAGCCGAGATGCGGTCCCACAACTCACTTTCGCCTTCTGATCGAACCCTTGCCCCGAGGCGGCGGCAGTAGGCGAATTCAGACTCATCGGCATCTCGCAGTGCCCACAACTTGCTGGTGTAGCGATGGAGGCCGTACTCGGCCGTGATGCCCACTGCGCCGTGCAGTTGGTGAGAGGTCCGTGCTACCAGAGTCCCCGCGGTGGCCGCGCTGATGCGGGCCGCCGACACCGCGCCGAACCGTTGCAGCGCGGGCGTGTGAGCTTCCGCGCATGCCGTCGTCGCGCGTTCCAACGCCGACTGGGCGAACCTGATCCGCACCGCCATCTGCGCCAGAGTCGTCGACACCGCGGGAATCTTTATCAACGGCGCACCGAATTGCTCGCGCTCCGTCACGTACCTGCGCGTCAGCTCGTATGTCCCCCAGGAGGTGCCGAGCAACGCGGCCGAGCGAGCAAGAGCCAGAAGATCGATGACCTTGGGGGCCGCAGGTCCCCCCGATACGTGAGCAACCGAAGCATTGTCAAGGCGGACATCTCCATAGGGCAAGTCCGCAATGTCGTGGCCTGGCTCGACGGTGATCGACTCCCCCGCCAGGGGGATGGTCACAACCGAGGATGCGGTCACAATCACGAGGCCGCCGGCGCTGTCGGCGAACGGCACTTGAGCCAAGTTGGCGGTGACCGCTTTTGACGAGACATCCAGGTCAGGGATGGCGACGATCGTGTCGAAACTTTCACCGGCCGAGGCGGCGTCAACGGCGTAGGCAGCCGTCGACGCCTCGACGATCGGAGTGCTCACCCCGGCACGCGCCAGCTCCCGAATGACGACCACCAGGTCGGCCAGGCTCCCACCCGAACCACCTTTTTCTTCGGGCACGCCGATTCCGGCGAGACCCAGTTCGCAGACCTGGCCCCACACCGAAACTGGGTAATCATCGGCATTTTCAGCGAGGTTCCTGATGAGGTCCGTCAGTTCGTGGGCAAATTCACTCACGGCCGGGTCTCGCTCTTCGCGACGATCGAAAGCAGCACATCTGAGGCGCCTCCCCTGATTGTGAACCCGGGTGAGGCCAAAAGCGCTTCTGCCAGTGGGTCGTTGCGTGCCGCCGGTAGCCCTACTCGGCGGGCGAACTCGATCACGTCGTTCTCGAACTCTGTGCCCAGATACTTCAAACTCGCCGCCTCCACGACAGGCGCGCGACCAGCATCGAGGGCGTTGGCGATCTCCCAGCATTGCCGCCGCAACGTGGCCAGGCGGGCGACTAGCGCACCAAGCTCAACATCGTGACGTTCGTCAGAGGTACGGCGGAGGTAATTGAGCGTTTCGGCCAAGAGCGGATAAGTGCTCAGCACCCGTTCAGGACCGCCCCGTTCGAACGACAGCTGCTCGATCACTTGGCGCCAGCCGTTTCCCTCCGTCCCGAGCAGACGATGCTCAGGAATGAAGACGTCGGTGAAGGTGACCTCGTTGAAATGGTGCTCCCCCGACATGTCAGTGATCGGCAAAACCGCAATCCCGGGCGTAGACATGTCTACGACGAATTCCGACAGGCCTTCATGCTTTCGGCCGGCTGAGTCCGTGCGCGCCAACAGATACGCGTGCGTCGCGCGATGCGCGTTACTTGTCCATACCTTGCGGCCGGTGACCGACCAGCCCCCCTCAACCCTCTTCGCCGTCGTACGCACTGCGGCCAAGTCCGACCCTGCCTCCGGCTCACTCATGCCCAGGCAGAAGATGAACTCGGCGCTGATGATGCCCGGCAACAACTCCTTTTGCAGCTCGTGGCTGCCGTGACGCAAAATGGCCGGACCGATCTGACGATCGGCGATCCAGTGGGCAGCGACCGGCGCCCCGGCG
>Ga0302320_10025571_pt1 | contig 11472 bp, 12 predicted proteins | sample Bog_T0_3_FD_202130 | JGI IMG/M metagenome (GOLD analysis project Ga0302320, IMG submission 202130) | Peat permafrost microbial communities from Stordalen Mire near Abisko, Sweden - Bog_T0_3 | ecosystem: Environmental > Terrestrial > Soil > Wetlands > Peat | place: Sweden: Abisko, Stordalen Mire... | reverse complement strand
TTGATCGTGATGTGGCTGTTTCCAATCCCCGTCATCTTCACCGGCGCTGGCAACTGCTCCGGCGCAATCACCGGCGCCATATCCGCCATCCCCGGCATCCCTGCCATCCCCTGCGCCCCCGCCGTACAACACCCAATCCCCGTAGCCAGCACGAACGCGGAAGCGAGCCCGATGCCAGAGGTGAAGGCGAACTTCGAAGTGATCGCAGATTTGGAAGTCGGCATCCGACCACCAACCATCCCCGGCCACGCCCTTGTGACCGCACCACAATACACACGCAATTTGCCCTGAAGATTCTCCGAGGAAGGGGGGAAGCCAACAGCTCTCATTCAGGGAATATACCCGACTCCCCGCACCTCATTCACCCTCAAAATGAGCGCTCATCCTGAAAGGGAACAGACGGTCAACCTGACCAGAGTGCCGAGCTTAGCCGCAGCGAACGCATAAGATGGATTCACCCATGAAATCCACGTTCGGCGAGAGCATTGTCGCAGTAGTGATGGCCAGTGTTGCTTCAGTCTTCGCAGCAGTTCTCGCATTCGTGGGCGCGGCCTGGCTCTGTTCTGCATTATTGAGCGGCGAAATGGGCGAGTGGGGCCTTGTTGTTGCGCCTCCCACCGCCGTCATCGCAGCAATAGTCGCCTTCGCGGCTGTCTTCCACAAAATCCGCAGTTACGGCGATCCGCCGAACGATCCCCGAGTCTGATCGCTCTTCCCTCGCCCATCAGAAGCTAGCAGCTAGCGGCTGCCCTTCCACGGGTCCCTCAGCAGCGACCCCAGCCCCAAATCATTCCCGAACCGCTCCACCTCAACTTCAGCCATCCTGATTGCTTGCGCCATCCCCTTGAACGCCGGAACCGCATCCGACCCCATAATCTGCGGCGAAACAAACAACTGCACCCGGTCAACCAGCCCGCCCGCCAGCAGCGCCGTGTTCAGCCGCGTCCCCGTCTCCGTAATCACTGTCAAAATCCCTTCCGACCCCAACTTATCCAGCACCTTCCCCAGCGGAACCCGCCCCGCCTCCGCCGGCAGCACCTCCACCCGCACACCCTGCTTCTCCAACTCGCCAATCTTCCCCCTGTCGCTCGAAACCGTAAACACCACCACGTCGCCGTCCGCCGTCTTCACCATCTTTGACTCCAGCGGCATGCGCAGCGCCGAGTCCAGCACCACCCGCTGCAGCTTCCGCCGCCGCCGCATCCCGCTCCGGTCCGTCAGCAGCGGCCCATCCGCAAGCACCGTATCCACGCCCGTCACCGCCGCGTCTGCCGCCCACCGCAAGGGCTGCACTGCCGCCCGAGAAAGCTCGTTCGTAATCCAATACGGCTCGCCCGGCTTCTGCACTCCCGGCGGTGGACCAATCCTTCCATCCAGCGTCATCGCAACCTTCATCAGCACCAGCGGCCGATTCGTTGTCACCCAGCACGCGAACCCCTCGTTCAATCGCCGCGCCTCCGCCTCGCGCACGCCCATCTCCACCGCTACCCCAGCCGCCCGCAGCGCCTCTGCCCCATGTCCTGCCACCTTGGCATTCGGATCCGACGTCGCCATCACCACCCGCGCCACGCCCGCCCCAATCAGCGCCTGTGTACACGGCCCCGTCCGCCCCGTGTGGTTGCACGGCTCCAGCGTCACATACACTGTCCCGCCCTTCACCCGCTCCCCCGCATGCTGCTGCGCTTCCTTCAGCGCCACCACCTCGGCATGATCCAGCAGGTCGTACTCGTGCCAGCCCTCTCCCACCACCTGTCCACCGCGATCCAGCACTACGCACCCCACCGCCGGATTCGGGCTCGTCACGCCAATCCCCCGCCGCGCCAGCTCCAGCGCCCTCTCCATCCAATACAGGTCTTGATCTGTTTGCGTCATGCGCTCCGCCCCTGCCCCGTCCATGCTCGCCCGCTCTCGCGCCGTCACAATCCCAATCAGCCAGCGCCCGCCGCTTCACCACTTCACTTTTTCACTCTTTCACTGCGTTTCCGTCCACTGTTCGCTTTTTCACTACGTCATTACTTCACTTCTTCACTGCTCTTCTGCCTCTTCGCCTGTCGCATCCGGTGGAAGAAGAACCAGCTCACCAACAAAAACGCCAGCCCCCCGCAGAGCAAAATGTTGAGTACCGGAAATCCCTGAAAATAAGCCACCACCATCCCGCCAAAGATGGCCAGATTCGCAAACATCACTTGATCCTTAAGCTTCATCCCTTCCTACCTTTCAGCCCTTGGAATCGACTTCATCGTCGTTTCGCGGCTCTTCTGACCCCTGAGCCCTGAACCCTGGCACTATCGGCAACTCCCAAGTGTAACCGCGCCGCCGCCCTCGCCGCCCACACGAAACGCACGGGCTTTAAGGACCACCCGTCTTGTTCATGAAGAAGGATGCGTCAAAGCTCCCGAATCGAAGCCACCGGATCGGCATGCATCGCTCGATGCGCCGGAAGATAGCAGGCCAGCACCGATATTGCTCCCAGCAGCGTCATCACTCCAATCACCGTCATCGGATCGTCGGCACTCACTCCATACAACAGTCCAGCGATGAAGCGCGTCAGCCCGAACGCAACAGCCAGCCCAAGCGCCAGTCCCGCCAGGGTAAGCCACATTCCCTGCAGCAGCACCAGGCGCAGCACATCCACGCGCGAAGCACCCAGAGCCATGCGCACTCCAATCTCGTGCGTCCGTAACTTTGTGCGGTACGCCACCACCCCGTAGATGCCGGTAGCTGCCAACAGCAGCGCAATCACCGCGAAGATCGCCGCAAATGTGCTCTGCATGACTGCAAAAATCCTCGCCACCTGCGTTGTCTCACGCATCGAGCGCACATCGAATACCGGCAGCCTTCCGTCGATCTCGTGGATCGCCCGTTCCACCGATGGCGCCAAATCCATCGGGTTGCCCTTCGTTCTCACCTGGACGATCGTCTCGTTATCTGAGTCCTGAATAAAGTTCATGTAGACCGTTGACTCAAGCCGCTCATTCATGAACTGATGCTTTGAATTCTTCACCACGCCAACAACAATAACCGGGTGACCCCAGATCGAGAGCTTCTTGCCTACCGGATTCTGGCCGGGCCAGAAGCGGTGTGCGGCCGTTTCGTCCAAAATCAGTACCCGCGGCGCCTTTTCGTTGTCATCCTGAGTGAAATCGCGACCCTCGATGATCGGAATGCCAAGAGTCTCAAAATACCGGGGCGTAACATCTGCCCTGCGCACCTCCAGCGATTCATGGGGCCGCGGCACATACTCGGTCGGGTAGGCTTCGGCCGTTTTCCGGGTAAAGCTCATCGGAACCCAGTCGGTGAGCGATGCAACCGTTACCCCCGGCATTGCGGACACGCGATCCAGAATCTTGCGACGAATCACCGCCGCCTCGTCGTTGCTGTAGCCGGCGATATTCAGCCCAACCGACGCGGTCAGAATGTGGTCCTGCTCGAACCCCGGATCTCCGTCGGAGATATTGTGCAGAGTCTGCAGAAACAGGCCGGAACTCACAAGCAGCGCGAGCGAAAGCGCGATCTGGACCACTACCAGGCCACTGATCAGATGGCGGTTGCGAGAGCCTCCGGAGACGCTCGCCGCTTCTTCCTTGAGCACCTCAACCGCAGGCACATTGGACGACCGCCAGGCTGGAAACGCCCCGCAAAGTCCGCCCGCCAATATCGACAACCCCACGATCCCGAGCACCACGTTATAGTCCACCATTCCGCTCAATGCCATCGGGTTAGAATTGGGCGGAATGAACCATCCGAATGCTTTTGCGGTCCACGACGTGAGTAGAAGTGCTACCGCTCCGGCGCAGAGTGAAAGAATCGCCCCCTCCAGCAGCATCTGCCTCATCAGCTGCACACGGTTCGCGCCCAGCGACAGCCGGATCGCCATCTCGCGGCGGCGCGATACAAATCGCACGAGCGTCAACGTGGCCACGTTCGCACACGTCAGCAGCAGCACCACACCGGCAATGGCCAGCAGTATCGGAAGCGTCTCCGCCATGTAGCCGTTCGCGCCAAACGGCGAGCGCCACATCGGGTCAATCGTGATGGTGTTGACCCCGATGTGCTCGTTCGGATAAGCCGCCACCATCCGTCGCATGATCGTGTCCAGATCCTGCGTTGCCATCTCCCGGTTCACTCCCGGCCGCAGCCTTCCCACCACGTTCAGAAAAGGCTCTCCGCGATTCGTCATGCGCCAGCTATTTGCTCCAACCGGATTCAGCGTCAGCCATGCATCCTCGCGAATCCCCGGCATGGCTCCAATGAACCCCTCCGGAGCAACACCGACAACTGTCACCGGATGCCGGGCAATCTCAATACCCTTGCCAACAATCGCCGGGTCAGCCGCATAGCGGTTCTTCCATAACGAGTAGCTCAGGACCACATAGGGAACGGCGTCCGGTCGTGTCTCCTCTTCCGGTAGAAAGAATCGCCCGAGAAGAGGCTTGATGCCCAGCATGTTGAAGAAATTCGACGAGACATTTGCAATGTAAATCCGCTCTGGCTGTCCGCCGCCCGTCAGCGTGAGCCAGTCATGGTTGTACCCAATCAGCCCGCTCAAGCTGTGATTCTCATCCCGCAGGTCGCGATAATCGGGATACGACAGTGGCGGAGACGGCGAGATATTCCACTCCCCACGCATCACTGTCACCAGATTGCTGGGATCGTGCTCTCCCGGAATCGGATGCAGCATCGTGCCGTCAATCCAACTCAGTACTGTGCTGTTCGCGCACATTGCGACCGCCAGCATCGCCGTCGCGGTAATCGTGAACCTCGGATTCTTGCGAAGTTGCCGCAACGCAAAGCGAACATCCCGAAGCAGACCGGCCATAGCCGCCTCCCATAGGAACTTTGCTCTTGGGGAATAAGAGTATTGCGCTACCTGGATGCACGCAGTGCTCCAAAGCACTCCAAACGTAAGTCCACGGCCTGCAATAACTTGACCGTACCCTCCGCACTTGGCTCCCGCTCCCGGTCCGTCCGCCCGCGATCCGGGTGTCCGTTTTCGAACAGCTCTGCGGAATGACCGAGGTATCAAATTGGTTGCGGAGAGGAGATTCGAACTCCTGATCTCTCGATTATTGATCGAGTGCTTTCAACCACCTAAGCTACTCCGCACTAAGCTCTTCCTCTACGGACCAAACACTGGAGCCGAAAAGCGGATTCGAACCGCTGACCTCCTGTATACCGGGCAGGCGCTCTTCCAACCTGAGCTATTTCGGCCTGAACAAATGGTGCGGACGGCAGGACTCGAACCTGCATAGAGGTTCTTGACCTCAACCCGCGTTCGTAGCGCGGTGGCTCATCCGTTTCACACCACAGGTGCGCAACATTTGGTCTGCGCGGAGAGATTTGAACTCCCGTAATCTCGCTCCCAAAGCGAGTGCCTCAGGCCAGGCTAGGCTACGCGCAGACATCCTGGTGGCTTCGGCGGATTTCGAGACCGCGACGCTCACGCCTTCAACTGAACGCTCGCGCCCTCTGAGCTACGAAGCCAATATCTGGTGGACCTGGGGAATATCGATATCCCGGCCTCCGCATTGCAAGTGCGGCGCTCTGCCAACTGAGCTACAGGCCCACATATTGGAGGGAAAGGAGGGAGTCGAACCCTCTAACACGTGATCCACAATCACGCGCCGCACCGTTTGGCTTCAGTCCCCTTAAATCCAGGAGCCGGCAAAGGTAATTGGAACCCCAACCTCAGCGGTTAATAGAACCGCCGAGCTGTTCAACCGGCCCCATCTTCATCCGCGAACGGCAAAGCGCCAGTCGCCATCGGAGTCGGCATACAAGTACCGGCCCCACTCATTCACCGCAAGTCCCATCGACCGCAGAATGAACCTGCCCGTGTGAACGCTTGCCGGCAACGGCCTGCGCTTGAGCGGCATCCCTGCCTCTTCCGGCGTCCTGTCTGCTTTCCGGTGGTTGTCCTTTCTGCAACACGCCACCAGGTTCTCCCAGGAGTTCTTTCCTCCCTGCGATCTGGGAATCACATGGTCAAGGGTCAAGTCGCCCCCACGAAACTTCTCTCCGCAATACTGGCAGCGGTATCCATCCCGCACCAGGATGTTGCGGCGCGTGGTCACCTGCATCCGCAGAGGAACATGCTTGTACGCCACCAACCGAATAACGCTCGGCAGGTAGATACCCGGATAGATCAACTTATTCGTAGCTAACTCCACCACAGCTTTCCCTTTGGTCACAAGCTTCAGCGCTCGCATGGCCGGAATGATGCGGAGGGCCTCATACGATGCATTCAGTTGTAGTACCGGTCTTCGCATCAAACTCATTTCCCTCCTCCTTTCACCCGAGCACCTTCTTATGGAGCCCCATTGACGCCTCGAACGCCAATCTTGTGGTTACGAAACACATGCTCATCCCGTTGAGCTAATAGGGCGTCGCGTCAAGCATTCCTTTCCCTCAAGCATGGAGCGGTGAGCGAGACTCGAACTCGCGTGTGCGGTTTGGAAGACCGCCGTACTTGCCGCGGTACGATCACCGCTTGGCCACCCCAACGATCAACGACCAATCGTCGGTGCCCCGCGAACTTGGCTCTCGGAGGGGGATTCGAACCCAATCCATTCGAGGCTTCAAAGGCCCCTGGCCTGCCATTTAGCCGATCCGAGAAGATACGCAACGCTGGCTCCCAGCGAGGGATTCTAACCCCCATCTGCAGGTTCAGAGCCTGCTGTCCTCACAGTTAGACGATCCGGGAACAACTCACAATGTGTGGCTCCGAGAGTCGGATTCGAACTGACGTCTCGCTTCTTAACAGGAAGCCACTCTACCGCTGAGCTATCTCGGATCAGCGCCATAAAACTAAAAACCCTCTGGCCAATTGGCTCAGAGGGTAAGTGGAATCCAATTACAGAATCCTCCGAGCGATCACATAGGTGCACCCTGCAACGGTTGCGCCGTCGCTGGTGTAAATCCGTGATTGACTCGACTAATCATTGCACTTACAACTTAACTCGGAACGGGACCGTAAGTCAACTGTTCCGTCGCAATTATTTCTATCTTCCATTTTTAGATTTGTGGGTTGTCCACTTCCCAACCCGCTCTCAACATCGCTTGTGCAGGACCTGGAGCACCACGGAGTTTTCTTCGCCCGCGATACTCCATTCCCTGTTCCCAGGCCCTACTCGGCCGCCCGGCCTGGGATCTCATGCTCAACTGAAAGCTGCGACAGCCTAGTTGCCGTGCGGTGCGCGGCGCACCGAAACGATCACTCCATCCTGGTTTGCCAGCACGAAGTTCCCTTCGATCTGACGCCACTCATTTCCCGCTGGCGGCCTGCGAAGATGGTTCTTCTGATAGTCAACCTTGTCGCCCCTGTTCCAGTCGTCCTGCTGGATCTTCGCGCCCGCCTTCCATTCCGAGTGTTGCTTGTAGGTGTGGTTGTCGCGTTGACCCTGGTCCTGATGGTCCTGGGACAAGCCGGGCATGCTGGCCAGGGCCATTGCCAAAATGGGGAGTGCGAATACTGCGCGTATCGTTTTCATCTCTTCTCCTGAAGAACTGGTTGGACAAACGGTGGGATTTCGGGACCAGCAGAAATGCGCAACGCTGCTCCCTGCAACTCGGCATCGTGGCAGGCAGCCCGTGCTTGGGCACATCGGTCGAGCTGCGAGGTCAGAGTGCGGGAAGATGAATATTCAGCCTGTTGCAAATGAAGAGAATCAGGATAGCGCCCAATGTGGAGAAAATTAGGCCGGCTGGATGGTATCGCTCGTTTCTGGGGCGGAAGAGCAGAGAGGTAACGCCGCCGCCAATGAGCGACCCGATAATCCCCAGCACGATTGTCCACATCAGGCTCAGGTGCTCATGCATCACAGATTTCCCGATAAGCCCTGCGAGTAGCCCAATGATCAAATACCAGAGTAGGTGAAACATGCTTTCCTCCATGTCTTGCCTTCTGCCGGAATGTCCATTCCTGGCAGATCAGTCCAAATCCTACCGGCGCTCATGTGGATTGCATGGTCAAAACAATACATCCGATCAACCTGCCATTCGAATCCACGCTCCCTGCGGCGAGGTCATGCGGCACACCCCGTACCCCACGCATTCGCCCGAAACTCGATACCGTGCCCCATCCCTACCCAGTGCCCTAAACTCAATGATGGAATGATTAGTTTCTTCGGAAAGAAAAACCCACAGGATCAGGACCGGACGCCCGAACCGGACGAGCAGCCCAAGGCCAGCTTTTTTGACCGCATGCGCCAGGCCGTATCGCGCACCCGCGAGTCGCTCGGCTCGCGCATCGAAGGCATCGTCGCTCTAACACGAACCGTCGACGAGTCCTCGCTCGAGCAGTTGGAATCTGCGCTGCTCACCTCGGACCTCGGCGTCGCCACCACCACCGCGATCATCGACAGTCTCCGCGACCGCGCCAGGCGCAAAGCCATTGAGGGCGGCGCTGAGCTCCGCGCTCTCCTCAAGGACGAACTCAAGGGCATGCTCGAGCGCCCCATTGCTGACCACCCCGCAGCCGCCAAGCCCGCCGACGGCCCTCTGGTCATCTTCCTGGTTGGCGTCAACGGCACCGGCAAAACTACCTCCGCCGGCAAGCTCGCCGCCTGGTTCCGTGGCCAGGGCCTGTCCGTCCTCCTTTGCGCCGCCGACACCTTCCGCGCCGCCGCCATCGAACAGCTCGAAATCTGGGCCAGCCGCTCAGGCGTTGAGATGGTCAAGACCAGGCAGGGCGGCGATCCGGCAGCAGTCCTCTACGACGCAGCAGCCCGCGCCAAAGCCCACGGCACTGAGGTCCTCCTCGTCGACACCGCCGGCCGCCTCCACACCAAAACCGGCCTCATGGACGAACTCGACAAGTTGCGTCGCACCGCTGCCAAGCTCATTCCCGGCGCGCCGCACGAAGTCCTCCTCGTCATGGATGCAACCACCGGCCAGAATGGCCTTCAGCAGGCCCGCCTGTTTACCCAGGCCGCAGGCGTCACCGGCATCGTCCTCACCAAGCTCGATGGCACGGCCAAAGGCGGCATCGCGGTCGCCATTGCCCAGGAGATGGCCCTCCCCGTCCGCTTCGTCGGCGTCGGCGAAAAAATGTCCGACCTCCTCGAATTCTCTCCCGAAGCCTTTGTCGACTCGCTCTTGGGTTGAGGGGTCTTGTATTTAGTCCCTTAGTCCCTGACCACTGTCCACTGTCTTTCGATCTCTGATCTCTGATCTCTGTAGACTGTATCCATGTTCACCGGCATCATCGAGCAAACCGGAACCCTCGTCAGCCTCACCAACCGCGGCGGCGTTCGCCGCATCACGGTCGAAGCCCCCGGCCTCGCCGCCCGCCTCCGCGAAGGCGACTCCCTAGGCATCTCCGGCGTCTGCCTCACCGCGCTCGACATCCACCCCACCCTCTTCCACGCCGACCTCGCCCAGGAAACCCTCGACAAGACCTCCCTCGGCGCGCTCGCCCAAGGCGCCCTCCTCAATCTCGAGCTCCCCACAGCTGCCGGCAGCCCACTCGGCGGCCACATCGTTCAGGGCCACGTCGATGGCTGCGGCCAGCTCCTCTCCCTCGACCCCGTCATCCCCGCCACTGACCCAACCTTCGACCCCCAAACCACCGACTGGACCCTCAAAGTCCGCGTGCCTGATTCCGTCCGGCATTGGATGGTCCCCAAGGGGTCAGTTGCGATTGAAGGCATCAGCCTCACAATCGCCAGAGTCGACGCCGACACCATCTGGATCGCGATTCTCCCCCTCACCTACTGGCGCACCAACCTCCACGCCCTCGCCCCTGGCGCACCCCTCAACGTCGAGGCCGACGTCCTCGTCAAACTCGCCTGGCAGCAGATGCAGGAACGCGCCCAATCCGAGGCCGAATCCACCTTCGACCTCACCGAACCCTGGCTCGTCGCCAACGGCTACTAGCAGCTCATTTGTGGATGAGTAGCGCCGACCTCCTGGTCGGCTGTCGTGTGGGCCTCCGGGCCCGCACATGTTCGCTGGGTGCCCTGGTCTCGCTTCTGGAACCAGGGAATAAATGATCCCAACGAACGAAATCATCCTTTTCGCCGCTACGATTCCTGCCGCTCCGGCTCCCACTGATCTTCGCGGTCACGATTCAAGCTGTCCTCCCGCTCCTGCCAGCGCTCCAGCTCCCGCCGCTTCTCCTGCTCCTCGCGCTCTTCCCGCCCGTCACTCATATTTGCCGTCCTGATGCCTATTGGCCCAAAACCCTATTTCCCCGCTGCCGCCAGCTTCGGCGGATCCACCACATACTCATCCCCCGTCCGCGCCAGAATCAACGCCCGCCGATCCGTCATCAGCTTCAACCGGTTCGTCACCTCAATAAACTCCTTCTTCTGCCCCTCGCTCAACCCTGCCCAGCCGGTTGCGTCCACCGACCCACCCGGCGCCGCAGTTTTATTCAGCTCATCCAGCCGCGCCTGCAGCTTCGGAATCTCCCGATCAATCAATATCGGTCGGATCACCGTTGTCTTTGTCTTCCCCGCCGCCAGTTCGTTGCGGTTGTTCTCGCTCCACGCCGGCATGATCCCCACGTGCCCCAGTTCCACCCGCACCCCCGCCGGCCCGTAGTCCCGTCGCACTGCCGAAAACTGCGCAATCATCTCGTCCCTCGGCTCGCCATCCTTATCCGGCATCAGCCCATCCACATAATTCCGCGACTGGTTCGACAGAAAATTCCCCAGCGAATAGAAGATCACCGTATTCCGCCCATCCTGCGTCTTATAGGTCTCCACCGGCTGCAAGACGTGCGGATGATGCCCTACCACCACGCTCGCCCCCGCCTCCAGCATCTTGTGCGCCATGTCCACGTCTTCCGGCCTCGGCGCAGTCGCGTACTCGATCCCCCAGTGAATCGACACCACCAGAAAATCGCACTGCGCCCGCGCCTGCTTCACAGCCGCCAGCACCGCCGCTTCATCCGCCCCCGTCGCACCGCCGCTCTCGCCCGGATACGGAAAGAAGTTCACATGCGGCTGGTCGTCCTTGTCAGGATTCCGGTTCCCGTTCAGCCACCGCGTCATCCCCAGCCAGCCCACTTTGATCCCGTTCGCCTCAGTAATCACTGGCTGCCACTGCTGCTGCACCGTATCGCCAGACCCGGCAAACAGCAGTCCCTCAGCCTTCAGATGTTCCCGCGTCTCCGTGAACCCTGCCCATCCCTGGTCCATTACGTGGTTGTTGGCAAAGCTCACAATCTTGATCCCGCTCGCCTTCAGCCCATCCAGCAGCGCCACCGGCGCGTCAAACATGAACGGCTTCGACCCCTTCGAGTGTTCCGGCGCAACCGGCGTCTCCAGATTCACAAACCCGAAGTCCGCCCGCTCAAACACATCCGCCACATCCGAGAACAGAGCGCCCCACCCCAGCGAATTGGTCGGATCGCCCGCCTCCAAGGCACTCTTCGCCGCCGCCCGCACCGCCTCATGCGGAATCACGTCCCCCGCCACCGCAAACTTCACCTCGGCCAGGTCATGCGGATACGGCGCAACTACCGCC
>Ga0302320_10025566_pt1 | contig 11474 bp, 14 predicted proteins | sample Bog_T0_3_FD_202130 | JGI IMG/M metagenome (GOLD analysis project Ga0302320, IMG submission 202130) | Peat permafrost microbial communities from Stordalen Mire near Abisko, Sweden - Bog_T0_3 | ecosystem: Environmental > Terrestrial > Soil > Wetlands > Peat | place: Sweden: Abisko, Stordalen Mire... | reverse complement strand
CAACGCCTGCGACGCGACGGTGCTCAGCGTCCAGCACGAATTCGGCATCTATGGCGGCCCGGCGGGGAGTCACCTGCTCACCCTGCTCCAGGAGGTGCGGATGCCGGTGGTGTCCACGCTCCACTCGGTGCTGCGCGACCCCAATGCCGAGCAGCGGATGGTCATGGAGCAGCTGGCCAAGTACAGCGACCGGCTGGTGGTGATGGCTCGCAAGGGCGCGGAGATCCTCCAGGAGACTTACGGCGTCTCCAGCGCCAAGATCGACATCATCCCCCACGGCATCCCGGACATGCCCTTCCTCGATTCCAGCCGCTACAAGGCGCAGTTCGGCGTCGCGAACCGGAAGGTGCTGCTCACCTTCGGACTGCTCGGGCCGGGCAAGGGCATCGAGCACGCCATCCAGGCCATGCCGGAGATCGTGCGGAGGCACCCGGAGGCGGTCTATATCGTGCTGGGGGCCACCCATCCCCACCTGGTCGCCCGGGAAGGCGAAAGCTACCGCCAGAACCTGGAGCAGATGGCCGAGCGGCTCGGCGTCAAGGAGCACGTGATCTTCCACAACCGGTTCGTGTCCCTGGACGATCTCAAGGAATTCATCGGCGCCACGGACGTCTACCTCACCCCCTACCTGAACGAGGCCCAGATCACCTCGGGCACCTTGGCCTACGTGTTCGGGGCGGGCAAGGCGGTGGTGTCGACCCCGTACTGGCACGCCCAGGAACTGCTGGCCGACGACCGGGGCACCCTGGTGCCCTTCTGCGACCCCCAGGCCATCGCCGAGGGGGTGCTGCGCTACCTGGACAATCCGGAGCGCATGCGCGTAACCCGGGAGCGGGCCCACCTGATGGGGCGCGACATGCTCTGGCCGGCGGTAGGCGAGCGTTACCTCGTCTCCTTCCATCGCGCCCGCCTGGCACGGCAGACCCTGTCCCCGGTGGCCATCGTCCCCATGAAGCTGGCCAGCCGCCCGTACGTCATGGCCGGGCCAAGGCTCGATCACGCCGCCGGCCTCGGCGAGTGAGACCGGACCTGGCCAACGGCCGTCATCATGGCGGCCGTTGGCGGCCGGCTGCCTTCAGCCCCGTGCACCATGCTGCTTGACCCAGGGAACGAAACGGTTCATCCAGCTCTGCAGGAAGGCTTTGCTGTCCGGGCCAAGGCCGCCGTTGCTGTCGAACAGCCCTTCCTTGGCCTGGATGAACGCTTCCGGCTGGCCAAGGGTCGGCACATCCAGGTAGGCGAGCACATTGCGCAGGTGTTGTTGGGCCATGGCGGTGCCTGCGGCACCCACTGAAACGCCCATCACTCCCGCTGGTTTGCCCGCCCAGGCGCTCTTGCCATAGGGACGCGAGGCCTGGTCGATGGCGTTCTTAAGCACGCCGGGGATGGAGCGGTTGTACTCCGGGGTCACGAACAGCAGCCCCTGGGCCTGCGCGATTTCAGTCTTCAGCCGGATGACCGATGCGGCCTGCTTGCTGTCGTCATCCTGGTTGTAGAGCGGCAGGTCGCCGATCTGCGCCTGCCTGAACGAGAATTCCGGCGGGGCCAGCATGGCCATGGCATCGGCCAGCTTGCGGTTGAAGGACTCCAGGCGGAGGCTGCCCACCAAGACGGCGATCTGGTAATGGTCCATTCTGTTGCTCCTCAAAGCACACGACGGGGGATGGGGATCATTTGTCCTCCTGCCCCGCCACCTGGGTGATTTCGGTGGGCCTGGCTTCAAGCACCACCAGTTCGCTGCCGTCATCCAGCACCAGCAGGTGACGGTCACCTCTGGCCTGGACCGACACGATCATGTGGTTCAGGAACCGGGTGAGCGCATCCCGATGCCAGGGAATCCTGACCGGAACGACGCAGCGGTATTCCTCCACCACCGGATCCATGAGCTTGACCAGACCACTCAGCCGCGCCGCGAAGGCCTCGGGCCATCCGGCGGGCACCGGGCCCCGGAGGCCGGCGGCCTTCAGGAAATCCGCCGGCTCCTGGGTCGCCCGGAACTCCTTGCCCTTGGCCTCCCAGGCCCCGCCCAGCTCCCACGGGCTCCACTTCTTGCCGCCGGAGGCGTTGAGGGTGGCCTTGGCCAGGGTGGCCGGATTGTCTGGAGAACGGCCGAACTGCAGAAAGACACCCAGGAGCGGATCGTCCACCGCGGTGCCCAGATAGTCCTGGCGCTGGTCGGGATCATCGTGGAACACCACCGCCCGCAGCGGCAGGGCGGTCAGGCATGCCGTCACCAGGGCCTGGGCCTCGTCATCCGCTGTCGGCGCCGAGGCCTGCACTTCCTTTTCCCAGCCAGCCCGGACCGTCGCCAGGCAGATCACGCCATCGGGAATGCCCAGATCGTTGAACGGGAGGGATTGCTCGTGCCATCCCCGGGTCAGGGCCGGCAGGGCCTGGCGAAAGAGGATCAGGGCCGGGTCCAGGTCCCAGTGCTCCTCCGCGCGATAACCCAGCTCCTGGCAAAGCTGGTACCAGGCAAGTTCCGGCGTGGCCATGCCCAGCTCGAAGACCAGCTTCCCGTCCAGAAACACCCTGAACTCCGTCGGCGTCTCAGGATCCGGGGCGTGGTGGACCTCCAGCTGGTGGCCGCCGATGGTCCCGGACGCGCTCTGGAGGTAGGGGTCATCCACGGATTTGACGATCTTCAGCGGCTCGCCCAGAACCCAGGTCTTCTTGTTCACGCCTGTCCTCCCCTGTTGGCACTCGTTCCCATCAGGTGCCCCGATTCCTGGCCGGGTTCATGCAGCTTCTGGGCCATTTGCTAACAGACAGTGTTTCTAGTCGCTTTAACCTTCCATGACCCCTTCGTTTCCGGTCCCTTCAATCAAAACGAAGCGGTGATTTCAATCGGAACGGTCGCCAGGATCAGGAAGGTCGAATTCACATATTGAGAATGAGACTCATTGCAATCTCGCTGAACCTCTCCACGGCGCTCGCGCGCTCCCAGGCGAGCTGCTGCTATGGCCGGCCGCTCCAGCTCAATGAAGTGGTGGAAGTGCGGATGACCGGCCTGTCCGCCAAATTGATGATGGACCATGTCATCACCGTCATCGGGAACCTTCATGTGAAGGAACGCTGGGAAGGGAACTTCCTCGGGTCCCTCTACCAGCTGGATGCCGAAAGCGTGGCGTTGGCCGACCCCTCCTGAGTTGTCTTCCGGGCTGGGCTGGATGGATCCACGCTACCTTGGGCCTTGGCCAGCCTGGGCCGGGGCGGAAGGCACGAAGCGCATCAGCGTGAGGATGACCACGATGGTCGCCAGGTACTATGGCCGGCCGCGACCGCCGCGCCCACGTTGCGCATGTCCTGGGCCATGATTCGGCCATGGCTGGCCATCCAGACGTTGTGCCAGGCCAGCATCCCTACGGCCAGGAGCAGGATGCTCGCATTGAACAATTCCTGCCCTGTACCCTCGAACAGGGAGGCGATCCGCCCAGCACATGCTGCGACCAGGCAGGCGCCAAGGGCGCCGGCCAGCACGCCGTAACCGACCCACAGGGCGCGCCGGGGAACGCCTCGGGTCGCGGCCAGCACGATCCCAACAATAAGTCCAGCTTCCATGATTTCACGAAATACGATCACAAGCGCGGCAAGCATCGGGCTCCTCCGAAATGATGGCGCCTTGCGCCAGGTCCTTGTGAAATTCGCCGATGAACTCATAGCGTCCCGGTCCCAGCGGCCTGACCCTGATCCTGGCCTTGGTCCCGCCGGGAATGACCTTCTCGATGGCCAGTTGCAGCATCTCGAACTCCTCCGGGGTGCTGTCCAGGTTGGTCACCACCAGGAAGGTCGGTCTGCCGGTCTTGACGTGGATCTCGGCCGGACCAGGCGGGCCCCTCGCCCCCGACCCAGATGAATTCATCCATCAGTTTCGGATCAACGGTGGCGGGATTGCCGGTTCCGTCCAGGAAGCCCATCAGGTTGCGCCCCGTGGATGCGGGTCCGGGATGCTCGAAGTACCCCGCCTGCACCCAGCGGAGCTGCGCCACCCCCTCGGCCATGCGCGCCAGTTGCCGCACCGCATGAAAGGCCACCTGGGGATCATCGGCGCAAGCCTGCACCGAAAGGTCCCCTCCCGTGCTTCCCGCCACCAGCTGGTCACCGTTGAAGGCGGGCATATCCACCAGCCCCTCCGGGCGCCGCGCCGCCAGTCCAAAGCGGTCCTTGCCGTCCTTGACGAACAGCCCGCCGCCGAAGCCGAAGGTCAGCGTCGACCGGGATGGCAGCAGACCGAGCCCATCACCGGTGTCGGCGGCGGGAACCTGCCGGTCCTGGCTGAGCGGCCCCGCCGTCTGGCCGGCGCTCATGCGGGCGGCCGCGATGGTCCTTCGGCGCAGCAACGCCACCAACTCCTCGCGCCGGTCCGTGACCAGATCGAAAGCGGCGAAATAAGTGCTGGTCTGCCCCGCGGTCACGATGCCGCGTTGATGTTTTCCCCAGAACGGGATGCCGTTGAGAAATGCGAGCGGCCCTGGCGTGGCCTTTCCGGGCTGGGCCGGGACGGTTTCCACCGGCGCCGGGACCGCAGGGGGTGCTGCCAAAGCCGGCCCGGCCGCTGTCGAGACGACAAGGCCGGCCAGCGCGAGGGCGACCCGCCCGGGTGCCGCGCGGCAAAAGCGGACGCCCCTGTCCAGAAACAACAGATGTCTCGACATGAATTTCCCCTGTTTGACTCGCCCCATCCTCAGCCCATGTCGCCGGGTCCGTCTGGTTTAAATGATAATGAGTCTCATTCACAATATCAATAATGACTTTACCATCGCATCCCCTTTCCCACGCCTCGGCCTGGACGCTTCCGGCAGCCCGAAAGGGGGCTTTCGCTTGCCCGGTGGTAGACCGGTGGTAGATTGGGCAAAAGAACAGCCCCTGGTGAAAGGGGCTGAAACTGGCGGAGAGTGGGGGATTCGAACCCCCGATAGGCTTGCACCTATACACGCTTTCCAGGCGTGCTCCTACGTAGGTTCAACATTTACGTGTACTGCTGAACTGTTTTGTTTTCACTTACTTAGTATTGTTACACCCCTGGTCACCCCTGGCTGATTCTTTCCTCCGTGTTAGACTGGTGTTAGATTGTGAGTCTGCCCCCGGAGATTCAGATGGATTTCAACCAGAAGACCCTGGCCAAGGTGCTGCCATCGGAGAAGGTGCAGACCATTTTCGACCCGGCGACTCCAGCACTTTGCCTGAAGATCACCCCCACCGGGTCCAAGTGCTGGTATTACGTCTACCGGATGGGCGGGCGCGGGACGAAGCAGAAGTGGCTCAAGGTGGGAGAGTTCCAGGCCAAGGGCAAACAGGACGTGATCCTGCCGCTCAACCGTGCCCAAGAGCTTGCCCGAACTTACCGAACCAAGGTTGACGCGGGAATTGACCCGGCCAAGGAGATCCTGGAAGCCAACACGCTGGGAGAAACCATTGCCGGTCTGGCCAAAAAATACAAGGCGGAAGTCCTGATCAAGAAGTCTCAGTCCACTCAGGAGGGTTACGGGGGGAGCATCGACCTCCACATCATCCCTGGGTTGGGCAAGCTAGCCGTCCGGTCCATCTCTCGGGATCAGGTTATGGCTTGGCACTCCAAAATCCCCTACCCTATTGCAGCAAACAGAGCCTTGTCAGTCCTGCGACTCATGATGAATCTGGCCATAGACGTATGGGAAATGAGACCGGATCAGATCAACCCGGCACGGAAGATTGAGCGAAACGATGAACAACCCCGGAAACGTGACGTTGAGATGGATGAACTCCGGGCCATCGGCCAAGCAATCCGGGATCTGGAGGGCAAGCATAGCCTTTGGGCTTTGGCCGCAGCCCCCCGTGCCAACAATGTTGAGACAGAAATTCTTCACTCGTCTCAGCTATGGTGGGCATGGAAGGAATGTGGATGTCGATGGTCGTCAATTTAGGAAACGGCGAGGTGTCATTGTCTCGGCCAAAGCGCCGGTTCTTCAGCGTCGAATTCAAGTTGAAGTTCCTGGCCGAGGCCGATGCCTGCAAAGGCACTGGCCAAGTGGCCGCTCTTCTGCGTCGAGAAGGCCTGTATTCCTCGGCCCTCACCGAATGGCGCCGCGCCCGTGCGGCAGGCCTTCTGGGCGCCTTGGACCCAGGCAAGCCCGGGCCGAAGCCCCAGGGGGTCAACCCCCTAGCGGCCGAGAACAAGCGGCTTCAGAAGGAAAAGCGAGCGCTTGAACGCAGGCTGCGGCGTGCCGAGCTGCTCCTGGAAATCCAAAAAAAAGCTTCAGAGTTGATGGGGATCGAGCTCGACCAGCAACTCCAGGACGACGAGAGCGAATAGCGGCGGTCCAAGAAATGGCTGAGATCCATGGAGTCCTCGCTGCCTGCGATGCCCTGGGCTTGTCCCGGGCCACCTTCTATCGGGCGCGAAAGCCCCAGGAACCCAAGGCCGCCCGCCCCACTCCCAAACGGGCTTTGGGCGAAGCGGAACGCCAGGCCGTCCTGGCCGTCTGCCATAGCGAGGAGTTCGTGGACCGGCCACCGGCCACCATCCACGCCACCCTGGCTGACCAGGGAACCTATCTCTGCTCAGTCCGGACTATGTACCGCATCCTTGACGCGGCCGCGGAAGTGAAGGAACGGCGCAAGCAGGCCACCCATCCGGTCTACGTGAAGCCGGAGCTGTGCGCCCTGGCGCCCAACCAGGTCTGGAGCTGGGATATCACGGACCTGAAGGGCCCAGTGCGGGGGTCCCGATACAAGCTCTACGTGACCATCGACCTGTTCAGCCGGTTGGTGGTGGGCTGGACCCTCCAGTACAAGGAGGACGAGGAGATCGCCAAGGAGTTTCACCGTCAGAACTTCATCCGGCACGGCATCCGTCCCGGGGAGCTGATCCAACATTCGGACAATGGCGCAGCCATGATCTCGAACACCGTAAACCAGCTCCTCATCGACCTTGGTGTCACGCGGAGCCGCAGCAGACCTCATGTTTCCGACGACAATCCGTACTCGGAGTCGCAGTTCAAGACCCTGAAATACAGTCCCGGATTCCCGGAACGATTCGGTTCCATCGAGGACGCCCGCAGCTTCTGCCGGCGATATTTCCACTGGTACAACCACAAGCACCGGCACAGCGGCATCGGCATGATGACGCCCGCCAGCGTCCACGAGGGCCGCGCAGAGGCCATCTACAAGGCCCGTCAGATCGTCCTCGACCTGGCGTTCCAGAGCCATCCGGAACGCTTCACGAAAGGGCGCCCGAAGCCGCCTGCGCTGCCAGGGCCAGCCTGGATCAACCGGCCTGAAGATTTAGAAAATGAAAAGAGTGCATGATGATCAACCCCCGCTTCGGAGAGGTGTGGGAAACCCGCAGGGTTTTCCAAGGGGCTGTGGGAAACGCAGCGCGTTTTCCATGGCCCCGGCGGCTCTCCGCAGCCGTTGGGTCGGAGCCTGAACTCAGGCCGCGTTTTGTCTCAAAGTCGTTGACACGTTCCGAAGGTTCCCGGAAAACTTCACCGCGACTCACTTTCTCGGGTTATTCAGGGCCGACTAGATATAGACGACCCGCCAGTCTACCAGGTCAGGTGGGCGGCTGGCGGTGTTGTGGTCGGGAAGTTAGCTCGCTTGTTTCAGCGAGTCAATGCGCTGGGTGATCTCCCGGAGGGTCTTCTCTAAACCTGTCCTCTCCTGGTCGAGAGCATCAAGCCTAAGAAGGGCGCTGACTTGGCGGCTTCCGACGGCTCACAGTGGGGTTGAGGGGACCTTGCTTATGCCGAAGGCTGTGCCTACGAGGCTAGACAAAATCACCTGGGAAATTACGGTTTGGAGAAATGGCTCGTCCATCGTTCACAGACAGGGCAAAGGGCTGACAGAATTGCTAGATAGGCAAAAAAGATCAGATTGGAATTCAAGGTCGACATTGCATTCTCCTCTAATTGAGAATGGACAATTTCAGTCTTCGGCTTCTTTCTGGCACTCGTGGTTTTTCGCGGGATCCAACATAGTCGAGGCTTCAACCAAGACCTGATTTGCTTGGTCGAGAGTGTCCATCCCTCAGTGAGCATTTGACGTGCCAGGTTAATAAGCTCTTCCAATATAAATATTTACAAATAAATACTGCCGAGAAATGGCTAGAATGGCATCATTTTGGGAAAGTCAGGTGCGTTTTTCATCCAAATTTCGGTATGACCTCATGACGCCAGAGAAATTGAAGCGGATCGCCGAGCAGGTTTTGGAGGGCAAGAACCTCTATCAGATGGATTTTGAAGAACCCAATTTGACCGCAGAGGAGAAACTCGCTCTGGTTGATATGGCAATCAAGAGATACCCGTTCCCCGAAACCCCTTCAGAGCATTCTGAGGATCGCTGACCACGGCAGAGGCGTGCAGGGCGTGTGAGATGTCATAGTTGACCGCCTCGCGTATCTATTCGCTGCCACGTAATATTTACCCGTCACCATGGAAAAATCGGCATATACTTGGATACGGCGGGCAGAAAACCAAATTCCTCATCCAGAGGGGTGCCCTGGAGCAGCCGTTATATGCTCTCCGCGTAGTGGCAGCGCGGCAATGGTGTCCATCGGGGACCGTCCCCCCTGATCATTACCAAGCGGCGGCGATGCGACATGCTCTTCCCCGGTCCGAGAAGCCGGGGACATGTTTACTCTATAACCCAGTGGCAGGAGGCACGACTATACCAAAACCGTCCCCTCGCGTTGATGCCTCAAAATTGCCTTACCATATCCGGAATGCTTTGGGTACGGTGCATCAGTTAAAATTAGCTGGATCATTTAGAGCCTCTTCAAGCCATTTGCAAAACTTGTTCGACTGTCTCACATAGCTCCATATACCTAAATGGTTTGAGAAGAAGTGCGTCTGCCTCCTTGGGAAGGAGTTGATCAGACTTCCCAGTCATTAGAATTACCTTGGCAGAGGGATGGTCTTTTTTGATTACTTTTGTTGCTGCGATACCGTCCATTTTGGGCATCACTGTGTCCATGATAATTAGGTGAATTTTGTCATGTTTTGATAGATAAATGATTGCTGCCTCAAGCCCATCCCTTGCTTGAATGATGTCATGTCCTAACAGGCTGAGTAACGCAGCCAAAGACTCTCGCACCAGGTCATCATCGTCAACAACCAATAGTAGACACATCGTGGTTTCCTCGCATAGCTTTGGTAGCTAGGGAGTGCATAAATTGTGCCGATAATATAACTATCTTATTTTGTAATATATAGATCAAGAATGACCCCATGGAAACTCTTTATGGAGTCATTTTGAAGGAGTTGGTTGTCGTTTTGAGGTGCAACTGCGCCCCCCTATCGGACCAGGGTAGGTTCCCTCCACGGCGGACCATCTTTGGCTCGTTGGACAGCCTCTTCAAGAGTCCCGAACATCCCCCAGAGGGATGGTCGATCCGAGGATTTGCCGTCAAGGCAATAAACATCGTATCGGATGCCGGTAGGGAAATGGGCGTTAGCTATGGTCAGGATAAATGGCTTTCCCCACCATGCCATATGGTCAGTGGCTCGCTCCTCATTGGGCGTAAACCAAAATCCCTTAGGGAGATCCGGGTTAATTGGACATTCGACCATTATTCCTTCCATCATCATGTCCCTCCAGAAACACGATCCGGAATACCGCCATTCTACTGATAAGTTATCCATTCCAGGATTGCCGGGAACACGTTCCAATGCATCCCTAATGCCGAGTCCTGAACATTTAACCAATTATAAGTTCATTACATGGGAAAACCAGAGCCGAAGGTAGCGAAGGATTTGCCATCCAACATTCAGCCGCATTGACGCCAGACGAGTCAACATAGGGGAAGGGGAAATTTCGGCGTGGTTCGGACCTTAAAACTGATTCCGATCATTCCTGAAATATGCCAGCCATCATTCGGAGGTGCTTCGTGGATATGAATTTGATTGCTCTCACCATCGCCCAGATCGAAGAAGTGGCTGGGCTTGCGGAAATCCTGGCAGCCAAGAGCGTTCAGACAGAAGTTGAGAAACCCAGGGATTTCTCGATGGAGCACATCCATGACATTGAACGACAGCATTTGGTCACAGCGATCGATCAACTCTCCCCAACCGCCAAGGACGAACTGCTGGCATTCATGTGGCTTGGGCAGGGGAGCATAGGTGATGACTTAAACCGCTGGGATGAACTCGTTCAATCTGCCCAGAAACAGCTCGGAAACGATATTCCCAATCAGCTTGCCTCGGAGGCGAGCCTTCATGAATACCTGCGCCGTGGTCTGAAGATGATTGGTCAGGTCCAGGCACCCATATGTTCAGAAGTCCCTGCTGCCGGCGCACCGGGTAGTCCTTTGGCTTGAGTTTCCTGTTGGACCTTCCCAGAGGTTCCAGGTTGCATAAGCCGGGGACCAGGGATCAGTTCAAACGCATAGGAGCTGCCCAAGCCTCTTCGGAGTAAGTCATGGCACCCGAAACCCTTTCCAGGTCTCCTGGGGCACGCCAGTGGGGTTTGGTGCGCTATTGGATCACTTCAGCGCACGTATGATGTTGGATGTATCCTTGGGTTGTGACGAAAATTCTGGTAATAGACGACAGCAAGTTGATGAGGCTCTACTTACGTGGTCGCCTAGAGGAGGCAGGCTATGAGGTGGAGGAATGGCTGCCGCTTTCCGCGATGGAGATTCCCGAGCATATCCTTGCTTCCGCACCGGATTTGATCCTCAGCGACTACCAGATGCCCGGGTGCAATGGTGTTACCGTGGCACGCATGGCACATAGAGCCAATCCCAAGATCCCCTTGCTCATTCTTACAGCATTCCGCGACCAGGAAATGGAATCTAATCTCCTACGTCTTGGGGTCAAGCGAGTTCTCTCAAAGCCCATTGAGGCTGGAGCCTTGGTTCAGGAGGTAGAGGACGCCTTGATATAGTTGTCGTCGGTGAAACGCTCATCTTCAAATTTAACAAGCTGGGGGCTTTGCGAATTCTGCCCGCCATTTGTTTCAATTCCTGTCTTGATGGTTTGTTTGTTTGGTTTACCGAAAGGCGAGAGGGGCTGTCTTGATTACCGTCTGTCTGCCTTGCTTCAGGAGGGGCTTCTGACGGGCCAATACATATCAGGGATACGCTCCGATCATTTCATCGCTTCTTCTTCGGACCCTTCCCCTCCAACGCCCGAGCGATAGGAGCAGAGACCATAGCAGCAGCTTCCTTGACCCTCCTGGCTTTGGTGTAATGCTTTTTTGCCGTTGCCTCAGTGTGCCCCAACATGACGGCTCGGGCAGCAGGGGCGATGCCTTGGTCTTCGGCCTCAGAATCGGCCAGTGATCGGAAATCGTGAATGTGAATGTCCTCGATCCCGGCCTTCTCCCGCACGGCCATCCACGTCTTGTGCAGACCGTCGCGAGTCATGGGCCGATTGCGAAAACCCCCCGTGCCAACAATGTTGAGACAGAAATTCTTCACTCGTCTCAGCTATGGTGGGCATGGAAGGAATGTGGATGTCGATGGTCGTCAATTTAGGAAACGGCGAGGTGTCATT
>Ga0302320_10025564_pt1 | contig 11475 bp, 12 predicted proteins | sample Bog_T0_3_FD_202130 | JGI IMG/M metagenome (GOLD analysis project Ga0302320, IMG submission 202130) | Peat permafrost microbial communities from Stordalen Mire near Abisko, Sweden - Bog_T0_3 | ecosystem: Environmental > Terrestrial > Soil > Wetlands > Peat | place: Sweden: Abisko, Stordalen Mire... | reverse complement strand
GAATTGAATCTCCGCGACCGGGCGCAGGCCATTCACGCCCATGCCGATCGCGGTGGCAACGATGCCGCCCTCGGCGATCGGCGTGTCGATCACGCGATGATCGCCGTACTTGCGCTGCAGCCCTTCGGTGGTGCGGAACACGCCGCCGAAAAAGCCGATGTCCTCGCCCATCAGCACCACGGACGGATCCTTGGCCAGCATCACGTCCATGGCGGAATTCAAGGCCTGGATCATGTTCATGTTGGCCATGAAACTTAACCCCGTTCCGCGCGCATCAAGTCGCGCTGCCTCTGCAGATGGCGCGGCATGTCCTTGAACACATCCTCGAACATCAGGTCCGCGTGCAGCCGCGGACCTTCGGACATGGTGCCGAAGGTCAGGGCCTCCTTCCAGCTTGCCGCGACCAGCGCCTCGATCTCGCCCGCCAGGGCCTGGTGGCGCTCCTCGGACCATTCGCCCAACCCGATCAAATGCCGCTTCAGTCGCGCGATCGGATCGCCCAAGGGCCAGTGTTCGTGATCGTCCTTCGCGCGGTAGCGCGCCGGATCGTCGCTGGTGGAATGCGCGGCCGCGCGGTAGGTCACCAGCTCGATCAGCGTCGGGCCGGCGCCGGTGCGCGCTCGCTGCGCCGCCCACTGGGTCACCGCATGCACGGCGAGGAAATCATTGCCGTCGACGCGAATACCCGCGATGCCGTAGCCCGGGCCGCGCGCCGCAAAGGAGCGTTGCTCGCCGCCGGCATAGCCCTGAAACGTCGAGATCGCCCACTGATTGTTCACCACGTTGAGAATCACCGGCGCCTGATACACGGAGGCAAACAGCAACGCGTGATGAAAGTCCGCCTCGGCGCTGCTGCCCTCGCCGATCCAGCTCGCAGCCAAGCGGTCCTCGCCCTTGATCGCCGCCGCCATCGCCCAGCCCACCGCTTGCGGAAACTGCGTGGCCAGGTTGCCGGAGATCGAGAAAATATTGCCGGCCTTGGAGTGGTACATCACCGGAAGCTGCCGCCCTTTGCACATGTCGCGGGTGTTCGACAGCAGCTGGCACATGAGGTCCACCAAGGGAATGCCGCGCGCAATGAACAACCCTTGATTGCGGTATCCCGGAAACAGCATATCGGCGGGCTGCAGCGCCATGCACTGCGCGACCGAGACCGCCTCCTCGCCTAAGGATCGCATGTAGAAGGAGATCTTGCCGGCGCGCTGCGTTCTTTGCATGCGATCGTCGTAGGTGCGCGTCAGCAGCATGTGGCGCAATCCCACCTGCAGCTCGGCCGGATCCAAGTGCGGATGCCAGGGCCCGACGGCCTTGTCCTCATCGTCCAGCACGCGCACCAGTTCATTGGCAAGAACACCGATGTCGCGCGTCTTCGCATTCACGTCCGGCCGCGGCACCGCGCCGGCACGCGACAAATGCACGTAGCTGAAGTCGGGCGCCTCGCCCGGGCGCGCCGGCGGGCGCGGTAAGTGCAGACGGGAGCGGGTGGTCATAGCGGTAATTTAACTTCGCGGCGGCCCGAACGTTGCTTTCATTCACCCCATTGCCGATAATTCAGTATGTTCATTCCGAAAACTGCCAAATAATGGAAAGAAAATCCCTCCCCACGCTCGATCGGCTGGATCTGCGCATCCTCGACCTGCTGCAGCGGCGCGGTAATCTCTCGGCGGCCGAGGTCGCAGCCGAGTTGCGCCAGTCCACCACCACCTGCTGGCGGCGCATCCAGCAACTCGAATCGATCCAGGTCATCAAGGGGCGCGTCGCTCTCCTGGACCGCAACGCCCTAGGCCTCGACGTGACCATTCTCGCGCACGTCAAGCTCGCGACCACGGGGCGCGACGCCCTCGCCACCTTCGAAGCCGCCATTCGCGACCGCGCCGAAGTGCTCGAGTGCTACACCCTGACCGGAGAATGGGATTTTCTCTTGAAGATCGTCACCAAGAACATGAAGGCCTTCGAGGCGTTCTATCTCGACTACCTGTCGCGCATCCCCTGCGTGCAATCCGTCAATTCCTCGGTGGCGGTGACCGTCATCAAGGAGTCGACGCAGTTGCCGTTGGGAATTTGATCGTCACGGCAGCAGGATGGTCGCGCCGACAGTGCGTCTGCTCTCCATGTCGCGATGTGCCTGGGCGGCATCTCTCAAGGCGACGCGCTGTCCGATGTGCGATTTGATGTCGCCGTTGCCGATCCGTGCAAACAGATCGGCCGCGCGCGCTTGCAGATCCGCAGGCGCAGCGATGTAATCGAACAGCGACGGCCGGCATGCGTACAGCGAGCCGCCAGCGTGCAGATCGGCAATCCCGAATTCGGCAATCGGTCCCGAGGATTGTCCGAAGCTCACGAACATGCCGCGGCGCTTCAGGGATTTGAGCGAGCCGCGCCAGGTGTCCTTGCCGACCGAGTCGTACACCACATCGCAGCCCTTGGGCCCCGCGATGTCCGCGACGCGCGCGACGAAATCCTCGGTCTTGTAATTGATCACATGGGCATAGCCGTTCTGCAGCGCGAGCGTGGCCTTCTCCGCGGAACCCACCGTGCCGATGGCCTTCGCTCCGAGCGCCTTCAGCCACTGTCCCATCAACAACCCGACACCGCCCGCCGCCGCATGCACCAGCACGGTGTGACCCGGCATCACCTTGAAGCTCGAATGAATCAGGTATTGCGCCGTCAAGCCCTTGAGCATGATCGAGGCCGCGACCTCGAAGGGAATCGCCGTCGGCAGGTTCACCAGCCGGTCCGCCGGCACCACGCGGCGCGTGCGATAGGCGCCTGCGGCAAGCGTATAGGCCACCCGATCGCCCGGCTTGAAGTCCTTGACGCCCGCGCCCACGTCCACGACGACGCCGGCGGCCTCGCCTCCCGGAATCAACGGCGTCGAGGGCCAGGGATACAGGCCGCTGCGAAAATACGCGTCGATGAAATTGACGCCGATGGCCTTCTGCACCAGCCGCACCTCGTTAGGTCCCGGCGCCGCGGTGTCCACCCGCGTCCACTCGAGAACCTCCGGGCCGCCCGCCTTCTGCACCACGATGCCCATATCCTCGGCTTGTTGCGTCATTGGCTTTTTCCTCGAGTAATTCCCATCCAACCCTTCAGCAGCGCGCAACATTCAGCGACGCCGCGAAGCGTCTGATCCGGATGCACGCCTCGCGCAACAGCGCCTCGTCGGCGGCAAAGCACAGGCGCACGAAGCCGCCGGTTTCCTTGCCGAACGCGCCGCCGTCCATGACCGACACCCGTTCGGCGCGGTACAACTCGCGCGCGAACTGCCGCCCGGACAGGCCGGTTTGCCGGACATCGAGCAGCGTAAACATGCCGGCCTCGGGAGTGCAATAACCGATCCCCGCGATCCCATTGAGCTGCTCGAACAGGAAGTCGCGCCGCGCCGCGCACAGCGCGCGCATCGTTTGCTCCGCCTGCGGCGCCACACCCAAGGCCGTGATCGCCGCCTCCTGAATGAAGCCGGGGAGCCCGTACAGCATGCACATCACCACGGATTCCACGTGCTCCACCAATTGGTGCGGCCCGACCAGCCAGCCGGCGCGCCAGCCGGGCATGGCATGGGTCTTCGACAGGCTGCCGATCGTCACCACCTGCTCAGGCAGATACGCAGCAAGGCTCGGCACACGGCCCTTGGGCGCGAGCCCCGCATACACTTCATCGGCGACCACCCAGAGCGAATGGCGGCGCGCCAGCTCGCCGATGCGTTCAAGCTCCGCCTCGCTCAAGATCACGCCGCTGGGATTGTTCGGGCTGGCATAGAAGATCGCGCGAGTGCGCGGCGTGATCGCCGCTTCCAGCGCCGCAAGATCCACGCGGAATCCACCGTCGGCGGGCGCCCGCGCGCGCACCATGCGCGCGCCCGTGATTTCGATCGTGGCCGGATAGGTGGGATACAAGGGTTCGAGCGCGATCACCTCATCGCCCGGGCCGGCGAGGCACAGCGAGGCGGTGAACAGCGCGTTCTGCGTGCCCGATAGATAGATGACATTCTCGATCTCGACGCTTTGGCCGGTTCGGGCACGATGTGCATCGGCAATGGCCGCGCGCACCGCGCGCCGTCCGGGCGCCGGCGTGTAATGCGTGTCGCCCGCGCGCAGTCTTTCGATCGCGCGCTCCAGCACCGGCGCCGGCGTGTCCAGATCCGGATCGCCGACGCTCAACAGGATCACATCCTCGCCGCGCTCGCGCGCCAGGTTCGCCTCGTAGTGAATCTCCCACGCGTCCGATCCCTCGCCCGCGATGCGCTCGACCAACTCCGAAAATTTCATCTGCATTGCCATATCCTGCCAGGCCCGCGTTATCCTAGCGCCCTTTCCGACAATAATTTCAACAAGGTCCGCATGTCGCGCAGCATTGGACAGTATCTGGTCGACCTCTTGGTCGCAAACGGCATCGACACCGTGTTCGGCATTCCCGGCGTGCACAACCTGGAGCTGTATCGCGGGCTGGCCGGCGCCGAAATCCGCCATGTGCTGGTGCGCCACGAGCAAGGCGCGGGCTTTGCCGCGGACGGCTATGCGCGACTCTCCGGCCGGCCGGCCGCCGCCTTCGTGATTTCCGGGCCGGGCCTCACCAATATTTTGACGGCGGCCGCGCAGGCCTATTCCGATTCGGTGCCGCTGCTGGTGGTCGCGACCACGCCGCCGCGCGCCTCGCTCGCCAAGCAATGGGGCGTGCTGCACGAGCTGAATGACCAGCATGCGCTCGCGGCCGGCGTGTTCGGCGTGGCATGCGCGGCGCGCAGCGCCGAGGATGTGCGCGATCACCTGCGTCGATGCCTGGCCTCGCTGCGCGTCGGGCGGCCGCGTCCCGCCTATCTGGAAATTGCCTTGGATCTGCTCTCGGAGACGACCACGCTCAGCGCGGCGCGATTCGAGGACAGCGCACCGCTGCCGCAGGCGCAAGCCGCGCAAGTGGAAGCGGCGGTGCGCTCGCTGCAGCTGGCGCAGCGCCCGATCGTGATCGCGGGCGGCGGCGCCCGGTCTGCTGGAGCTGAATTGCGCCGCTTGGTGGAGATGCTGGATTGCCCGTTGGTGAGCACGGTCGCCGGCAAGGGTTTGCTCCCGGAGGCTCATCCGGCCAATCTCGGTACCTCGCTTCCCTATCGCGAGACCCAAGCGCTCATCGCGGACGCCGATGTGGTGCTCGCGGCGGGCACCGAGATGGCCGAAACAGATTTCTATACGGCGCTCAAATTGCCGCTGGGAGGACTGCTGATCCGAATCGACGTGGACCCCGCCAAGCTCAGCGATCACTACGCCGCCGATGTTCCCCTCTGGGCCGACTCGCGCGCGGCTCTGGAGTCGATCAACCGCGGATTGACGGCGCGAACCGGCTGGCGCACGCAGCTCGGCGGGTTGGCGGCGGTGCGCGCGCACATCGATGCGAAACTGAACGCTTTGTCGGGGCCGCTGGTGGCGGCGCTGCGCGCTATCCGCGCCGCGCTGCCCTGGAACGGCGTCGTGTTCAGCGACATGACGCAAATTGCCTACTGCGGAAATTACGCCTTCCCGACCGAGGAGCCCGGCCATTGGTTCCATCCGTCCGGCTACGGCACCTTGGGGTACGCGCTGCCCGCGGCCCTCGGCGCGAAGATCGCAAATCCCGCGCGCCCGGTCATCGCGCTGGCGGGCGACTTCGGCCTGCAATTCACCTTCGGCGAATTGATGACCGCGGTCGAGGCCGGCCACACCCTGCCCATCGTCGTCTGGAACAACGCGGCACTCGGGCAGATACGCGACGACATGATCGCCGCCGACATTCCACCCCTGGGGGTGGTCGCGAAGAACCCGGACTTCGTGGCGCTGGCGCGTGCCTGCGGCGCCGCGGCGCTGGCAGTGCGCGATGCGCGCGCGCTGACCGAAGCGCTGCGCTTAGGCCTGGGCCGCGCCGGACCGACATTGATCGAAATCGTCGCGGCGGATTTTGCCCGCGACGCATGACAACGCACGCCACAGGAGACATCGGCATGAGCAGGTTTTTTACCTCAGTTGCGGCGCCCGCTGCTTGCGCGTGTTCGTTGACGTTGCTCGGATCAACGCCTGCACTGGCCGGCGAGCAGCTCAAGGTGGTCGAGCACCCGGTCGGCGAGACCACCGTGGATCTTCCGCCCAAGGGCGACTCCGTCGGCGACCTCTTGGTGTTTGCCAACGCCGTGTTCGATGCCGCCAACAAGGCCCAGGTCGGCACCGACCAGGGTTACTGCGTGCGTACCATCGTCGGCAAGAGCTGGGAATGCTTCTGGACCCTCACCTTAAAGGCCGGGCAGATCACCGTGGAAGGGCCGTTTTTCGATTCGGGCGATTCCCTCATGGCCATCACCGGCGGCACCGGCAAGTACGCCGGCGCGAGGGGCAGCATGAAATTGCATCCGCGCGACCCCACGCCGACCGCCTACGATTTCATCTACGACCTGCTGTAATGGCGTACACGGCCGAGCATTGCTTGAGGGCGCGCAAGGATTTTCCGGCGTTGCAGCGCGCGCGCGGCGCCGGTGAACTCGCATTTCTGGACGGTCCCGGCGGAAGCCAGGTGCCGCGTTGTGTGATCGAGGCCATCGAGGATTTCTACGCCTCCTGCAATGTGAACACCCGCGGAAATTTTCCGCCTTCCCGGGAAGTCGACCGGCGCATGCAGGTCGCGCGTGAAACTCTCGCCGCCTTCGTGGGCGCCGAGGGCCCGCACTGCATTTCATTCGGCCAGAACATGACCACGCTGAACTTCGCCTTGAGCACCGCCATCGGCCGCACATTGAAATCCGGCGACGAGGTGCTCATCACCCAGCTCGACCACGAGGCGAATCGCGGCCCGTGGATCAGGCTCAAGGAGCACGGCGTGGTGGTGCGCGAAGTGCTGATGACGCCAGGAGGCGAACTGGACACCGCCGACATGGCGGCCAAGATTTCCGAGCGCACCAAGGTGTTTGCGCTCGGCGCCTCCTCGAATGCGCTGGGCACGGTCAACGACCTCGCGCTCGCGCGCCGCCTGACCCGCGAGGTCGGCGCGCTCCTGGTGCTGGACGCCGTGCACTATGCGCCGCATTTCCCGCTGGATGTGCAAGCCTTGGATCCGGATTTTCTGCTGTGCTCGGCTTACAAGTTCTACGGCCCGCATGTGGGTGTGCTGTATTCGCGGCCCGGCGCGCTCGATAAGTTGCCGACGGATCGCTTGAGCACCCAGGACCCGCAGGCGCCCTATCGAATCGAAACCGGCACGCTGAACCATGCGGCGATCGACGGTGCGCGGGCGGCGGTGGAATACCTCGCCGGCTGGGGCACCGGCGCGAGCTTGCGGGCGCGCATCGTGGATGCGATGAGCGGCATTTGCGCCTACGAGCACGAGCTGGCGAACGGCTACTTCGAGGCGGTGCGGCGCATCCCCGGCGTGCGCGTGTGGGGCCCGGACTTCTCCAAGCCCAAGCGCGCGCCCACCGTGTCGATCACCCTGGAGAGTGTGGCGGCATCGCAGGCCGCGGCCACGCTCGGCGCTCAAGGGATCTACGTATGGGACGGAAATTTCTATGCGGCGCGGGCGGTCGAGCTGCTCGGCCTGGAGGAGCGCGGTGGGCTTCTGCGCAGCGGATTCTCCCTGTACAGCACCCAGGCCGAGTCGCAGCGGCTGCTGGCGGCAATCACCGAACTCGTATGATATGGTTCCCGCGATGAGCACCAGTAATCCGATGCGCACCGACGGATTCGAATTCGTCGAGTATGCGGCCCCCGATCCGGAGTTGCTGCGCCGCCTGTTCGAGGGCATGGGCCTGCCGGCCGTGGCGCGGCATCGCTCCAAGAATGTCACCCTGCACCGGCAGGGCGACATCAACTTCATCATCAATGCCGAGCATGACAGCTTCGCGCAAAAATTCGCGCGACTGCACGGCCCGTGCGCCTGCGCGATGGCATTCCGCGTCGCCGACGCAGCAACGGCCTATGCCCGGGCGCTCGAGCTGGGCGCGAAGCCGGGGCCGGTCACCGCCGGGCCGATGGAACTGAACATTCCCTCGATCGAGGGCATCGGCGGCAGCCTGATTTATCTCGTGGACCGCTACGGCGAGCGCACCATTTACGATGTGGACTTCGTGCCGGTCGCGGCGGCCGAGGCGCAGTCCGGGGTGGGACTCACCTGCATCGATCATCTGACGCATAACGTGCGACGCGGCAACATGAACACCTGGGCCGGCTTCTACGAGAAGCTGTTCAACTTCCGCGAAATCCGCTACTTCAGCATCGAGGGCAAGGAAACCGGGCTGTTCTCGCGTGCCCTGACCTCGCCGTGCGGCAAGATCCGCATACCGATCAACGAGAGTCAGGACGACAAGAGTCAGATCGAGGAATACCTCAACGAATACAAGGGCGAAGGCATACAGCACATCGCCTTGGGGGCCGCCGACATCTACCGCACGGTGGATGCGCTGCGCGCGCGCGGCGTGGAATTTCAAGATACGCCCGACACCTATTACGAGGGGATCGATGCGCGCGTCAGCGACCACCGCGAGCCGGTCGCCGAGCTCGAGCGGCGCAGGATTCTGATCGACGGCAACGCCCGCAGCGGCATTCTGCTGCAGATCTTCACCAAGAATGCCATCGGCCCGATTTTCTTCGAGATCATCCAGCGCAAGGGCAATGAGGGCTTCGGCGAGGGCAATTTCCAGGCGCTGTTCGAGTCCATCGAGCTCGACCAGAAGCGCCGCGGCGTGATCTAGGACCGCGCTGGTTCGTGGCCGGCGGCGCGCCGGCTTGAACTTCTGCCCACCGGCCCATATCTAACGCGGTAACAACCACTCGTAAGCAGAGGAAGCGCATGCGTAGACTTATTTCTGCAACAATCGCCTTCGGTATATTGGCATTCGCACTGTCCCATGGGAGCACCGCCCTGGCGGCGGCCGACCCCACGGTGGCGGAGGTGTACGCAGCGGCCGAGTCCGGCCATCTCGACCAGGCGCAGCGGATGATGGACCAGGTATTGGTCGACCACCCGAAGAGCGGCACGGCGCATTACGTGCAAGCCGAGCTGTATGCGAAGGAAGGCAAGCCCGCCCTCGCTCGCTCCGAGCTGCAGGCGGCCGAAGCCCTGGAACCCGGCCTGCCGCACATCAAGCCGCAGTCGGTCCAGAACCTCAAGGCGGAGCTCGGCTTAGGTAGCGGCGCGGCCGCTGCCTTTACCGGACGCATGGCTGCGCCGGCGCGGCCGTTTCCCTGGGGCATGGTGCTGATATTCGTGGCGGCGATCAGCATCCTGTGGATGGTCTTGCGGCGTCGTAACTCTTACGCCGCGTATCCCGCGGGCTATCCGGCCGGCGCCGCGCCTGGAGCCTACGGGCCCGGCGGCGCCTACGGACCCGGTGGCGGCTACGGACCCGGGCCCATGGGTGGCGGAATGGGTTCCGGCATTGCCGGCGGCCTTGCCTCAGGGTTGGCCGTGGGCGCCGGAGTGGTGGCCGGCGAGGAGCTGGCGCATCACTTCCTGGACGGCAATCGGACCGGCGGCGTGCTACCGCCCGCCGGCGACTCGCAGCAGTTCGACAATCCCAATCCCGACATGGGCGGCACCGACTTCGGCGTCAACGATCCGGGCTCCTGGGACGATTCGGGCGGCGGTGACGGCGGCGGCGGCGGCGACTGGTCCTAGGCCTCAAGCGGCGCCGAGGTCCTCAAGCGGCAGCGGCGGCGCGCGCGACGGCGTCGTGCAGCGCCTGCATGCCGAAGGAAGTATCCAGCACGACTCCGCCCAGAAAGAAGGTCGGGGTCGCGCGGATATGGCTGCGCCGGCCGCCCGCCATCTGCTCGCGCACCCTTTGCAGATAGATTCGATCGTCCATCTCGGCCTGGTAGCGCACCAGATCGAGCCCAATGTCGCCCGCATAGCGCTGCAGGTCCTTCTCCTTCAGATTCGCCTGATGCCGGAACAGCACATCGTGCATGGCCCAGAAGTTTCCCTGCGCCGCGGCGGCCTCCGCGGCCTGCGCCGCCAGCAGCGCGTGCGGATGGGATTCCTCGAGCGGAAAGTGCCGAAAAATGAAGCGCACCTGGTTCGGATAGCGCTCCAGCAATAATTCCGGAGTCGCCGCCGCCACCTTGCAGGTGGGGCATTCGAAATCCCCGTACTCGATCAGCGTGATGCGCGCATGCTGCGATCCGCGCACATGATCGGCGGGCTCGGGCGCCAGTGCCAACGTGACCTGTGAACTTTGTGAACTCATGCTAGGGCTCCCCGAGCGCCTGGCTTCAGGCGCTTTGCGCAGGCATTTCAATCGGCCGGATGCTGACCTTCATCAACGTCGAACGGCGCAGCAGCTCCAGCTCCGCATCGCGGTCGATCCAATCCGAATCCAACAAGCGTTGCAAGCCGTCGATGCCGTCGACCGGCACGCCGTTGATGGCAACCATCCGGTCCCCGACCGCCACCCCGGCGCGCGCCGCAGGGCTGCCCGCCACCAATTCCAGCACGTGCACCGCGGTGGAACTGCGCAGCCCGAAATGCCTGACGATGCGCGTGGCCACGGGCACGGTCGCTCCGGAGACGCCAATATAGGCGCGTCGCACCCGGCCGTGTGAGAACAACTGGCCAATGACCCACTTCGCCGTGTTGATCCCCGTGGCAAAGCAAATCGACTGGGCTTGCGGGATCATCGCGGTATTCACCCCGATCACCCGGCCCTTCGAATCGACCAGCGGGCCGCCGGAGTTTCCTGGATTGAGCGCGGCATCGGTCTGAATGACGTCGTGCATCAGCCGGCCCGAAGTCGCCCGCAACGTTCTCCCTAAGGCGGAGATGACCCCGGTGGTGACGGTCTTGGAGTAGCCCTATGGGTTGCCGATGGCGATGGCAACCTGGCCGACGCGCAGGGTGGCCGAATCGCCGAATTCCCCATAGGGCAGCGCGACGGGCGAACCGATCCTGAGCACCGCGAGATCGGAGTCCGGGTCATCGCCCACCAGGTCGGCATCGAATCGGCTGTCATCGTTCAGGCGCACGCTGATGCGCTCGGCGCCGTGCACGACATGGCTGTTGGTCAACAGGTATCCATCGGGGGTGAAGAGAAAACCCGAGCCGCTCGAGTGCAGCGGCCGGCGCGACCGCGCAGGGGCCTTGAGGCTGGCAGCCCGGTGCGCCAACTCAATGAAGGTGACCGCGGGTGCGACGCGCTCCAGCGCGCCGATCACCGCCCCGGAGTAGGCATCGAGCAGCTCCGAATCGTTGGCCGATTCCTGGCCCGCGGTTTCCATGGCAACCAGCTGCGGTGCGAGCATGGGGTTAGCTGATGATGATTTTGGGCTGGGCCGCGAGGCCCTCGACGATGAGCTTATTGACGCGCCGCACAAAACTCGCCGGATCCTCCAATTCTCCGCCCTCGGCCAGCATCGCCTGCTCGTACAGCAAGTTGGCCAGATCCGCAAACGCCGCATCGTCGTGCGTTTGGTTGAGGCGCTCGATGAGCGGATGCTTGGGATTGACCTCGAGCACCGGCAAGGT
>Ga0302320_10025563_pt1 | contig 11475 bp, 10 predicted proteins | sample Bog_T0_3_FD_202130 | JGI IMG/M metagenome (GOLD analysis project Ga0302320, IMG submission 202130) | Peat permafrost microbial communities from Stordalen Mire near Abisko, Sweden - Bog_T0_3 | ecosystem: Environmental > Terrestrial > Soil > Wetlands > Peat | place: Sweden: Abisko, Stordalen Mire... | reverse complement strand
CGAGGGCACCACGGGCGAGGATGTAAACGTTTTTGTGCCCGCGATGGTTTGCGGGTTACTCAGATCTACAAAGTTCTGCGCGTTCGAACCGGTGCCGCCCTGGGACACCGACAAAGGCGTGGACAGTGCTGTGAGCGCGAAGATGTCTCCGTTGACTCCGTTGCCTGCCGCCCCCAGGTTGGCTCTACCCCCAGCCGCCGTGTTCGCCCCAGTGCCGCCGTTGCCAACGCCCACGATCCCTGAGACATTCCCTGCGGTCCCCGTCGTGTTCTGATTCAGGATCGGCACGTCCCCCGGCTGGATCGAGTTGAGCACCGAGTTCGTGCCGTCGCTGCGGAGATAGGTGCCCCCCACCTGCGTGCCCGTCAGGGCATTGACCGCCCCTTGCCGCGTGGTCGCCCCCGTGCCGCCGTTGGCGAATGGGACTACGCCGCTCAGGCCCGCTGTGGTCTGGGTTGTGTTGTCGGGGAATTTGAAGCCCCCCGTGATGCTCTGTACCGTGCCGTTGACGGAGAGCGGGTAGGCCGGTGCGGTGGTGCCAATGCCGACATTGCCGGTGTTGTCGATGCGCAGCCGCTCGGCGCTCGCGGTGTTGTTGTTGGCAGTCGTCTGAAAGGTGATTGCCGTGCCGTTGCCGGTTGCGCTCCAGGCCTGCGTGGCGAGGAAGCTCATCTTCGCTCGTATTCCGGGGATGGTCGAGCCGTTGTATCCGGCGCCGGAGAACTGGGCGATGTTGTCGCCGTTCAGGGTGGGCTTCGGGGCGGTAGCCGTGCCGCGTGCCGAAACAAATGTAAGGTTGGGCGAGGCGCCGTTGGTGTTGGAATAGCTGTCCATGCGCAGAATGGGAAAGTTGCCCACGATTTGCAGTGCCGTCGTCGGCGTTGCCGTGCCGATGCCAACGAAGTTGCCTGCCGAGTTGGTCACCTGCGTGACCAGCGAGTTGCCGAGGGTGCCCGCCGTATCGGTAAACACCGGCAGGGTTCCGGCAATCGAGCTCACAGCCGGTGCGTTCGCCACCGCCTGGCTGGCCGCCGATCTTACCGCCGCGCTGTTAATGTAAGCCGGCGCCGCCGCCGTTGCCGAGCTCGCCGCGGTGGCATCGGCGCGCAGGAATGCCGAGGCTGGCAATCCGCCAAGGGTTTCTGCGTCGGAGGCCTTGAGCGCATAGGGAACGCTGACCAGCAGGACGCGCGCCTGCTCGGGCTGGCCTTCGCCCTGCACTCCGAGCCAGCGCGCCTCGCCGTTACTGAACAGTTCCAGCGGAACGCCTGTCGCGCTGCGTGCGCCGAGCAACGCCGTGTAGTGACCGCCGGAGTCGATGCCCACGGTTTGCACTTCCTGCCACAGAGGAGCGCCGCCGGTCTGGTCCTTGTACAGCGCGAAGATGACGCCGACGCTTCCGGCCGCGGCGCCGGACATGGTTCCGCTGAACTTAACCAGGCGTGGGACGGCAACGCCATCTTCGGCGAAAGCGCAGCCGAGCAAGAGGGTGGCACACAGCAGCGTCGCGAACACGCGGCGCAAAGGGGAGACAAATGGGCAGGCGGCAGCAAACTGACGAGACATGGACCCTCCATTGCAGTTTTCTTCAAGTGGAATCTGAGTTTGACTAATAGAGCAGGGGGTCACGAATGACTGCATCAAAGGTCAGTAAGTTTGCCAAGCGATGAGCCAGGGATGAACGAATATCAATGCAGCATTGTCGCCTCACTGGCCGACGGATGCAAGTGACAAGTTGTGCAGGCCATGATCGGCGTCATGGGACGGAAGACAAGAGGGCCCGCATGCGGAGAATGCGGGCCGCGCCATGCCGTACAGGTCTATGCGCTCACGTTGATGCCGGAGCGGCTCGCCACCGATGCCGGCCCCGAAGTTCGCTGGCCGGTCTGGCTCGCTTGCGTCTCCTGCGAGCCGGAGGCCGCGCTCGAGTTACTTGCGTCGCTTTGATCCGCACCGTGGTGCGCCCCGTAGGCCCGCTCCAGCGTCCTGGCTAATTGAATGAATGCAAGCTCCTGCACCATCGAGTTGGTCGCGCTGGTGGTCTGGGTCGATGCGCTGCTGCCGCTGCTTGCGCCAGTCGATGCACTGCTTGAAGTGCCGGATGACGCACTGGATGACGCGCTGCTTGTGCTCGCAGCGGTGGCCGCGGTCGCACTGGAAACTACCGCCGTCGTGCCCGACGCGGAACTGCTCTGCGACAGCTCCTGCAACAATTGCGAAATGCCGCTCGAACTTCCGCTCGACGACGCGTGATGATGATGATGGTGTCCGCCGCTCGCCTGCACTGCCTGCTCCGCATCCTGCACAACCTGCGAGAAGGCCTGCTGCGCCCCGGAGAGATCGCCGGACTGCAAATCCTGGCCCAGCGTCTGCAAATCCTTCTCCGTCGCCGATTCTGTGCCGCTGCTCGAAGCCGTGGCAGCAGAAGCCGTGGAAGACGAAGCCGACGATGCGGTGGTCGCAGAGGCGGAGCCGGACGACATGGCTGCCTGCGAGAGCGCATCGCTCGACAGCGTGACAAAGTCCTGCTGCGCAGCCGAGAGGTTGCCGCTCTTCAGGTCGCTGCCAAGCTTTTGAAAGTCGCTGACAAACTGCTGAACGCTTTCCAGGAGGCTATCCAGTTGCGACAGGCTGCTTGAAATTCCGGATGTGGACATGCATCGTCTCCGTTCGATTTCGTCCCATGGGCGCCAATCGCCCAGAGGGTTCCTTCCGTGCCTATCGGCCGCCGCGAGATTTTACTTGAGCCTCCGCGAATGTTTTTTTCGAACGCGCCTCGTTCTGCCCGATGCGCCCAGGTTTGCGGGCGGCTCCGCCAGCGCATCCCCGTTTCACATATATGATGGAAGGCATGCCGCCACTCGAGGAACGCTATTCGCGCCAGCTCTTGTTTCCCGGCATCGGTCCGGAGGGCCAGCGCAAACTGGCTGCCTCGCGCATTGTCATCGTGGGCTGTGGGGCCACCGGATCGGTGCTCAGTTCGCTGCTGGTCCGGGCGGGGGTGGGCTACGTTCGCATCATCGACCGCGACTACATCGAGCCCAGCAATCTGCAGCGCCAGGTTCTGTTCGACGAGCGCGATGCCGCCGAATCGCTCCCCAAGGCCATTGCCGCCGCCCGCAAGTTGCAGCAGATCAACTCCGAGGTCATCGTCGAGCCCCACGTCGAAGACCTGACCCCGTCCAATTGCGAAGACCTGCTGGAAGCGACCGACCTCATCCTCGACGGAACCGACAACTTCGAGACCCGCTACCTGCTCAACGATTACGCCGTACGCGAACGTCGGCCCTGGATCTACACCGCGGCCGTGGCCAGCTATGGCGTCACCCTCAACATTCTTCCCGGCGAGAGTGCCTGCCTGGCCTGCGTCTTTCCCCATCCGCCGGCAGGTGCCGTGGAAACCTGCGACACCGGCGGCATTCTAAATTCCGCCGTCAACCTGATAGCGTCGCTCGCCGTGACCGAGGCGATGAAGTACCTGGTGGGCGCCCACTCCGCCATGCGCCGCACCCTGTTGTCGTTCGACGCCTGGTACAACGACCGCTCGGAGATCCGCGCCGACCACCCGCGCGCCGATTGCACGGTCTGCGGTCAGCGCAGCTTTCCCTATCTGGCCGGCCGCGCCCATCCCCACATCTCGCTCTGCGGACGCAACTCCGTGCAGATCCACGAGCGCCACCGCCCCATCGACTTTGCCGAACTGGAGACGCGCCTCGCGCCGCACGGCGAGGTTCGCTATACCGAGTATGTGTTGAAGTTCTTGCGCGCGCCCTACGAGCTGACCCTGTTCCCGGATGGCCGGGCGATCATCAAGGGCACCACCGACACCGGGGTCGCCCGCAGCTTCTACGCGCGCTTCATTGGTTCATAGAAAACGGCTTCATAGAAAACGGCTTCGTAGAAAACAGGTTCGCAGCAAACGCCCGCGGCCTATCCATCCGAAATCTAGGAGGGCAGCACGCCCACCTGTTCGGGAGCCGCTCCCACGTGCAAAGTCTGGCCATCCGCGGTCGCATCCTTCGCCGCAACTTTGCTCATCAGCACTGTCACCGCCTCGGTCGCCGAGTAGCTCTCCTTGCCCTCGGGCAGGAAAAGCATCACGCAATCCAGATCATCGCCCGTGGTCACCATGCCCGGCTCCACGCTGCCGTCCTTCTGCACCTGCTGCAGTCCGATGTCGGCCAGCAGGCAGTTGCACAGGCACTTGCGTCCCACCGTTTCTTCAAAGACGCCGCCCTTGGACACATAGACATTTTCCGGCTCCGAGGGACAGCGATAGGCAATCGTGCCGCTCGCCGTGCGGTAGGATTCGCGCAGAATTCCAATGTCGCAGACGCGCCGCCGCGCGCGGTACACCTCCGCGTCGGAAGTCGTCGTCTCCAACTGCGCCGCCTTGAACGGAAAGCCCGTGGGTGACGACAGCGGGTCGGTGAACACCGACGCCTCGCCGCGCTTGATCTTGGCGATCAGCGCGCTCTTGTAGTCCTCGCGCAAGCCGGACTCCTCGCAGAAGCAGAACGCCGTGCCCACCTGCACTCCTGCCGCGCCCAACTCCAACGCCTCGGCAATCTTTTCCGGCGTGCCGTAACCGCCGGCCAGCCAGAACGGCACTCCGATCTGGCGAATCTTGTCCAGGTCAACGCGGTCGCGCTCGCCGTACACCGCTTCGCCCTTGTCGCTCAGCACCAGTTGTCCGCGCGGCGGAGCGTTGTGCCCGCCCGCCGTCGGCCCTTCAATCACAAATCCATCCACCTTGCCGTTGGAGCGGCGAACCATGGTCGTGGCCAGCGTGTTCGACGAGATGATGGCCAGAAACTTCGGACGTTCCAGCGGCGGCATCGGCTGGCCAAAGCACTCCTGCGGATCGAAGCGCATCAGAACATCGTCGTCCGGCTGCGCCCCGGAAACCGACAGCGGGTAGCTGGCGGCCTCGCCGCGGGCAAATGCGTCCAGCGCCCCGGGAACCTTCAGCGGAATCCCCGCACCCATCAAAATGTACTCGGCTCCGGCCAGCATCGAGCCGTACAGCGACGCCAGCAGCGGCAGTTGCAGCTTCTCCATGCAGTTGACGCCCACCGGGTTCGAGTGCCCCTCGCGCGCCAGCGCCACCTCCACAAAGTTGGAAACCACCAGCAGCTCCGTGGCCTCGCGCGAGTTCACCCGCGCCAGCATCGGAATCAGCTTGTAGGACGCACCCGCCGGTCTGCCCCCGGCTATGTAGTGCTTCTCCAGGATGCGTTCGGCCATGGCAGGGAAGGGAAACATGGCGAGGCCGCGGCGCATGTGGCCGCCCGGATCGCCGTCCTGCAGGCGCCGCGAAAGTATCGTGTCCAGCGCCGTGCTGGAAATAACCCCAAGCTGCCCGGTACGCGACACGGCATTCGCCAGCCGCCAATCGGAAACGCCCGCGCCCATGCCGCCTTGGATCAGTACAGGATGATGATGAGTCATGCGCCAATTGTCGCAGGCATCGCCCGCGCCCTGAGTCATAGTTTTGTATTACCTGCAGCGGGCCGAAAACCCGGCAGCCCTGCCACGCGCCCTTCGCGGCCATCGCGAAGCGCATCGCGCCGCCCGATGGCCACTCGAAGTGAACCGCTCCGCGCGTACTCTGCCGGCCTACTTGAGCGCGTGCGTGCCATGCGTGATCGCCGCGCCGGCGCGCAGCGCTGCGGCAATCACCACGACCTCGGAGATTTCCTGTTCGCTCGCGCCCGCCTCGCGCGCCTTGCCCGCGTGAATCTCGATGCAATACGGGCACTGGGTCGTAAACGCCACCGCCAGCGCCATCAGTTCCTTATACTTAACCGGAATGGCGCCGGCCGCCATGGCCGCCTTGTCAAAGGCCCAGAACGCCTTTACCGCCTCCGGAGCACTCGCCTCCAAGGCCGCCAGCTTCTTCAGATTCTTCATGTCATACATGGCAACACCCCCTCCACGGATTTTGCGATGCACGATAATACTCCACTTGGCGCGCACTGCACCAACTCCGGCGGCGCTCCGCTGGAGGTACATCTTTCCCAAAAGAGCTTGCAAGCGCATCCCCGTTACCGCGCGCAAAAAAGGAGCGGAGGGTTCAGCCTCCGCTCCAGCTTAGTGGATCGTTTTTATCGCTGCTTCCTAAATGAACATCTCGTCTGTCGGCCCCGGCTTGGCGCTCGGGTCCTTGCGTCCACCCACAAATTTTCCCACGCCCGCCGCCACGCCTTCCATTAGCGCGCTCACTCGGCGCATGGGCGACATCACGACATGTTGCATGGCCTCGGCCACCACGTCGGCACGCTGCAGCGTGCGCGTTGCCAGCACGTCCACGTTGCCTGCCTGGGTCAGCGCAATGCCCACAATTTCGGTTACGGCCTCGTCGATCTTGCCGGCTTGCGCGCGCACCAGGTCCGAGGTCTCTGCCAGATTTGAGATCACCGTCTGCACCTTCGGCACGGTCTCATTGACATGGCCAAGGACTTGCTCTACCAGCGGAAGAACCTTCAAGACCAGCGGCAGTACCTGTTCGTTCACCCGGGTCGCCAGCGCATCGACGTGCTCGCTTGCCTTGCGCGTCGATGCGTAGATGCCCGCCAGAATCAGCGTTTGCAGCACGACCGCAACCGCGGTCACCGCAATGAAGGCGATGAGTAAGGTTGTTTCATTCATGATGGCCCGTCCATACGCAGACTGGGCCATCGGCTCGATGGCCCAGCTGCGGCCAATGCTTGCAAAGAGTTACAGTTTAGGACTGTCGGGATCGGGGATCGGATCCTGACTCGCATCCCGATATGCCTGACGGCCGGCTTCAAACGCCGAACGGATGTTGTCCTTCTGCTGCGCGATCACGTCCTTGCCGCGGCCAGCCCATTCCTGTGCCTGCTCCTTGTACTTGCGGGCAGCCTCCTGCACCACGTCGCGGCCTTCTTCCGCCGCGCTCATAATCGACTCGCGAGTCTCGCGACCGGCTTTGGGCGCATAGAGAACGCCTACCGCTGCGCCAATGCCCAGTCCCGCTAGAAACCATAAAATGCCAGCTCCGCTGCAACCGCAACCGCAGCTTTCATCCGCCATACACGCCTCCTTAGAACACCTTAAACCGTAAATGCTAGCACCCAGGTCATGGAATTACAAACCTCGGACGCTGCTACCCTTGCGCCCGGCAGCGGCACAAATGTTTTGGCTTTCGCAGGGCTTCCGCTGCCGCCCTGTCACAAAATGGAACGCTTCAGAATCGTCCCGCTCCGACGCTTGATTGTGACGTAAATCACACGTCAAAGTGACAGCTACACTAAGGCACCACCCGTTCATTTGTATAATCTGCATAGTCCTTGCTCTGGATTTGATTCATTCTTGAGAGGTTGGGCGAGGATTTATTTTCTATGCCATTGCTTTGGCTTCGAGTTGCCACCGTTCTCTACGGAGTCGGTCTGGTTCACGCAATCCTGATGCTCCGCCAGCGTGGCGAGCGTTCCGGAAGGATCGCTGCCCCCGCCGTCTGCCTGGGCATGGTCTTCCATTTCGTCTCCCTGGTGGAGGTCGCGGTCCTCTATGGATACGCCGAGCTGCTCACGATTCGCCACGCCGAATCCGCCCTCGCTCTGCTGATCGCGCTCATCTTCACCGCGCTTTACGTTCGCTACAAGACGGCTTCTCCCGCGGCTTTCATATTTCCTCTCATCTTCATCCTGACCTTTGCCTCCGCCATTGCGCAGAATCCCCTGGCATTCCCGTCGCCCACCTTCCGCAGCGGCTGGATCGTCTTCCACGTCGCCACCCTGCTGTTCGGCTATGCCATGCTCTTCCTGAGCTTCGTCTCCAGCCTGCTCTACCTGGTGTTGTCGCGCCAGCTTAAGCGCAAGCAGACGGCAAGCTGGGCGGTGCGTCTGCCGGCGCTGCAGGAGATCGACGAACTCGGCTACAGGGCGCTGCTGCTGGGATTTCCCTTTATGACGGTCGGATTGCTGGCCGGAGCCGTGGTTGCCCAGGAGCGCTACGGAGCCACGTATTTCAGCGATCCCAAGGTCTTACTCTCTCTCCTGATGTGGGGCATCTACCTTGTCCTTCTGTACACGCGCTGGAGTGCCGGTTGGCGCGGCCGCAAAGCCGCCTATCTGGCCAGCTTCGCCTTCATCGTCGCGGTCTGCGCCTGGGGTGCGAACTATCTGAGCAAACTGCATAGGTTCATCGCCCCATGAATTTTTTTGTACTGGGTGTCAATCACAAGACGGCCCCGGTTGAAGTGCGGGAGCGTTTTGCCATCTCCGAGTCGCGGCTGCCCGAGGCGCTGGGCAAGCTGACCGCCATGCCCGGCATTGAAGAGGGCATGATCGTCTCCACCTGCAACCGGGTGGAGATCTTCGCCCGCTCCCAGAACGGCCAGTGCGATCTGCAGAAGTTCGTGCGCGACTACTTCGGATTCAAACCAGGCGAGTACGAGCCCTACATCTTCGAACACAAGGAACTCGAGGCCGTCAAGCACGTCTTCCGTGTCGCCTCCAGCCTGGATTCCATGGTTGTGGGCGAGTCCCAGATCCTCGGGCAGGTCAAGGAAGCCTATGCCACCGCGCGTGCCCTCGGAACCGTCAACTCGCAGCTCGATCAGCTTCTGACCCGCGCCTTTGCCGTCGCCAAGAAGGTCCGCAGCGAGACCACCATCGCCACCTCGTCCGTATCCATCGCCTCGGTGGCCGTGGAACTGGCGGAGAAAATCTTCGGCAGTCTCACCGGCAAGTCCGTGTACCTGGTGGGCGCCGGCAAGATGTGCGAACTCGCTGCCCGCCATCTCATCGCGCACGGAGCCAAGAAAATTTACGTCGGCAACCGCACCTACGATCGCGCCGTGGCGCTAGCCGAAAAATTCGACGGCGAAGCCATTCCTTTCGAGCGCCTCTACGACACCGCGCCCTGGGCCGATATCATCATCAGCTCCACCGGCGCGCCGCACGCTATCTTCCGCAAGGAGCACGGCGAAAAGTTCCTCCAGGCGCGCAAGAACCGCCCCATGTTCTTCATCGACATCGCGGTGCCGCGCGACATCGATCCCGGCCTCAACGACCTCGACGGAATCTTCGTCTACAACATTGACGATCTGCAGCAGGTTGTCTCCTCGCACATCGGAGACCGGCGCAAGGAAGCGGTGCGCGCCGAGTTGATGGTCGATGAGGAGGTGCACAAGTTCGAGCAGCGCCTCATGACCGCCGACGTGGTCCCAACCATCGTCAGCCTGCAGCAGCATCTGGAGAACCTCCGCCAGGCCGAGCTCGACCGCGTGCGCGGCCGCCTCGGAACGCTTTCCCCCGAGCAGGAGATGGCCGTCGAATCGCTCACCCGCGGCATCATCAACAAGATCATGCATACGCCGATCACCACTCTGAAATCGGCGGCCCGCGATCCGGAATCGACCACCGTCGTTGACGTGGTTCGCAAGCTCTTCAACCTGCGCGCCGAAGCGCCTCCCGAGCCGGAGTCTCTGCCAGCCGTTGCGGCTCCCGTGCAGGCGTCGGCCGAAAACACCGCACCTGTCCCACCGTTGGTCACAAATCAAAGCCGGAAATAAGTAAAGGAAGTTGGAATGGCCCTGTTACGTATCGGATCCCGCGGTTCACAGCTTGCTCTCTGGCAGGCCCATCACATCTCGGCCCTGCTGCGCTCGCAGGGACACGACATCCAACTTGAAATCATCAAGACCACCGGCGACAAGATCACCGACGTGGCCCTCGCCAAGGTCGGCACCAAGGGTATGTTCACCAAGGAGATCGAGGAAGCGCTCGGGGCTGGCCGCGTCGATCTTGCGGTGCACAGTCTCAAGGATCTCCCCACCACCCTGGCCGGTCCCTTTGAGATCGCGGCCATCACCGAGCGCGTCGATCCCCGCGATGCCTTCCTCTCGATCCACTTTGACAGCGTGAAACAGTTGCCGCAGGGCGCGCGTGTCGGCACCAGCAGCCTGCGCCGCCAGGCACAGCTCAAGCAGTTCCGCCCGGACCTGGTGATTTTCCCCCTGCGCGGCAACATAGATACGCGCGTGCGCAAGCTGGAACGGGGCGAATACGACGCCGTCATTCTGGCCGCCGCCGGCCTCAAGCGTCTCGGCAAAACCCGGCACATCAAGGAGATTCTCGAGCCTGAGGTCATGTGCTCGGCCGCCGGACAAGGCGCGCTCGGCATTGAGATCCGCCTCGGCGATACCAAAATGCGCGACTGCCTTGCCTTCCTCAACGACGAGCCATCGCGCCTGGCCACGGTCTGCGAGCGCGCTCTGCTCAACCAGCTTGGCGGCGGATGCCAGGTTCCCATCGGCGCCTACGCGGTGGTCACCGGCGGCGAGATCAAGCTGACCGCCATCTGCGCCCGTCCCGACGGCAGTGAGCTGTTGCGCGAAGTCGGCGTCGGACGCGATCCGCTCGAACTCGGCCAGCGCCTCGGCAACCTCCTTCTCGGCCGCGGTGGAGACAGAATTTTGCAGGACGTTTACAGCGAGAACGCGGCCGGCGCCGCGCCGCGCCAATGACCGGGGCAGGGGTTATGTGCGATTCGAATAACAGACTATCGACGGCTCCGCTCAACGGTTGGCGCATTCTGGTTTCACGGGCCCGCGAGCAGGCAGGCGCGCTTTCCGTCGGACTCCGCGCCCTGGGCGCCGAGGTTTTCGAGATCCCGTTCATCGAGATTCGCCCCCCGCGTTCATTCAAGTCCCTCGATGAATCGCTCAAACTCGTTTCCGAGTACGAGTGGCTGATCCTGACCAGCGTCAACGGCGTGCGCGCCGTGTTCGAACGCATGGCCCTGCTCAATATTCCCCGGCGGGCGCTGGCGCACCTCAACATCGCCGCCATCGGTCCGGCCACCCGCGCGGCCATCGAGCGTGAGGGATTGAAGGTTGCCGTCATGCCCAGGGAATACGTTGCCGAATCCGTCGTCGAAGCCTTGAGCGACAAGGTGCGCGGCAAACGCGTCCTGCTCTGCCGCGCCAAGATCGCCCGCGACGTCATTCCCAGCGAACTGCGTCACCTCGGCGCGTTTCTGGATGTGGTGGAAGCCTACGAGACCGTGATTCCGCAGACCTCGCGCGTCGAACTTCGCGCCGTCCTGCGCGACCCCCGGCGCCGCCCGCATGTCATCACCTTCACCAGCTCCTCGACCGTCAACAACTATGTAGCACTGCTCGGCATTCGTTCGGGGAATTCGCGTCTGGTTGAAGGTGTCCTCAACGCCTCGATCGGCCCGGTCACCTCCGATACCCTGCGCCGCTTCCAGCTAAGCGTGGACGTGCAGGCCTCCGAGTACACCATTCCCGGACTGATCGATGCCATGGTCCGGCAAGCCGGCGCGCGGGCCCGTCCCGCCGAGGTGCAGCCGGTTCTCTAGCCCGGATAATTCGTGAAGATCAGAGAAACGGGAAGCCTGTTGTGCTACAAACATGTTGTCTAGACAGTGTTTGAAGCAGCAAGAAAGGCTTCCCGCGTGTTTGAAGATAGCACAACACAGTGT
>Ga0302320_10025561_pt1 | contig 11475 bp, 8 predicted proteins | sample Bog_T0_3_FD_202130 | JGI IMG/M metagenome (GOLD analysis project Ga0302320, IMG submission 202130) | Peat permafrost microbial communities from Stordalen Mire near Abisko, Sweden - Bog_T0_3 | ecosystem: Environmental > Terrestrial > Soil > Wetlands > Peat | place: Sweden: Abisko, Stordalen Mire... | reverse complement strand
AAGGCCGCGATGGACTTCGAGCGCTCCGGGCAAGTGTTGACGTTTCTCTACCCTTCGCTCTGGCGCTTTCTCGCGGGCGCGCGGCTCGGCGAAGACCCGGCGCCGGAACTCGCGACGAAGCTGTCCGTCGCGACCGACGCCAAATGGCCGCTTCCCGTGGCGCGCTATTACCTCGGCAAGATCACCGCGGCGGAGGCTCGGGCGGCGGCGACAACCGACGACGAACGCTGCGAGGCGGACTTCTACGCGGCAGAATGGATGCTCGAACAGGGAAAGACCGAGCCGGCGCGCCCCGGACTGGAAACCGCGGCGGAGGAATGCCCCGTGGATTTCATCGAATACGAGGGCGCGCGCGCGGAATTGCGTCGGCTCGATCATGAAGCGAAGGCCGCAGCCGCCGCGGCCGCAAAATGAGGGGTTGGACAGGCGAGGCGGAGTGAACGAGGATGGCTGGCAAATAAGAGATCGGCCGCCGGGGAGGCTCCCATGCCGTTGGAACATTTCGACGTCGTCATCGTCGGCGCGGGGCTTTCGGGGATCGGCGCCGGCTGTCATCTGAAAGCCCGCTGCCCCGATCGAACCTATGCGGTGCTGGAGAACCGCGAGCGGCTCGGGGGCACCTGGGATCTGTTCCGCTATCCCGGCATTCGCTCCGATTCCGACATGTACACGCTCGGCTACGTGTTCAAGCCGTGGACCGACGCCAAGGCGATCGCGGACGGGCCGGCGATCCTCGATTATGTCGCCGAGGCCGCCCGCGAAAATGGCGTTGACAGCCATATCTGCTTCCAGACCCGCGTGACGCGCGCTTCATGGTCGAGCGCGACCGCGACCTGGACCGTCGAGGCCGAGCGCGGTCCGACGCGCGAGCCCATCGTCTACACCTGCAACTTCCTGCTGATGTGCGCCGGCTATTATCGCTACGAGGCCGGCTATAGCCCCGACTTCCCGGGGCGCGAACTCTTTCAGGGCCACATCGCGCATCCGCAGTTCTGGACCGACGACATCGCCTACGCCGGCAAGCAAGTCGTCGTGATCGGCAGCGGCGCCACCGCCGTGACGCTTGTGCCGGCGATGGCGAAAACCGCCGCCCACGTCACGATGTTGCAGCGCTCGCCGACCTATGTGGTTGCGCGCCCCGCCAACGATGAGATCGCCGACAAGCTGCGCCAGCGTCTGCCGATGAAGCTCGCTTACGCGATCACGCGCTGGAAGAACGTTCTGCGCGGCATGTATTTCTACGGCTTCAGCCGACGCCGCCCCGCGCGGGTCAAGGCGATGATTCTCGGCGGCGTGCGCCTCTGGCTCGGCGCGGACTACGATGTCGCCAAGCACTTCACGCCGCGCTACGATCCCTGGGATCAGCGGCTTTGCCTCGCGCCCGACGGCGATTTCTTCAAGGCCATCGCCGACAAGAGCGCCTCCGTCGTCACCGACGAGATCGAGACCTTCACCGAGACGGGCGTCAAACTCCGCTCGGGCGAGGAAATTGCCGCCGATCTCATCGTCACCGCGACGGGGCTCGAGTTGCAACCGCTGGGGAATCTCGCCTTCACCGTGGATGGCGCCCGCGTCGATGTCGCGAAACTCATGACCTACAAGGGCATGATGTACGCCGGCCTACCGAACCTCGCCTCCGTATTCGGTTACACCAACGCGTCGTGGACGCTGAAGAGCGACCTCACCTGCGCCTATGTCTGCCGCCTGCTCAACCATATGCGCGCGAAAAGCTACCGCGTCTGTATGCCGCGACTGACCGACCCCTCAGTGAAAGCGGAGCCCTGGGTCGATTTTTCCTCGGGCTATTTCCAGCGCGCCATCGCGAGATTTCCCAAGCAGGGGTCGCGCGCGCCGTGGCGGCTGTATCAAAACTACGTCAAGGACCTTCTGATGCTGCGATTCGGCGCCTTGCGCGACGGAGCGCTGGAATTTGGCGGGGCCGAACCGCCTACCCTGGTCCAATAGGCTCATGCGGCCTATGGGCGCGAGCGGGACGCGGCCACTGGACAAAGCCGGCGCTCGGGGCGCAAATGCGCGCCAAATCCCGAGGAGCCGTCCGTGAACGACCGTCCCAATTCGCTCGCCGCCCGCGACATCGCCTATTACTTCCATCCCGCGACCAACGCGCGCCGCCACGAGAAGGTCGGCCCGATGATGATCGAGCGCGGCGAAGGCATTTACGTCTTCGACGACCAGGGCAAGGAATATATCGAGGGCCTAGCCGGTCTCTGGAGCGTCGCGGTCGGCTTCGGCGAACCGCGCCTCGTCAAGGCCGCGGCCGAGCAGATGGGCAAGCTGCCATTCTACCACTCGTTCTCGCACAAGTCGCACCCCTCCGCGACCAAGCTGTCGGAGCGGTTGGTGACGATGGCGCCCGGCATGTCCAAGGCGCATTTCACCTCGTCGGGGTCGGAGGCCAACGACCTGACGATGAAGATGATCTGGTATTACAACAACGCGCTCGGCCGTCCGCTGAAGAAGAAGATCATCGCGCGTCAGAAGGGGTATCATGGCGTATCGATCGCCTCGGGAAGCCTGACGGGCCTGCCCAATTTCCATCGCGACTTCGATCTGCCGCTGCCGATGGTCAAGCACGTCTCGTGCCCCAACTTCTGGCGCTTCGGCAAGCCCGGCGAGAGCGAGGAGGCGTTCTCGACTCGCCTCGCGGACGAACTCGAGGCGATGATCCTCGCCGAAGGTCCCGACACCGTCGCGGCCTTCATCGGCGAACCGGTGATGGGCGCCGGCGGGGTGATGCCCCCGCCCGCCACCTATTGGGAGAAAATTCAGGCGGTCTGCCGCAAATACGACCTGCTCATCGTCGCCGACGAAGTGATCACCGGCTTCGGCCGCACCGGCCAGATGTTCGGCTGCCAGACCTACGACATCACGCCGGATTTCATGGTGGTGTCGAAGGCGCTGACGTCGTCGTATTTCCCGCTCAGCGCGATCCTGTTCACCGACAAGGTCTATCAGACGCTCGCCGACAATTCGAACAAGATCGGCGTGTTCGCGCATGGCTTCACCGCCAGCGGTCATCCCGTCGGCACGGCGATCGCGCTGGAGAACCTCGATATCTTCGAGGAGCGCGATCTCGTCGGCGCCGCCGCGCGGCTGGCGCCGCAGTTCCAGGCGCGCCTGCGCGCCTTCGCGGAGCATCCCAACGTCGGCGAGGCGCGCGGCGTCGGATTGATCGGGGCGCTGGAGTTCGTCGCCGACAAGACGACCAAGGCGCCGGTCGATCCGGCCGGTTCGCTCGGCGGCAAGCTCGCCGAACTCTGCCACGAGGAGGGCTTGATCATCCGCGCGATCGGCGACACCATCGCGTTCTGTCCGCCGTTGATCATCACGCCGACGCAGATCGACGATTTGTTCGATCGGTTCGGGCGGGCGTTGAAGCGTCTGGCGGTGTAGGAAGGGTTCTCGCCATCCCGGGCGAGACGCTAGGGATGACGCCGATGCCTATCGCTGAAGCCGCGCCACGATTTGACGGCCTCGACAGCCCCCACCTCATCGCGACGGTCACCTACGAGCGGCCGGAGGCCGAGAGGCCGTCACACGATACGATGGAGAACATCGCGCATTGGTTGGTGACCCAGGCGCGCCGCAACCCGTCGTTCACCAGGATCATCGACGAACTCGGGTGGCGGCTGCTGGCGACCGGCATTCCGTTGTTGCGTATGAGCCTGCACGGCGGCACGCTGCATCCGCAATTCCTCGGCGCGACCTATGTGTGGTGGCGCACGACCGCGCGCACGCAAAAGATCATGATCGCGCACGAACTCGTCGATCTCACCCCCTATGCGCAAAATCCCGTGCGACGAGTGCGCGAAGGCGGGGAAATCATGCGCCGGCATCTGGACGCGGCCGACGTGAAGCTCGATTTTCCAATTTTGCAGGAGCTGAAGACGCGCGGCGCGACCGATTATTTCGCTTTCCCGGTGCCGAGCCCTTTCGGCTTCGGCGTCTACATGATGGGTTTCGTCACCGACAAGCCCGGCGGCTTCAACGAGCGGGAGACAGCGGACCTGATGGCGGTCACGGAGCGGCTCGTCGTCATCGCCGACATGAACAGCCAGAAGAATATCGCCGAGAACGTGCTCAGCGCATATCTCGGGCCGCGGACCGGCCCCCGGGTTCTGTCGGGCCAGATCCGGCGCGGCGGCGGCCAGGAGATCTCGGCCGTGATCTGGTCGTCGGATTTGCGCGGCTTCACGCTGCTGTCCGATCAACTGCCCGGCGAACGCGTCATCGAGATCTTGAATGAAATCTTCGATCTGCAGGCCAAGGCGATCTCGGCGCACGGCGGCGAGATATTGAAGTTCGTCGGTGACGGCCTGCTCGCGATTTTTCCGGTCGCCAACACCGAGGACGCCACGCGAGCCGCCGGGGATGCGCTCGCCGCGGCGCGCGAGGCGCTGGCGGCGCTGGCGGCGCGCGTGGCGCCCAAATGCGAACCGACGCTGAACGTCATCGTCGCGCTGCATTACGGCACGGTCATCTACGGCAACATCGGCTCGGCCGACCGACTCGACTTCACGGTCATCGGGCCGGCGGTCAATCTGGTCAGCCGCGTCGAGGCGGTCGCGAAGTCGCGCGACTTGCCGCTGGTGGTGAGCGACGATTTCGCTCGGGTCTACGGCCAGCCGCTCCCCTCGCTCGGCATGCACCAATTGCGCGGGCTGGAGCAGCCGCACGAGTTGTTCGCGCCGACGATGACGGGGACCTGACGCTAGCGACGTCCGGCCGCCGACTGCCGCTCCAGAGCGTCTAGCACGCGCAATCGCGAAAGCTCCAGGAGTTCGCGCATGGATTGTGAAGCCTCTTCGCCTCGACGTTTCAAAATGAACGAGACGACGGACTCGTAGGGCGCGAGGTCGATCCTATGTCGATCATCGCCTTTCTGCGTGAGCGAAAACGAAACCCGCAACGCGGTCTTCACGGCCCCGCCGATGGTCGCGAACAAGCCATTGTGGGTCGCCGAGATGATGGCGAGGTGGAATTCGGTTTCGGCGCTGGCCGCCAGCGCGGGCGTGGGCAACATCGACACCATGTCGGCGAAGCTGCGTTCGATGCGCTCGAGATCGCTGACCGTTCCGTCCCGCGCCGCCAGGAAACAGGCGCGCGGCTCGAAGCACTGTCGCATTTCATAGAGGTCTTCGACGATCCGGCGATCGAATTGCGCATTCAGGCGCCACGACAGGACGTCCGGATCGAGGAGATTCCAGCTATCGAAGGGCAGCACGCGCGTGCCTACTTTCGGCGCCACCTCGATCAGCCTTTTGGCCGCGAGATCCTTGACCGCCTCGCGAATGGTCGAACGGGAAACGCCGTAGGCCAGACACAACTCGTTTTCGATCGGCAACGAGTCGCCGGGCGCGAACTCGCCCGAGACAATGCGCGTGCCGATGATGCGCGCGACCTGCGCGCTCATCGTACCCACCATTATCTGGCGTTCGAACATGCCATGCCCTCCCGGCGATGACCGGCCCCCTTATGTCGGCTTGACAGCGGGGGAAACCATTCTTATGATCTTTTCATCTTACCATTAAGAAGTCAAAATACCATAAAGAAATCAAAAAGCGAACGGGCGGAAACGGCATTGAGTGCGATCGAGCTTGATAGGGTCTCCAAGACATTTGGACCGGTCGAGGTCATCCGCGACCTCTCGCTCCAAATCAATTCGGGAGAATTTGTCGCCTTCCTGGGCGCGTCGGGCTGCGGCAAGACGACCCTGCTGCGCATGATCGCCGGCCTCGAAACCCTCAACGGCGGCGAAATTCGCATCGGCGGCCGGCGCATCGACAGCCTGCCTCCTGGCGCCCGCGGCGTCGCGATGGTGTTCCAGCATTACGCGCTCTACCCCCATATGACGATCCGCGAGAACATGGCGTTCGGGCTGAAGAACATCGGCGTCGATCGCGCCGTGATCGACGCCCGCGTCGCCGAGGCCGCCCGGATTCTCGAGATCGAGCCGCTGCTGGAACGCAAGCCCGGCCAACTTTCCGGCGGACAGCGCCAGCGCGTCGCGATCGGCCGCGCGTTGGTGAAGAAACCCGAGGCCTTCCTTTTCGACGAGCCGCTCTCGAACCTCGACGCGGCGCTGCGCGTGCGGACGCGGGTCGAACTCGCGCGACTGCATCAGCAGACTCGGGCGACGACGATCTTCGTCACCCACGATCAGGTCGAGGCGATGACCCTCGCCGAGCGCATCATCGTGATGAACGCGGGCAAGATCGAACAGATCGGCGCGCCGATGCGGATCTACTCGCGCCCGGCGACGGAATTCGTCGCGCGTTTCGTCGGCTCGCCGTCGATGAATTTCCTGCCCGTCGATATCGACCGCGCCGGCGACAACGTTGCGCTGACGCTGGCGGGCGGATCGACGCTGGCGACGCATATCGCCTCGAAGTCGCTTCCCGCGAACGGAACGTTCCGTCTCGGCATCCGCGCCGAGGCCGTGCGTATCGATCCGCAAGGCCTGGTTCCCGGCAAGATCGAGGTGGTGGAACGGCTCGGCGACCGCACGCATCTTCACACACGGCTCGCCGACGGATCGACGATCATCGCCGAGGACGTCGGCGCCAGCCGCGCCGCGTCCGGCGACGCGATCAAGCTCAGGCTCGATCCCGCCGAGGCGCATCTCTTCGACGACAAGGGCGCGGCGTTTCATGCCCAAGAGGCGCCGTGATGAGCGACGCCGCCGCACCGACTCGCCGCTTTCGCGGCGCCGACAATCTCCCCAACTGGCGCAACGGCCTGTTCATTCTGCCGTTCCTCATCGTCTATCTCGGATTGCTGGTCTATCCCCTGCTCTGGGGCATGTGGATCAGCTTTCAACAATATGACATGTTCGATAAGTCCGCGACCTTCGCCGGGCTGACCAACTTCACCAATCTCGCCGACGATCCGATCTTTCGCGGCGTCGTGCGCAACACCTTCGTCTTCGTCGCGCTCACGGTGCCGACCTTCGTCGTGATCGGGTTCGCGCTCGCGCTCGCGCTCAATCGTCCGACGCGCAGCGCCGCGATCCTGCGCGCGGTGTTCTTCGGCGCCTCGGTGCTGTCGGTCACCATCGTCACCATCATCTGGAAGATGATGTACCTACCTGGGCGCGGCCTCATCTCGCTTTTCATCGGCCTGTTCGGGCTCGCGCCGATCTCGTTCCTCACCAGCGCGAATCTCGCGCTGCCCGCCGTCGCGGCGACCACGGTCTGGTGGATCATCGGATTGCCGATGATGCTGTTCCTGGCGGCGTTGCAGCAGATACCGCCCGAGCTTTACGAAGCCGCCGCGCTCGACAACGCCGGTCGCTGGCGCACGTTGTGGTCGATCACGCTGCCCTCGATCATGCGCACCTTCATCGTCGTGGTGATCTATGAGATCGTCGCGCAATTCCAGTTATTCGGACAGGCGCTGCTGCTGACGCAGGGCGGCCCCAACAACACGTCGCGGCCGATCGTGCTGTTCATCTACGAGACGGGTTTCCGCGACTGGAACCTAGGCTACGCGGCGGCGGCTTCGGAAGTTCTGTTCTTCCTGATGGCGATCGCGGCGATGCTGCAATACCTCGCCTCGCGACGATCGGAGACGCACTGATGGCGGCGCGCGGCATGGTCGGCAAGACCTGGGGCGACCGAATCGTCCTGGGCGCGGTGATCGCGCTCGCGATCCTCTGGATCGTGCCTATCGCCTGGGTGCTCGCGCTGTCGTTCAAGGCGAACAGCGAATTGATGATGTCCACGTCCAGCGTGCTGCATCCGCCTTACACGTTCAAGAACTACGCCGACGTGATGGCGACGTCGGGCGTGTTTCATTGGTTCGTCAATTCGATCGTCGTCTCGGGAACGGCGACATTCCTGACGCTGGCGCTCGCCTCGCTCGCCGGATACGGCTTCTCGCGCACGGAATTTCGGGGACGCGACATCCTTTTCGTGTTCGTTTTGCTGGGGCTCGCCGTGCCGGAACAGGCGGTGATCATCGCGCGCCATCAGTTGTTCACGGACTGGAAGCTGCACAACACCTATCTCGCGTTGATCATGCCGGGTCTCTCCAACGCTTTCGGCGTGTTCCTGATGACCCAGTATTTCCGCTCGATTCCGAAAGACATCGACGAAGCGGCGATGCTCGACAACGCGTCGCGGTTCAAGATCTTCTGGCGCGTGCTGCTGCCGTTGACGATCCCCGCGCAGGCGACCCTCGGCATCTTCACCTTCCTGCTTTACTGGAACGACTATCTCTGGCCGCTGATTTCCGCGACCAGGCCGGAAATGTTCACGCTGACCGTCGGCATCGCCTCGACGCAGACCAACTTCGCCCAATCGGAGGGCCTCGGATTCCTGATGGCGCAGGCCATCTTCGCGGGACTGCCCGTCTTCATCGTCTATCTATTTTTCCAAAAATACATCGTTCAGGCGGTGGCGGGCGCGGCCGTTCGCTGACTCGCGCGCCGGAATATTCTCCGTGTCGGGCCGGACACGGGGAAGACGACAGATCGGCCTAACGGAGGAAGCCTTGAAAGTCTTCAGAACCCTACTTCTCGCCAGCGCGGCGCTGATAGGCGGCGCCACGCTGTCTTTCGCAGCGGACAAGACCGAAATATCGGTCTCGCGCTTCTTCGGCGCCTGCGAAGCCGATTACGGCAAGACCACCGACGTCAGCAAAGCCGACGGCGAATGCGGCATCATCACCGCGATGATCAACAAGTTCAACGCCGAGAGCCCCGACACGCACGTCAAGGTCGACATCGTCGAATGGCCCGGCTACGACCAATTGACCGCGCGCATTCGCTCGGGCGAGCCGCCGACCATCTCGGTGATGCACGAAGCCGTCATCTCCGACTACGAATCGCGCGGTCTGCTCGAGCCGCTGAATGACGGCCTCAAGGCCGCCGGCGTCGATGTGTCGGACTTCACCGGCGCGGCGAAGGAAGGCGTCACCAAGGACGGCAAGATCTACGCGCTGCCGTTCGACACCCACACCTGGCTCTGGCACATCAATCTCAATCTGTTCAAGAAGGCCGGCCTCGTCGACTCTTCGGGCAATGCGATCCTGCCCAAGACCGCCGATGAATTGCTCGCCCAGGCCAAGCAATTCAAGGAGAAGACCGGCAAACCCTATTTCGTGATGGTGCTCGCCAACGAAACCGCGGCCTACACCCGCACTTTCGACACGTTGCTCTATCAACAGGATTCGGACTTCTTCGCCAACCCCGCCAAGGTCAATTTCAACACGCCCGAGGCGAAGACCGCGCTGACGTTGCTGAAGACCCTCTATGACAATGGCGACACCACCAAGAACGACGACTACGCCGCGACCGTCTCCGGCTTCGCGGCCGGCGACGGCGGCGTGATGATCAATGGCACCTGGTTGGTCGGCGACTATGTCGCTCAGTCCAAGAAGCCCGACGTCGCGCTCTCCAACGGCTACGCCGTCGTGCCGTTCCCGCAGCTCTACAAGAACCCGAAGGTCTGGGCGGACGGCCATAGCTGGACGATCCTGAAGGCCAACCTCTCCGACGCGCAGAAGAAGTCCGCGTTTGAGTTCCTGGCGTTCCTCTGGAACAATGATTTCCAGTGGGCGCGCACCGGACATTTGCCGACCCGCAAATCGGTGATCGACAGCGATGCGTTCAAGTCCCTGCCGTTCCGTACCGCGCTGGCGCCGCTCGCGCAGAACGGTACGGCTCTGCCGGCCGGCGTCAAACATCAGTTCGGCGTGCAGACGATCGAAGGCGAGGAAGTCGCGGCCGCGATGCGCGGCGACAAGAGCATCGACGATGCCCTGACCTCGGCCGATGACCGCGTCAACAAACTGCTGTCGCAGAAGTAAGGACCGCTTTTCCCCAGCCGGCGTCATGCCCGGGCTTGTCCCGGGCATCCACGAGGGTGGGATCGCGGAAAATTGTTGAGTTCGTGCTGGCGGAACGACGTGGATGGCCGGGCCAAGCCCGGCCATGACGAAAGCCGCCAACCCTCTCCCGCAAGCGCGGGAGAGGGAATCACTCCAACCCAGGATATGCCATGATCGCCGCACGTCTTATCGTCGATGCCGACTTCGCCATCGCGGACATCGACCGCCGGCTCTTCGGGTCTTTCGTCGAGCATATGGGGCGTTGCGTCTACACCGGCATTTTCGAGCCGGGACATCGGACCGCCGACGCGCAAGGCTTCCGCCAGGATGTCGCCGAACTCACCAAGGAACTCGGCGTCACCATTGTTCGCTATCCCGGAGGCAACTTCCTCTCCGGCTACAATTGGGAGGACGGCGTCGGCCCGGCCGACAAGCGTCCGCGCCGCCTCGATCTCGCGTGGTTCTCCACCGAGACCAACCAGTTCGGCACCAACGAGTTCATGGACTGGGCGCGCAAAGTCGGCGTGGAGCCGATGTTCGGCGTCAACCTCGGCACGCGCGGCATCGATGATGCGCGACGATTCGTAGAATATTGCAACCATCCCGGCGGCACCGAACTCTCCGACCTGCGCCGCTCGCACGGCTACGAAAAGCCGCACGACATCAAATTCTGGTGCCTCGGCAACGAGATGGACGGACCTTGGCAAATCGGCGCCAAGACCGCGCAGGAATATGGACGCGCCGCGCACGAGACCGCCAAAGTTCTGCGCTGGGTCGACCCCTCGCTCGAGCTGGCCGCGTGCGGTTCGTCCAACCGCGATATGGCGACTTACGCGCGATGGGAATACGAGGTGCTCGATCAATGTTTCGATCACGTCGACTTCATATCGCTGCACACCTATTTCATGAACCCGCACGACGCGACCGAGGAGTTTCTCGGCAACATCGAACTGCTGGATTTCTTCATCAAGGAAGTCATCGCCATCGCCGACGCCGTCGCCGCGACGCGCCGTTCGTCCAAGCGCATCATGTTGTCGCTCGACGAATGGAACGTCTGGTACAAAGCGCGGTCGCATTCCGACCTGCGCAAGCCCGGTTGGCCCGAACATCCTCCGCTGATCGAGGAAGTATACAACACCGAGGACGCCCTGCTCGTCGGCGGCGCGCTGATCACGCTGCTCAACAACGCCGATCGCGTCAAGACCGCGTGCATCGCGCAACTCGTCAACATCATCGGCCCGATCATGACGGAGCCGGGCGGTCCGGCCTGGCGGCAGACCATCTTTCATCCGTTCGCGCTCAGCGCGCGCCATGCGCAGGGACGCGTGCTGCGCACGTTGGCGACCTCGCCTTCGTACGCCGGCAAGGCATCCTCCGAAATGCCGTATCTTCACGCTTGCGTCACCGAGGACGAAGCGACCGGACAGATCGTGATTTTCGCGCTCAATCGACACTTGCGCGAGGAAATGGATTTGGAGATCGTCTTGCGCGGCTTTGGCGAAGGTCGCACAATCCTCGACGCCCAGGAGGTCACGCACGCGAACATGAAGGCAGTCAACACGAAGGACGATCCGAACAACGTGGCTCCGCACCCCATCAAGTCCATTTCGGTCGATGGCCCCA
>Ga0302320_10025560_pt1 | contig 11476 bp, 10 predicted proteins | sample Bog_T0_3_FD_202130 | JGI IMG/M metagenome (GOLD analysis project Ga0302320, IMG submission 202130) | Peat permafrost microbial communities from Stordalen Mire near Abisko, Sweden - Bog_T0_3 | ecosystem: Environmental > Terrestrial > Soil > Wetlands > Peat | place: Sweden: Abisko, Stordalen Mire... | reverse complement strand
AAAGCCGTCGCGGCGAGGGGAGGCGACTTCCCGCGCACCGAGGCCGGACTCCTCGCGCTCCCAGGCATCGGCCCCTACACCGCCGCCGCCATTGGCAGCATCGCGTTCGGCCTGCCGCTCGCCGTGCTCGATGGCAACGTCATGCGTGTCCTCACCCGCGTGCTCGCGCTCAGCGACGACATCGCCCGTCCGCAAACGCGCGAGAAACTGCAGGCCATCGCCGATGAGTTCCTCGATAAGCGCCATCCCTCCGCGCACAACCAAGCCGTCATGGAACTCGGCGCAACCGTTTGCCTCCCGCGCAAGCCGATGTGCCTCATCTGCCCGCTCAACTCCGAGTGCCGCGGCCGCGACCGTGCCGAAGATTTCCCCGTCAAGTCGCGTGTCGCGCAGGAGAAGCGCAGCGAAACCGTCGCCGTCATCGCGCGTGGCCACTCGTTCTACTGCGAGCAGGTGTCCGAGGGCAGACCGTGGCACGGCCTCTGGCGCTTTCCCGATTTCGACGCTACACGTATGATCGAGATAGAGCCGATCACGCAAATCAAATACGGCATCACCAAGTACGCCGTGACCATGCAGGCCGTCCGCGCCCGATGGAAAAACCGAGTTCCGCCGGGAGGTAGTTACCTGACCCTCGCGCAAATGCAGCAGCTCGCTTTCGCCGCGCCGCACAAAAAATTAGCGAAATACTTAGGGTAGGGACGGCAGGCCCCTGCCGACCGTAGTTTTCCATTCCAGGGACTCGCGCCCCTACTTAATCAACTTTTGAGCGAAGCCACATCGATTACAAACCGGTACTTCACGTCATTCTTCTCCATGCGGTGGAACGCCTCGTTGACCTGATCGATCGTGATCATCTCCACGTCCGCCGTGATGCCCTTCTCCGCGCAATAATCCAGCATCTCCTGCGTCTCCTTGATGCCGCCCACGCCCGAGCTGGCAAGGCTGCGCCGTTGCCCGAGCAGGCTGAAGACGGGCACGCTGAGCGGCGCGCTCGGCAGCCCCACGTTGCACAAGACACCGTCCAGTTTCAGCGTGCTGAGATAGGGCGTGCAGTCGTGCTCTGCTGCCACCGTGTCGATGATGAAATCCAGCGAGTTCGCCAGCGGCTTGAAATTCTCCGCGTTCTTCGTATTGCAAAAATGTGCTGCGCCCAATTTCTCCGCGTCCGCCCGCTTCGACTCCGACGTGCTGAACAGCGTCACGTCCGCGCCGAATGACGCCGCGAACTTCAGCGCCATGTGCCCAAGTCCGCCAAGTCCCACCACGCCCACCTTCTTGCCCGGTCCCACCTTCCAGTGCCGCAGCGGCGAGTAGGTCGTGATCCCCGCGCAGAGCAACGGCGCCACGCCCGGCAGTGAGAGCTTGTCCGACACACTCAGCGTGTACTTCTCATCGGTCACGATCTGCGTCGAGTAACCGCCCTGCGTCACCGTCTTGCCGTCCTGCTCCAGGCTGTTGTAGGTCAGCGAAAGCGCATTCAGGCAATACTGCTCCAGGTCCTGCTGGCAGTTCGCGCACGTGCGGCACGAATCGACGAACACGCCCACGCCGGCCAAGTCGCCAACCTTGAATTTATGCACCTCGCGCCCGATCTCCGTCACGCGCCCCACGATTTCATGCCCCGGCACCATCGGGTACGTCGACGACTTCCAGTCATTGCGCGCCTGGTGCAGGTCGCTGTGACAAACGCCCGAGTAAAGAATCTCCAGCTTCACATCGTTCGGGCCGACCGCGCGGCGATCGAAGCTGAACGGTTTCAGCGGCATGGTAGCATTGAAGGCGGCGTAAGCTTTGGTGTTGTTCATAACGGGGTGGCGGGTTGGGGTTTGGCCAATATCGGTCATTCCGGCGATTTGACCAAGGCGAAGTTCAGACTAAGTTGCCAGAGCGTCTTGTTCGATCTTAATCGAACCGTTGACCGCTCACATGATCCCATTTTCTGTCCTCGATCTCTCGCCCATCGCGCAGGGTAGTACGCCCGCCGATGCGCTCCACCGCTCGCTCGACCTCGCCCGCCATGCCGAGCGCCTCGGCTACCGCCGCTTCTGGCTCGCGGAGCACCACAACATGCCCGGCATCGCCAGCGCCGCCACCGCCGTCGCCCTCGGCTACGTCGCAGGCGGCACGAAAACCATCCGCGTCGGCTCCGGCGGCATCATGCTGCCGAATCACGCACCGCTCGTCATCGCCGAGCAGTTCGGCACGCTCGCGTCGCTTTATCCGGGCCGCATTGACCTCGGCCTCGGGCGCGCGCCGGGCACCGATCCGTGGACCGCGCAGGCCCTCCGTCGCGATCCCGCAACCGCCGACCGCTTCCCGGAGGATGTGCGCGAATTGCAGTCCTATTTCGAGCCCGCAAAACCCGGCCAGCGCATTGTCGCCGTCCCTGGCGCCGGCACGCGCGTGCCGCTCTGGATTCTCGGCTCCTCGCTTTTCGGCGCCAACTTCGCTGCCGAGATGGGGCTGCCCTACGCCTTCGCGTCCCACTTCGCGCCAGCCGATTTGCTCGACGCCCTCGCGCTTTATCGCGAAAAATTCCAACCCTCCGCGCAGCTCGAAAAACCGTACGCGGTAGTCGCCGCCAATGTCTTCGCTGCCGAGACCGAGCGCGAGGCCCGTCGCCATTTCAGTTCGCTGCAGCAGGCCTTCATCAGCCTGCGCCGCGGAAAGCCCGGCACGCTCCCGCCGCCGGTCGACGACATCAACACCGTCGCCGAGCCGCACGAGCTCGCCATGGCCAATCATGCGCTCGCCATCACTGCCGTCGGCACGCCCGAGATCGTCGAGAACCAGCTCCGCGTCATCATCGAAGAAACGCAGCCCGACGAACTCATCGTGACCGGCCACTTTTACGACCACGCCGCCCGCGTCCGCTCGATCGAGTTCACCGCGCAAATCCGCGACCGCCTCGCCCAAGCCGAGCTTGCCACCAGTAATCACTGAAAATAGGCCTTGGTGGCCAACCACAGCTTTCGTGGCATTGAAACGCCAACGCGCCGATCAAAAACCTGGTAATTCGCCCGCTCAATTTCATCGAGGATCGAGCCATAGACCGTGCTCATCAGCCGGGCGCAGTACCGCGAGCCATCATCCGGCAGCTTCAAGATACCCGGTTCCGCTGCGCGATAATACTCGCGCGCCCGGTCGATCTGCGCCCGCATCAATCCGGCGAATAGTTCATCACTACGCTGGTTCGCTAGGTCCTCCTCGCAGAGATGATAACGCTCCAGCTCATCAGCGGGCAGGTAGACGCGATCGCGCCGCCAGTCCTCCCCGATGTCGCGCAGGATGTTCGTGAGCTGCATCGCCGTGCCGAGATCGCGCGCCGGCCGTAGTAACTCCGGCGCCGGCTCCGTCATCACATGCACCATGATCAATCCGACGACCGACGCCACGTGGTAACAGTATTTATCCAGCTCCGGCCAATCCTTGATCCGCACGCGGCCTAAATCCATCTCCACGCCCGCGATCAATTCCTCGAAATACTTCGCCGGAATCGCCCGCCGCTGCGCTGTCTCGCGAAATGCCGGCAGCCACGGCAGCGTCTCATAAGGCGCGGGCACGCTCTCGTCCGCAGCATACGCCGCGCGCAGCAATTCCTCGAGCCTCCCGATGGCCCGATGGCGCGCCTCCTCATCCGGCGCGAGATCGACCTCATCATCCACATACCGGCAGAACGCATAAACCGCGTAGGCATCCAGGCGCTTGTGCGCCGGCAGTACATGCGAGGCGAAGTAAAACGTCTTTGCATGGTGCCGCGTCATCTGTCGGCAGGCCTCGCGCGAGGCGGACAATGCGGTGGACTCGGCCATGACAAGTTGGCCGGCGCGCAACTACTGCGTGCCCGTATGCTGAGTCTGCAGCCGCACGAGCGCGAACGCCTCACGCAGACCCTGACGCTGTCCCGGCGTGAACGATGTGCTCTCCAGCGCTGACTCCGCCTGCGCGAAAAGCGCCTCCATTTTTGTAGTCAGGAGGCCGACCGCACCGGACTTGTCGATGAGATGCTCGATCTTGCTGACCGACGCGTCGTTGGACATGCGCGTGCTCAGGCAAAGCTGCAGGAAGCTGCGGTCCACGTCGCTCAGGTTGTCATAGGCGGCGCGGATCAGCAGGGTCTTCTTGCCCTCGAGCAGGTCCGTCTGCCGCAAGCGGTCGACGCCCTTGAACTGCGAGTACTCAATAAGGTCGTTCTGGATCTGGAACGCCATGCCGATCGGCTCGATCAACTCGGCCAGCTCGCGCAGTTGATCCTCCTCCACGCCGGCCAGCAGCGCGCCGAGCACCAGCGGCGCCTCGAACGAGTAGCGCGTCGTCTTCAGCGTGTACATGCGCGCGATGTCGGCCTCCGCAACGCGGGCGATGTCGCGCGGGCCCATCAGGATGTCGAGAATCTCGCCCGCACCGGTGTCGGTGATATAGCGCAGAAAATGTCCCAGCGCCGCGTCGCGGTGCGCGGCGGGAAAATCCGTCGAGCGCAGTGTGTCGACCGCCATCGCGAAGATGATGTCGCCCACGACCACGGCCACGTTCGCGCCAACGCGTGCGGCCTCGGAAATCTTGCCCAGCCGTTCCTCGACCACCTTATGGAACGTCGGTAGCCGGCGGCGCCGCTCGGATTGGTCGATCACGTCGTCGTGCACGAGGATGAACGAGTGCAGCAGCTCGAGCGAAAGCGCGGCGCGCAGCAGGGACGGATCGGCAAAGGACCGCGTCCCGCCGAAGATACGGTAGGCCGCCAGCAGCAGCATGGGCCGGATGCGCTTGCCGCGGCGCCCCACAAATTCGCTGATGTCGAGATAGAGCGGCTCGAACAGGTCGCCGTAGGCGTAGCGCTCGGTGTTTTCCTGGAAAAACCGGGCGAGGTACGACTCAAAAAGCGCGGTGGCGCCCTGCAATTCGGTGCGAAGCGTGGCGTCAGGGTTATTCATGCACGGTTCCGTAAAGGAAATACCGGGGGGGAGGCTAGTCGAAAATCCTGCGCGGCGCAAACGTTGATGAAAGCGCGAAAAATATCGGCATCGCCCGCAAGAGCGCTTAAAGTCAGCGCATGTCCGAAGAAGCTCCGCACAAGCGCATCCTCATCGACCAGTACTTCGACATGGTCGTCGAAAGCAAAGCCTCCGATCTCCACATGCAGGAGGGCCAGCCGCCTAAGATGCGTGTCCACGGCGACATACAGGCCATCCGCAACGAGCCGCTGACCAAGGCCGAGATGGCGCAGATGCTCAGCGAGGTCGTCGGCCCCAAGCGCTGGGAGAAATTCGAGGAGTCGGGCGATCTCGACTGCGCCTACGAGCTCAGCGCCGACTCGCGCTTCCGCTGCAACCTGCACAAGCACCTGCACGGCTACGGCGGCATCTTTCGTTTGATCCCGAACAAAATCGCGACGCTCGAGCAGCTCAAGGTCCCGACCGTCATCAAGAAGTTCGCCAACGTGCGCGGCGGCCTCGTGCTGGTGACCGGCCCGACCGGCTCGGGCAAGTCGACCACGCTCGCGGCGCTCATCGACTTCATCAACAGCAGCTACTCGCGGCACATCATCACCATTGAGGAGCCGATCGAATTCGTGCACCCGAACAAGCTCAGCATCATCACGCAACGCGAGGTGGGCGAGGACACGCCGTCGTTCTCCGAGGGCTTGAAGAACGCGATGCGTGAGGACGCCGACGTCGTGCTCGTCGGTGAGATGCGCGACTTGGAAACCATCGCGCTCGCACTCACCGCGGCGGAAACCGGCATGCTTGTCTTCGGCACGCTGCACACCAACAACGCGCGCAAGACGGTCGACCGCATGATCGACGTTTTCCCCAGCAGCCAGCAGCCGCAGGTGCGCACGATGCTCTCGGCGTCGCTGCGCGGCATCGTGGCGCAGTTGCTCATGAAGAAGGCCGACGGCAAGGGCCGCGTGGCCGTGAACGAGATTCTCATCTCCAACAACGCCGTCTCGTCGATCATCCGCGAGGGCGCGGTGGAGAAGCTCACCGACGTGCTCATCAGCGGCAAGTCCGAGGGCATGCAGTTCATGGACGACGCGATCAACACGCTGCTCCAGAACGGCACGATCAACGCCCATGAGGCCTACATGAAGGCGATCGACAAGGGCCGCTTCGCTCCGTTCTTGAAGGAAGAAGGCGACGAGGCTCTCGCGGCCATCGCCAACAGCGGCGGCAAGAATCCGCCCAAGCCCGGTGGCGGCCCGCCCAAGCTTCCAGGCAAGAAGTAGGCCGAGGTCCTATTTGCCCTCGGGGGCTTATAAAAATAGGTGATTTTGAATCGGCTGGTGATTTAAGCTGGCGGCAGCCTATTGCTGCTGCGCCTGCGCTTGGCTGATCCGGCGCCAAAGTTCCACCCATTCCGCCGGGGAAAGTTCCTCTGCGCGGCGGCTCTCGGCCACTTCGAGCAAGTTCGAGAGCTTCTTGCGGCGCTGCGAAAATCCGCGCTGCACCGTGCTGGCGAAGCTGACGCGATCGTGCGCCGCGACCAGTGGAAGCCCCCGCGGTTTCAGCTCCACGGCGACCGAAGCCACCTCCGGCGGCGGATAGAAGACCGAGCCGGGGAGCGTGCGCGCCATCTCGACCTCATAGCCCGTCTGCACCAGCACCGAAAGCGAGCCGTACACCTTGCTGCCGGGCGCACTGGCCAGCCGCTGGCCGACTTCTTTTTGCACGAGGAAAAACAGCCGCGCGAACGCACCCGGCAGCTTCAGGCACTCCATCAGGAGCGGCGTGGAAATATAGTACGGCAAATTGCCGCAGATGACCGCCGGCGTGAGCCCCAACTGCGGCAGCAGATCGAGCGCGTCGCCCTCGCGCAGCTCGAATTTTCCCTGCGCGATTTCCGCTGAGTAGCGTTCGCGCAGGAAAACGCAGAGCCCGCGATCCTTTTCCAGCGCGATAACGCGCAGATTTTTCGCCAACAGCCACTCCGTCAACGCGCCCAGGCCGGGACCGATCTCCACCACCGTCGCGCCTTCGCCCAGGCCGGCCGTCGCGTGGTCCGCCAGCCACTTGGCGAGATTTTGGTCATGGAGAAAATTCTGTCCGAGCTGTTTCAGCGGGCGCAATCCGCGAGTCTCCAGCGCGGTGCGAATTTCGGTCAGGGTCATCGGCGGCGCGCTCTCAAAATTCCTCGTCGATGAGGTCGAAGACGTCGGTGTTATTGAGGAAACCCCGCAGTTCCGTTGAGCCCTCGCCGCGCGACGCGATCCAGGCGGGCTCCGCCGTTGGCACAGCGTGCGTTTGAAAACGAAACGCCGCCTCCGGCTGCGTCAGGCTGCCGTAATGCCAGTCGAACCACCCTTGTTCGCTGCGCCGCCGCAGCCACGCCGCCTGGTCCTTCGCGACCGCCGGTCCGCCGGGGCCGGTGAGCCAGCGCGGTTGCGGCGGCATCGCCAGCGGAATGGCCGGAGCCTGGACCGGCTTGCCTTCCGCGTCCACGGTCGACGCCGGCGCGACCAGTTCGCGTGCCGTTGGTTCCGGCAGCGGGCCGACCGCGCCGAGGCTGTAATTGTTCGTCACCACCACCAACGCGTCGGGTCCGGCGTACTGCACCGCCGTCTGGATCGCCTCGTCGACCTCGGCTACTTCGTTCAGCGCGAGCTTGCCGAAATTCTGCTCCGCGGCGCGCGCGACGAGGTCGTGCTCAACGACGAGGAAGTAGCCGTTCACGCTCTTGTTCAGCCCGGAAATCGCGATGCGCGTCATGTCGGTCAGCGAAGGCTGGCGGCGGTTCTCCGGACGGAGCGACGAGAAATAAAATTGATCATCGGCAAAAAGGCCCAGCACCTTCGGCGTTAGCCAGGTGTCGAAACCGTTCAGCTCATCGCGCGTGCGAATGATCGTGTAGCCCTGGTCCGTCGCCGCCTTGAGCAAATCCTGGCCGTCGGTGCGGCCGAACTCGTTGGTCGCGGTGGCCGGGGTGAAGTACTGCTCGCCGCCGCCGAGGATGACGTCGATCTTCGAGTAGATCAGCTCCGAGGCGTTGCGGTACGGATCGGGCGTGCCCTTGATGCTCGAGTAAAACGCCACCGGCGTGGGCTGTACCAGTGAACTGGTGGTGACGAGGCCCGTGGCGCGCTTGGCTTTCTGCGCCTCGTAAATCAGCGAGGGCAGCGCCTCGTTGCCGTTGTTGGCGACGTAACCGTTCTGCACGCGCCGCCCGCAGGCGATGGCCGTGGCGTTCGCGCCCGCGTCCGGCACGGGCTGGCCGGGGTCCTGCAAATTGAGCAGCGCGACATTCCAGAACGCATCGAGGCCCAGGCGCTCGCTGCGATAGGCGGCGCGGCGGCGGGCATCGTTGATGCCGGGATCGTCGGGATCACCGAGCGCCGGCGCGCGGCCCGGTTGCTGCCGCGCGAGGTTGAGCGTGTTGAGGTCGAGCCCGTTGACGACGAAAAGAATGATCGCGTGCTGCTGCTTGCGCACGAATGCGTTCACGTAGAGGTAGGCGAAGCCCGCGAACAACAGCAGGACAAAGAGTGCCGCCAGGACTACGCGCCATTTCATTGTAGAGTCTCACTCATAATCGGACGGGGCCGCGTTGCTTCGCAACCCTTCGGGCCGAAGTCTTTTTGGCTTGGGGCTTCGTCGCTCACTCGTCACGTAGCTAAGGCTATGCTCCTCGTTCGGCTCCTCGCCCCAAGCCAAAAATCCATTCGGCGCGGCCTCGTCCGATTATGAGTGAGACTCTTGGGGAGTAAACGGGAAAGCGAAGGCCAAGGGAAGGGGGAAGTGGTTAGGGCATCTGGGAGACTTCCGCGAAAGTCTGGATGCCTCACGGACGCCAGGTTGATGGATTCCATGCGTAACTGGCCGTTGCCTTTGCCAAGCCGGAGGCTTGGCGGGATCTGTAGCCGGTGGTAAAGCGAGTCCGCGAGCGGTACCACCGGATTTCTCGCAAAAGCGGCATTACCCCGGTAGGGGTAATGCATGTCGTCGACCTACCTGAGCCTGAACCATCACCTCATCTTCGCGACGAAGGGGCGTGAGCTGTGCATCGCGCCGGAATGGCGCTCGAAGCTCCATCGCTATTTGGGTGGAATTGTCGCCAGCCTCGATGGTCATGCGCATTGCATCGGTGGAACGAATGATCACGTCCACCTGCTTGTCGAACTAAAGGCAACTCATTGCCTCGCCGATTTTATGCGTGATTTGAAGCGGGGTTCGTCCTCATGGGTTCATTCGGATATTCCGCTGAAGACGTTTGCCTGGCAGGAAGGCTACGCCGCCATTGTGGTAAGTCCCTCCGGCTTGGACGAGGTGCGGCGCTACATCGACAACCAAGAGGAACACCATCGACATCGGAGTTCGCTCGAGGAATTGCGGATTATTTTGGAACGGGCCGGGATCAAATATAACCCGCGATTCTTGGAATGAGCGTTGCATTACCCCTCCGGGCTAAAATCGTGTTGTTGGGCGTTTTCCGGTGGTGTCGCTCGCGGACTCGCTTTACCACCGGCTACAGATGCGGCCAAGCCTCCGGCTTGGCAGAGGCGACCGCCGCGGCGAGTGGGGCATGCATGGAATCCATCGACTTAGCTTCCGTGAGGGATTTCAGAGGTCTCCACGGGAGCACGCCGTTGCGCGAGCGTTGCATTACCCCTCCGGGGTAAAATCGTGTTGTTGGGCGTTTTCCGGTAGTGTCGCTCGCGGACTCGCTTTACCACCGGCTACAGATGCGGCCAAGCCTCTGGCTTGGCTCGGACCGAGGCGAAGGGAAACGCGACGGAAGAAAGACCGTCATCCCTTCGGCTGGGCTTGCGCTAAGGGAGGTGAGGCGGGGTCAGGCCGGAGGCTGACCCTCCCTTATCGTGGCCGAAGCGGATATGTCGGCGCTTTCGCGGGGCGCGTCCTCGGGGAGGCGGTTGAGGGCCCAGCGGAGGAGGGGTGGCATGCAGAGGGTGGTGGCCATGGCCATGAGGACGATGACGGTGAAGAGTTGCTGGTTGAGGACACCGAGGCCGAGGCCGATGGTGGCGAGGATGATCTCGGTTGAGCCGCGCGCGTTCATGCCGAGGCCGACGGCGACGCCCTCGCGGTGCTTGAGGCCGCTGAGCCGGCTGCCGAGGTAGCAGCCGCCGAGCTTGCCGACGCTGGCGATGGCGATGATGGCGAGCGTGAGCAGGCACAGGCGCGGATCGGCCAGCACTTTCAGGTCGATGGAGAGGCCGGCCACGCCGAAAAATACGGGCATGAAGAGCGCGACGATGAGCCCGCGCAGTTGCTCCTGGATGTGCTTGGTGAGAATGGGCGACTGGCCAATCATGATGCCCGCGACGAAGGCGCCGAGCACGGTCTGCACGCCGATGAGGTCGGTCAGCAGCGCCAGCGCGAACATCAACACGAGAATCCCGCTGATGACCGGCATCTCCATGACGAAGCTGTCGTTGGTCCAGCGGATGAGCGCCGCGACGATGGTGCTGCCGATGGTGAAGCAGACGGCGAGGAAGAGCGCCGTGCCAGAGACGCTGAGCACCAGCGGCACGATCTGCACCGCGCCGTGCGCGGCGAGGCCACCGATGAGCGAGAGGATGACCCAGCCGATGGTGTCGTCGAGGATCGACGAGGCGAGGATGACCTGGCCGATGTCGCGGTGAAGGAAGTCCATCTCGCGCAGCACGGCCGCGACGATTTTCACCGAGGAAATGGAAAGTGCGGTGGCGAGAAAGAGCGCGGTCATCAGCCGGCGGTTCGGGTCGGGCAGGAGATCGGCCGGCAGGTACTCGCCGAGGGCGTAGCCGAGGGCGAAGGGGATGATGATGCCGCCGGCGGAGGTGAACGCGGCGTTGTGCTTCACGCGCTTGACCAGCGCGAGGTCGGTTTCCATGCCGGTGAGCAAAAGGAGCATGAGAATGCCGAGCTCGGAGATGGCCTTGAGCATCTCGCGTTCGGAGGAGGCGATGGGGAAGAGCGTGTGTTGCAGGCCGGGCGCGAGCGCGCCAAAGATGCTCGGGCCAAGAATGATGCCGCCCACGATCTGGCCCATGACCGCGGGCTGGCCGAAGCGCTGCAGGAGCTCGCCGAGGAGCCGGCCCACGGTGATGAGCAGCGCGACCTGAATGAAGAAGATCGTGACCTTGTTGTCACCGCCTTGTGCACCGGCGGCACCGGCGGCGGCGAAGCAGGCAGGGAAGGCGGAGAGCGCGACCATGGGCAGGACATCATGCAAAGGATTTTCGCCGATGCCAGAATTTAACTTACCACGGGCGCGGGCAGCGGGAGCGGAAAATAGGGCTGGGAAAACTGCCCGTCATCCGCGCTGCGCATTGCATTTTTCAGGCGTTTCCGAGCATGCCTAGCGGCATTGAAGGACTGTAACTCGTTGCCGCGCGGTAGCTCGTGGCGGGGGCGCTGCTATGGCACGGCTGCTGCAAAGAAGGAGTAAGAGCTTACGGAGTAATTATATGCCACAAACCATGATCACCACAGACCAGGGAGCGCGAATCATCGGCGCTACATTTTTGGATCGGGCC
>Ga0302320_10025559_pt1 | contig 11476 bp, 12 predicted proteins | sample Bog_T0_3_FD_202130 | JGI IMG/M metagenome (GOLD analysis project Ga0302320, IMG submission 202130) | Peat permafrost microbial communities from Stordalen Mire near Abisko, Sweden - Bog_T0_3 | ecosystem: Environmental > Terrestrial > Soil > Wetlands > Peat | place: Sweden: Abisko, Stordalen Mire... | reverse complement strand
GCGGTGCTGATGGTGGACGAGGCCGTGGAGAGCAGCCAAGGCCAGTGGGTCTACTGGCACCACCTGCTGGACCTGCGCTGGCAGGGGCAAGCCGTGGGCGACTGGCGGCCCTGGGCCGGGGCGCAGGTCTTGTGGGAGCGCTACGCCAGCACGGCCGACTTGGATAGCGTGGCGCCCAGCGTCGGCATGGGCGTCAATGGGCCGCTGCCCTGGGCGGGCCAGGCGCAGGCCGAGGCGCGTTGGCGCTTCGACGCCACCCAGGCCGAGGATGATCAAGACCAGGGCGCGTCCCTGCACCTGGCGGCGCAGTGGCGCAGCGGGCGCAATGGCAGCCCGCGCGTGGACTTGGACGCCAAGGTGCAGAGCTTCCCGCGCTGGCCGGAGGGGCCGGGCAGCCCGCGGCGCCAGGACCGGCTGCTGGACAGCCGCTGGGAGCTGGTGCTGTGGCAGGGCCGCCAGGCGTCAGCCAGCGCGGTGGTGGAAGGCTGGCGGGACGCCTCCACCGACGGCGCCTATGCGGGGCAGGGGAGCACGGAATGGCTGGGAGGCACTTGGGCTTGGTGATGGGGGATCCTCGCATGCGACCATCGATCATCCTGTGGGCGGCTTGGGGCGCGCTGCTGGGCGCGGCTTTGCCGGCGGCCGGCTATCTGCCGCAGGGGAGCCCGCCCCTGCAGCCCACGGTGACGCATCCCATGCCGGGGGTGACCCCGCTGATGGGGCCGTCGCCCCTGGGGTGGAGCAATCCCGAGCGCAACCTGCCGGGGCTGGAGCCGACGCCGGGCCTGCGCAGCGGCTGGGGCGAGGAGGCCGGGCCGGCGCCGGAACCCACCCTGGCGGCCCCTGCCCCCGGAGCCGAAGTGGCCGTGCCCACGCCCTGGCGGCCCTTGGCCGTGCCCACGCCGCGGCCTTCGCTGAAGAGCTATCCCACCCCCGATGAGCGCCCCAGCTCCAAGCCCACCGCCGCCGCCGGCGCGATCCCGCAGGATCCGCACCCCGATTACGCCGCGTTGGGCGGATTGTTGGAGCAGCTGGCCAAGGATCAAGCCTCGTTGAAGCTGCTGCTGGCGTCCGGCGGCGGCGGGCTGCAGGGTTTGGATCCGGCGCGGCAAGCCCAGGCCCAGGCCCTGTTGAAGCGGCTCGACGCCACCGAGGCCCTGTTGCAGTCGCGCCTGAAGTCCGCGCCGCTGCCCTTGCCGGTGTCCACCCCGGCTTCGGCCAAGCCTTACGCCACTTCGACCCCGCGTCCCCAGCCCTGACTTGCCCATTCAAGGCACCGTTTTGCGCCACGCCTACGCGCTATCCCTGACCCTTTTGACCTTGAGCTTCGCCGCCCCGGCCCTGCACGCCGCCGCCGCGCCGGTGCCGCCTGCTTCCGCCGCCTGGCTGCCGGAGAGCGAGCGGGCGCTGCAGCCTTGTTTCATCGGCCTCGAAGCCCCGGCGGACGAATACTTCCTGCTGCCCAAGCTGACGGCGCCGGCCCAGGCCTTGGAGGGCTGGCATGATGCGCAGCGCCAGCTCTACTGGCTCAACCTGGAGCTGTCCCATGGCGCGCTGCTGAAGGCGCTGCCGCCCCAGGCCCAGGTCTATGCCGCCGTGCCCCATGGCAGCGCCAAGGCCCAGGCCTGGCTGCGCGATTACCTGCACGACCGGGCCGGATGGAGCGACGCGGACCTGGACGCCCGCCTGCATTGCTTCAGCGTGCCGGTGGCGCTGATCTGGCCCCAGGACGCCACGGTGGTGCTGGGCACCGATGCGCGCGGGCGGGTGAAGCTGGCTTACGCGCCCCAGGCCGGCGAGCACTACCGCGGCTTCGTGGATGGCCTAGTGGGCTCGTTCCCCCTGCGCTTCGTGCGGCACCGCCTGCCCGACGGCATCAGCAGCGAAGGCGGCGACATCGCGGTGGTGCGGCGCCCGGACGGGAGCCTGGGCCTGGTCCTGGGACGCCACCGCGTCCTGGATTGGCTGCAAGCCGGCGGCCATGGCGACTACCTGGGCAAGCCGGTCCCGCCGGCGCTGCTGGCCCAAGCCCGCCGGGCTTATGCCCGCGCCTATGGCCTGCCGGTGCAGGTGGTGCCCAGCGCGGCCCTGCGCCAGGGCTGGGGCAGCGAGGACCTGTTCCACCTGGACATGCTCACATCCTTTTTCAGCGTCTCCGGCCGGGCCTGCGTCATGGTGCCCAGCTTCCGCGCCGGCGCCCGCGACAGCTTCAGCAACCAGCCCTTCGACCCGGCCCAGGACCGCGATTGGCGGCGGGAGATGGACCAGGTGGCCGACGAGCTGGCCCAGGCCGGCTACCAGGTGGGCCGCGCGCCGCTGGCCGACCACCCGGTGCGCAGCCCCTCCAACACGGTGCGCCTGCCGCTGCCGGGCGGCGGTCAAAGCGTCCTGTTGGCGCGTTACCCGGACCAGCGCCCGGGCTCGGCGCCCTCGGCCGGGGCGCTGCAGTACCAGGTCAGCTTGGCCCAATTGCGCGAGGCCGGGGAGCGTTGGAACCAGGCGCCCGTCGCGGACCAGCTGCCGGCGCTGAAGGCGGCCCTGCAGGCGGCGTGGGAGGGCTTGGATCGGGCCCAGCTGTTCGACAACCCCGTCTTTGACGCGCAGGCCGCGGCCTACCGGGCGCTGGGCTGCCAGGTGCAGGGCGTGCCCAGCTATCCTTGGGGCGCGGGCGGTTTTCACTGTCAATTCCTGCACTGAGCCGGGGTGAACGCCGTCTTTTCGTTAGGCCAATGCTCCAATTCCCCACTAGAATAGTCAGGATTTAGCGCCCCCCCCACTCGGCCCCTAGCGCCCTTGGAACTCTCCGCCGCCTATCGTCATTGCCGCCAGTTGGCCTTCGGCCACTACGAGAATTTCCCCGTGGCCAGCTTGCTGCTGCCCCAGCCCCAGCGCGACGCCATCGCCGCCGTCTACGCCTACGCGCGCACGGCTGACGACTTCGCCGACGAGGCTGAGCATGCGCCCCGGCGGGTGGCCCTGCTGAAGGGTTGGATGGCCAAGCTGGACAAAGCCCCGGGGGAGGACCCCATCTTCATCGCCCTGGACGATGCGCGCCGCCGCTATCGGCTGCCCAAGCCCCTGCTGCAGGACCTGGTGAAAGCCTTCCTGCAGGACTGCCGCCAGGCCCGCTATGCCAACGCCAAACAGCTGAGGGCCTATTGCAAGCGTTCGGCCGACCCGGTGGGCCGCCTGGTGCTGCGGGTCTTCGGGCTGGATGACGCCCGCAACGTGGCCGACTCCGACTGCATCTGCACGGCCCTGCAGTTGACCAACCATTGGCAGGACCTGGGCAAGGACGTCAGCCTGCGCGACCGCATCTACCTGCCCCAGGACGCCATGAAGCGCCATGGCGTCACCGACGCCCAGTTGAAGGGCGGCCGCTTCGACGCCAAGCTGGCGGCGTTGATACGGGCGCAGGTGGACGACGCCGAGGCCCTCTTCGCCCAAGGCGAGGGCTTGCCCGGCCGCCTGCCCGGCCGCCTGGGCCTGGAGATACGCCTGACCCTGCTGGGCGGCCGCGCGATCCTGCAGCGCATCCGCCGCAACGGCTACAACAGCCTGACCCGCCGGCCGCACCTGAGCAAGAAAGCCATGGGGATCCTCTTGGTCAAAGGGCTGATGGGGCGGACGGCGTGACGAAGGCGCCGCTGCTCACCCCCGGCCTGAGCGGGCCGCTGAACGGCGTGGCCCAGATGCAGGCCAGCAGCTTCGGCCCGGGCGCCTGGTTCCTGGATAAGCAGGCCCGCGCCGACCTGGCGCTTTACTACGGCTTCTGCCGCGCCATCGACGATTGCGCCGACGAATACAAGCCGGCCGAGGCCAAGCGCCACCTGGCCGCCTGGAAGAAGGAGCTGGCCGCCTTGCACAAGGGCCGCCCCGGCACGCCCATGGGCTTGGCGCTGGCCGAGCTCTGCGTGCGCCGCGGCATCCCGGCGGGCTTGATGGATGACCTGTGGCTGGGCGCGGCGTCCGACGCCAAGCCGGCGGTGCGGCTGAAGCGCTACCACGATGTGCGCGCCTATTGCTATCGCGTGGCTGGCAGCGTGGGCATCGCCTGCCTGCCCATCTTCGGCCTGCCGCTGGAGGGGGCCACGCCCTTCGCCCTGGCCCTAGGCGAGGCGTTCCAACTGATCAACATCGTGCGCGACGCCCGCGAGGACGCCCAACGCGGCCGCCTCTACTTCGCGCTGGAGGACCTGAAGGCCCATGGCGTCAGCCCGGCGGCCTGGATGGCCGGCCAAGGCGGCGAGCCGGCTCAGGCGCTGCTGCGGGACTATGCCGGGCGCGCCCGCCATGCGCTTGAGCGCGCCGACGCGGCCATGGTTGGCCTGGATGGCAAAGCCCTGCGCGCCCCGCGCTTGATGCGTGCGCTCTATGGCGGCCTTTTGGACCGCATGCAAGCCGATGGCCTGAAGGTCTTCGAGAAGCGCTACCGCTTGGGCAAGGCCCGCAAGCTGTGGATCCTGGCGAAAGCCGTGGTGGCGGGATGATCGCGGCGTCCGCGCCTCGAAGCGATTGGGACCTGGTCGTCGTCGGTGGCGGCTGGGCCGGCTGTTCGGCGGCCCACGCCGGGGCGGCGCGTGGCTGGCGCACCCTGCTGGTGGAGGCCGGCGCCAAGCTGGGCGGCCGAGCGTCCAGCTTCCAGGACCCCGTCTTCGGCGAGATGGACAACGGCCAGCACCTGTTCCTGGGGGCCTACACCCGCAGCCTGGCGCTGCTGGCCGAGCTGGGCACGGCCCAGGCCGTGGCGTTCCAGTCGCCGCTTCGCATCCCCTATCTGATGGCCGATGGGCGCGTCGAGACCCTGCAGGCGTCGGCCCTCCCCGGCCCCCTGAGCTTGGGCCTGGGCCTGCTGCGCCACGGGGCCCTGGGCGGGGAAGAGAAGACCCAATTGCTGGCGCTGGGCCTGCCCTGGAAGGCCGGCCCGCGCTTGGGCGCGGCCCTGATGGGCCTGGGCACGCCGGGCAGCGCCAAGCTCAGCGTGGCAGGATGGCTGCGCGCCTGTGGCCAGGGGCAGGCGCTGATGGACCAAGTGTGGGAGCCCATGGTGCTGGCGGCCCTCAACGCCAGGCCCCAGCAGGCCCGCCTGACCGAATTCCTGGCGGTGCTGGGGCAGGGCTTCCTGCGGGGCGGGCGCACGGCCGCCTTGGGCCGCTCGACCCTGCCGCTGTCGCAGCTGCTGGCGCCGCTGGAGCCTTGGCTGCAGCATCGCGGCGGCCAGCTGCGCCTGAGCACGGCCCTGCGCCATTTGCGCCAGGAGGGCGCAGCCTGGCAGCTGGACCTGGGCCCCGAGGGCGGCGCCGTCGCGTCCACCCGGGTGGTGCTGGCCCTGCCGCCCGAGCGCAGCGCCCGCGCACTGGGGCCCCATCCCGGCCGGGACCTGGGGCTGGACGCCGAGGCCGCCCGGCCCCGCTCGGCCATCGTGTCGGTGACCACGCTGTCGGTCCAGCCGCTGCTGCCGCATCCCATGGTGGCCTTCGGGCCGCAGGGGCCCGGCGTGCAGCCCCACTTTCATTGGGGCTTCAGCGAACCGATGGCCGCCGGATGGCGTACTTGCTTCGTGGCGTCGGCCGCGGACGCCCTCAGCGACCTGGAGGGCGCCGAGCTGCTGAAACGGCTGGCCGGCTTCCTGGCCGGGCGGGGCCGCCCCTACCAGTGGGACCACGCCCGCGTGCTGCGCGAACGCCACGCCACCCCCCGCTTCGTCCCCGGCAGCGGCCCGCGCCTGCCCCAGCGCACCGCGCTGCCTGGCCTGGCCCTGGCGGGGGATTGGACCGATACCGGCCTGCCCGCCACCATTGAAGGCGCCGTCCGCTCCGGCGAGAAGGCCATCGCCGCGCTGGCTCAAGGGAAGCCGCTTGCGGCGCTCGTCCACTAGGCTAACCGCTCAAGGCTCGGCACTCAGCGTTTCGCACTCATCAGCACCGAAAGGGGAACGATGCCCAACGAACAGCCGCAGCACCCTGGCCCTCCCGCGCAGCCCGGCCCGCCGCCCGCCGGCGGCCCGCCCATGGCCGGCGCCGACCCCGCCAAGCGCGGCCGCATCATGGTCAGCCAGGGCTTCATCGTCTTCCAATGCTGGAAGATGGACCGCGAATGGCGCCGCCTGGACGCCGCCACCAAGCAGCGCCACGTGGATCAGTTCATCGCCGCCTGCGATGAGGCGAACAAGGGCCTGAAGCATTTCGCCGCCTTCTCCACCGCCGGGCTGAAGGCCGATGTGGACTTCATGCTGTGGGCCAAGGCCACCAGCCTGGACGCCCTGCACGACTTGGCGCTGAAGCAGCGCGGCGCCGAGCTGAGCAAGTGGATGGACCTGAGCCGCAACTACCTGGCCATGCTGAAGGGCTCGCCCTACGACCAGGAGGACAAGATCTTCAAGCCGGCCGACCATTACAAGTACCTGTTCATCTACCCCTTCGTGAAGACCCGCCAGTGGTACCTGCTGCCCATGGAGGAGCGCATGCGCATCATGCGCGGCCACATCGACGGCGGGGCGGCCTACCCCATGGTGAAGATCAACACCAGCTACAGCTTCGGCCTGGACGACCAGGACTTCGTGGTGGCCTTCGAGAGCAGCGAGGCCGACAAGTTCGTCAACCTGGTGCAGGAGCTGCGCGAGACCGAGAGCAGCCTATTCACCCAGCGCGACACCCCCATGTATGTGGGCGTGCAGACGCCGCTGAAAGACATCCTGCAGAGCTTCTGATGCGCCTACGATCGCAGACCCAGGCGGCGCTCAGGGCCCTGTTGGACCTCAGCCTGCACAGCGCCTACCACGCGCCCGTGCCGGTGTCGGACATCGCCCGGCGCCAAGGGCTGGGCACGGCCTTCCTGGAGCAGCTTTTCCGGCCCCTGAAGAAGGCCGGGCTGGTGGCGCCCTGGCGGGGCATGAAGGGCGGCTATACCTTGGCCAAGGCCGCCGACGAGATCAGCTTGTTGGCGGTGCTGCATGCCCTGGACGACCCCAGCGCCCGTCCCCACGCCTCGGCCGGGGTGGATGCCAGCGCCGAATCCCAGGCTGTGGCGGCCCTTTTGATCGAAGCCGAGCAGGGCCTGGATCTGGCCCTGGAGCGCATCACCTTGGCCGACCTCAAGCGCCATGCTCAAGCCAGCCCGCTGCTGAAGGATGCGCCGCGGGCCGGGACGGGTTTTCAGATCTGATCGGATCGGACGGGGAGCGCCCCACGGGGCCTTGCTCGGAGCCCCAGCATGGAGGCGCGGCGATGGATGGAAGGATCGTGAAGCCCACGGGCATCGAGCGGCGGTTGCAGCCCGACGAGGTGATCGTCTCCAGGACCGACCTGAGGGGCGTCATCACCGGATGCAATGACGCCTTCGTGCGCTACTCGGCCTACGGCGCCGAGGAGCTCTATGGGGCGCCGCACAGCCTGATCAGGCACCCGGAGATGCCGCGGGCGGTGTTCAAGCTGATGTGGGACGAGATCCAAGCCGGCCGGGAGGTCTTCCTGTTCGTCAAGAACCTGGCCAAGGACGGCAGCCACTATTGGGTGATCGCCCAAGTCCTCCCCGAGCTGGTCAACGGGATGGTGCTCAGCTTCCTCAGCTTCCGGCGCTGCCCGGTCCGGCGGGGGGTGGAGCGCTTCGAGGCCCTCTACGCGCGCATGCGCGCCGAGGAGCAGCGCCTGGGCGGGGAGGCGGGCATGGAAGCCGCGCTGCAGATGCTGCGCGAGGACCTGCAGGGCCTGGGCCAGGGCTACGAGGCGCTGGTCTACGGGTCCCCCGGGGAGTGACGGGGCCCATGCTGTACTTGGACCATAACGCCGCCAGCCCGCTGCGGCCCCAGGCCCTGGAGGCCATGCTGCCCTGGCTCCGGCCGGGGGCGGTGAACGCCGGCAGCCAGCACCGGGCGGGCCAGGCTGCGCGCGCCGCCTTGGAGGACGCGCGCCAGGCCGTGGCGGCGGCCTTGGGCGGGAGCCCGCGGGGCTGGGCCTTCACCTCGGGAGCCACCGAGGCCTGCAATCTGGCGCTGCAGGGGCTGGTCCGCCCCGGCGGCCGCGCGCTGCTGCTGGGGGCCACCGAGCATCCCGCGGTGGCCGCCACCGCCGCCGCCCTGGCCGCCCAAGGCTGCACGGTGGAGACGCTGCCCGTGGGGCCCGAGGGCACGCTGGACCTGGGCGCGCTCGACGCGGCCCTGGGCCGGCATCCTGGCGCGCTGCTGGCGCTGATGCTGGCCAACAACGAGACCGGCGTGATGCATCCCTTGCGCGAGGCGGCCCAGCGGGCCCGCCGGGCGGGCGGCCTGTGCTTCAGCGACCTGTCCCAGGCCGTGGGCAAGGCCGGCGTGGAGGTCGAGGCGCTGGGCTTGGACGCGGCGGCCCTGTCCTGCCAGAAGTTCGGCGGCCCCCAGGGCAGCGGCCTGCTATGGGTCAAGCCGGGCGTGGCGGTGCAGCCCCTGCTGCATGGCGGCCATCAGGAGCGGGGCTTGCGCCCCGGCACCGAGGCCATCGCCCAGGCGGCGGGCGCGGCGGCGGCCCTGGGCCAGGCCCTGGCCGACCTGCCGGCGCAGTCCCGCCGCTGGGAGCTGGCCCAGCAGGTGCTGGACGCGGGATTGAAGCGCCTGCATCCGCGCTGGCAGTTGCACGGCGCCGGCGCGCCGCGCGTGCCCAACACCGTTTGCGCCAGCCTGGTGGGCCTGGATTCGGACCTGCTGCTCATGCGCCTGGACCAGCTGGGCTTGCAGGCCAGCGCGGGGGCCGCCTGTGCCGCCGGCTCGCGCGAGCCCAGCCCGGTGCTGCTGGCCATGGGGGCCTCGGCCGCAGCCGCGCGCAGCGCCTTGCGCCTGAGCCTGGGCCCCGGCCAGGGCGAAGATGAGGCGCATCAAGCCTTGCGCTGCATGGCCGCGGCGCTGGATGGCTTCCGCCAGGCCGGCCTTTTGGATCAATAGCCCCATGGCCCCGACCTTTTCCGCCTTGTCCCGGGGCGCATTCGGTCTTTTTTTGCCATCCGAAATCGTGCTAAAATCCTCGTTTCATCCAGCCTGACCCCGAACCGACCAAGGACCATGGCCAAAGAATTCCATTACAAGCAGGGCGTGCTGCACGCCGAAGGCGTTTCCGTCGACCAGCTGGCCGCCCAGCATGGCACGCCGCTGTACGTCTACAGCCTGACCCATGTGCTGGAGAACTACCGGCGCCTGACGGAGGCGTTCAAGGGCACGGACCATCTGGTCTGCTTCAGCATGAAGGCCAACGCCAACTTGGGGCTGCTGGCAGCCCTGGCGCGGGCCGGATGCGGCTTCGACATCGTCTCGGGCGGCGAGCTGCACCGCGTGCTGAAGGCCGGCGCCGACCCCCAGAAGGTGATCTTCGCCGGCGTGGGCAAGACCGACGCCGAGATCGCCTATGCGTTGAAGCAGGGCATCCTGATGTTCAACATCGAGAGCTGGCCCGAGGCCGAGGCCATCAACCGGCTGGCGGCCCGCGTGGGCAAGCGCGTGAAGGTCGACTTCCGCATCAACCCGGATGTGCAGGCCGGCGCGCATAAGAAGATCAGCACGGCCCACAAGGCTTCCAAGTTCGGCCTGCCCTACCACGAGACGTTGGCGCTGTTCAAGAAGGCCCAGGCGCTGGAGCACCTGGATGTCACCGGCATCCACCTGCACATCGGCTCGCAGATCACCGAGCTGAAGCCCTTCGTGGAGGCGGCCAAGCGCGCGCTGGCGCTGGTGGCGCAGCTGCGCCAGGCGGGCTTCAGCGTGAAGACGCTGAACATGGGCGGCGGCCTGGGCATCGACTACCAAGGCGAGGCGGTGAAGAGCCCCGAGCAGTACGCCGCCGCGCTGCTGCCGCTGTTCAAGGGCCAGGGCCTGAAGCTGTTCTTCGAGCCCGGGCGCTACTTCGTGGGCAACGCCGGCATCCTGGTCACCGGGGTCGTGCACGTCAAGGAGACCCGCTGGAAGGACTTCGTGGTCGTGGACGCGGCCATGAACGACCTGATCCGGCCCAGCCTTTACGAGGCCTACCACGGCATCATCCCGGTGAAGCCGGCCAGGGGCCGCAAGCTGGCCACCGTGGACGTGGTGGGCCCCATCTGCGAGAGCGGCGATTTCCTGGCCCAGGACCGCCAGCTGCCCCTGCCGAAGGCGGGCGAGCGCCTGGCCGTGCTGTCGGCGGGGGCCTACGGCATGGTCATGGCCAGCAACTACAATCAGCGCGGGCGCGCCGCCGAGGTGCTGGTGCAGGGCAAGCAGGCCTGGGTCACCCGCCAGCGCGAGACGTGGGATGACCTGCTGCGCGGCGAGAGCATCCCGGCGCCGTTGAAGGCCAAGCCGGGGAAGAGGGGCTGAGCATGGCGGAGATCGCGTTCTTCAAGATGTCCGGCGCCGGCAACGACTTCGTCGTGCTGGATAACCGCGCCGGCCAGGTCTCGGGCGACCTGAACGCCTTCTCGGCGGCCGTGTCGGACCGCAAGCGCGGCGTCGGCGCCGACGGCGTGCTGCTGGTCGAGCCGAGCAGCCGCAAGCATTTCCGCATGCGCTACTTCAATGCCGATGGCAGCGAGGCCGACATGTGCGGCAACGGCGGGCGCTGCATCGCCCGCTTCGCCAACCTGATGGGCGCCGCCCCCACGGCCATGGAGTTCGAGAACCTGGCCGGCGATTTCAAGGCCCAGGTGCTGGCCGACGGCAGCGTGGAGCTGCAGATGACGCAGCCGCATTCCCTGAAGCTGGGCCTGGAGCTGCCGGTCGACGGGGGCCTGGTGAAGGGGCACTCGCTCAACACCGGCGTGCCCCACCTGGTGGTGCCCGTGGCGGACATCCAGGCCGTGGACGTCTTCGGGCTGGGGCGCCGCCTGCGCCAGCATCCCGCCTTCGCGCCCAAGGGGACCAACGTGAATTTCATGCAGGTGACCGGCCCTTCCAGCATCGCGGTGCGGACCTACGAGCGCGGGGTCGAGGACGAGACCCTGGCCTGCGGCACCGGCAGCGTGGCCGCCGCCATCATCGCGGCGCGCCTGGGCCTGGCGGCCAGCCCGGTGGCGGTGGCGACCCACGGCGGCGACACCCTGACGATCAGCTTCAAGCTTGACGGCGATGGCGCCACGGGCGTGTCCCTGAAGGGGCAGGCCGAGGTGACGTTCGCCGGGACCCTGGATCTTCACCGCTATCTGAAGGCTTAGGAGGCCGACGATCCCCATGAGCACTTTCACCGGAACCATCACCGCCCTGGTCACGCCCTTCAAGGACGGCCAGCTCGACGAGCCCGCCTTGCGGGCCAGCATCCGCCGCCAGATCGAGGGCGGGGTCACCGCCATCGTGCCGGTGGGGACGACCGGCGAGAGCCCCACCTTGAGCCCGGCCGAGGCCGAGCAGGTCATCCGCATCGCCGTGGAGGAGGCCCGGGGCAAGGTGAAGGTCATCGCCGGCACGGGCAGCTATGACACCCGCGCCAGCGTTGAGCGCACCCAGTGGGCCAAGCGCGCCGGCGCCGACGCGGCGCTGGTGGTCTGACCC
>Ga0302320_10025556_pt1 | contig 11478 bp, 10 predicted proteins | sample Bog_T0_3_FD_202130 | JGI IMG/M metagenome (GOLD analysis project Ga0302320, IMG submission 202130) | Peat permafrost microbial communities from Stordalen Mire near Abisko, Sweden - Bog_T0_3 | ecosystem: Environmental > Terrestrial > Soil > Wetlands > Peat | place: Sweden: Abisko, Stordalen Mire... | reverse complement strand
CCACCTCGCAAGCAGGAGTGGTTGGCAACCCCGGCCTCGCCCTGTACTCCGGAACCAAGTTCGCCATCAGGGGAATCACGCAAGCGGCTGCTCGCGATCTGGCAGAAGAGGGCATCACGGTCAATGCCTACGCACCGGGCATCGTCAAGACGCCGATGATGTTCGGCATCGCCCACGAAGTCGGTAAGCAAGCGGGAGAGTCTGACGAGTGGGGCATGCAGACGTTCGCGAAGGACATCGCGCTGGGTCGGCTGTCTGAGCCCGAGGATGTCGCTGCCGCTGTCTCGTTCCTGGCTGGTCCCGACTCCGACTACGTCACCGGACAGACGCTCGAGGTCGATGGGGGAATGCAGTTCCACTGAAACCACGCTCTCAGGTGTCCAGAAGGAGGAGTTCAGGTCATGCCTCGTGCTATCCGATTTGATCACTACGGTGCAGTGGATGTGTTGCAGGTCGTGGAGGTAGAGCGGCCCGTACCTGCCGAGGGGCAGGTGCTTGTGGAAGTGATGAGCGCTGGGATCAACCCAGGCGAGATCGCCATCCGTGAGGGCCGGCTGGATGCACGGTGGCCGGCCACGTTCCCGTCCGGCCAGGGCAGTGATTTCGCCGGTCGGGTGGTCGAGGTCGGCCCGCGCGTCGTGGGCGTGGACGTCGGCGAGGAGGTCATCGGGTTCACCGACGGTCGAGCATCTCAGGCCGATTTCGTGCTTGCCTCGGCCGAGCATGTGACGGCCAAGCCCGACGTCGTCGGTTGGGACCAGGCCGGCGCGCTCAAGGTCGCCGGGACCACCGCGTACGCTGCCGTCCGTGCCGTGCAGCCGACAGCGGGCGAGACCGTGGCGGTAAGCGGCGCAGCCGGTGGAGTTGGAGCGTTGACAGTGCAACTGGCGCGCCGCGCCGGCGCGCGGGTGATCGGTATTGCGAGCGCGTCGAATGCCGATTGGCTGCGATCGGTCGACGTCGAGCCGCTGCCCTACGGAGATGGGGTCGCAGATAGACTCCGCGCGGCTTCGCCGGACGGCATCGACGCCTTCATCGACACCTTCGGGGGCGGCTACGTTCAAGTCGCCCTTGAGCTGGGCGTCGAGCCCACGCGGGTCGAGACGATCGCCGACTTCGCTGCCGCGGAGAGGTACGGCGTGCAGGCCGTAGGCGGCGCTACGGCCAGCACCGCGGCGGTGCTGGCCGACCTGGCCGAGCTGATCGCCAGTGGCGAGCTGGTGGTCCCGATCGCCGCGGCCTACCCCATCGACCAGGTCCGCGAGGCCTACACTGAACTGGCGAAGCGACACACCCGCGGCAAGATCGTTCTGCGGATGCGGTGAACCGCTGGGGCCGCAGACTCAGCCGGCGGCCAGACTCCTGCGGACATCCCTGCCGCCGTCACCAGGATCAGGGCGCCACTCCGTTGCCCGGGGCGATCGGCTGCGGTGGATCGGCGACCAGGACGTGGGCTTCGCCGCTGTGTATGGCGAAGACGATGGCCTCGGCTACCAGCTCGGGCGGGTGGGGCTCGATGTGGTGCCCTCCGGCGAAGTGACCGGCGCGCAACTTCTGATGGAACTCAGTGGCGGTGACTAAGGGGTAGACGAGCGACACCGTCACGCCGGCGGCAGCGAACTCGAGGCGGCCGACCTGGGAAAGCATGTTGAGCGCCGCCTTGGTGGTGGCGTAGCCGCCGAGCCCGGGAAAGACGCGCAGCGTCGTGCCCGAGCTCACGTTGACGATGGCGCCGCCGGACTGTGCCCGCATCGCTGGAAGCACCGCCTGCATCGCGAGCAGCGGGGCCACCACGTTGAGCTCGAAGACGGCGCGCAGATCCCCCGGGTCGAGGTCTTCGAGGGGGACGTGCAAGCCCTGGCCCGCGTTGTTGACGAGTACGTCGACCCGGCCGAAAGTGTCGAGGGTCCGGGCCACGAGCCGCTCGACCGCCCCCGGGGCCGTCACATCCGTGGGCACCGCGAGGGAGCCCGATAGTTCGGCGGCGAGGGCGTCGAGCCGATCGGCACGACGAGCCGCCAGGACGACGCGCGCGCCGTTCTCACTCAACAGGCGCGCCGTTGCCGCGCCGATCCCCGATGACGCTCCCGTGACGATGCAGACCGCGTCAGTGACGTCCATTTCTGTCCTCCGCGCTTCGATGAAAGGCGTGAGCTACCAAGAGCCGGGCCGAGTGCCGCTGCCCGGTCGCAGCCGCGGCCGGGCGGACGATGCCCGTTCCAGTGTAGCGCCGGGAAGCAGGCATGCCGTGGGCGGCTCGGCCAAGGAGGGATGCGACACGAACATCCCCAAGGACGCCTTCATCGTCATCGTGAAGGAGAATCCCTTCGAGAACATGGCCCAGGGTGGCGTGCTCCTCTCGGAGAGGCTGAAGGACCACTGACTGGTCGCTCCGCCAAGGCCCCCGGGAAAGAGAACGATGCACTATCGGGACTTCGGCGCGATCGACTTTCGGCCGTGAGGCCGGCGGCGGTCAGCCTTCGCTCGGCGTTGCGGCGGGCGTAAGCGGCGGACGCTGCGCCGGCGCCTGCAGCTTGGGGCGCGTCAATGACGCCAGCGCCCCGAGGAGCGCCAGCCCCGCGCCCGTGAACATGGCGTACTTGTAGCCCAGCGCGTAGTTCTCGGCGATCTGCGTAGCGGCGGTCGCGGCTGCGGCCCCATGTGCCGCCGCGCCAACGGCTTGGCCGCCAGTGTAGATGAGCCGGGTGCCCGAGACGCCGAGCTGGCTGGCGGCGATCGCGCCCAGCACCGCCACGCTCAGCGCCTGACCCGTCACGCGCATCGTGCTCAGGAAGGCGCTCGCCAGGCTCAGCTTGCTGCGCTCCACACTACCCATGATGGCGCTGGTGTTGGGCGCGCTGAAGGCCGCCATGCCCACGCCGACGACCGCCAGACTGACCATCACCCGCGCGATCCCGGCCGTGATCGGCACGGTCGCCAGCATCACCATCCCGGCGGCCACGAGGACCATGCCGGTCGTACTCAACAGGCGCGAGCCGAGCCTGTCGCTCAAGCGGCCGGCGAACGGACTGAGGATCGCCATCATCGCCGGCTGGGCGACCATGAGCCAGCCCGTCTGTCCTGCGGAACGCCCCTGCACGATCTCGAGGTAGATCGCCGTGAGGATGCTGATCCCGTAGAGCGCCATGTAGTTGAGCAGCGCCGCCGTGTTGGCGCTCGCGAAGAGCCGGTTGTGCAACAACAGGTCGAGGTCGAGGAGCGGGTCTGCGACGTGCAACTCCGTGTAGACGAACCCGACCAGGCTGACGGCCGACGCGCACAGCAAGACGATGGTGCGCGCCGCCCCCCAGCCCCACTCGGGGCTGAAGGTCAGGGGCACCAGCAGACAGACGAGGAAGGCACCCAGCAGTGCGGCCCCGACGACGTCGTTGCGCGGCGCCTTCGCGTTCGGGCGTTCGCCGCGCGGCAACAAGAGCCAGCCCCAGGCGAAGGTCGCGATCCCGATCGGGATGTTGATGTAGAAGATCCACCGCCAGCCCAGGTTGTCGACGATCTGGCCGCCCAGCACCGGCCCCACCGCCAGGCCGATGTACACCGCCATGACGTTGATGCCCAGCGCCTTGCCGCGCTCGTGAGGCGGAAAGGCAGACGTCACGATCGCCGCCGACGTCGCCGCCAGCAGCGCGCCGCCGCCGCCCTGGATCACTCGGCTGGCGATCAGCCAGGATCCGTTCATGGCGAGCCCCGAGAGCAGGGATCCGATCGTGAATATCAGGATCCCGGCCAGGTAGAAGTGAACGCGGCCGCGATGGTCGGCGAGGCGGCCCAGAGGAATCAGCAGCACCGCCGTCGTCAGCAGATAGGCGATCTGCACCCAGATCGACGCCCCGAAGCTCAGCTTCAGATCCGGACCCATCTTGGCAAGGGCGACCGAGACGATGCTGCCGTCCAGCGGGGTCATGAAAGCGCCCACGCTGGTGAGCGCCAGGAGTTCCCAGCGGCGATCGTAAAGCTCATCGACTGTGATGCGGCGCAGGAGAGGCATCGCCGAAGTGTACTGCGCCTGGCACGGGTCGGCAAAACCTCGCATCGTCCGCGAACGGGCTGTTCGAGGCCAATGGTCGCACGACGATTGACAAGCCCGCTGGACGGTCCGATGATGGCGGCGTAGCCCCTCCTCAGGGGGGCGAAGTGAGGCCGCCGGCGTTCGCGCCAATGGCGGCCTCGTCCATGAGGAGCCACTGGACCGCGATGACCGCAGCGCCGTTCCCTGAAAGCGCCGACCGCAGTGTTCGTGCACTGTCGTTTGGTGCCGTGGCCGTCGCCTATGACCGCTTCCGTCCGGCTCCACCGCAGGCGGCCGTCGAGTGGTTTCTTGCGCAGCGAGTGGATGTCGCCGTCGATGTGGCCGCCGGCACCGGTGCCCTTGCTCGTCGCCTGCTGGGCCACGCCGACCGGGTGATCGCCGTCGAACCCGACGAGCGCATGGCCGCAGTGCTTGCCCGCCGTCTGCCGCAGGTGGAGCTGCTCATCGGCCGCGCCGAGAGCCTGCCATTGGCCGACGCAAGTGCTGACGCCGTCTTTGTCTCTTCAGCCTGGCACTGGCTCGATCATGAGGCCGCCGTACCCGAGATCGCCCGCGTGCTGCGCCCCGGCGGCCTGCTCGGCATCTGCTGGACGAGCCTCGATCGCGAGTCGGCTCGCGGCAAGTTGCTGTGGAAGGCAGGCAGAGAGTTGCTGCCCCTCCGCCCCGAGCGCGGCGAGCGCCACGGCCCCGAGGATATCCACCTGCCAGAGGGCGCTCCCTTCGGCCCGCCGCAGATCGCACGACTGCGCGCCGGCTGGCGCGTAAGCCCGCGTCGTCTGGCCGAGGTGATCGGTACCTACAGCTCGGTGATAACTTTGCCTGAGGCCGAGCGCGAACGCCTGCTGGCGCAGGTGCGAGATGCAGTCGTCACCAATCCGGCCTTCGTCGGACGCAAGCGCGTGACCGTCCCGCTCTCCTGTCGTTGCTGGAAGGCACGCCGCCTGTAGGCGCAAGACGCGCACGACCCCAAGACTGCAGTCGTAGGCACGTGGCGTTCAGAGAGGTTCTGCAGTAGGTTGCCCTAGTGGCGGCGGCCGGCGCCTGGCGATTCATCTCCGTCCAGGCCATACCGTTGCAACTTCGCGGCACATAAGCAGAGGCCAGAAGAGCAAGGGGGCGGTTGTGACCAAGTCACTGACGAAGATCGTCTGTGTGGCAGTCCTTGCGTGCGCGGTAGCGGCGATCTGGGCGCCCGGCGCGCGTGCCTTCTCTCCCTATCGGGTTCCCCCGCGGCCACCGCAGCCGAAGAGCCCCTCGGTCAAGGCGCTCCTCAAGGGCGCAAGCGTCACCGCCCAGGCGGGCTGGATCGTCGCGACCCTGCACGGCGGCCCTTACCAGATCGGCTTCCAGAACGGCTATCTCACGGCGCAGTCGGCCAACTACTGGACCCTGGTCGACCTGGGCTCCCCCGGGGGCGCGACGCGCAAGGCCGGCGAGAGGGTCGCCAGGGACGTCGTATGGAAGAAGATCCCCCGCCAGTATCGCCTCGAGCTCGAAGGGATCGCCGCCGGACTGCGCGCCGCGGGCTACCCGCAGGACACCCTCTGGGACGTAGTGGCCGCAAACGACTGGGCCGACCAGGCCTGCTACGCGCGGGCGCTCCACGGCCCGCTTGCCACCACCGCCGCAGAGGCCCGACTGCTGTCGAGGCCGCGCAAGGGTGGCTGCAGCGCCTTCATCGCCACCGGCAAGTCGACCAGCGACGGCCGGCCGGTGATGGGCCACAACACCTGGTCGGCCTACGATCAGAACTTCATGTACAACGTCATGTTCTCCGTCCACCCCACGCGCGGCCACGCCTTCTGCTACCAGTCCGCCGGCGGCCAGATCTGGAGCGGCCAGGACTGGTATGAGAACAGCGCCGGCCTGATGCTCACCGAGACGACGCTCGCCGACACGACCTATCGGCCCTCCGGGAGCCCCATCTTCATCAGAGCCCGCGAGGCCGCCCAGTACGACAGCACCGTCAGCCAGGTCGTCAAGACGCTGCTGGTCGACAATAACGGCGCCTACTGCAACGAGTGGCTCATCGGCGATCGCGCCGGCGAGATCGCTTCGCTGCAGATGGGCAGCAAGGTCCACGATCTGCACGTGAAGCGCAGCGGCTTCTTCGGCTCGAGCAACTACGACTGGGGAAAGGCGACCCGCGCAGAAGAAGGCTCGCAGGCCGACCCGCCCCATCCGGCCAACGACGATTACGCCCGCTATGTGCGCTGGGGGCAGCTCGACAAGCAGTATGGCGGCCACATCGACGCCACCACCGGCAAGACCATGGAGGCCGACACCTACGACACGCTCCTCAAGAAGATCTGTCCCGACGAGCGCACCATCTGCGGTGAACCCGAGAACGGCTCGGCGGGTGTGCCCTACAGCTCCGGCAACGACGGCGGTGCCTACGACGCCAAGGTCTGCACCGAGGCCATGGTCCTCGACGGTCTGCAGATGTGGGCCCGCTGGGGACATCCCAACGGCGACACCTTCAGTGCCGCGAAATTCCTGGCGGCCAACCCCACCTGGGCGGCAAGCAACGGTCGTCTGGCGGTCTTCGGCCTGAAGACTTTCGCGGCCCAGACGCCCAACCCCTGGGTGCTGCTGGACTTCTAGAGACCACGCGCGCCGCAGGCGCCGGGCGGCCTCAGAACTGCGCCGCAGGCTGCAGCGGCGTCACCCGCGCCGACACGGTACCGACTGCCGAAAGATCCAGACGCGCGTCCGGGCACGGGGCTCTCGCGGGACCGGCGCACAACGCAGGCCCGGCGAGCAGGTGCGCTCGCCGGGCCCGGTCCCACGGCTGCCGCGGCCCAGGGGCCGGGCAGCGAGCTGCGACGAGTCCCCTGCTAGATGCTCGCCACCACGCCGGCCTTCACGACGCGGACGTTACCGGCCGCGTCGTAGAGCTTGAACGTGAGAGTGTAGTGACCGACCAGGGTGCCCCAGGGCACGGCGATCGTCTGCCAGGAACCACCGTGGCCCACAGTAAGCTTCTGCGTAGCCTTCTGCTTGCCGTGCTGCGTCACCAGCACGCGCAGACTGCAGGTCGAGCTGTAGTCGTCGGTCCACTTCAGCACGACCGGCAGGGTGGCGCCCGTAGCCGCCGTGACGTCGAAGCTGCTGCTCGCGAGCGTCAGGCGCGGAGCGCGGGTGTCGATCCTGACGGTGCATCCACCGGCCTTGCTCCTCACTCCGGCCTTGGTGGTGACGCGGTAGCTGACCTTGTGGCTGCCTTGGCGCTTGATGGTGACGCGATAGACGCCGCCACTCCGGCCGACCTGCTTCCAGTCGCCGGAGCCGATCTTATACTGGACCTTGGCGACGCCAGAGGGGCCCACCTTCGGATTGAACGTGAGCGTGACGGGCCGGCGCTGCCACCCGTGGACCTTGCCGGAGACGCTGATCGTCGGCACCGTCCTGTCGACCTTGACGGTCACCGCGGCACTGCCGGTCTGCCCGCCGGAATCGGTGGCGCGCACCGTGACCGTATCCTTCTTCCCCGCGGTCGCGATCGGCAGCGTGCGTGCGCTACCGCTACCGGGCACGTTTCTTCAGGTCGAACCGCCATCGAGCGAGTACTGCAGCTTCGCCAGTGAGAGCGACGGATCGACGGTGGCGTTCACGGCGAGATCGACCGTGGCCGTGTGCCACGAGGCATCGGCGCCGTTGACCGTCACGACGGGAGCGACACAGGTGTAGGCCATGATGGTGCCGCCGGCACCGACTGCCCAGCCGTGGGCGCCGTCGCTGAAGGCGACGCCGTAGAGGATGGTCGAGTAGCTGGCCTGGGCGCCCCAGGTGAGACCGCCGTCGTTACTGGCGAGGATGCAGCCGAGGCTCAGCAGAGGAACGCCCAACTTGGCGCTGCTGGCGCGTGGCCCCGCCACCGCCGTGCCCACGGCGCCAACCGTCCAGACGTGGCTCGCGTCGCTGGCGGCGATGCTCCAGAGCTCTCCTGCGGCGCCCGAGGCGGGCGTGCTCCAGGTGACGCCGCCGTCGGTGGTGGCAAGGATGGTCGCGACCGAGTTGCCGCCCGTATAGCCCACCGCCCAGCCGTCGCTGGCGCCTGCGAAGGTGACGCCGCGGAGCTGACTCGTCGTCCCGGATGTCTGGGCGGTCCAGGTGGTGCCGCCATTGCTGGTAGCGAGGACGGTGCCGGCGTTGCCCACCGCCCAGCCGTCGCTGGCGCTCACGAAGGTGACGCCGTAGAGATCGTTCGCGGTGTTCGAGGTCTGAACGGTCCAGGTGGTGCCGCCATTGCTGGTAGCGAGGACGGTGCCGCCGTCGCCCACCGCCCAGCCGTCGTTGGCGTTCGCGAAGGCGACGCCGTTCAAGGTGTCGTCGGTGTTCGAGGTCTGAACGGTCCAGGTGGTGCCGCCGTTGGTGGTAGCGAGGATGAAGCTGTTGCCGCTGCCGTCGTCGCCCACTGCCCAGGCGTCGCTGGCGTTGGCACAGGCGACGCCGTACAGGGTGTTGTCGGTGTTCGACGTCTGGGCGGTCCAGGTCGTGCCGCCGTTCGTCGTCGCGACGATGGTGCCGGCGGCGCCCACCGCCCAGCCGTCGCTGGCGTTCGCGAAAGCGACGCCGCGGAGCGCGCTGGTCGTGCCCGAGGTGCGACTCGTCCAGCCTGCGGCCCAGGCGCCGCCGGGCAGCACGGCAAGCCCGCAGAGCAGCGCTGCCACCAGCGCGAAGGCCAGCAGCGTCGTCTTCCACCAGCGCCGATGCCCGGACGTCACTCGACGTGAGTCGAGGCCCGTCGTCGTGGTGCGTCTTGAGCGCATGTTCCCTCCCTTGCCGGCGAGACCTTTCGAGCCCGGTACAGTGCAGCGTCCGGCTCTTCAGACCCGTCTCGCCGCTCTCCCCGCCGGGCCGGCGGGTGGCCGCACGCGCGGCCGCCGGATGCGCGCGCTCGCAGCGGCGAGCGCGGCTGTTCGCTTTGTCGGGTGGCGGTCCTCGAACGGAGTCCCGCGTCCTTCGCCTCCGACGAAGTTACCCCCGGCTCCGCAGGCCACAGGCGGCGGCGCCGTGCGCCGCGGCCATGGATGCCGCCAACGTACCCATCCCGCGCATTCCGTACCGTTTACGCATTCAGGCCAGCCCTGTGCCGTGACTGCACGATCACCCGTCCACGCGAAGGACCAGCGCCCCTCTCCACACCGGAACGGACTCCGAATGGTCCCCGGCGCGGTAGTAGAGATGGCGGCCAGATATGCGCGGCTCGCTTTCTGGCTGCACGGCGGTGTGGCCGACGGCTCGAGCTATCGCCCTGCGGCGCATCAGGGGCACGTGAGAGCACCCCAGGCGCCCGTGATGGTCGGCCAATCGCTGTGCCGGACCGCCAGCCCACCGCAGTGAAGCCCCCACGGGAAGCCCTCACTCTGCAGCGCCGGCGGTCCGACACGGTGACCCGCGGTTGTTGCGAAGCTAGGCAGCCTTGCGCGGCTGCTCTGCTTCGCTACTGCGGTCAGAGAGTGGCGTCGACCCCGTCGCGACAACCGCCGGAGTCACCAGCCGTCGATCGGCGACGATGGCATAGACGATGCCGCCGAGGACGAGTGCCAGGATCACCACGCCGGCAACGACGAGCCCGACGTTTGTTCCACTATGGCCTACGGAAGGTGTGCCATAGGCCACTCCGCGGCCGCGGACCACGATGGCGGCCTGCGCGGCAGAGACACCCACGGTGAACAGGACCGCCACTGCGGACAAGACCGCCGCAGGCAGTAGACGCTTCAACAGATGGGAACTCATTGTCCCACCTCGATTCCTTTGAGCTTCCCAGCACCTTGCTGGCTACCAGGAAGATACCCACGGTCTAACCGTCGACCGCCCTACTCGCACGCCATCCCGGCGACGCGGGAAGAGGCGGCGGGGTGGTGTTCGCGGGGGGCCAGACGCCGAGGCCGGACCTCTCAGTCAAGGACGCGAGCCGGCCTCAGCCGATCGGCTCACGTCGACCCCGAGCCGCTCCAGCGTGGCGTCTATGTCCTGAAGGCTCGTGCGCGGGTTGATGGTACACAACCGCAGCACCGGACGGCCGTGCAGCCGTGTAGTGGTGAGCACCGCGAAACCCTCCTCGGCCAGCGCGTCGGCTCGGGCCTTGTGCTCCGCATAGTCGCAGCCGCGCAGGGCGAAGGTCACGATCCCGAGCTGCGCCGGTGTGACCACCTCCCAGCGTTCGTCGGCCGCGACCAGCCGCTGCGCGTACTCCGCCGCAGCCATGCCGTGCCGGATCGCAACGCGCAGGCGGGCGAGTCCGTAGGTGCGGAAGGTCAGCCAGAGTTTCAGCCCACGTGCCCGGCGCGTGAGCTCCAGGCCGCGGTCGCGCAGGTTCACCTCACCGGCGGCGCCCGCCACGTCGGCCAGGTAGTCAGGCGTCATGCGGAAGGCCTGCTCCAGAGTGCCGGGGCGTGATACGAACACACAACCGAGATCGTAGGGTTGGAAGAGCCACTTGTGCGGGTCGAGCACGAGTGAGTCGGCACGTTCCATGCCGGCCAGGACACGGCGGCCGGCATCGCACAGCGCGGCCGCTGCGCCGTAAGCGCCGTCGATGTGAAACCAGAGGCCTTTGGCGGAACACAGGTCGGCGATCTCGCAGAGAGGGTCCACGGCCCCGCTGTTCGTGGTCCCGGCCGTGGCGACCACGAACCCCGGCCGCTCGCCCGCCGCCGCGTCGGCCTCGACGGCGGCGAGCAGGTCGTCAAGCGGCAGCCGCAGCCGCTCATCCGAGCGCAGGACGCGGACGTGCTCCGGCGGGAACCCGAGCGTGCGTAGCGCGCGCGGGATCGACGAGTGGACCTGGTCGGACAGATAGCAGACCCCGGGGCCGACGGCCGCTCGCGCTGCCGCGAGGGCCGTCAGGTTGGCAAGCGAGCCGCCGCTGGTCATGACCCCCTCAGTGCCTTCCGGCAGCCCCAGCAGCTCGCGCAGCCAGCCGAGCGTCACAAGCTCGACGGTCACCGGCCCAGAGCCCCCACCCCACGACGCTGCGATCGCGTTGAACCCCGTCGCGAGCCAGTCGGCCAGCACACCCGCATACGACGAGGGTCCGGGCACCCGGGCGAAGTAACGCGGGTGGTCGCCGTGCTGCATGTGCGACAGGCCGACGTCGGCGAGCGTCCGCAGGGCATCCTGGGCGGAGCCGCCCTCCTCCGGAACCGGCCCGCCAAGGGCCTCCCACAGCTCGGCTGGCGACCCCTCCCTGATCGCCGGCCCACCCGGCAGGCTCTCGAGGTGCTCGATCACGCGGTCGACAACCCAATACCCCAGAGTGCGCATCTCCGCGGCCTCGAAACCGAGCGGATCGCGATCGCCGGCTGAGAGACCGGGCGCTGCCAGGTCGGACGGCGACCCCAGGCCTGGCCGACCGCGAGGAGGGCCCTCTTCTGCGTCGCTTATCACAACGAAACCTCCAGCGTCACGACTGTGGCGCCCCC
>Ga0302320_10025552_pt1 | contig 11479 bp, 10 predicted proteins | sample Bog_T0_3_FD_202130 | JGI IMG/M metagenome (GOLD analysis project Ga0302320, IMG submission 202130) | Peat permafrost microbial communities from Stordalen Mire near Abisko, Sweden - Bog_T0_3 | ecosystem: Environmental > Terrestrial > Soil > Wetlands > Peat | place: Sweden: Abisko, Stordalen Mire... | reverse complement strand
CTAATTTCACCGAGCACACGCCGGAAACGGTTTTGGAAAACATTGTTGAACCCGCCAGCTCGCTCGTGATGCGCATCTCGATGGCCGTGCGTCATCTGCAACATGGCCGGGTACAATCCTATATTTTCTATCTGCTGCTCGGTTTGGCTGCGTTGGCGATTGTCGCCGTGATGGGAGGCGGAAAATGACCACTGCGCTCGACATTTTACTGCGGCTCGCCGCGTGGCTGCTGCTCGCACCGCTGTTGCCAGGCATCATCAACAAGGTCAAGGCGTGGGTCGCCGGCCGGCGCGGACCGCCGGTGCTTCAGCTTTATTTCGACCTCGCCAAACTCTGGCGCAAGGGCGTCGTGTTGAGCACCGCCGTTTCGCCCATGCACGTTCTCGGTCCGGCGATGGCTTGGGTGGCGATCCTTGCCGCAGCGTTGTTGCTGCCGGTCGGTCCGGCGGGCGCGTCACTTTCATTTCGCGGCGACGCGCTGCTGTTCGTTTATCTGCTGGCGTTCGCGCGGTTTTGCATCGCGCTCGCGGCGCTCGACACCGGCTCGGCTTTTGAGGGCATGGGCGTAGCGCGCGAAGTCAGCTACGCCGTCCTCTCCGAAGCCGCAATCATCACGGCGTTGCTGACACTGTGCGTGCAAACCGGCAGCGTGTCGCTCGCCACGATGCTCGCGTCGTCCGCCGGCGCGGGCGCGGCGCTGCTTGCCGCAGGATTGTTCGGCGTGTTATTGGCGGAAAACTGCCGCGTGCCGTTCGACGACCCGAACACGCATCTCGAACTCACCATGATCCACGAAGTCATGGTGCTGGACCACAGCGGCCCGCCGCTCGCAGCGATCCTTCACGGAGCATCGCTAAAACTTTTGCTCTTCGCCGTGCTGCTGACCGAAGCCGCTTTGCCGCTCGGCAAATTATCTTTTCTGTCGGCGATCGGCGCGCTCGTCATTTCGGTGTTCGTCGTCGCAATTGCCATCGGCCTAGTTGAATCTTTATTGGCGCGGCTGGCCTTTCGTCGCGTGCCGCTGTTGTTGACCACGGCGTTCTTGTTTTGCCTGTTCGCATTGCTGGTCGCGTGGAAAGGCGGCACGCCGTGAGCGGCACGATGAACCTCCTCATCGGCCTCGCGATGGGATTCAGCCTCCTCGCGCTGGCGAGCAGTCGTCTGCCGTCGGTGATCCGCGCGGCGGCATTTCAAGGAATGATTCTCGGAATGCTGCCTTTGTTGCTTGAAGAAAATTTTCACTGGCTCGTCGTCGCCGTCGCCGTCGGCACGATCGCTGTGAAAGGGTTCATCATTCCGCACCTGCTGCGGCGGGCGTTGCGCGCGGCGAACATTGATCGCGAAGTCGAGCCGCTGCTCGGTTTCGTGCCGTCGCTGCTGCTCGGCGCGGCGGCGACCATCGGCGCGGCGGCGCTCGCCAGCGAACTGCCGTTGCGGCCCGAGCACGCCAAATCGCTGCTTGTGCCCGGCGCGTTCGCCACGGTCGTGTGCGGATTCATTCTGCTCATCGCGCGCACCAAAGCGATCTCGCAGGTCTGCGGCTATTTGATTTTGGAAAACGGAATTTATCTGTTCGGCCTGCTGCTCATCAATTCGACCCCGCTGCTGGTCGAGGCAGGAATTCTGCTCGACCTCACGGTGGCGATCTTCGTCATCGGCATCATCGTGGACCGGATTCAACGCGAATTCGACACGCTGGACAAGCGGAAACTGACCTCGTTGCGCGAATGAAAGAAATTCTGCTCATCGCCCTGCCGCTAGTTTTCGCCGCCGCCGCGTTCGCGTGGTCGAACGAACGGACGCGGCCGTGGCTGCTGCCGGTCGCGGGAGTTTTGCATTCAGCGCTGGCGTTGTGGCTGCTGATTGATCCGCCATTGCTCGCAGCGAATGCGTGGTTCGGATTTGATCCGCTGGCGCGCGCGGTGTTGCCGATGGTATCGCTGCTGTTTCTCGTTTGTTCGATTTACGGCGTGGCTTATTTGCAGATTCGCGCCGAAAGAAAGAACCGCATTTTTGTCACCGCGCTGCTCGTCATGCTGGGTTTGTTGAGCCTCGCGTTGCAGGCGCAAAACCTCGGCCTGCTCTGGGTGGCGGCGGAAGCGACGACGCTCGTGACCGTGCCACTGCTGCATTTCAACGGCACGGCCCGCGCGTTCGAGGCCTCGTGGAAATATCTGCTCGTCGGCGGCACGGGCATTGCGCTGTCGCTGCTTGGTTCGTTCTGCCTTGGCTACGCATCGTTGCACGGCGGCGGCAGCGGCGATCTCACTTTCACCGCGCTCGTGGCGCAAGGCGCGTCGCTCACGCGTCCATGGCTCATCACCGCGTGGGTGCTGCTGCTCGCCGGTTACGGCACGAAAATGGGCCTTGCGCCCATGCACACCTGGAAACCGGACGCCTACGGCGAAGCGCCGGGAATGGTCGGCGCGCTGCTCGCGGGCGGCACGACGACGATGGCGTTCGTCGCCATCCTGCGGGTGAAACAAGTCGTGGACGCCGCCGGTGCAGGCGCGATGACGGAGCGCACGCTGCTGGCGTTCGGATTATTTTCGATGCTTGTGGCCGCGCTTTTCCTGCTCACGACGCCGGACTTCAAACGGATGCTCGCGTATTCGAGCGTTGAGCACATGGGCATTCTCGCCGTCGGCGCGGCGCTCGGCAGTGCGGGCATCGCGGCGGCGCTGTTTCACGTCTGGACCAACGCCCTGACCAAAGGCGCGCTGTTTTTGAGCGCCGGGAATATCCGCCGTGCCGCCGGCGCGCAAACCGAAGACAAAGTTGCCGGGATGGCCTGGCGTTCCCCGGTGTCAGCGAGAATTCTGGTCGTGGGTATTCTGGCGGTGACGGCCTGTCCGCCGTTTGGTATTTTTTTCAGCGAGTTGAAAATTATTCTCGCCGGCTTTCAAACGAATAACACTTTTGCCGCCACCGTGTTTCTCGGCTGCCTGCTCTTTGCCTTTTTTGGAATGACGCGGCTCGTGTTTGCCATCGTGGACGGACGGCCGCGCGCCGCCGCGCGTGCGACCGGCAAACAGCTTCGCGAAACGCCCGGCGTCATCGTGCCGCCGCTGCTGTTCCTCGCGCTCTCGCTGTGGCTCGGCCTCGCCACGCCGTCGTTGCTGCGCGAAGCCTGGACCGCCGCCGCGAAAATTTTGTTTCCGACGCCATGAATGCACCGCGCGAATTTTTCCTGATGAGCAACGGCACCAGCGTGCCGTGGGCGGAAGTGCCGGCGTGGCCGGCGGATGAATTCGTGGCCGCCACCGCCGCCGAATTGGAACACGGCGGACGCCTCTGCGCATGGTTCGGCGTGCCGGAAAATTCCGGAACGCGCCTCGTCGCGATAATTGCGTTTGATTCTGAAAACACGCTCGCCGTCGGCCGTAGCACCCCGGTGACAAAAAGTTATCCGTCGCTCACGCTGCAATATCCGCAGGCGCATATGTTCGAGCGCGAAGTCTGGGAACAGCACGGCCTCGTGCCCGAAGGTCATCCGTGGCTGAAACCGGTGCGGCGGCAAAGCGGCGATCATCCAGTGAATGGAAAATTCTTTCGCGTTGAAGGCGGCGAGATTCACGAAGTCTCGGTCGGGCCGGTTCACGCGGGCATCATTGAGCCGGGACATTTTCGTTTTCAATGCAACGGCGAGGAAGTGTTGCATCTGGAAATCGCGCTCGGCTACCAGCATCGCGGCGTCGAGGAGGCGCTCGCGGGCGGGCCGCATCGCGCGACGATGAGCCAGATGGAAACCGTCGCCGGCGACACGACCATCGGCCACGCGACGGCTTACGCGACGATTCTCGAATCGCTCGCCGGCACGGAAGCGCCGCTGCGCGCGCAATGGCTGCGCGCCATCGCGCTCGAGCTGGAGCGGCTCGCCAATCACACCGGCGACCTCGGCGCGCTCGCCAATGACGTGGCGTTTTTGCCGACGGCTTCTGCCTGCGGAAAAATCCGCGGAGATTTTTTGAATCTTACCGCGCTGATTTGCGGCAACCGTTTCGGGCGCGGTCTCATCCGTCCCGGCGGCTGCAAACACGATTTGGAAACCGAGCGTGCGGCGCAGTTGCTCGTCAAACTTCGCATCGCGCTCGCCGAAGTGGATGAGGCGGCTGAATGGCTTTGGGAGTCGAATTCCGTGCGCGCCCGTTTCGAGTTCACAGGCACGGTGTCCGCCAAACAGGCCGCTGAAATCGGGCTGGTTGGCGTGGCCGCGCGGGCTTCCGGGCTGGTGCGCGACGTGCGGTTCGATCATCCGGCGGGCTGGCATCGCTTCGCGCCGGTGCCCGTGGTCGTCTGGCCGGAGGGTGATGTGCTGGCACGGGCGCGGGTGCGCTGGCTGGAGATCCAGCGTTCCGCCAAATTTATCGAGGAACAGCTCGCCACGCCGCCGGACGGGGAAAGTTTCTCGGACATCGACTCGCCTGCCGCCGACACGTTAGCCGTGGCGCTGGTGGAAGGCTGGCGCGGTGAAGTCTGCCACGCCGCGCTCACGGACAGCGCCGGAAAATTCCGCCGCTACAAAATCGTGGACGCATCGTTTCACAATTGGATTGGCCTTGAAATGGCGCTGCGTGGCCAGGCGATCTCGGATTTTCCGATGTGCAATAAAAGTTTCAACCTCTCTTACTGCGGTTTTGACCTTTGACCATGTCTGCCTTAGATCCCATCACTCATCGCCTCCGGCACGGCTGCCAGACCATGGCGTTTCCCGACGGTTCGCCGCCGACGCTGCCGGACCGACACGGCGGCGCGCTGCGCGTCGAGGCGGCGAAATGCGCCGAAGGCTGCGCCGAGTGTGTGCCGATTTGTCCGACACAGGCCATCACGCGGACGCCGGGAAGTCTGGTCGCGCTTGATCTGGGAAAATGTATTTTCTGCGCCGCATGCGTCGAGGTCTGTCCAACCAAGGCGATCACGCAAATCAATAATCATCGTATGGCGGTGCGACGGCGTGAGGATTTGCTGCTCGGTAAACCCGGCGAAGAGGAATTGCGTCTTGCGGCCGCGCTGGACGACAAATTGAAAAAACTTTTCGGCCGTTCACTGCGTCTGCGGCAGGTGAGCGCCGGCGGCTGCAACGCCTGCGAAGCGGATGTAAACGTCCTCGGCACCATCGGCTGGGATTTGAGCCGGTTTGGAATCCAGTTCGTCGCGTCGCCGCGCCACGCGGACGGACTGCTCATCACCGGCGCGATCAGCCGCAATATGGAATTGGCCCTTAAAAAAACTTACGCCGCGGTGCCGTCGCCGAAAATCGTAATCGCGGTCGGCGCGTGCGCGATTGCCGGCGGACCGTTCATCGGCCATCCGCAAATTTTGAACGGCGCAAGTTCCATCGTGCCGGTGGACCTGTTTATTGCCGGCTGCCCGCCGCATCCGCTGACGATTTTGGACGGCCTGCTGCGGCTGCTGGGGAGGCTGGACTGAAAGCCGGTTCATATACGATTCTTCCACATCGCATCGAGTCGTGGCGAGAAAACTTTTTCTGGTAAAACATTGGCAACTCCAAAACGGGATTTCGCCGGCTGGCCGGGCAATCCAAAATGAATGGCAGGTTCAAGGCGGGCGGCACCGACTGGTTTCTTTCCCCGTCATTCATACCTTAACGACTCAATTGGATCCAGGTTTGCCGCCTTCCACGCAGGATAGGTGCCGAAGACGACACCGACGACGGAGCAGATGCCCAGACCGAGCACGATCCAGTCGAACGGAATCACCGGCGGGACTTTCATCAGCCAAGCGACGCTGTTGCCGCCGAGAATCCCGAGGGCCACGCCGATAACGCCGCCGACTTCGCAGAGCACCACCGCCTCCATGATGAATTGCGTCATGATATTCCGTTTCTTCGCGCCGATGGCGCGGCGGATGCCAATTTCGCGCGTCCGTTCCGTCACGGAGACGAGCATGATGTTCATGATGCCGATGCCTGCCGCGATGAGCGCGATGGAACTGATCACGGCCACGCCAATGCGGACGGCGCGGGTGAAAGTATTGAACTGCTCGATAAGCGAGTCGTTGGAAAACAGTTCAAAATCATCCTCGTCGCCGGGAGCCACCTTGCGCGCGTTGCGGAGGATGCCGCGCACCTGTTCCTCGCAATCGTCGTAGCTGGCCGAGTCGCGCGCCTGCACCAGGATCGTGAGATCTTCCCACCAGCGACCGTAGCGGTTGAGCGCGGTGGTGATGGGAATGACGGCGAAATTATCCTGGTCGCCGCTTTGCGCGCCGCCCTTGGGCGCGATCACGCCGATGACGGAGTAGTTGATGCCATTGAGCTTGAGCTGTTCGCCGATGGGCAGGCCGAGCGGAAAAACCGTTTTGGCCAGGCCGTTGCCGATTACGCAGACGTTACGCGCGCTGTCTACGTCGGATTCCATTAATCCGCGCCCTTCGGCGATGAGCCAGTTTTTCGCGGGGAAACTGCCGGGCGTCTCGCCGAAAATGTTGACGTTGGGCGGCGTTTTTTTGAAGCGTGTCTGGACCTGGCCGCTCCAAAATTTGCCCTCGACGCCGACGCTCGCTGCGAGCGTGGCTTTTTCTTCGACGCGCCGGCCCTGCGCGAGCGAAATGGGTTTGCGCCGCCAGTATTTTTCCCAGTCGGAGCGGTTGCCAAACTGGATCTCCGGCCAGCGCTGGACGGCAAACGTCTGGCTGCCGAGCTGGCTGATCTCGGTTTCGATGTTCTGTTTGAGCACGCGCATCGCGGTCATCACGACGATGATGGAAAAAACGCCGATCAGCACGCCAAGTAGCGTGAGCGCCGAGCGCAGCTTGTGCGCCGCCAGCGCGTTCATCGCCATCGTAAAACTTTCCTTCGCCTCGGCCAGCAACTGCGTTGGTTCGTGAAGTTTCATTCGTTCCGCAAGGCATCCACGGGATTCATCCGCGCTGCTCGCCAGGCCGGCAGAAAACCGGAGATCAATCCGGTCAGCAACGATACAAGCAATGCCATGATCACGATGTTCAAAGATAGATAGGCCGGCAAAAAATGCTGGGCCGCCAGCGTCGCTAGCCACGCGATGCCGACGCCGATGAAACCGCCGATCAGACAGATGCACGCGGCCTCGATGAGAAATTGCAGCAGAATCGTCCGGCGCTTGGCGCCGATGGCCTTGCGGATGCCGATTTCGCGCGTCCGTTCGGCCACCGAGACAAACATGATGTTCATGATGCCGATGCCGCCGACAAAGAGCGAAAGGCTGGTGACGCAGAGACCGATGAGCGCAATGCGTCCTGTCAGGCGATGGAACAGTTCGACGATCTGGTCCTGCTGATTGATGGCAAAATCATCGCCCTGATTTGGTGCCAGCCGGCGGATGTGGCGGAAAGTCTGGTGCAATTCCTCGCGCGCCTCGTCGAGCTTGACCAGGCCTTTGACCTTCACCTGGATGTCAATCGGCGGCCGGCTCCAAATTTCCGCGAGAAACTGCCGCAGCGGAACGATAATGCGGTTGTCGAGGCTCCAGCCCAGCATGGTTCCCTGCTTTTCCAGAATGCCGACTACCTCAAACGACTGGTTTTCGATTTTGATTTTCGCGCCGAGCGGTTGTTCGCCGCGAAACAGGTTGCTCGCCACTTCGCTGCCGATGACGCAAATCGGCCGGCCGCCCTCGGCATCGGCGGCGGTGATGAAACGGCCCTGTGCCACGCTCACGCCGCTGGTGTCGAGATACGTATCGGTCGTGCCGATGATGAACGCAGTGTTGGCACTGCGGTCCTTGTATTTCACAGAATCACCGCTGTCGGTCGCCATCGGTGCAACGGCGGCAAGCGGGAGCTGTTGCGCCAGCGCCTCGGCTTCGACCAGCCGGATGGGTCGGCGCTTTTGCGCCTTCAGCCAGGTGTCTTCGGTGTTTTCATTCACCCAACTATTGCGCTGCACATAGAATACGTCCGCGCCGAGCGAGGAAATGCTTTGCAGAAACGCGTTGTCCAAACCTTCGATGGCCGCCGCCATCAGCGTAACGGTGACAATGCCGATGACGATGCCCAGCGTGGTGAGCGATGAACGCAGTTTGTGCGCGCGGATGGCATCCCACGAAATGCCGAAGCCCTCGCGCAGTTCGGAGAAGAGATTCATAGCGAACCGGGACTGCGATGCTCGACGGCTTCATCACTGGCAATCAACCCATCGCGAATGCGCAGGATTCGGCGGGCCAGCCGTGCAACTTCTTCTTCGTGGGTGACCACGATGATGGTGTTCCCCTTGCGCGAAAGTTCCTCGAACAATGCCATGATTTCCGTGCCGGTTTTGGAATCGAGATTTCCCGTCGGCTCGTCCGCCAGTAAAATGGAAGGCTTGTTCACGAGCGCGCGCGCGACGGCCACGCGCTGGCGCTGGCCGCCGGAAAGCTCCGTGGGCTTATGATGGACGCGGTCAGCGAGGCCGACATGCTTCAGGGATTCCAGCGCGATTTTCCGCCGCTCTTCCGAGGACACACCGGCGTAGATGAGCGGCAATTCCACGTTGTGCAGCGCATTCGAGCGCGCGAGCAGGTTGAACGTCTGGAACACAAAACCGATTTCGCGGTTGCGGACTTCGGCGAGTTGGTTGTCGCCCATCTCGCTGACGTTGGTGCCATTGAGTTCGTAGCTGCCGGAGGTCGCCGTGTCGAGGCAGCCGAGCAGATTCATCAGGGTGGATTTGCCGGAGCCGGACGGCCCCATGATGGCGACGTATTCGCCGCGCTGGATCTCCAGCGACACGTCGCGCAGCGCGTGGACGGTCTCCGTGCCCATCTGGTAGCGCCGCGAAATATTTTGCAGCCGGATCAGCGCCACAATTTTAAGGGGTTGATTCGGCGGCGACCGGGCCTTTGACGACTTTTTTGCCGTCGGCCAGATCGCGGCTGATGGCGCGGTAGCCGCCGGTAACAATTTCCTGCTCGTTGGTAAGGCCGTCGGTTATTTCCCAGTAATTGTCGTCACAGATGCCAATCTTCACCGGTGTCATCTTCACATGATCGCCTTCGACGACAAAGACGACCTCGCTCAACTTGGTCAGCGAATCTTTGGATTTTTTGTCGGTGGCATCCGAGTTGGTGGACGCGAAAGAATTAGTAGCCACGCCGACATTGTTGGTTGGCTCACTGACATTGTTGGTGGTTGTGGCCAGTGCAATATGATTCGTCGCAGAACTGACGTGGTTGGTGGAACCCGATTTTTTCTCCGGCGGTTTCGGCGGACGTGTCGTGACGCTGGCCAGCGGCACCGTCAACGCGTTCGTGCGGTAGCGGGTTTCAATTTCCGCCGTCACCGACATTCCGGGACGGAAATCCTCTTTCTCGATGATGCGAATCCGCACTTCAAATTTCGTCGCCTCTTGCGACTGGCTGCTGCTATAGGCGCTGGCGGCCTGGCCGGAACCTTTGGATGAATCGGCAATTTGCGTGACCGTGCCGGCGAACTTTTTGTCTTTGAAGGCGTCCACTTCCAGCCGCACTTTTTGGTCCGGCTGGATCAGCACCACGTCCATTTCGCCGATGTCCACGCGCGCTTCCATCCGGCTCAAATCGGAGACAATCATGATGATCGTGCCCTCGTTCTGCACTGTGCCGAGGACGCGCTCGCCGAGCTGCGAATTCAGCGTGGTGACGGTGCCGTCGAGCGGCGAGACGATGGTGGTCTTGTTGAGCAAATCCTGCGCGTTGTCCACGGCGGCCTTGGCGACGTTGACCTGGTCGTTGGCGCTTTCCAACTGCGCCTCGGCCACGTCGCGGGCGACCTTGAAACCGACGTAATCCGACTCCGAAAGGAGCTTGCGGGCGAACAATTCCTTGTTGCGCGTGAAGTCCGCCTCCGCCTTTTCGAGGTTGGCGATCGCCGTGGCTTTGGCGGCGATGGACTGCTCGTAACCGGCCTTCGCTTGGTTCAGACCGGCGACATATACGTCGGGATTGATCTTCAACAGCAAGTCACCCTTGTGAACGAACTGGCCTTCGTGGACCGCCAGCTCGGTGATTTCGCCGCTTACCTCGGGGCTGATCGTGACCTGGAGCACGGGCTGGATTTTGCCGTTGGCCACGACGACCTCGGTGAGGTTGCGGCGCGTGACTTTCTCCGTCTGCACGGTGATGACCGGCTCGCGCTTTTTGAAAACCGCCACCAGCGTCAGCGCTACCAGCCCGACGGCGATGACGACGAGGATTAAAATCTTTTTCCGTTTTTTTTGGTTTGCCATTTTCTTGAAAGCTTAAGGATGAATGTTTCAACCGCGCCGGTCACATCGCCATCTGGCCGAAACCGATGCCGACGAAAAACAAAGTGAACGCCAGCCAGTAAAGCAAGACCAGCAGCAATGCTTTGGAAAACGGCTTGCCGGTCAGCCGCGCCAGGCCGCAGGCGGACACGCCAATCTGCCAGAAGGAAAAAATGTTCACGGCGGCGAGCAGCAGATGCACTTTGTTCTTGATGTCAAAGTCGCCGATCGTCAGCGCGAGGCTCGGCGTCATGCCGAGCTTTCCGGTGATGACCGTGAGCAAAATCGTGACCACCGCGCCGAGCACCAGGATCATCGTCGTCAGGCCGGCCACCTCGGCGGCTTTGAGATAGGGAATTTTGGTTTTGAAGATCAACTGCGCCATCAGCCACAAAACAAACGCCCACCAGAAAATATGCGCAAAACTTCCGAACACCGCACCCACGCTGCCAAAGATTTTCATCATGGCCGGCCCGGCGAACTTGTCCATCGCGGCCAGCGCCTGATCCGCCTGCGCCTGGGTTAGCTTGCCGGCCTTGACCTGATCATCCATGACCTTGGTTTGCTGGTCGCGAAGCTGCTGCACGATGGCCGGCTGCGAAAAAATTACGAAGGCGGAAATCACCCCGACGACGATGTAAATGAATGCCGGCGCGAGCCAGTTGGAAACGCTGTGCTTGGAATTTTTGACTTCCTCAAAAACCTCGCCAGGCGCGGCGAAGACGTTCAGCAGCCGCGACCACAAAGCCGTTTGAACCGGCTTCGACTCCGAATCTGGATTAGCTGGGGCGATTTCCATGTGAGTCCGTTTGTGTGGTTGCGGCCAGAATGAATCCGGCCCGCAATTTTGTCCAGCGCCAATAAGATTCGGTCATCGACCGCGATTCCCGCTGCCGCCTCGGAAGCGGTTTGGCTTCATCACGCGCCACGACCGGCCGATGACAAAGCCATCAGTCCACCGCTGGATCGAGCCGTTTGTCCAGCACGAGATATTTGCGGACGTAATCGTGGACGGAATTTTCCAGCGACATCACCGGTGCCGCGTAGCCCGCGCCGCGCAACCGCAGCAGGTTCGCCTGCGTAAAATACTGGTATTTGTCGCGGATGACCTCCGGCATCTCGATGAACTTGATGCTCGGTTTTTTTTTCAGCGCGGTGAAAACGGCGTTCGACAGATCAATCCACGTCCGTGCGTGGCCGGAACCGATGTTGAACAAACCGGTCGCTTTCGGCGTTGCGGCGAGGTGCAGCGTCATCGCCACGCAGTCCTTGACGTAG
>Ga0302320_10025550_pt1 | contig 11479 bp, 11 predicted proteins | sample Bog_T0_3_FD_202130 | JGI IMG/M metagenome (GOLD analysis project Ga0302320, IMG submission 202130) | Peat permafrost microbial communities from Stordalen Mire near Abisko, Sweden - Bog_T0_3 | ecosystem: Environmental > Terrestrial > Soil > Wetlands > Peat | place: Sweden: Abisko, Stordalen Mire... | reverse complement strand
CGCAGCGAACCTGCCCACTGGTTTATCGATCAATCCGTCGAGCGGAATAATTGCCGGAACACCCACGCAGCGTGGATTCAGCAGGGTTGTGCTGACAGTCACGAACAGCAACAACATCAGCGTCTCTGCGACCTTCTACTGGAAGGTCCACTGAAGGTCAGAACCGGATCGTCTGGATAGCGGTCACAGATTCGCGAAGATTCGACTGTGGACTGGTGGGTCACTTTTCCACCGTCAATCGGGAGGTTGGCCGACATGGCAAAGCGGACCTGCACCGTGTGCGGCGGCGAAGGGGTGCAGATCGTCTACGGGATGCCCACTAATGAGCTATTCGAAGCTGCCGAGCGTGGCGAGGTCGCCCTCGGCGGGTGCGTCGTCCGGGACGATGAGCCGAACCGTCAGTGCCGGGCCTGCGGGCATGAATGGAACACCAGGCGGGGCGATATCGCTCAGAAATAGACGTCGGGACCGCAGATCAGATGTCGCCATCCTCAACTTCCGCCCTCCCCGCCATCCGCCGCTCCTTGGTTCGGTCATTGAATCTCTTCACAACTGCCTTCGCCACAGCCTTTGCTCCCGATGCACCCACCTGACCCAGTGCCCTTAAGCCAACGATGATCGCTAGGTGGACGTACTCTTGAGTAGGTCCACCTCCTGCCCGCCGCTCGATCTGGGGGGCGCCTTGATCGCCGCCGTCAACCGTGAATCCTTCCTTTCTAAGCATCTCGATCAGCTGTGGCACGCCGACGGATGATCCTTCGTAGAGAACGCGAATCTTCTCGGGGTCGCTCATTGGCGGCGACTGTAGCCACGGGCTGCTTTCTCGCACCCCACCCGTAGCCTGAACGCCGTATGAATCCCGGAGTGGCAGCCCTGCTGGGGTTTGGGCTCGGGCGAGTGGGGTTCGGGGCATCCACGCCACTCATACCGCGCAGAAGGCCCTCTGCGCGCTCTGTCCCGTGAGCCAGGAGTGTCTGGACTAAGCGCCGGTGCATCCGGACGTCGTGGGCTGCTGGGGCGGAACGACTGAGGCTGACCGGCGAAACTTGCTCCGGGTAGCGGCCCAAGAACGCCGGATTCGATAATCCCCAAATGGATGAATCGACCGAAACCTGCAACGTCAAGGGGGTGCGGCGCACCAGCTGTCCTCGCGGTAAACAGTTCGGTCGCTGCTAGTCGTCTGACAGCTGCCTGCGCTGGTCAGATGGGTGTGAACAGCGTATGACACCCCCTCCGACACCAGTGATACCCGCAGTTTGCTACGCGTGCTACGCGTGCTTCGCTGCGAGCAGCTGTGGAATTTCTCTCATTTCCCACACACGGGGAAAGCGATTCCGGGCGTGATGGCTAAATGGGGGTAGCGTTGGCCGAGCTGATCGATCCCCTGGCACCCTGCCACCTGCAACCTTCGGCGGAAATGGCTTCGCCGTGGTTCCCGAGTTCAGCCTCACCGCCCACCACATACCTGATGTCCACATTGTGGCGCTGCATGGTGAGTTGGACATCGTCTCCTCCGATTGGTTGACCGAAGCCTTGGTCGAAGGCGCGGGTTCCACCGTTGTGGTCGACCTGGCGGACCTCAGCTTCATGGATTGCAGCGGTATTGACGCACTCGTGGCAGCCAGGAACCGCATACTGGCCGAAGGGCTGGGCCAACTGGTCCTCGCTCGACCGGCCTCGATCGCTCGTCGAACATTGGAGATAGTCGGGCTCGAAGCGTGGATCGTGGACTGGTCGCCGGCTTGGGCTTGAGCCACCGCAGAAGGTGAGCTCGAACGTCTCAGGGTCGATGTCGACCGGTGTGCTCTTCGTGCCTCAGCGGTACACGGGGTGGTTGCCGGTAGCTTGACTGGCCCATGAATGACTCGCGCCGGCGATGAAAACCGTTCTCGGCGAGATCCTGCCCCTCGTCGTTGTCGTCGCCGTCTCCCCGATCAACATCGTGGCGGCCATCCTCCTCCTGTTCAGCAAGCGGCCGATCGCCAACGCCACGAGCTATCTGGTGGGATTCATGGTCGGAGTTGCCGCCATGCTGAGCGGTCTGACAGCTCTGGCGGACGCGATCGGCCTGGACCCCGATTCGGATCGGTCCCGAGGTGCTTCGGCCCTGCTTCTGGCATTGGGCCTCTTCCTCTTGGTCGTCGCCGTGCGCAAACTTGCACATCGGCCGGGACCAGATCAACAACCTGAAACGCCGAAGTGGATGAACGGAATCAGCGACTTCGGTTCGGCAAAGTCGCTCCTGACCGGTGTTTCGGTCGGCGCACTGAACCCGAAGAACATCGCAGTGGCGGTGGCGTCGAGCGTCGTCATCGCGAGCGCCGAGCTTCCCGGAGGGCAGCAGTTCTGGTTGGTCGCCATTTACACGCTCGTGGTGTCCCTGGGGGTGGCCGCACCGATCGTGACTGCGGTCGCACTGGGCGATCGCTCGGAGAGTGTCCTCACCACGTGGAAGGACTGGCTCGATCGCAACAATGGGACAGTGATGGCTGTCATCTACCTCTTCTTCGGCGTGATCCTGATCGGCAAGGGCATCGCCGGGCTGTAACACCTGACGCTGCAACGACCGTGGGCCCGATTCAGGGAGGGGCGGTGACCCGACGGCGTGCGTGCTTCGGCTCCCTCAATCACCGCCCCTCGTCCGTGATCGTGACAGCGGCGACCTGGCTCAAATAGAGGCATTCAGACCCCTGGGACACAACGGTTGCACAAAGATGGTCGGTCTTGCCGCCGCCACCCACGAGACGGGGGCGGACGTCAGATGCACAGTCAGTCTGGGTCGCCGGCTCGTGAACGGAGCCTGGACGGTGAAAGACCAGTTCAAGGGGAGGAACCCGACGACACGGTCCATGGCATAACGGGCATGTGAATTCGCCGGTCCCCGACCTGAAGAACCTTTGTTCTCAGCTGAGTCTCTGCTACTTTTTCGACCAGGAAGCCCAAACGGGGGTGCGGGCATTGGGGGTGGGGGCCGGGCGTTGAGGTTCCCTAGCCCCTCCAACCCGGCCCCCACCTCTCTTCTAGCCAAGAGGCGAGTCGATGTGCGGTCAGCCGGGTGCGCCGCGAGGCGGAAGGCGCGAGGTCGGAACCACTGGGGGCGTGACCAGATGGGGGCGGGGTGACGAATCCCCCCGGACTCCCAGGCCACCCCACCCCCGCGCATGAGTCTGGAGGTCGTGGGTTCGGCTGAGTAGGGCAATTCGATTCGATCCCGCACAACGCACTGACAACAGACGGACATGCCGTTCGGGGCGGAAGCGTCGCGCCCCGGATGGACCTAGGTCAGTGGTCCAGGCAGGCGGACGATGTCTTCCGGTCGGCTGGTGCCTCGCCTGAGAACGAGGACCGCGGCGCCCGCCAGGAAGAGGAGCATGGCGAAGAAGAACGAGTTCCCGGCGACGAGCTGGAGAACGTTGAGGTGGAGATCCGAGGTGTTCTTGTACGGGACCCACCAGACAGGCGCACTCCAGAAGAGGATGGCGGCGCCGATGGCGGCGGACCTTCCCCAGCGCGGCCTATCCGGTGCCAAGGCCAGCCACAGGATGGCCGGCACGACCCACACCATGTGGTGGACCCAGGAGATGGGCGACACCAAGAGACACGTCGTCGCACAGATCAGCACTCCCAACAGCGGCGACGAACGCCGGTGGGCCCGCGCTGCCAACAAGAGGCCGGCCACGGCGGTGACGATCAGGACCGGCAGCACGACGGTGTCGGGCAGGACGCCGTGCGTCAACCGATCGAGCACGCCCCAGAGATTCTGATTGTCGACGATGGAGAGGTCGCCGGCACGACCGGGCTTGAAGATGGCCTTCGTCCAATAGGCCTTCGATGACGTGGGCGAGACGGCGAACGTCATCAGCTCGCAGGCGACGAACGTGAGGACGCACGTCAACGCACCACGCCAGCGCCGAGTCAGCAAAAGGTAGGGAACGAACAACAGAGGAGTGAGCTTGACCGCCGCCGCCAGCCCGGTCGCCACGCCGAGAGGCATCTGGCGTTTGCCGATTCTGCGTTCGCTCAGCAGATCCCACATCACGAGGAACGTGACGAACAGGTTCACCTGCCCGAAGCCGATGGTGATCAGCACCGGATTGAGGAGGAGGGCGGGAAGGCTCAGGGCCAGAGCAAGCCGCCAGGAGGCCATTCGGTCGAGCGATGGCTTGACCAACCGCACGGACAGAACGAGCACTCCGACGAGGGCAGCCACGTTGCACATGGTCCAGACCGTCTGCACCGCTCCGACGCTGTTGAACCCCCGCTGCCACGGAGCGAACAACAGCGCGGCGAACGGGGGATAGGTGAAGGGGAGGCTGGTGTTCGGGAGAACGAAGGAATACAGGTGATTGGTGAAGACATACTTCCCGCCCAGGCGCAGATAGACGCCAAGGTCCACCTCATAGGTCCGGAGCGCGATGTAGAGGCCATAAGCCACGGCGAGCGCCAGCGAGACCAGGGCCGGCCCCCATCCGGGCAGCTTGCGTCGCCCCGCGCTGGCCAGGCCCGGTCCCTTACGACCGGTCTTCAAGGGCGGGTTGACGGATGTCACGGATCCTCTCGCAGGTACTGGGCCTCTGCCCCATGCCATACCCCTCAGAGACGCGTCACGCGGCAACCGGGATCCCTGAAGCGGATCGAGCTACGCCAAAGCGGGTCGTTGGGCAACCTGCAGGTTACTTGTGCTGCCGGCGCCGGGTCCGGATAACGACCTTTCAGCCGGAAGGGACCTGCAATGGTGGCACCGTGGTGCTGGGGACCGTGACCGGCCCGCCGCCACCGTCGGATCCGGACGAGCCGGACGAGCTCGAAGCCGGGTTTCCGGCGCCCTGGGTGAGTTGCAGCAGCACTTCGAGGGTGCCCGAGCTGGCCGTCGTGACGAAGCCACCGACGCTCGGATTGGCGATGTTCCACTCCGAGAAGGTGATGGGGATGTCGGCCAACACGTCGATGCCAGATCCGATTCGTTCCGCCGTCACGGGGAAGGTCACTGACTTCGTCACCCCGTGCATGTCGAGATCACCAGTGGCGTTGTAGTGCTCGACCGCTCCGTCCGCGGGAATCGTCCCCAGATCGATCGGAGCGGAAAGAGTCAGTGTTGCCGTCGGGTACTGACTCACGTCCATGATGGAGCCGTCGAAACGCGCGTTCCGCTGACTTTGATCGCTGACCACACTCGCCATGTCGACGGTGAATGACGCCTTGGTCACGGTCGAGCCGGAGATCGTCAGGGAGCCCCAGATTTTGCTGGTGCGACCCACCGCTGTGGCGTTCTGACCCAGGAGGACCTCCTGGACCCGGTAACCCGCTTGGGAACCCGTGCCCACGTTCCAGGTCCCTTCGAGGGAGGACGAGTTGGCCGCTGTTCCCTGCGACGTGCTCGTCGTCGAGGAGGACTTGGGCAGCTCGAGCTTGGCCGGGGCGGGACCCTCAATGAAGTGGATGTAGATATAGGGCCCGACGACGGCGGCCAGAACAGCCACCACGGCCACGCCAACCACTGCCACTACGAGCCTGCGCCGCTTGCTGGTCGCCATGTCGGGGCATCATGGCCCGACATCCTGGCGCTCCGCTGTGACCCTGCTGTCACTGCTCGTTGAGGCAGGTCGGAGCGCGAAGGGGCGACGGGGCACACCCGGATTCCAGATCTGCAGCTATGGAGGGGCAAGAGCCGTACGGCCGTTCGGGCGGCCATCTGGCGTCATCGGTCAGTCTCGGGTGCCAGGGTATTGGGCACTTTCCCGCCGGGTGGATCCGATCGCCCTCGTCCGCGGTGAGGCCTCAAGGCCAGGTCGCATGCCGACACGGTTCGGTCTTAACCACCTGGCCTTCGTGGGCGCCTCGCTGGCCCAAGTTCTCATGCAGACCGGCCCGCTGTCGTCCGATGGCATGGCCGTCGTAGTCTGCAGGGCTGTGGGCGGCCTCTCTGACTTTGGCTGGCACCTGCCCGTACTCAGCCTTGTCGGAGGCTGGCGCGCCGGTTCGGCCGTGTATGAGCGTGAATGAGGAAGGGGAGTGACGAGAATGAGGACGTGGCTCGTCGCCCTCTGTGCCGTGGCCGCAACGGCGTTCTCGCTAGGCCTTCCTCCCTCGCCAGCCGGAGCCCTGGATTCGGCGATCGTGGCGATTACGGGGAGTCCGAACCCTGGGCCCACCGGCGGCGTCTCCTATAACGTCACCGTCACGGGGACCGGCACCGCTCCGACGGGGACTGTCAGCGTTGACGACGGTCAAGGCGGAACCTGTTCAATCTCCGCCCTCAGCGACAACGGCAACGGCACAAGTTCGGGCAGCTGCTCCATTGTCGAGAACGCCGCGAACAGTCCCTACACGGTTACCGCCACTTACAATGGCGACGGCAACTATGCCAGCGGAGAGACGAACTCCGTTGTCGAGAATGTGAACCTCGGCACCGCATCCGTGGCGATCACAGGCAACCCGAACCCTGGGCCCACCGGCAGCATCACCTATGACGTGACCGTGACAGGCGGCGGTGCGACGCCGACTGGCACCGTTGGAGTCAACGACGGTCAAGGCGGAACCTGTTCGATCGCCAGTCTCAGCGCCGGCGCCGGCAGCTGCTCCATTGTCGAGAACGCCGCGAACAGTCCCTACACGGTTACCGCCACTTACAATGGCGACGGCAACTATGCCAACGGAGCGTTCAACGCGGTCAATGAGGTCATCAGTTCCGGGGCCCCAACTGTGACGATCACAGGCAACCCAAACCCAGCCGAGACGGGCAGTGTTTCGTATCACGTCACGGTGGCCGGCAGCGGCGCAATTCCGACGGGCACGGTTACTGTGGCCGACGGCCAAGGTGGCACCTGTTCGATCGCCAGTCTCAGCGTCGGCGCCGGCAATTGCTCCATTGTCGAGAACGCCGCGAACAGTCCCTACACGGTTACCGCCACTTTCAACGGCGACGGCAACTATGCCGGTGGAGAGACGAATTCTGTTCTTGAGACCGTAAATCCTGCAACCCCGACGGTAGCGATCACGGGTACCCCCAATCCCGGCACCACCGGCAGCGTGACCTATGACGTCACCGTGACTGGTAGTGGCGCAACGCCGACGGGAAGTGTCACAACGAATGACGGGCAGGGGGGCAGCTGCTCGATCCAGAATCTCAGCGCCGGGGCAGGCAGTTGTGCCATCACCGAGAAGGCGGCAGACAGCCCGCTTACCGTAATTGCCACCTACAACGGTGACGGCAACTACTCGTCGAACAACCACTCTGTGCTGGAGGTCGTGCATATAGCGACCCCCGGGCCACCTACCATCTCGAATATTCCCAGCGGGGCCATCTACGGCACGAGTTTCGTTCCGGCATTCACCACCATCAGCGACGGGACGCCGTCGGCAACGTCCACCACTACCTTCGTCTGCACCGTGTCGGGCACTACGGTCAATTTCGTTGGTGTCGGCACGTGCTCCCTCAATTCGCAGACCGGCGCATCTGCCAACTACGCAGCAAGCTCCGTCAGTTCGCCGCAGAGCTTCACTGTCGGCCTCGCCACCCCGACGACTCCGGTGATCACCAATATCCCGTCCGGCGCCATTGAGTTCGGCACCTTCGCCGCATCCGTGTCGACATCGGGTGACGGTGCCACTTCGGTCACCTCCATTTCGACTGCCGTCTGCACGGTCGGCCCAGACGGACACACCGTCACCTTCGTGGGCTTCGGGGACTGCACGCTGGTCGCTCACGTGGCGCAGGGCGCGCTCTACTTCGGTGCCACCGGGAACACCCAGTCGTTTCCCGTCGGCCCGGCGGCCCGCGGGTACTGGCTGGTCGGATCGGACGGGGGCATCTTCGCCTTCGGCGCGGCGGGCTTCTACGGCTCCATGGGAAGCACCCCGCTGCAGCGGCCCGTCGTGGGCATCACCCCGTCCGCCAGTCGCACCGGCTACTGGCTCGTTGCCTCCGACGGCGGCATCTTCAGCTTCGGCACCTCCTCGTTCTACGGGTCGATTCCGCAGGTCGGACTCCATCCGGCCGGATCAGGACTGCCCAACAGCCTCAATGCCCCGATTGTGGGCATGGTTCCCTCCATCACCGGCCACGGCTACTTCATGGTGGCCTCCGACGGCGGCGTGTTCGCGTTCGGCGACGCCCACTTCGCCGGATCGTGCCCGGGCATCGGCGGGTGCGCCGGCCGCGCCGTGGCTGTGATGCCCGACAGCACGGGCAAGGGCTACTGGCTGGTGACCAATGTCGGCGCTGTCTACGCCTTCGGCGACGCCACCTTCTACGGAGCGCCATCGGCGCAATCGGTGGGCGTCGTCGACGCGGTCGCCACCCCGGACTGGCGCGGCTACTGGCTGCTCTACGCCAATGGCGCCGTCGTCCCCTTCGGGGATGCCGTCGGGATGGGAGCCCCATTGGGCTACGTCAACGGGTTCAATCCGGCCACGTCCATCTTCCCGACTGCCGACGGCAAGGGCTACTGGGTCGCCTCGGGCCGTGGTGATGTCTTCGCCTATGGCAATGCGCCGTACCTGGGGAGCGAGGCTGCCGCCGGGCTGAACGGCGAGATCATCGCCGCCTTCGGGTTCTGACGATCAGATTCTGACGATCAGGCCCCGAGGGCTTCGCTCTCGGGCACAGGCAATTCGGCCACGACGGCCTGGACGGTCGACTCGACGCCTCGTCCCGACCGAGCCGATGCCCGTCGCAGCAGCTCCGAGATGTAGCCGACCAGGTTCACCACGTCGGACCTGGGGGAGCGCCCCACCATCGGGACAGGCTCGGTCGACGGGTCGAGGCCGCATACCGCCAGGATCAGCCGGCGGATCTCCAGGAGTGAGGACCGGGCTTCGAGGAGTGACGTCCCGCTCGTGCGGAGCCAGAGGGAAATGCCCAGTTCAAGCGAGAGGTCCCCGGAGAACGGCTCCACCGGGCCGAGCTCGGCCAACCCTCTGAGGAGGGCCGGTCCGAAGCCGGTCTGGACGTCTTTCACCATGGCCTCAGTGTGACGAACGGCTGTAACAAGGTGGTGGACCGGCTCTGGGCTGGTATTTTGGTGGACGTGCCACGCACGATCTGGAAGGGGGCTCTCAGTTTCGGACTGGTGAACATCCCCGTGGGCCTGTACCCGGCCACGTCCGACAAGAGCATCCACTTCAACCAGTTCGAGGAGGGGACGTCGGACCGGATCCGCTACAAGAAGATCAATGAGCGGACCGGCGAGGAGGTGCCGCAGGACCGGATCGTCAAGGGCTACGACCTCGGCGGCGGCGAGTACGTCATCCTCACCGAAGAGGAGCTCGAGTCGGCCGAACCCAAGAAGTCGCGCCAGATCGAGATCTCCGATTTCGTGGGCCTGGTGGATATCGATCCGGTCTTCTTCCGCTCCAGCTACTACCTGGCCCCCGAAGGCGAAGGGGCCGACAAGGCCTACGCCCTCCTGCGCCGGGCCATGGCCGAGGCCGGGCGTGTGGCCATCGCCACCCTCGTCATGCGGAACAAGGAGTACCTCGTGGCCATCCGGCCCGAGGACGACGCGCTCGCTCTGCACACCATGTACTTCTCCGATGAGGTGCGTGCTCCCGGACGCGACCTCGATCTGCCCGAGACCGGCGACGTGACCGACCGCGAACTCTCCATGGCGCAGTTGCTCATTGCGTCCATGGACAGCGAGTGGGATCCGGAGCGCTTCCACGACACACACCGTGAGAAGGTCGAGGCCATCATCGAGGAGAAGCGCCAGGGGCACGAGATCGTGCTGCAAGAAGGCCCCGAGCCCGCCGCCAAAGTGGTCGATCTCATGGAGGCGCTCAGCGCCAGCATCGCGGCCGCCGCCACGCCCGACTCGGGAGCGAAGAGTGCCAAGCGCCCGCCGGCCAAGCGGGCCACGGCCAAGCGCGCCGCGCCCGCCAAGAAGGCGGTCAAGGCCACGAAAACAGCAGCCCGATCCAAGACCACGACCCGCCGCAAGGCTTCCTGAACCACCCTGTCGCCACAGGCGTGTGGGGTGTCGCCACAGGCGGTGCGGGGTGGTTGGCTCCGGACAGATCGTCAGCCAGACACCGCAGCGTCAGCTCCACCCGCCGCCTGCGCCACCGCCTCCGCAATCGTCTTGGCCCGGTCTGCCGCGTCGTCCGCCGTGACCACCAGACGGCCGTACTCGGTGTTTTCGAGGTCCACCACCACCGCCGGACCCTTGCCGTGCACGGCCGCGAAGTCCTTGCCGAAGCCGCCCCGGCGCGTCCCGACGGCGATGACGTTCGGCACTCCGGTTCCCGGGGCCCGGATGCCGCGCAGCTCGGGCCACGGGTCGTCGACCGCACGCACCGCACGCACCGTCGCCAGCGGCACCCTGATATCGCTGTGCATACCCTCGGCCTTCTCCAGGGAGCGCAGGTGCAGTACCAACTCGTCACCGTCGACTTCCAGGTCAGCCACGCCTGCCGAGTCTAGAGCCGGGTTAGCCTCGCGCCGATGTGGCCGCCACCACCCAAGGGGACATGGGTCGTCGATCTCGATGGTGTGGTGTGGCTCGCCGGGCGTCCCATCCCCGGGGTCGACGAGGCGGTGGCCCGGCTGCGCGGGGTCGGAGTGCGGGTGCTGTTCGCCACGAACAACGCACTCCCGACGCGGTCCGAGCTGCACCGGCAATTGGTGCACTGCGGCATCACCGCCGCCGACGCCGACCTGTTGCGCTCCGCCGACGTGGCCGCAGGCATGCTGGAGCCCGGGTCGACCGCGGTGGTCCTGGGCGGCGACGGCGTCCTCGAGGCCCTGGCCGCCCGCGGTGTCACCGTCGTGCCCGAGGGCCCGGCCGACGCCGTCGTGGTAGGCCTGACCCGCAGCTTCACCTACGAGGCCCTCACCGCCGCCGTGACCGCGGTCCGGGGAGGCGCCCGCTTCATCGGTACGAACGAGGACGCCACCTACCCGACGCCCGACGGACTGGTGCCCGGGGCGGGCGCCATCCTGGCCGCCGTCCAGACCGCCAGCGGGGTGACGCCGGAGGTGGCCGGCAAGCCACACCGCCCCACGGCCGATGCCATCGCCGCCCGGGTCGGCCCCGGCGAACTCCGGGTCATGGTGGGGGACCGCCCGTCGACCGACGGGGCCCTGGCCGTCCAGCTGGACATTCCCTTCGGCCTGGTCCTCTCGGGGGTCACCAGGAAGGGGGAGGTCCCCGCCGATGCCGATCCCGCCGCGGTGGCACCCGATCTGCTCCGACTGGTCCAGCAGGCCTTGGATGGCACCGGGTAAGTGCTTGCGGGCAGCTAGCACTTTAGATACTCTTGTGTAATGGCAACCAATGAGCGCATACGCAAGTACCTCGATGCTGGGACCGTCCTCGGACAGGTCAGCCGTGGCCGCGCCGAGGAGATCGTGCGGGAGTTGGTCAACGCCGGCGACATTCAGCGCAGCCAGGCACAGGAGTGGGTGGACAATCTGGTCGAACGCAGCCACAAGTCCAGCGAACAGATTCTCGAAGTGGTGCGCCACGAGGTGGCCAGCCAA
>Ga0302320_10025549_pt1 | contig 11480 bp, 12 predicted proteins | sample Bog_T0_3_FD_202130 | JGI IMG/M metagenome (GOLD analysis project Ga0302320, IMG submission 202130) | Peat permafrost microbial communities from Stordalen Mire near Abisko, Sweden - Bog_T0_3 | ecosystem: Environmental > Terrestrial > Soil > Wetlands > Peat | place: Sweden: Abisko, Stordalen Mire... | reverse complement strand
AGTGTCGGCCATCGCAACTTCACCGCCAATTCCACGAAATAGGTGTCCGCATAGCAGGTTGGTCCCAATTCACCAAGCGTACCGGTCAAAAGGGATTGAGCTCCGTTAGCAGAGGCCGCATCGCGCAACGACTCGTTTAAATACGTGGTAGAAGCACGTAGGGGGCTGACTTCGAGTCGGCCGGGCTCACCGATGATGTCGAACGGACCCCGTCCCTGTCCGGATACAAATTGAATCAGAATATTTGGCCAGGAGCTGAACTCTTGTATAAAGCTCCGCTCATCGGGATAATCAGCTAAGTGCTCCTCCGGGACGACAGCGGCCAACGCCAAAAGGCTCTTTCCTTGCCGTTCCAGGCAGCGAGCTGCAACAGCTGCTACGCCGGAGGAATCAAGGCCGCCACTTAATTCGACTGCTGAGGGCGAGTCGTCGGAAAGTCGACACTCCACAGCATCGATCAGTAGCGTACGGAGCGACTCAAAGACTTCTTCTGGATCGCGCGGCACCAAATCCGACCGAATTTCCGGTTGCCAGTACCTATGCACATGCAAGCCAGCCGAAGTGAATGTCAGCGCGCTCCCAGCCGGAAGCGAACAAATGCCAGCGTGAAAAGTATCATCGTCTTCGGATTCGTATGCGCCTGCCATCGCCAACCGTGCGAATAGACGCCGGTTTAATAGCCGGGGAACGCCAGGAAAGGAAAGGATCTGCCTGGGATCGCTGGCAAAAACAAATCGCAGACCGCTGTTCCAGTATAGGATCGGTCGGAATCCCATGTGATCCCGGCAACAAAATAGCGATTGGGAACGCTCATCCCAAATAGCGAACGAAAACTCTCCCAAAAGAAAGTGACCGCATTGAGCGCCCCATTTATCGTAGGCGGCTAGCACCAAGTCGTCGTCAGAAAGCTCACCGAGACTCTCAGCGAAACCCAGCGATACCAATAGTCCCGCGCGGTTGTGCAAACGCACATCAGACGCTATAGTGAGATGAGGAAAACGTAGTTCGGGAGCACGCCGTCCTAAGCAGGAAACACACAAAACAGACCTAAGGTTCGCAGATTGCGCCCCAAGGTGTTCTGTCGAATTGGATAGCCAGCCAAGGTCTGGGCACTTGGAAAAATCCACAGCGCCGCTGATATCATTGGCCACGGCTACCAAACGAAAAGTTTGCTACGGTCGGCCCTATGAGCCAGTGCTTCCGTCAGCGCCCTTTCCGCCAGGCCCCATAACAATCGCTTGCACGTCGCCGAAAGGGCGAAGAGTCGGCGTGCTGTAAGGCTTACGGTCGGAAGCCTGTTCAGCGGCCACCATTTTAACTTCAATCGTCTTATTTTCCATATCGCAATTCCTCCACCTGCATCAGGCGACTGATGCCAAGCATATCACAAATCATTCACGAGACGCTATAAACTTAATGGTGACCTGGGCGCTACATGGATGTTCAACATCACAACGTTCCACCCAGACCTAATTATCCCACCGTTCACGATTGTACGACCAAACGAGCCCGGTTGTCCAGATCGGAATTGATTTGCATTGGGTGCGCCATGCCACACGCTCTCCATTCTGGTACGCTGGCATTATTCTTGTGCCTAAATCCCTCCTCGCCTCGGTCTATATGTGGAGCCATCGCCTGTTTCGTGTCCTCCACGGCGGATCCGAGGCCCTTTTCGAGGGTTTCTGGATGGGTGTGCTGCCAGAATCCGCCTACGATGTAATCTCCGAGAAAAGCTACGGCGAGGGCACACAATATACGAATGAACTGTACCTGGATCGCGGCTTCTTCTTCTGGGAAGATCTGGCGATTCGGACGCACTTCCCGCCAACAGGCCGGGTCCTGGTCGCGGCCGCTGGCGGAGGACGCGAACTGATAGCTCTTGCACGCGCCGGCTATCTGGCGGCCGGTTTCGAATGTAGCCGCGCCATGGTCGCGGCGGGTCAGCAAGCCCTGGCAAAACGAGGTGTCGACGCCAGTCTCGATTGGTCTCCGCCCTGTATCGCGCCGCAAATGGAAGGACTTTTCGACGCCCTGATCGTCGGTTGGAATGGCTACAGCTATATCTCGCCTCGCGTCCGCAGGCTGGAGTTCCTGAAGAGCCTCTGTGCACAGCTACGGCCCGGGGCACCCATCATCGTCTCGACCGCGATTCGGACTCCGCGGGCGCGACTGGCGGTCTGGACGCCCCGTATCGCCAACGCAGTTCGGATTTGCACATTTCGGGCGCCTGTCTTCGAAGCCGGCGACACATTCGCGGGTCGGCCCAAGCTCCACTTCACGCGCCAGCAACTCGAACGCGAATTGATGGATGCAGGGTTATCTGTTGTCACCTTCTATGTCTGGGGCGGCTATGGGGCTGCAATCGCCCATGCCACAGAAAGTGACCGAATGGCGCGCTTAGGCTAAGCTGGCTGACGGACTGAATCTCCGGACTTATCCTCGTTACTTAGGAAGGGTGCTCACGCCGGCGGTCGTATCGCTACCTGCGGGCTGGGGCTTGGGGAGAAAGTCATTGGTGAGCCGCGAGGCCAACTGCGCGACCATCAAAAGCCGCTTCCCATACTTCTTCCGGAATTGGGCTGCCTCCGGCCGAAAAAGCAATGGCACCACCGCCCCAAGACGGGCCACCAGGCTTGGTTTGTCGCCCTGCGGACTGGCGCCCAACGCCACTGCGTCTCCATGCAAGGCATCGAAATCGGGCAGAAGCGCCGCGCGCATCACCTTCGCCTCAACCACAATCTGAAGAGCCTGCGCCACAGTATGCCCGCCATTCTTTACGGATCGCAGCAGGCGGCATCGGAAAACTCCACAGACCCAGGGCCGATGTGAGCCATAGATGGAGCACAGACCGGTGAAGTGTGTGCACGGCAATCGGAACCCGCCCTTCTCTCCCGAGAGTGCTTCGATGGGCGTCATGCCAATGGAAACAAGAAACTCAGGACTTTCCTCCGGTCCGGCTACCCCGTGCCCGAAAAGAGTACCGTCGCAACAGAAGCCGCATGCAAGACAGATCTCGGTCTCGCCGCTTTCGATAATGGGCAATGGATCGGGCACCTTTAATCACCTGCTGGTCAGGCCGGGCGGCGCGATAAACATTGCCACAGCGTAGCACGGTGGCGTCGCGAGTGGAATGATTCTCGAAAAATGCGACACTACCGCTACTTCAGCGTCTCTTCCCTCATCCGCACGCTCAGCGTTTCGAATCGGGTCATCAAGGGTTCGAATTTTGCGTACCCAAGAATTCCTTTACTGATCGCCTGTATGCGCTCCGTAAACGACGGGCTGTGAGATGGGCTGAACAGCGGTTCTTCTTCCTTCCTCAACGTGGCGGTTGGTCCGCAGAACTCAACGGCAATACTGATTCGTGGAGCGGCATCTCCGGTAGCCGAGGAACCCCAATGCACCAATTCGTGATGCCAGCCCATTAGCGTGCCCGCGACCGCAGGCAGCGCCCGCGCCGCCCGAAGAAACTGACTCAGTTGATCTTTCGTAACTGTTTCTATATCCCGATAGTTTGGCTGCACTCCGGGCGGCACCTGATCCGACGGTATGACGTAGATACAGCCATTCTCAACCGTCGCATCGCTCAAAGGCACCCAAACCGTGAGCCGGGTATCGCGACCCTTGGAATCGGTATGAGGCGGCCAGCCGCTGGCGCCCTTTGCCTGGACCACATAGTAGGTCCACATCAGAGAGTTCTGCTCGTATCCCTCGCCCAGAAATCGCGAGACAAGCTTGTGGAGCGAGGGGGTTCTGACGACATCCCAGAACTCATCGTAGACAAAGGAAAAAACAGGCGGCCAGCCTGTATCTCTTAACCGTTCGATCACGCGACGCATGCGGGCGATAACGAGCGGGTCCAGAACCGGCCCCGCCTGAAAATACCCTTCCCGGTTGAGCTTGCGCACGTGCTTCCCGACGTCTTCCTCAGTCAACGGAATCGCCTCACCGCAAGCGTGCGCGCCCGGACCAATCGACAGATCCGGGCTGAACTTACGCCAGTATTCCGGATCCAGCGCCTGCCGTAACCTCAGCTCAACCTCGGCATCAGGCAACGCAGTAGCTCTTCCCAGCAGCTGAAGCGCTGCTTCGCGCAACTTCGTTTCGTCCATAATGTCCTGCCTGCATTGGTGGCGAACAGTGGTTCAGGCACCAAATGCTATTGTTCCACGTGGCAGGAATTCGTCCGGGACAGCGGCTCTGAGGCCTATTTCAGGCGGACGGCGGGAAGGATGAACGCTTCTCTTCACTGCCTATTAAAGCATGGAAACAGGATATTTGGCGTCCCCAGGGGGATTCGAACCCCCGTTACCGCCGTGAAAGGGCGATGTCCTGGGCCTCTGGACGATGGGGACGCAGCGGGCTAGAACTTCAATTTACCATGCCCGCCCCGCTGGCCACCCGAACGCCTCGCAAAACCCCGCCCTCTCCACCGAATTCCCCCGCCATCGCCTCGCCCCGGTTAAAATGAAAGCTCCCATGTCAGGTACAGAAGAGTTTTACCGCATCCAGAAGCTGCCCCCCTACGTCTTTGCCGTTCTCAACGAAATGCGCGCAAAGGCACGGGCAGCCCAGATGGACGTGGTTGACCTCGGAATGGGCAACCCTGACGGCGAGACCCCTCAGGTCATCGTCGATAAGCTCTGCGAAGCGGTGCGCAACCCCCGCAACCACCGCTATTCCATGTCGCGCGGCATTCCGAAGCTTCGCGAGGAGATCTGCGCCCGCTACAAGCGCAACTATGACGTCGATCTCGATTCCGAAAAAGAGGCCATCGTCACTATCGGCGCCAAGGATGCCCTCGCGCACCTCCTCTTCGCCACCATTGGCCCCGGCGATGTCGTAGCCGCGCCCAACCCGGCCTATCCCATTCACCAGTACGGCGTCATCATGGCCGAAGGCCATTCCGTGCTGCTGCCCATGCCCACGGCGGACGAATTCCTCAACCGTCTCGAGGCCCTCTACCGCGAGTCGCCCAAGCCGCCGAAAATGCTGCTGATCTCGTTCCCGCACAATCCGACCACAACGTGCGTGGATCTGCCGTTCCTCACGAAGATCGTGGAACTGGCGCGCAAACACGGCACCCTCATCGTGCACGATTTTGCCTACGCCGATTACGGTTTCGATGGCTACGTGCCGCCGAGCATCCTTCAGGTGCCAGGCGCGAAGGATCTTTGCGTCGAGATCTTCTCGATGTCGAAGAGCTACGAAATGGCGGGTTGGCGCGTGGGCTTTTGCCTCGGCAACGCGCGCATGATCGCGGCGCTCACCCGCATCAAGAGCTATCTCGATTACGGTGCGTTTCAGCCCATCCAGATCGCCTCGATCGTCGCACTGCGCGAATGCGAAGAGGACACCAAACGCATATGCGCCTCCTACCAGCACCGCCGCGACGTCCTGGTGGATGGCCTTGCCAAGGCTGGCTGGGTCGTGGAGCCTCCACGCGGGACTATGTTCCTGTGGGCGGAGTTGCCCGAGAAGTTCCGCGCCATGGGCTCCCTCGAATTCGCCAAGAAACTGGTTCAGGATGCGCTGGTAGTGGTCTCGCCGGGAATCGGTTTCGGGCCGATGGGCGAAGGCTTCGTGCGCTTTGCTCTGGTCGAAAACGAGCACCGGATCCGCCAGGCCACGCGCGCGATCGGGCACTTTCTGAAGACAAATTAGACTTGGGTGGTGTGTGGCGCAGACACTCGTGTCTGCCGCGCCGAGACTCATCTCCGCGCTTTTCCTCACTGTGCCCGCCGGATTCCCTTTCCGCCACGGCCAGGCGAATGCCGCTTTCCCACCCTACTCAAACAAATGCGGCACAAACCGCGCCGTATTCCCGGTAATCGGCCCATCCTCGCGAATCCCCATCCCCGCAGGCTCCCCATCCACCACCCAACTCCCCAGCACCGGCCGATTGCCGCCAAAAGCGGGCAACTCGAAAACATCCTGATAGACGTACCCCTCAGCGCCGTAATCGCCCTCAGTACCGGCAATAACCTGACCATCCTTGATGATCGTCACGTTCGCCCCTTCGCGCGACAGCAGCGGCTTCTTGACGTACCGCGAACCCTTAGGCTCGAAGTAACACGCCAGCAGATTCGGATGCCCCGGAAACAACTCCCAAAGCACCGGCAGGATTGCCTTATTGCTCAGCATCATCTTCCACACCGGCTCAATCCAGTTCATCGCATCGAACGATTCCACGATGTTCGCGCCGAACTTCTCGTTGACCAGCCATTCCCACGGGTACAGGTGAAACAACACGTCGATCGGCCAGCTTTCCATATCGACAAACCGTCGCGTAGCTTCATTCCAGCCGATATCGCCGGCAAAGATTGCAGTTGTTTTCAGGCCCGCCTGGCCCGCCAGATCGCGCAGATAGGACACCGTAACGGTGTCTTCACCCGCGCTGTCATTGACATGCGTGAAATGCACGGATCGGGATTTCAAATACGGCGCGATGTCCTTCCACTTGGCCAGCAGCTTATCGTGCAGACTGTTGAACTGATCGCCTTTCGGAAACACCGCTTCCTTCCAGTCCCACTGGACCACGGCGGCTTCCAGCATTGCCGTTGGCGTGTCGCAGTTGTACTCGAAAAGTTTAGGCGGCCGGACACCGTCGTAACCCAGGTCGAAGCGCCCGTGATTGAGCGCAGGGGGCTCTTCGTCCCACGAGCGCTTGATCAGCGGCACCACGTAATCGGGGATCCCAAACCGGGAAAAGAGATTGTTGTCGATGACGTGCTGACCGGCTGCCATGACGATCCGGTACAACTCCGCAGTCGCGGCCTCGAGCAGGTCCACCTGAGCCCCGGTGAACCGGTAATAAGCCGACTCGTTCCAGTAGGGCTTGCCGTCCGGCAGGGTGTGCCAGATCAGGCCGAGGTTTTCGACGGTCTGCTGCCAGTCCCGGCGCGGTGTGATTGCGATTCGCTGCATTTATTCCCCCGCACCTTCGCCGCCGCCCGCACTACCACCGCCTCCGATGCTTCCAAAGCCGCCGCGCGTGACGGCTCCGGCTGGCGGGCTGGAAGGCGCCACGCTATAGCTCCCCGAAGAGGTGCCTGAGGGCGACCATGACCCGCCGCCCGCCGAATAGCCGTAGTAGGGAATGTAGCCGCCCCGCGATATGTAATACCAGCGGTAACCGGAATAGCCGGTGCCGGTGTAGCACCGGTCGTCCGCCACACGCTTGCCCTCGTTGTCCACGCACACTTTCGTGTTTTCACTGGTCTGCCATTCGTTGCCGGAACTGCAGCCCGACGAGGCCAGGATGGCTGCGGAGATTGCGGTAGTCAGGGGGAGATGGAACCGTTTCATAGCGATGGCGGGGCCACCACAAGAATAGTACGGTTCGATCGCTCAAAAAGTGCGAAAAGAAAAGAAAAAATAAATGCGGGCACACTCGGGGTTGGAGGGGGTGAGTGTGCCCGCTTTGGCGCTTGCTGTTACACAAACGGGGATGTTTGAGAGGCGCGCCCCTCTTATCGAAAGTTACCGCCCCGCGCCACCCAACTGTTAGCTTTCGAACATTCCTTCGAAAAGAATGCTGCTTAGGTAGCGCTCGCCGGAATCAGGCAGGATAGTGACGATTGTCTTGCCGCGGTATTGCTCTTCCTTCGCCATCCGCACTGCCACCGCCACTGCCGCGCCACAGGAGATACCGGCCAGAATACCTTCCTCGCGGGCCAAACGGCGCGCCATTTCGATCGATTCCTCGTTGGTGACCTGTTCCACCCGGTCGATCACGGACAAATCGAGATTTCCCGGCACAAAACCGGCGCCGATGCCCTGGATTTTGTGAGGGCCCGGCTTGACGGGGTCGCCGTGGCGCGTCTGCGTGATCACCGGGCTGGCCGTAGGCTCCACCGCGATCGTGACGATGGGCTTGCCCTTGATCTGTTTGATGTAACGCGAAACTCCGGTAATCGTACCGCCCGTACCCACCCCTGCGACGAAGACGTCGATCTGGCCCTCGGTATCGTCCCAGATTTCCGGACCCGTGGTCTTGAGGTGAATCTCGGGATTAGCCGGGTTCTCGAATTGCTGCAGCAGAACGTAACGCTCGGGGTCCGAAGCGACAATTTCCTGCGCCTTCGCTATAGCGCCCGCCATGCCGCGCGAACCTTCGGTCAGCACCAGCTTCGCGCCGAACACGCCGAGCACCTTACGGCGCTCGATAGACATCGTCTCCGGCATGGTCAGCGTGATGGGATACCCCCGGGCGGCGGCCACAAACGCCAGCGCGATACCGGTATTTCCGCTGGTAGGCTCAATGAGCTCCTTGCCAGGTTTGAGGATGCCGCGCTTCTCCGCATCCCAGATCATAGAGGCCCCGATTCGGCATTTCACCGAGTAGGCGGGGTTGCGCCCCTCGATCTTACCGAGAACGGTGGCGGGCGCGCCATCCGTAACGCGATTCAAACGGACCAGCGGGGTCCGGCCAATGCTTAATGAATTGTCCTGATAAAACATCAGATCTCCCAGTTCGGTACAAATCGGTTGTGTCGTTCGGTCCAGTCGCGGACCAGTTGAGCGAAAGTCGCGGAGTCGAGGACGGAGTCCATCGCCTTGTCAGTTCGCTCCCAAAGATCGCCCAGCGGTGAATCGGCCTGTCGCCGGACGCGTGATCGTTCTTCCTGCCGACCTTCGACGAAGCGGAGGACGTCGCCTACGGTTATGGTTTCGGGCCTGCGGGCCAGTAGATAGCCACCTTCAGCCCCGCGCCGGGATTCCACGAAACCGCCCTGCTTCAGGCTCGCGAGGATCAACTCCAGGAATTTCTGCGGGATGTGCTGGCGCCGGGCAATGTCGGCAATTCGGACGGGTTCGCGGCCTGGCTGCGAAGCCAGGTCGAAGATGGCATGTAATGCGTATTCACCCTTGACGGATATGTTCATCGGTGCACTTGAGCGGCTCCCGTCGGGAATTACCCCGTCGCAGCCGGAGATACCAACCAGAGTTTACTACTAGAGATTAGATGATTCAGGCGGGTGCGTCAACAAGGGGAGCAAAACAGTAACAAACGGGGACCGAGTAAAGCGGGGGGAGGGAAAGTGTTGGGCCAGTGGACTTGGGTTGCCAAGTCCACTGGCCCGGAAAACTACATCTTGGCAGTGGACTTCTTGGCGGCCTTCTTGGTCGACTTTGCAGTCGTGGCCTTCTTCTTGGTCGACTTTGCCGGTGCGTCAGCTGCGAACGACACGGAACCGAGAACGAGGCCGAGGCCGAGGGCAATGCTCATGATCTTTTTCATAATGTTTGGATCTCCTTAAATTTTCGACGGTTTACGTCTGTGAGCATCATAGCGAAACCGAGATGAACCATCCCTTAAGGTGCGATTAAATATAATTCATTTAATAGTCACAAGGATTTTGCTGTTTATTTTCAATGGCTTAGCTCTCGTGCGAAATCCTGGCATGGTAGCTTTAGGCGTATGAAGAAGGCAGAATTAGCAAATCATGAGGCCCGGAGGCAGCGCGTCGCCCCCGGAAATGCCGCGGATCAGATGGATCGCATGGTCGCGCGTATCGTCCGGACGTTGCGCCGCGGTCGGGCGGCGGAACTGCCGGGGTTGGGGACCATCCATCCGGGCAAGCGTTGGATCTTCCACCCCGAGAAGAGGAAGAACGCTGCGGAGGTGAGTCCAAAACGCCATGGATCATGAGGAACTTGCGCAGTTGATTCGCCGGTCGCTGAAGCGCTCGCGGCGTGTGGAAATCGACGGGCTGGGCGTCTTCGAACGTGGTAACGCCGGACGTGTGTCCCTGCGCGATGCCAATCGCACTCGTATTTTTATCGCATATGCGACCGAAGATTTCGCCATAGCGGAAAAACTCTTCGACGAACTCCTGGACCTGGGTTATGCGCCCTGGCTTGATCGCCGGAAACTGTTGCCAGGCCAAAACTGGCCCAGGCGCATTGAGGATGCGATTATGAGTGCGGACTTCTTCATTGCATGCTTCTCAAGCCATTCTGTCCGGAAGCGGGGAGGTTTTCAGGCCGAAGTCCGGTATGCCCTCGATTGTGCACGAAGATTACCCATCGACGAGGTGTTCCTCATCCCGGTGCGGCTCGACGATTGCCGGGTGCCGACGCGGATCCAGCGCGAAACCCAGTATGTCGACTTATTTCCCGGCTTCAAGGACGGCGTGGCACGAGTCGTGGCGACAGTAGAAGCGAGGAAGCGGGAAGCCGCATGAAAGCCGTGGCGGCAATTTGCCTGGGTGCAGTGGCGCGCCAGTGGGCGAAGTCTCTCCATTTCGCAATTCCCCGGCGCCGGGCTTTCGCCCGGCGAGGAAACCGGCCGCAGGTTAGATCCTGCCCCTCATATGGATATGGAAAGCCTTGGGAAATGTGGGAACTCTGACCGTCGAGCCTGGCTCGACGGCGCGCGTGTTACAAAGGTCTGTTGATGCCGATTACCCCCGATTTGCGCGAACGCGCGGCCAAAATCAAGATACTGCTGATGGACGTCGACGGCGTCCTCTGCGACAAGATGTACTTCATGCCGGATGCGACCGGCGCGATCGTCGAGTTCAAAGGCTTCGACGCGCAGGATGGAATTGCCCTGCAATGGTGCAAGTGGAAGGGCATGAAGACCGGCGTGATCAGCGGGCGCGATTCCCCATCCGTAACCGAACGCGCGCGGCAGTGCGGTATGGACTACGTCTATCAGGGGCACATCGAAAAAATCCCGATCATTGAGCAGATCATGGCGGATGCGAAGGCTACGGCCGAGGAGATCGCGTTTGTGGGCGACGATCTGACGGATATCGTCGTGATGCATCGCGTCGGGATGGGGATTGCGGTGGCGAATGCGCGCAAGGAAGTGAAGGGCGAGGCGCATTACGTGACGGAAGCGCGCGGCGGCCAGGGGGCGATTCGGGAAGTGGTGGAGTTGATCCTCGAAGCGCGCGGGGTGTGGCGCGAAATTTTGGATAAGTACGAAGTGCGCAAGTAGCTAAACCGGCTTCTCCGGCCACGCATGACGCGGATACCTGCGGCCCAGTTCGCGGCGGAGTTGCGGATAGAGGCGTTCCCAAAAACCGGCGAGATCGGTTGTCGTCTGAACGGGCCGCTGATTCGGCGCGAGCAGATGCACCACCAGCGGCACTTTACCGCGTGCGATTCGCGGGCTTTCCGTCATGCCGAAGAAATCCTGGAGACGCGATGCCACCCAGGGCGGCTTGCCGCGTTCGTAGTTCACCTTTGTGTTGCGGCCGGCAGCGAGACGAAGACGCATCGGGGCAATCTGTTCGAGCAGGTTCGTATCGAGTTTGCGTTCGAGCGCGGGCAGCAGGCCGTCCGCGGCGCGTTGCACGTCGACGAAACTGCGGAGACCGTAGCAGAGGGTTTCGAGCGCGTCGGCAACATCGCGGGCTTCCAACGGCTTCAGAGACGAATGTTCCGCTGCGAATTCCACGCGCGCAAGGAAGGCTTCCACATCGGCTGCGGGGAGGAAGCGTTCCAGTCCGGCCTCGGCCACGCGT
>Ga0302320_10025548_pt1 | contig 11480 bp, 8 predicted proteins | sample Bog_T0_3_FD_202130 | JGI IMG/M metagenome (GOLD analysis project Ga0302320, IMG submission 202130) | Peat permafrost microbial communities from Stordalen Mire near Abisko, Sweden - Bog_T0_3 | ecosystem: Environmental > Terrestrial > Soil > Wetlands > Peat | place: Sweden: Abisko, Stordalen Mire... | reverse complement strand
AATTCAGCGCCTGGTACAGCTACAAAGTGCCGGGCGATCCAAGGCCGAACACGCCGGAAAATCTGCGCAGCCGCACCTGGATGCTGCTGTCACTCTACCTGATGGGTCCCGACGTCGGCCACTGGGCAGTTTATCACTACGACATGGCGCCCGACGCGCTCAGCATCAAGGCGCCGACACTGATCCTGACCGACGCGCATGACATGATCAACGCGCTCGATGAACGCCTCGCCAAGCTACGGCCCGACTTCAAATTCCAGATTTTCTCGGATTATACCGGCATTCAGATGATGAATGAACCCAAGCGATGGGCAGAGACCGTGGTGGATTTCGCGGCGCCGATCATGGTGCGATAAAAATAGCGGGTTTTGAGGAAATTTCGGATGATGACGCGTCGCGAATTGATGGCACTGGGTGTTTCGTCGGTTTTGCTGTCTGCCACTGCCAATGCGACCGCCGCGCCGGGCTCTTATCGCCTTCGGACTCGGCTATTCAACCTCAAGGACGATTTGGACCAGGCAACGGCGACCGAACTGATCGCAACGCTGAAGGCAGCCGCTTCAGGGGTGGAGGGCTTTTTGGTGGGACGCAATTTCGTCCCGGACCCATTCCCGACGCGATTCGAGTGGATCACCATGGTCCAGATCGATCCGGCGACGGGTACCGCCGGGCTCATGGCGCTGGATCGCTGCCAGAAAGCGCTGGATGTCCTGGCGTCGCATTGCCGAAACGAGGTTGAATGCGATCTCGAATGCCCTCTTCCGCCCGGCTATGCCAATGCTGCAGGCGTCGGCGTGCGCCACACCGTGTTGTTCGACTTCAATCCCGACGCAACGGCGGAAGACCGGACACGCAATGTGGAGGCTATCCGTGACATGGGAAAACTGCCCATGGTGCGAAATTATCTGGTGCAACCCGGCAGGGCGATGGCGGCAGACCCCAACCAGATGCAGTGGCAAGTGGTGGGCGATTTTGCCAGTATAGCCGACTATCGAGCCTATTCTGCGGCGCCGGTCCATCTGGCCATCCGTGAGGATTTCAAGGCCCACACCGCGCGGGTAGCCTTTCTGGACGTAGCGCTCTGAAGGAACCGAAATGCCCAAGATCGACCTGGCCGCTGTGCCGAAACGCAAAGGCTCGGGCTATCCGCCGCCGTTCGACGCACCCTGTGCCGAACGCGTGCGGCAGCGGTTGGGCAATGCCGGCGGGCTGATTGATTTCGGGGTCAATCTTATGCATCTGCCACCAGGCAACTGGTCGAGCCAGCGCCATTGGCACTCGCATGAGGATGAATTCGTCATTGTGCTCGAAGGCGAACTGACCCTTGCCGAAGAGGGCGGCGAGACGCACCTGCGCGCCGGCGATTGCGCGGCCTTTCCGAAGGGCTCCGGCAATGGTCATCACCTGATCAATCGATCGGGCATGATGGCAGTTTATCTGGAGGTCGGCGCGCGTAACCCCGCCGACCTCACCACCTGCTCCGACATCGACATGATGAGCGCCAACCTCGACGGCCGATTCGTGCACAAGGATGGCGCGCCCTATCCCGAGGGCTGAACGCCACAAATAAGACAAGCTATTTTCAGTCTCGAAAATAGTTCGGCCAGAGGAATGATCTTTAGATCGGTCACCCTATGTGGCGCGTGTCACATAAACATGTCGATAATTTGTGCATGGTTCCGCAGCCATTCTTCTGCAGTGTGGCAGTAACGGACTCAACAGAGTCAATGAGCTTTGGGGGACACATGCCTAGCACCTACGCCAATGCCGGCATTCTCGCGACGGATCCTGCCTATCTGGGAACCGCCGATTCGCCGGCGACCGGCAGTCATCTATTGAGCGTCGGGCCAGGATGCCAGTTCGCCACCTTGGCCGCTGCGGTAGCCGCCGCCAACAACGGCGACGTCATCGCTATTGCCGGTGGCATTACCCTGACCAATGATTTCGTCGACGTGACGCAAAAAAACCTGACGATCGAGGGCGTGGGCGGCATGGTCACCATGGTCGCCACTGTGCCCCCCCCGAATGAAAAGGGCATGATTGTCATTGACGCGCCCGACGGCGGAAATGTCACCCTCAAGAACATCTCCGTCAGCGGTGTGGCGATTTCGGCCGGGCAGGGCGGCAACGGCGCCGGCATCCGCTATGATTCCGGCAATCTGTCCGTCAGCAATTGCAAATTCACCGGCAATCAGGATGGCATCTTGGCCAATGCCGACCCGAACGGGACGATCGTCATCGATCACTCGACATTCGCCAATAATGGGTCAGGGTCGGGGTTCACGCATGACATCTATATTGGTGAAGTGGCCAGCTTCACGCTGTCCAACAGCATCGTTTCCAGTGCCGTGGTCGGCCACGAAGTCAAGAGCAGAGCCAATAACACAACCATCGTCAACAATGTCATTCAGGATGGACCGACGGGAACCGGAAGCTACAACATCGATCTTCCCAATGGAGGCAACGCCGTCATCCAAGGAAACTACATCGAAAAAGGGCAGAATGCCGAGAACGACGTGATGATTTCTTTTGGCGAAGAAGGGAACGTCTACGCAAATTCAGCGCTTACTGTCAATAATAACGTATTCGTCAACGATCTGGGTCCACAGGCGATCGCGCTCAATAACAAGACTTCTGTGCCGGCGCTGGTCGGCGGCAACAGTTTCGGCAACATCGCCGCCGCCAATCTGGCAGAGGGGGCGGCAATTTTCACCGCCAATGTTACCGGTGGCGGCGCGGCGATCGCCAACAGCACGCAAGCCACTCTGACGCCGGGTCCCGGTGTTACCATTTTCGCCGACAGTCTGGCACACTCGCTGGTTTTCACCGCGTTCGGCGAGGCGGCACAAGGAAGCGCCGGGCTTCTGACGATCACCTCGGCATGGGGACATGAAACCGTCTATGGCGGCACCGGTGGACTGGATTACACCGATACCGGGGCAGCGGCCAATGAATGGGCCGACGTCATTACGACCTCGGCCGGCTCGGCCAATGTCATCACCGTCATAGGGGGTGACAACATCACCAGTGCCGGTACTGACGTGATCATGCTCGGCGCCGGCAACAGTACGGTAGTGGTCGCCGGGACCGCGACAATTTCCGGCGGTTCGGGGACGGAAGTTTACCAGGTCCAGGGCAGCGGCCATTTGACCGTGACTTTGGCGAGCGGGTCGACCAACAAACTATCGGTCGCGAGCGGCGCCGTCGCCACAGTTCTGGGGGGCGCCGACTCTTTGGTGGGCGTTTGGCAAGGGGGCACTCTTTCCTATTCCATCACCGAGGGCGGTCAGCATTTCAGCGCCACCTGCGCCGGCGGCAGCGGACAGGTAACACTCTATCAGGGGCTTGCCACGATCGCATTGTCCGGCGGCGTTACCGGGTCGATCGTCACCTTGGGAGATGGAACGGTCACTCTGTCCAGTGTCGGATCCGACGTCATCCATGCCGGGACCGGCAGCGATTCCATCATCTTGTCGGGCAACGCGTCGATCTATGCCGGGACCGGCCAGCTCTCCGTCTATGGCCGTGCAGAAACCGGCACCGCGACGATCTACGGCAATGGCGGTTCCACGCTGATCAACGGTGATAGCGGGGGCATCAAATACATTGGCGATTCTGTCGCCGCCGCAATCATCGACGACCTGTCCAAGACCGAAATCGATGGTGGCGCAGGTCTGCTGACCATAACCGGAACCGGCTACGCCCGGACCATCAATGGCGGTTCCGGTGGTATCGACGTTTTAGGCGCCGCCGGCGGTGACACCATCAGCACCGCGATCGGGTCAGCCAACAGCATCAGCCTGCTCGGCGGCTCGACCATCGTCAGCAATGGGACCGATCAGATCATCTGCGGAAGCGGCAATATCTCTCTGACCGCAAATGGCGCAGCCACCATTACCGGGTCGCAGGGCAATTGCCGCTACAGCTTGAATGGCATCGACACCCTGACATCCTTCGGCGACGATGTCATTGCTGTCGGCGCGGTCGCCTCCGTCCAGGATGTCGCCACCGGCGGGCTGGTTACCATCAATGACGGTGGCGGAGTCATAGCCTTGGCCGAGATAAAGAATGGCGATCAAGTTTCCGTGACCCTGCATGGGGCCGGTACGATTACCGCCTATGGCGGAAGCGGTGTGGCGACGATCACCACGACCGCAGGCGCACAGGCTGCCGTGACCCTGCAAGGCGGCAACGACGTGGTTAACAGCAAAGGGACGGATTCCATCATCACCGGCGCCGGCAACGACCTGATCAATGATAGCGGCTATGGCGACAGGGTCACGGTCACCGCACAGCAAACGACTCATTCCGTCATGGTCGACAATTTCAATGCCAATATTGATCAGCTTGTCCTCAATGGCTTCACGGGATCCGCCGTTGCCGGCGAACAGGTGACCTCGTCCGGCCTCGTCATCAGTCTGACGGATGGGGGTACGCTGACATTGGCCGGACTGACCGTCTTGCTGCCCGTTACCGCGCGGGGCGCCTTGTCGCTGGCGATCGTCCAAAGTCCGGCTGGCAGCCATGCCGCCTCAGCTTCATCAGCACCGCTGATTGACACTGCGACGGCGGTCAATGGCGCTGCCAGTGCCCAAGTCGCGCAGAGCGGTGACGGCCTCCACTTGGTGGCCGCTCATAGTATCGATTTGGCGGGTTATTTCGGCACCAGCAGCGCCGCAACCTTTACGCTGATTGCCTGACGGCAATGACATTGGATCAACCGGCGATATCAAGTCGCTCCGCCGGCTGGCGCCTGCTCCAGCTATGCCAGGCATTGGTGATGTGTGATCGCATCACAGCCGCCGCCCACTCGGCGTCTCGCATCTGCAGCGCCGCCACCAGTTCGCGGTGCTGATAATTGCTGCGTTGCAACGCAGCCTGGTCGTAAGCGTCGAAGGTGCGCATCACGATCGGAAGTTCGACCACGTGCGGCATCAGCTGCGCCAGCCGGCGGCTGTCCGACGCCGCCAGAATGACCTGATGGAACTCGCTGTTCAGGTCGAGATAGCCTTTCGGTTTGCTGCCGGTATTGACCAGCCGCTCCATCTCATCGACCAAATATTGCAGGCGCGTCAACTGCTCGGCGTTCATCCGGCTGGCCGCCAGCGACACGGCATGTGCTTCCAGCAAGCCGCGCAGGCGGAAACTGTCCTCAATATCGGCGCTGGAAAACGCGGCCACGGCAATGGCGCTGGCACCGGGCAGCCGTTCTGCCATGCCATCGTTCAGCAGGCGACGCACGGCTTCCCGGATAGGGGTACGGCTGACGCCGATCAGGAAAGCAAGTTCCTCTTCCTTTAGCCGCCGGCCGGGCTCCAGGCTGCCGTCCAGAATACCGGACCGGATCCATTGGTAAGCCCGGTCGGAGGCGCCACTCATGCGGGAGGACCCTCCGATAGCCCGTGCAGCGCCGCCGCCAGATCGATGACGTCGGCGTATTTGGCGTCGAGGTCGAACAGATTGGCTTCATGCACCCTGCTGTCGCGGTCGCCCACCGCGTCCTTCACCACCAGCGGAATGAAGCCATGCTGACAGCAGTCGAGCGCCGAAGCGCGCACGCAGCCCGATGTGCTGAGACCGGCGATCAGCACGCAATCCACGCCCAGCGAGGTGAGCGTCGAGGCCAGCGACGTGCCGAAAAACGCGCTGGCATATTGCTTGGTCAGCACCGGTTCATTGGCCAATGGCTGCAATCCCGTCGCGAAGGCGGCCCAGTCGGGATGCAGACCGCGTTCGAAACAGGATAAGGCCGCGACTTTGCGGAAAAAGATGCCGCCGTCGGCGCCGCCCGGCGTGTAGGCGACATTGGTATGCAGAATCGGGATTGCCTTGCGCCGCGCCGCCTGGAGCAGCGTCACCGCGGCGTCGCGGCTTGAGTCGACCCCGGCATAGAGTGGGCTGGCGGGATCGAGATAGGCGTTGACGAAGTCGATGATCAGCAAAGCGGGGCTGCGGCCCCAGCCTAGCCGCTTGCCGAAGCCGGCTTGGGCGTAATCGGCTTTGAGATCGTCGGCCACGCTAGATGATCCCCTGCCGGCGCAGCTGTTCCAGCTGCTCGGTCGACCGGCCGAGCAGGCCGCTCAATATTTCGTCGGTATGCTCGCCCAAGGCCGGTCCGGCATGATGGATGGCGCCCGGCGTGTCGGACAGGCGCGGCGCGACATTCTGCATCGCCAATTGGCCGAACACCGGGTGCGCCACCGAGACTATGCTGTCACGGGCCTTGAAATGCGGGTCCTGCAGCATCTCGGGGGCGCGGTAGATGCGGCCGGCCGGCACGCCGAATTCTTCCATCAGGGCCAGCAGCGGTTCGGCATCGATACCGGCGCTCCACGCCGCGATCAGCCCGTCCAGTTCGGCTTGCGCCTGGCCGCGCGCGGTGTGGGTGGCATAACGCGCGTCAGTGCCGAGTTCCGGCCGGCCCATGGCCTCGGCCAGCCGCCGCCACACCGTATCCTGGTTGGCGGCGATCAGGATCATCTGCTTATCAAGGGTGGGATAGACATTACTGGGGGCGACATTGGGCAGGATAGCGCCGGTGCGCTCGCGCACCATGCCCACCTTGTCATATTCGGTCACCAGGCTTTCCATCATCGCCAGCACCGCTTCGTAGATGGCGCTGTCGACGACTTGACCGCGCCCGGTGCGCTCGCGCGCGTGAATGGCCATCATGGCGCCGAGCGCGGCATAGGTGGCGGCCAGCGAATCGCCGATCGAAATACCCATCCGCGACGGCGGCGATGCCGGGTCGCCGACCACATAGCGGAGTCCGCCCATCGCTTCGCCGATCGAGCCGTAGCCGGCCCGCGCGGCATAAGGGCCCGTCTGGCCGAAGCCTGTCACCCGCACCATCACCAGCCGCGGATTGATGGCGGACAGCACGTCATAGCCAAGTCCCCACCGCTCCAACGTGCCCGGGCGGAAATTCTCCACTAGAATATCCGAATTCGCCACCAGCTCGCGTACGATGTCTTGCGCCGGCTTTTCCCGCAAATTGAGACTCACCGATTTCTTGTTGCGGGCCACCACCGGCCACCACAGCGATTGGCCATCAGCCTTTTCGCGACCCCATTCGCGCATCGGGTCGCCGACGCCGGGTTGTTCCAGCTTGATCACCTCGGCGCCGAAATCCGCCAACAGCTGTCCGCAGAACGGGCCGGCCAGCAATTGGCCCATCTCGATCACCCGCAGATCGGTCAATGGTCCCTGGCGGGTTGCACCAGATTGCGATTGTTGCGATGCTGCCTGGCGCTCTCCGTTCACCGTAAACTCCTTAATATTGGATACATTTTTATCGTCTGCCTGTGTCTCTGTCGATCAAATCTGGCGTAGAATCACGCCGGTATGGCAATTTTATGCTCGAATTCATTGGCATTGTAAATCCTCTTGCAAGCTCAGCGTAATATTGCTTGTATACATTTGACAGATATCTCAGACAGTGCCAAATCCTTCCCGGGGGCCTTGCATGACGGCGGAAACGATTGAAATCGTTGAGGTCAGCCCGCGCGACGGGTTGCAGAACGAGACCGTCTCGGTCAGTACCGAGGACAAAATCGCCTTGATCGGCCGCGCCATCGCCGCCGGCGCGCGGCGCATCGAAGTGTGCAGCTTCGTCAACCCGCGGCGCGTACCGCAAATGGCGGACGCCGAAGCGGTGCTGGCCGCACTGCCGCGCGGCAATGGGGTTTCCTATATCGGCCTGGCGCTCAATGCGCGTGGCGTGGCGCGCGCCGTGGCGGCCGGCGTCGATGAAGTGAATTATGTGCTGGTGGCGTCCGACAGTTTCAGCATCAAGAACAATGGCGCGCCGATCGCCGAGACGCTGGTGGCTTGGGAAGGGGTGGCCGCCGCCGCGCGTGTCGCCGGCTGCCGGGTCGGTATCACCATAGGCGCCGCCTTTGGCTGCCCGTTCGAAGGTGAAGTGCCGGTGTCGCGCGTCGTCGAGATTGCGCGTCATGCCGCCCGCCACGGCGCCTTCGAGATCGCGCTGGCCGATACCATCGGTGTGGCGGTTCCCACCGACATCGTCGACCGCTTCGGCCAAATTGCCGCGGCCGTTCCAGGACTCCCGCTGCGCGGCCATTTCCACAACACCCGCAATACCGGCCTCGCCAATGCTTACGCGGCGCTGGGTGCAGGGGTGCGGACGCTGGACTCCTCGCTGGGCGGCATTGGCGGCTGTCCCTTTGCGCCGTCCGCTACCGGCAATATTCCGACCGAGGATCTGCTTTACATGCTGGATCGCATGGGGGTGCAAAGCGGCTGGTCGCTGCCGGCCGCGGTCGCCGCGGCGCGCTGGCTGGAAGGCGTGATCGGCCGGCCCAACCCGGCGTTGCTGGGGCGGGCCGGACTTTTCCCTGCCGTGCCCGGACGGGCGGCCTGAGTATTTTCGATTTTCCGTTGAGAACAGGAGAACAAGGATGGCGTACAGGCTGGGCGTGGATGTCGGCGGAACCTTCACCGATCTGCTGCTGATCGATGACCAAAGCGGCGAAACCACCCGCGACAAGGTGCCCTCCACCCCGCATGATCCCTCGGAAGCGGTGATCGCCGGCACGCTGGAGATCTGTCGCAAAGCGAAAGTCGCGCCCGAGGACATCCAACTGTTCATGCATGGCACCACGGTTGCCACCAATACTGTGCTGACCGGCACCGGCGCCAAGGTCGGCCTCGTCACCACCGAAGGTTATCGCCAGGTGCTGCATATCGCCCGCTCCTTCGTGCCGGGCGGTCTGGCCGGCTGGATCATCTGGAACAAGCCGCCCTTGATCGCACCCTTGGAATGTACCATCGAAGCGATCGAACGGATCGGCGCCGACGGTGCCATCGTGCGTCCGCTCGACGAGGCAAAATTGCGCGAATCGCTGCAAAGTCTGAAGGGCAAGGGCATCGAGGCGCTCACCATCGCCTTCATCAATGCCTATCGCAACGATGCGCATGAGCGCCGCGCCGGCGCCATTGCCGCCGAGATTTTCCCGGACCTGCCGATCTCGCTGTCCTCGGTGGTGCTGCCGGAGATGCAGGAATATGAACGGACCCTCACCACGGTAGCCAATTCCTATGTGCGGCCGCGGGTGGCGTCTTATGTCCGCAATCTGAAGCGTGAACTCAACAAAACCGGCGTATCGGGCCAGATGAATTTGCTGCGATCGGACGCCGGGCTGATGAGCTTCGACAAGGCCCAAGACCATCCGGTCAATTTGCTGATGAGCGGCCCGGCCGGTGGCGTCGCCGGCGCCCTCTGGGTGTGCGGTCAATCGGGCTTCAACAACCTGCTGACCATCGATGTCGGCGGCACCAGCACCGACGTAGCACTGATCGAAAACGGCGCGCCGCGCCTGGCGCGCGAGACCGAATGCGGCGATCTCAAGGTGCGCGCCACCTCGCTCGACATTCGAACCGTCGGCGCCGGTGGCGGCTCGATCGCCATGGTGCCGGCGCTGACCGGCGCGCTGCGCGTCGGTCCGGCCTCGGCCGGCGCGGTACCGGGACCGGTGTGCTATTCGCGCGGCGGCGACCAGCCGACCGTCACCGACGCCAATGTGGTGCTGGGCTATTTGCCCGAGGAACTGCTGGGCGGCACCATGAAACTCGACCGTCCGGCTGCGGCGCAGGCCGTCCAGGGCATCGCCGATACGCTCGGCATCTCGCTGCCGGAAGCGGCGGCCGGCATCTTTGCGATCGCCAATGAAACGATGATGGGCGCGCTCAGGCTGATTTCAGTGCAGCAGGGCTATGACCCGCGTGATTTCGCGCTGGTCGCCTTCGGCGGTGCCGGTCCGCTGCACGCCAATGCGCTGGGCCGCCTGCTGGGCAGCTGGCCGGTGATCATTCCACCGTCACCGGGTGTGCTGTGTGCCTTTGGCGACGCCACCACGCGGCTGCGCGCCGAGCGGCCGCGCTCGATCGGCCGTCCATTCGGCGACAGCAGTGACGCCGAGGTCGCCGCCGTGCTGCAGGAATTGCGCGCCGCCGTGGTGGAGGAACTGATCAGCGAAGGGGTGCCGGAAGCCGACCAGGAAATCGCCTTCGAGGCTGGCGTGCGCTATTCCGGTCAGGCCTTCGAAGTCAGTCTGCCGATCACGCTCGACGGATTCGCCAGCGGCGGGCTGGCCGAGTTGGCGGCCGCCTTCGACCGCGAACATGAGCGGCTGTTCACCTTCTGCCTGGACTCGGATCGCGAACTGGTCACCGTGCGCGCCATCGCGCTGGGCAAGGCCTCGGTGATCAAACTGGAAAGGCTGGAGCAGGGGAGCGGCGACCCCACGGCCGCGCGGGTGCGCCGGCATCGCCTGTGGGCCGACGGCAAGGAGCATGACGCCTTCATCTATGATCGTCGAAAATTGCGCGCCGGCGATCGTATTCTGGGGCCGGCGATCATCACCGAGATGGACAGCACGACCGTGTTGCTGCCCGACCATCAAGCCGTCGTCGACCCTTTCGGCCTGATCCTGATCCGCCCTGCTTCTTAAGCGCCGCTCGCAAAGGAATTCGCCATGGTTGCCACCATCCTAGAGACCAATCCTGTTCCATTCGCCAAGGTCGCGATCGATCCGATCACACTCGACATCATCGAAAATGCGCTGCGCAATGCGCGGCACGAAATGGATGCGACCCTGTTCCGCACCGCGATGAGTCCCGGTATCCGCGAGCAGGGCGACGCTTTTCCCTTGATCGCCAACCATCAAGGCAAGATGGTGGTCGGGCAATTCGGCTCGTTTCTCGGCGGCTTTCTCAAGACCTACAAGGGCACCATCGAGGAAGGCGACGTCATCTGGCTGTCGGACCCCTATTCCTGCGAAGGGGCCATCAGCCATCTGAACGACTGGCTGATCATTCTGCCGGTCTTCAAGGATGGCAGGCTGGTTGCCTGGACCTGTCATTTTGGCCACCAGACCGACGTAGGCGGCAAGGTGCCCGGCAGTCTGCCGACCGACGCCACCAGCATCTTCCAGGAAGGCATCCGCATTCCGCCGATCAAGCTGTACCGTAAAGGCGTTCTCAATGAGGACGTGCTCGAACTGGTGCTCAACAATACCCGTACCCGCGACTGGTGCCGCTCCGACCTCAACGCCATCATCGCGTCCTGCCGGATCGCCGCGCGGCGCGTGCTCGAATTGTGCGACCGCTTCGGCACCGACAGCTATATCTCGGCGGTGGGGGAGTTGCTGGAGCGCAACCGCCGGGCGATGGCGCATCTGATCCGCACCTCGATCTCGGAGGACAAGGTCAGTTTCGAGGACTATATATGCGATGACGGCCGCGGGCACGGCCCCTACAAGTTGAAGGCTACGATGTGGCGGGAGGGCGAGAAAGTCGTGCTCGATTGGACCGGCACCTCGCCGCAATCGGAGAGCTCGATCAATTTCTATCTCAATGAAAACATGCTGAAGATGTTCTTCGGCATCTATATGATCATGGTGTTCGACCCGCAGGTGCTGTTCAATGACGGCTTCTACGATCTGGTCGAAACCCGCATT
>Ga0302320_10025547_pt1 | contig 11480 bp, 11 predicted proteins | sample Bog_T0_3_FD_202130 | JGI IMG/M metagenome (GOLD analysis project Ga0302320, IMG submission 202130) | Peat permafrost microbial communities from Stordalen Mire near Abisko, Sweden - Bog_T0_3 | ecosystem: Environmental > Terrestrial > Soil > Wetlands > Peat | place: Sweden: Abisko, Stordalen Mire... | reverse complement strand
CTCGCCCAGCGGATTCTCCATCGCAGCAATGACCGCTGCGCTCACAGAATTCTTGATCAGCAGCGTTCGGTCGCTGTCGCTCAACTTTAACGGATGGTAGCGTGCGCGCAGGGCGTTGATAATCACCTCATCCTGCAGGCCTACGCGGTGCATGCGCAGCACGTCGTCGACGTCGAATGGCGGCGCGATAGCAGAGATATCGTCCGCGGCATTGCGGTTTTGCGAAGAGCTTCCTGACTGCGAGGACATGCCCTGCCCGGGAGAGGCTATTCCTGTAGACGAACTGGTTGACTGTGCGGCCACAATCGGGACCGCAACCAATAATGCAAGCATCGCACTAAGACGTTGCACGAGCGTGTGTCCTTTCTTCCGCGCCGCAGGTGACTGCGGTGGGCATCAGCAGATAAAGCGAATTGTAGGGATCTCCGGCTTTTGCCGTAAGGGCTACCGGCACACTTTTTTGTGGTCCGCCCGCGACCCGGTCGGGAATTCCGAAGACCACCTGGTCGGCACACCTTAACGGGGGAAGGCAACTCAACAGACAGCGCGCGCGCAGGCAGAAGCGCGTGTCCGCGCCCAGCCACTGCACAGAAAGCTGTTCGACGGCCTCATAAGCTCCCGGCGTCTGTGCCCGGAGCTCCAGGATGTTCCCCTGGATGTCGAACAGAATCATGGCCACTGGATTGTCGTCAAATCCCTTGAGCCGGTCGACGGCGGCAAGCATGTCCGAGGTTCGGACGACAACTTCGTATCGCCAACTGGGGATAACGGGCTCAAAGGCAGGGAAGCGCCCTGCCACTCGGCGTGCGGCCAGCATGTAGTTGCCGCCCCGAAAGAAGATCGCTTTTTCGGTAAGGCCAATGTCTACCGGCGCATCCCCGATTACCGGGAAGAGCGACATGAGCGTTCGCAGCAGGCGGCGTGGGAGCAGGATGTCTCTGTCTTCAGGCGACGGCGTACTGGTCCGTATCTCTGCGCGCGCCATGCGGTAGCGGTCGGTCGCCACCATAAGGACGCCGGCAGGGGTGAGACGCAACAAGGCACAGCCCAACGATAGACCAGCTTCCTCGTTTGCTTCTCCGAGTGTCGGCAGGACGCGCCCGATCAGACCGGCCAGGGCGCCAGGATGAAAGCGTGCCATCCATTCAGTACAGGAGACAAAGGACGCCGGAAAATCAGTTCCTGGCAATCCCGGCATGGTGGCTTTCAGGCTGCCCATTGAGATCGCCGCGAAGGAGTTGTTCTTTGCAGAGAGGCTGACCTCTCCCTGGGCAAGCGAGCCGATGAAGTCCAGGAAGCGCCGTGCTCGCAGGGCCACGGCGCCTGGCTTCTCGACTGTGCAGGGAATGGTTACGCGGAGGGATTGAATCAGGTCGGTGGAGCGGATTGAGAGGTTGTCCCCCTCTGTTTCCAGCAGGACGTAGCCAAGTATGGGCACGGCGGGCCGACCGGCGACACACGTCTGCGCGGACTTGAGCGCCAATTCAAGATTGGCTCTTCTAATGCGGACCGCGAATTGCGTCTCTTCCGTCATGCCTCGCATTGAGATGTAACACGTGGACACCTCAAGCCAAAGCCTTCAAGAGCAAAAAATGCAGGTGCGTTGAATTATTTGCCGTGACGCCCGAACTACAAAAAAAGTTCTCATCTGAGCTTTGTCCCTGACGCGGCCACAGGGTAGTTTGATGGGCATGAATATCGTGCTTGTCGCTCAAGAAGCCTCCTTACCCATTACCAACCCCACCGACGTCGCCAGTCCGCTCGTGCGCGTCTTCAACCGCATCTTTACCCGGCACTTTATGAATGCGGCGATTCTTCTTGTGATGCCGTTGATTTTCGCTCAACCCCTGAGACAGTCAATCGAATTACTTCGGGATCCGGACCTGTGGTGGCACCTGGCCGACGCCCGCATATTGTGCGCCACACATCGCTTCATCCGCGTCGAGCCCTACTCCTTTACCGTTTCCGGCCAGCGCTGGGTGAACCCCGAGTGGCTCTCGGAGATTCCATATTGGCTGGGATACCGAACGTTCGACCTGAGCGGCATTTATTTGGTGACGTGGCTTGCGTTGGGCGCCAACGTGTTACTCCTCTATTGGCGCGGGTACTGGAAGACCGGGCATGCCGGAGCTGCGTTTTGGGCCGCCTTCATTGGCTTTGCGCTGATGACGGTGAACAGTGGTCCACGGACTATCATCGTCGCCTACCTTGCGCTTTCAGCCGAACTGGCCATCCTAGAGGCGCTGGAGCGGGGAAAGACTCGCGCGGCGTGGCTTCTTCCTCCGCTCTTCTGCCTGTGGGTTAATCTCCACGGAAGCTGGCTGATAGGCCTGGGCTTACTGGCGCTGTACATCCTGTGCGGTGCGTTCGGCTTTTCGAAGGGGGGCTTTGAGCAACCGGCGCGCTCGCCGGAAAATCACAAGAGGCTCCTTTATGTGTTTCTTGCCAGTCTCGGGGCGCTCCTGGTCAACCCATATGGTTGGCGGCTGGTCTGGAACCCTTTCGACATGATGCTGAACCAGAAACTGAACATCGCCAACGCCGAGGAATGGCAGCCGCTGCATCTGGACTGGTTTGTCGGGAAAGTTACACTGGTGGCGATAGCCCTGATGTTGCTGGCCAACTTCCTCCGCGGCCGAAAGTGGCGGCTCTACGAGATTGTCTTTATCGTATTCGCTTGGTACGCAGCCTTCGACCATGTCCGTTTTGCCTTCCTTGCGGCTGTCGTCACCACCCCATTTCTAACCGCGGATATGGTACGGTGCTTCTGCGCTCATTCGGATGCGAAAACCATCCCGGGGATGAACGCATTGATGGCTGCCTGCGCGGTGTGGATGATGGTGCAGATATTCCCTCGAGAAGCGGAATTGCGGAAGGACCTTTCAATGCTGTTCCCCCGTCAAACGATCGCGATGCTCGACCCGTCGTGGCGCACGTTCAACGCCGTGAACCTGGGCGGGATCATGGCCTTTGACTCCAAGGCTAGTTATATCGATTCCCGGCTGGACACTTTCGAGCATCACGGCGTCCTGGCCAGCTACCTCGATGTCATGCGAGTCCGGCGGCCATCGGAGATTCTGGATCGTGACCGGATCGACCATGTGCTGTTCCCCGAACACACGCCTCTCGCCTACCTGCTCGAACGCATGCCCGGATGGCGAGTGGAGAAGCGTGAGGGCGCGGGGGACGACACCTATGTGTTGTTCGGGAGAGTCCAGGCCGCGCAGCCTGGAGAGAAGAAGTAGCCAACCGCAGAGGAAAGCCTGGAGGCTACTGAAGGTTGGAATGGAAAGAGCCAGCGCGACTGTTTGCACAGGCTCGTTGCATGGCGTGATTTTCGATCAGGCTCCTACGCCCTCAAGTTGGGCCAAGGAAGGAACGAAGGGGCGTCGCCGGCGGGTACGTCCGGGACCCATCTGGTCGGACGCTACGATTTCTATGTCCGAGAAAAACTTTCCATCGTAGAATACCCAGTCGGCAAAACGTTGTAGCGGATACTCGCGCTCGGTAGTAGTTACGCGCACTTCGTCGCGAAGTATCCGTGCGGCGATGAAGGGGCCGATAACCGGCCCGAGCGTTCCGGGTGTATGTGAGGGCTCGTCAAGTGAAACATGCCCGTCACGTAGTTCGAGAAACAACATGGGCGCTCCTTCATGTTTTTTGTAGCAGCAAACGCGCGTTCTTCGCGGACCGATGGGCGGGTGACCATACAATCGGCATCCGCATGTCGATGCAGCGTCTTCGAAGACTCTTGCGGTTGACGACACCCAAGCGCCGGTATACACGGCTCAATGTGTTCTTGACAGTCTGTTCGCTGGTTGAAAGGTTGGCGGCTATATCCCTGTTCGCGAGGCCACGAACGGCCATCGATATTACGCGAGTCTCGCGTCCATTGAAGCAGGGCAGTGTGGGTGTGGCTTCTTCGCTGATGGCGCGGCGACTCCGTTGCCAATCATCGATGAGCCAGTCCAGCACAGTGGGACTAACATAATGGCTGCCCTTGGCGACAGTACGGATGCACTGCAGTAACTGGGCAGGATCCACGTGACGGGAAATCACGGCATGTGCGCCGGCGCGCAAAACGCTCAAACAGTGCGCAGGCTCTTCGGAGGTCACTTCGACAATTACCTTGGTGTGTGGATGGGCATTCAGAATCCATTGCAGATTTTCGGTGTTCTGGTCAATCAGAGAGTCATCAAGCATGACAATGTCCGGTTTCAGTTCTGCGACCAGCGGCAGGAGCACCTGTAATGACGCTGCCACGCCAACAGTTTCAAACGTTGGAACGGATTCAAGCACGTGTACGATTCCGGCGGAATAGACCGGCTGGGATTCTTCGACAAGGATGCGAACCCTGTTGGCCGTGGAGGCTGCCGTTTGGCCGGGTGGAGTAGAAGTAAACGAAGAGGTCGGTAAAAGATTGGCAAGTGTTTGCATGGGATATTTTACTTGTTGAAGCCTGGAGATTCGAGAGTCGCCACAATGGGAATCGTGGCGCCATCAGGGACGATTGCGCGATGAACGAGTTTGTAGCCGGACAGGTAGACGTGGATGTCGCGCGGGGCATCGGTCTTGAGGAGTACGAATGACAGCGGGGCCTCGCCTACCTTTTTGCCATCCACGACAATACTGGCTCCAGGGGGACAGGTGCGGACGGTACACAGCGAGGCTTTGCCCTCCCGGCTCAGCGCCTTCTTCTGCTCGGCGCTGGCGCTGGTCCCTCCCAAAACAATATCTGCGCTGGAGGGATTACCAGGTGCCTCCCCAAGCTGTCCTGCTGCAAGTAGGGTGTGTCTGGCAACAGGGATGGCGCTCCGCTGATCGATACCAATGGGTACACTCTCAGTGTTGTCACCGCGATATGCGCACTGGAGCATCCCGTTGTCGGACCATTCGCTGCCGTCGGCAAAGAAAACCGTGTCCGGCCAAACAATTACTTGACCGGAGGCAGGAAGCACGGATAACCAGACGCTGTCGCCCCATTGAGCCGCGTCGGTCTTCCCAGAGCCAACCGGGTGGCGCATAGACAAAGCGACCGGACGAAGACGCGAGCCAAAACGCGCATCGAAGACTATTCCGGTGATGGTCGTAGACGTGGTATTGCGGTAGCTGACCAGCAAAGCTGGGCCGCCGTTTATGACGGACACAGCCCGCGGGTTGACAGCCACAACCTCTATCGGACAGGTGGACTGGGCTCCAGCTGCGAAAGGGATCGCCAAAAGGCACACTGCCAAAAGTGCCAGACGCTTACTGGGAGCTTTGACAGCCACACCTGACTTGCCGAGGTTTATCGCGCTAAAGGACGGTGTCGGCGCCGATACGGGGGTGGAGGTGGGGTTTGGCCTTCTGTGTGAGGGAGAAGTGGCGCGCTTGGTTGGCGTCCAAGGTTCTGCGAGGACTCGGAGGTCGCGGATTGCTGATTCGGCTTTCTGCTTTGCCATCCAAACCGAGAATATTTGTTGGCAGGTCGAGCAGCCCCCAACAATTCCGCCGCCGCCATCGGTGGCCGGGTTATATCGGCTGTGTGTGGGACACATTGCTCGAACAATCACTCTGCTCGTATCGTGGAACGTGAATCTCAACATAAAAACTCCTTGGTCGTGGAAAGGGAAGGGCTGCAGCCCTGGAGGGGGCAGCCCATAAACCTACTGCGCCGCGGAGGCGCTCTCGCTCGACACCGCAAAATGGATGTTGAGGGAAACGGGCGATCCATCAGGCCATAATTGATACTGAACGGTGTGGTATCCGGGCAACGAGAGAGTGACCTGTCTCACCTCGTCTTTGCGCAAAAGGACGAACACCAGCGGTGACTTACCAAGACGCTTGCCGTCGATCGCAATTGTGGCGCCTGGCGGCGTTGTCGTAATAGCGCAGACACTGGCCTTCTTCTCCGCAATAAGGGGAGCATTCCGGCGCATCGCTTCCGGAGTGGCCTCCTCGGTTACAGAAGCTATGGAATCGGCTGAAATAATGGTAGCCATCGGTTTTACCGGCCGCGAAGTCACAGCGGCTGAAGTGGGCTGGATGCTGTCCTGTGTAGCGGCTGCAGGAACTGGGGTTGCAGCGGGGCCTTGCACAATGAGCGGCAGCGCTGGATTCGGCTGTTGGACTACCGGAGCCGAAGTCGAGGCAAGTTGAGAGGTGCTGTCCGTCGTCTGGCGGCTCGCGCTCACGGAGCACATACCGTGGCCGCCATCAGACCAGACCTTGCCATCGGCAAACACGATTTTGTCTACTTGGAGGAATGTGTCCGCATCTCCTGGAAAAGGGGAATCGGTATGCCATGCTGCCGTCGTCTGTTTACCAGGTACCAGCTTGACGTTTTCCCGGATTGTCTGCCGGGTCTCCCCAGAGCGAACCGTGAACACCATGCTTTCCACTGTTTGGTCGCTCTTGTTGCGGATGGAAGTGTAAAGTCGCCCAGCCCCGCCGACGTCGAGATAATCGGCAACCACCGGACATAGCAGAGTCCCTTTGAGGGGGAGCTGGTGAAGCTCCATCAAGGGCAACTCCTTGATGTCGAGCACCATCGGCTCAAGCTCAAGAGGGGGACCAGAATGCGCGTGCGAGAAACGTGCCATATGGACAGGTGCGGATTCATCGGCAACCGGAGCATTGCCTGATGGAGGAACCAGAAGACTGGTCGGTTGCCTGGCTGCTTGGCCAGCCGCTTCTTGACCCTGCTCCAGAGGGGGCAAGGAATCCGCCTGCTGGGTGTTGCCAGTAAACACGGCAATACCCGCAAGCGAATCCGCCCTAACGACAACCATCTGTCGCGGTGCCTGCGGATGCTGCGCTGCCGCTGCAAACGCCTTTGAGCAAAGATGGCTGCCATCGTCGAGCCATGTGGTGCCGTTTGCCCAGACGATCTTGTCGGTTCGGACATCGAGGTCCATGGCATCGCCATATTGCCGGATGAATGCGGCGTCGGACCAGACACTCACGTCACTCGCGTGGGCAAGAACCGAGTGTGTTGCGGTGAACTCTCCGAATGCTCCCGGAAAGTGGACCTCGAAGACCACCCGAGTGATGGTCAAGGAGGTGTCGTTCCGGAAGAGGATCTTCAGATAGGGAGGAACGGAAGTTGGGGGCGTGGAAGCAACACTCGCGCGAGGCTCCAAGTTCGTGATGGTGATCGGGCAAGACTGGCTTTGCATATGCCCTGGCAGCAGGAACAGCAACAGCAGCAGGATTAGAACGAAAGGTGATGGCTTCCGCATCTGATGGTCCTCTCAAGAATTGCGACGTGACGGCTTTACGCCACGTTCGTTATGAGGGAAGCCCGGCCGTGGCCGACGTTGGCACCACGCGTTATCCCAAGTCTCAGGCGGAACAGGTGGTGGGCTTCTGGGGTCACCCTAGCGCAATGGAATACGCCGGGGGAAGTCTAGGAGTGCAAAAAATGCAATCGGAGTGAAAAAAGATTCTGCTAAGGGCCAGATACTGGTACTCGCGGTGCAGGGGCTAGAGGTCACCATGAGCCGTCATCGTTACGAAATCGAATCTCGGCCTGCCGCTGTTGGAGGAGGTTGCGCCGTTCAGCGTTTAAGCTCGGTTTTTGGTATCCCGAGGCGGCTTCGATATGTGTGTGGGGAAGGAAGGGATGATCCAGACGAAATGTTCATCCTTGCTGTGAGGCACAGACTCCAAGACCTTGGAACCAGTTTCCTGGATATCTCTTGTGATGAACGCCTACTGGCGGGAGGCGGATGCCATGGCAGTCTGGTTGTGTCTCCACGTCGCATTAATTCTCGATCTGCCGAGGCCAAGGCTTTCCTCAGAAGCTCAGGACTGCGGCAATAGTAAACTTGTCCATAATGACGCCACTCACAGAAAGTCGCGCCGACGTACTGCGGTCCGCGCTCCAGGCAGCCCGGGAGAACGAAAACAGGTGGATGGAAATGTCACCGGAATTCTCTACCGACGGCGAACGAATGGAACAGTGGGCCAGTACTGCCAAACTCCGGCGGCTCGAAGTCGAACGGATTGAGGCATTGCTGGCCGAGATTGCGGAACCATCGAGTTCGCAGGATCCTGACGTTCAATAGGCAGCTGATACGATTTCGTCCACCAGACAAGACTTCGGCTAACACCTCTACACGCTTCAAATCGCGTTCGCTCATCGTCACCCAGCCCAAAGATTGCCTCCCGGAGCTTACGATTTAAACAGGGAGGCGACATTTCAGCTTTGCTGGAGTGTGACATTTCTATTGAGCGCCTACAATGTTTGTTAACAGAATGTTTGTTATCAGACTTTATGCAACTTTGATGCCCCGGCCTCTCCATAGCCTGAAGAGTGCGCTTTTCCCTCAGGGGTGGCACATATTCTATATTCATTTAATTTGAATATTGAACGCTCTGGGCTATACTGGTGACATGTTGAGGCCGCTCGATATCGTTGTGCTGCTCAAGCTCTCGTTGAAGAACGGGCGACCTCCCTATCTCCAGATGGCCAATGAGCTTCACCTCTACCCATCCGAGGTGTATACCTCCATCAAACGTGCCCGTGCCTCGCACTTCGTCCAGGCGCCGGAACAACAGGACCGGCTGAATCGCTCCGCGCTGCTCGAATTCCTGCTGCATGGCATTCGCTTTGCCTTTCCTGCCGAGAAAGGCGCTCTGACGCGGGGTGTGCCCACCGGCTATGCCGCGCCACCGCTCCAGCAATTCATTGCTGCCGGCGACGACCCGCCCCCGGTGTGGCCGTATGCAGAGGGACCGGTGCGCGGGTACAGCTTCGCTCCTTTGCACAAGAACGTCCCCCAGGCAGCGCTCGAAGACATTAGGTTCTATGAGTTGCTGGCGCTGGTCGATGCCCTGCGCGATGGCAGGGCGCGAGAGCGCAATCTGGCAGGACGCGAACTCAAGAAAAGACTGGAGGAGATTCCCGATGCCACATCAGAATCTTGAGCTGCTGGAGATCACAGCGGAGAGGCTCCGCCCCCTCTTGCCCGAGATCGTCTTCGTAGGCGGCTGCGCGACTGGTCTACTTGTCACCGATCCGGGAGCCGCTCCTGTCCGCAGAACCTATGATGTGGATGTCATCGCCGAGATTGCTTCCTATGCTGAGTACACAATCTTCTCGGAGCGGCTGCGGGGGCTTGGGTTTCAGGAGGACGCGAGAGAGGGTGCTCCCCTCTGCCGCTGGAAATATCAGGGGCTCCTTCTCGATGTAATGCCACTCGACGCAAAAATTCTCGGCTTTTCCAATCGCTGGTATGCCGATGCCCTGCGCACCGCATCCGAGGTTTGCCTTCCTGGCGACCTGACTCTACGGGCTATCACTGCGCCCTACTTCCTGGGAACCAAGATTGAAGCGTTCCGGGGACGCGGGCGGGAAGACTACTTCGCCAGCCACGATCTTGAAGACCTCATCACTGTCGTAGATGGACGCCCCTCACTTCTCAATGAAGTCGAGGCTGCCTCAGTCGAACTGCGCAGATTTATTGGAGAGGCGGTGCAGGCACTCCTCACCGAACCGCGCTTCCTCGACGCCCTGCCGGGTTACCTCTTGCCGGACGAAGCCAATCAGGCCCGCATCGTGCAGCTCACCGGAAGGCTGCGCGTTTTAGGCAGGTTGGCGTAGCAGCAGGAACTCAGACTTGCTGTCAACATATCTACTGTTTAACGGTTTCATATGGATACTTGCTATGTAGTTAACAGACATTCCATTATCGGACTATCTCTATATCTTCGCCTATGCTTATCAAACGGTCCTCACGGTCCACAACTTCCCACAGGCACAGTACACGGTTGCGGAGACGAAGTGTACCCGCATGCCAATTGCGCGAAGCGGATCACCAACCGAGACTGTGATACGCCTCTGCGTTTGGCAAGTTGTTCTGGCCCACTTCGGAGAGAATACTCCATTCGGGACGAGTCGCAAGTTGCCCAAGCCGCCCTAGGAAGCCAGTTCAGGATTTGGCCCTACAATCAAATAATATAACCATTGCGACCGAGAGCCGAATGGTCGGCCTCATGGAAAGAATTGAGTCCCGGGAGGCCCGCATCGTCATCGCAGGATGTGGTATGAAGGCCTGCCGTTGGCGTTTCTATTCAGCGGCCAGCGGTTAGGGGTGACGGCCTTCGATGTCGCTCTGGACAGGGTTAATACGCTCCTAGGCCCCTTTTGGAAATTTGGGCTTCTCATTTGCCGAATTAGGCGGAGTTGGAACCACCCGCAAAGAAGTGGGAATGGTGTTGCTGTGTACCCACCGCCAAGGAGGAATAATAGAACGCTTATACGGGGGGACTGCGGGAGGGTTATCGCGATAGTGGAAAGTGCGGCTCATGAGAGGGAGAAAGATGATAATGAGTGCCAGCCAAATCGCCAGACTGTAGATGACCCAGTGAGTGGTAAAATTCATAAGGATAAAGGCAAGGTTTACAGGCTTGAGCAACATCATTAGGCTAGCTTACAACAAAATTGGGAGTTTTGCTAGAATGTCAAGGCCAAAGTAAAACCAGGCCACTGTGGAGGAGTAAAACTATACCATTCTATAGCTTGGAAGTTATTGGATTTGCGGGGTAGAATGGCCTCTGGAGCATAGCGGAAGAGGCCATTCTACCTCGCAGCGCATTGGCCATCCATATCACCCGAAGAATCTCTGGCCTGAACCCCACGGCGGCCCATATGGCTCCGAACAGAAGGGCAAGGTCGAGAATTGGCTGCACAAACAAATCTGTAACAGATCAATGACACCTGAGCAAGCCCAAGAAGGCATTAGGACAAACTGGAAGCAGTATCCGCCAAACGCGACGCCATACAAACCGCGCAAGGTTCATGAATTTGAGTGACCGTCTGCCTTCAAGAGAGGACAGGTCCAGCCATGCACGAAGTGCTGTCCAGATCAAACGACCCTGAGGCTCCTATCAGTGGTAAAGAGTTTTACGAGTTGAGCCTGCTTGATGAGTCCAATCAACTGGGAACTCGGTACTGCGTCCGGCAGTGGCACGCAAAGTGGAGCGAAATTGACGGGCAGGTAATGTGGGACCAGGAGGAGATCGATCATTTCTGGATTCTGAATGAGGCAAGACAGCGGTATAAGGAGCGCAGGCTTGCCTTGGCCGAAAATGGTTTCATTTACTCGAATTTGGAAATCTAGCGATCTTGCTTATTAACCCTTTGTTCGCCTACGCTAGTCCTCGTGGCATTCGGATTCCCAATCATCGAGCGAAAGCAGTTCGTGGTGACGTGCAAGCGGTGTTGCAGCTAGGTGCTGTCCGGCGTGACGTGGTTCTCTTTGTCAAGGGCGGAGAAAAGTAGGTTCTTCCTCATATTTGATGAACCAAGCCTGACACTTTGCTGAGCGCCGGGGTCGCTATAGAAGGTAGATATGCTCTGGCGGTTTCTGGCGGATGCCTATGGGACAGCGGACATTGGTGCCGGATGCCGGTGAGGTGGTGCTTGATCAGTTGATGGTCGAAGAACAAAGCCGGCTCGTGATGGTTCTTCGCGCGGCTGGTGCGGGGAGTATCTG
>Ga0302320_10025546_pt1 | contig 11481 bp, 8 predicted proteins | sample Bog_T0_3_FD_202130 | JGI IMG/M metagenome (GOLD analysis project Ga0302320, IMG submission 202130) | Peat permafrost microbial communities from Stordalen Mire near Abisko, Sweden - Bog_T0_3 | ecosystem: Environmental > Terrestrial > Soil > Wetlands > Peat | place: Sweden: Abisko, Stordalen Mire... | reverse complement strand
TGGCCGGGCACCGGCTCGGGACTAAGGAGCTCGAGTCCGCTGTCCTCACGGTGCCCGAGGTGGCCGAGGCGGCCGCCGTCCCCGTGATAGATGAGGTGCGCGGCCGGGTGGTCGAGATGTACGTCGCCCTCCAGCCCGGGCTCTCGGCCAGCCCCGAGATCGAGGACAAGGTCAAGCGGTCGATCGAAGTCCAGATCGGCAAGGTGGCGCGCCCGAAGAACGTCTGGATCGTGCCCGACATGCCGAAGACCCGCTCGGGCAAGATAATGCGCCGCGTCATCGCCAGCATTTCCAATTTCGCCGACGTCGGCGACATTACGACCCTGGCCAACCCCGACGTCGTCGAGGGCATCAGGCGCCAGGTCTACAAGCAAAAAACAGAGCGGGGCGAGGCTCCTCGTGAGCTCAGCGCCAAGGAACTGGAGGAAATCCAGTCCTACGGAAAGGCCGAATAAAGGCGAGCTGATTGCGTCGTCTGTCCCGGCGCGGCCCCAGAGCGACTTGACCGAGGACGAACGTGCGGCCGAGGCTGGCCTCACGACAGCGACTACGCCACCGTAACGATGGCCGACGTGGCAGGTTCTTTACCAAAGGTCACAAGCGTCGACAGCTCATCGGGCGGGACCGGGGTCGAGTAGTGGAACTGGTCCTTGGCTCAATTTGATAGAGCCAAGCGGCTCCACACTATGGAGCCATTTGGGCCCGGCTAACCGCGGCGGGGGCGCCGGCCACGGTCACCCCTAGCTTCAGGGCGAGTGAGTAAGGTTGCCCGTCATGCCGAGCGCCGGGCCTGCCAGCGGGCACGGGGGCATGCGGGGCGCGGACGACCTGCGGGGCAAGGTCGGCCTGTACCTGAGGCACCTCTTCGAACCGGCGACCGGTGCCTCGCGGTCCCGCCTTCTCGCCCGCGCCCCCCTCCTCATTGTCGGCGTGGTCGTGGCCTGGAACCTGTGGAGCATGCGCTCGGTGACCCTGCCCGTCGCCTACCTGAACGACGCCGCCGTGCACGACGAGATGGTCCACTTCGCCACCACGACCATCGAGTCCGGGAGGCTCCCTTTCACCTCGTGGTTCCCTTACATCGGGCTCGGCTCGGCCCAGTACATGCGCTACCAAGGCCTGGGCTCGGTGCTGGCCGGCCTGGTGGGCACGGTCTTTGGCCCCGGCACGACTTTCCGCTGGTCGATGTACCTGCTCGAGTCCTTCTGGCCCTTTGTCATTTACGGCTCCGCCCGGCTGTTCGGCCTGCGCCGCCGGGTGGCCCTGGCCGCGGCGTTGCTGTGCTCGTTCATGGTCAGCCATACCGGCATCGGCTTCGAGCGGGGTGCTTACAGCTGGACCGGGGGGGCCGAGGTCTGGACCCAGCTGCTCGCCTCCTGGACGCTGCCCTTCGCCTGGGCCGCCACGTGGCGGGCGATCAAGTGCCCCCGCTTCATCTGGCTGGCCTCGGCCTTGGTGGGCCTGACGGTGGCCCTGCACTTCGAGAGCGGCTACCTCGGCCTGCTGGCCGTGATCATGATCACCTTGGTGGCGCCGGGCCCGCTGCGTGCCCGGTTGGCCCGGGGGGCCTTGGTCTTCGCCGGTTCCTTCGTCGCGGCGGCGGGGGCGATAGTGCCCATCGTGGCCTACGCCAACACGTCGACCACGAACCAGTTCCTGGCCGGCACCCCCTACGTGAAGGGCTATGGCGCCCATCAGGTCCTGGCCTGGCTGTTCACCGGGCAGGTCTTCGACGCCCGGCGCAAGGTCCCCGTCATCAGCGTGTTCGTGCTGGCCGGCGTGCTGCTGGCGATCGCCTGCTGGCAACGCGCCCCGGTGGTGCGCGCCTTGCTGGCCATGTTCGTGGCCAGCCTGCTGTTGACCTTCGGCCCCACCACCTGGGGGGCGCTGGCCGACATCGTCCCCGCCCACGCCGACCTGTACTTCCGCCGCTTCCAGATGGGGGCACAGCTGGCCGGCATATATCTGGCCGGCGCCGGGGCGGCCTGGGCCGCCGACACGGCCTACCGCCTGGTGCGCACGTTCACCGCGTCGCGCCGCTGGCAGAGGGTGCTGCTCGGCTGCGTGGCCGTCGGCGCCGGGGGCTGGGTGTGGCCGGCCTTCTCGGAGATCGCCCACTACGACCGCAGCGACGCCGAGGTATCAGCGGTGCAGCGCCAGGAAGACGCCACGGAGGGCCGCATGCTCGCCCCCCTGGTCTCCTACATCAAGGCCCACGGCCAGGGGCGGGTATATGCGGGCCTGTCCAGCAACTGGGGCTCGACTTTCCGCGTCGGGTACGTGCCGGTGTTCAAGTACCTGCTCAGCCAGGGCGTGGACGAGATGACCTACGTCGTCCCCTCGCTGTCGCTGATGCTCGACGCCGAAGCCGATTTCGACGAGGACAACCCGGCCGACTACCCCCTCTTCGCTGTCCGTTACCTCATCCTGCCGGCGGGGATGCCAGCGCCGGTCCCGGCCCAGGAGGTGATGGCCCGTGGCAACTACGTCCTGTGGCAGGTCCCGTCGGTCGGTTACGTGAGCCTGGTCCAGGTGACGGGCAGCATCACCGACGACCGGGCCGACATCGCCAGCACGTTCCTCGTCTTCCTGGACGAGATCGGGCCCCACCAGGACTGGGCCGTGCACTGGCCGGGCCTGCCCGCCCCCGCGGAGCCGGCCGGCTCGCTCGCCCCGGGGCCGAGCCCACCGGCGCCCGGCGTCGTCGACAGCGTCCAGCCTGACCTGGTCGCCGGGTCCCTGCGCACCACGGTCACCCTGGACCGCCCGGGGACGTTGCTACTGAGCGTGGCCTATGACCCGGACTGGCACGCCTCCGTCGACGGGCGGCCGGTACAGACAGAAATGCTGGCCCCGGCGCTGTTAGGCATAGACCTGGGGCCGGGGCGCCACGTGGTCGTGTTCCGTTACAAAGGGTTTGTTTGGTACCCCGAACTTTGGGCGTTAGGCGCGCTTGGCCTGGTCGGATTGGCCGTGGCAGGACACAAGAGACGTTAAGGGGTATGTTACGCACAGGTGTAGCCAGGCGAAACGGCTACTTAACTAGCAGAAGAATTTAACTATCAGAACGGAGCTCCTATGCGCGGACGCAGCACCGGTGCACGAGCCGGGACGGCCCTAGCGGCAGCACTGGTCCTGGTCGCGGGTGCCACCACGACAACAGCGGCGAGTGCCACGACATCTTCCGATACGCTCCCCGGAGCCTACGGCTCCGTACCGCCGCAAACAGGCAAGCCGACCAACGGGGGCGTCGTCACCATCGCCGAGCCACCGGGGGCGGGGCCGACCTATATCTTCCCCATCTACCCCGCAGCCGACGCCAGCGTGAGTACGACGCTGGAGTTCCAGCAGTACATGTGGCGGTCGTTGTGGTGGTCGCCCAAGGGCGTGGCACCGGTCATCGACTACAGCCAGAGCATCGCCGGGCCCCCGGTCTACAGCAACGCCAACAAGACGGTGACCGTGCACCTGTACCCGGGGTGGAAGTGGTCAGACGGCACGCCCATAACTTCCAAGGACCTGGCTTTCGACTACTGGCTCCTGGAAGGGGCGGTCAACAAGACCGTCGGCGGCAGCCCGGCCAACTACGGCGACTACACGCCTGGTCTCTACCCCGACAACGTCACGTCGGTGGCCACGCCCAACGCCAGCACCTTCGTCATCAATTTCAACAAGGGCTACAACCAGAACTTCATTTTCCTGGAGGAGCTGGCGGTACTGGAGCCGCTGCCCGCCCACGCTTGGGCCAAGACCAGCGTCGGCGGCCCCATCATCCCGTTCAACAACCTGAAGAACGCCGCCGCCATCTATAAGTTCCTCAACGCCCAATCGAACAAGCTGTCGACCTACGGCTCCAACCCCCTGTGGCAGGTGGTGGACGGCCCGTTCAAGATCAAGTCGTTCGACCCGGCCACTGACGGAAATACCCTGGTGGCCAACCCGGCCTACACCGGGCCGGTAAAGCCCCGCCTGGCGGGCATCGACGACGTGGCTTTCACCTCGACTTCGGCCGAGTTCGACCAGCTGCTCACGGGCAAGCTCGACGTCGGTTTCATCGATTTCAGCGACTTGCCCCAGGCGCCCAGCCTGGTCTCCCACGGCTACAGCGTCTTCGGCTACCCCGACTTCGGCTTCGCCTACGTGGGCTATAACTTCAAGGACCCGACCGGCGATTTCGACCACATCATCAGCCAGATCTACGTCCGCCAGGTGCTGGCCCATCTGCAGGACGAACCGGCCGAGATCAAGTCACGCGGTTTGTACGACGGCGCCGCCGGACAGGCTTACGGGCCCGTGCCGGCCATACCGGTGAGCCCGTTCACCCCCCCCAACGCCCTGTCCAACCCCTACCCCTTCAGCATCGCCGAGGCGGCCAAACAGCTGACCAACCACGGTTGGAAGGTGGTGCCCAACGGCACCACCACCTGCCAGAACGCCGGTAGCGGGCCGAAGCAGTGCGGGGCCGGGATCCCCCAGGGCACACCCATGAAGTGGAACCTCTACTACGCCAGCGACGCGACGATAACTGAGGGCCTGGTCGAGGCCTGGGTCTCCAACCTCAAGCAGGTGGGCATCGACGTGACGCTCGGCTCCAAGACGTTCAACTACATCACCGGCGAGCTCTCGGACGTCTCCGCCCCGGCCAACGACAAGATCTGGGCCATGGAGGACTTCGGCGGGTTCACGGACGACTACTACCCGACGACCAACGAGCTGTTCAACACCACGGGTTCGTTCAACCAGGGCGGTTTCAGCAACCCTGCTCTGGACCAGGACATCATCAACTCCGAGTTCTCGCCCAGCAACACGGCGGTGCAAAAAGAGCTCACCCTGGTGACCTACCTGCAGCCCGGGCTGTTCCAGCCCAACGAGGACCGGCTGCGGGCCTTCAGCGACAAGCTCTCGGGACCGGCGGCCAGCTTCTTTGACGCCACCCAGGAGCAGTACAGCCCCGAGTACTGGTACCTCAAGAGCTAGCCAAGAAGTGCCGATTCACGGTGAGGGGGCGCGGCGCCGCCGGCTGCGCCCCCTCACCGCTGGCCACCGCCGGGGAACACTAAACGCATGACCGCCTACCTGATCCGCCGACTAGGCATCTCCATCGTGGTCATCGTTGGTATCGCCCTGCTCACCTTCGTGGCCACTCACGTCATAGCCCCGACGCCGGGACGGGCGGTCCTCGGCGACAAGGCGACTATCGCCGCCGTTGACGCTTTCAACCGCACCCACGGCTACGACCGCGCCGTCTGGGCGCAGTTCGGCAGCTACCTCTGGCAGTTGTTGCACGGCAACCTGGGCTACTCCTACAAGCTCAACCAGAGCGTCGACAGCCTGATAATCGAGAACGCCCCCCACAGCATGTGGCTGTCGGGCAGCTCGCTGGTCCTCAGCGTCCTGATCGCCATTCCTCTCGGCATCTTCCAGGCCGTGAAAAGGAACACGGTGGCCGACCAGAGCATCACCGCAGTGGCGTTCACCGCCTACTCGATGCCGCAAAACTTCCTCGGGATCCTGCTCATAGGTTTCCTCGCCATCTCGTTCCACGTTTTCCCGGCCGAGGCCAGCCAGAACGAGGGGATCCTGCCCTACATGTTGGCTCTGCGGGCCAACTTTTTGCCCATCATGACCCTCACCATCACCGCCGTGGCCGGGTATTCGCGGTACATGCGCTCGTCCGCCCTCGACGCCCTGGCCCAGGACTACATCCGCCTGGCCCGGGCGAAGGGCCTGGCCGAGCGGACCGTGCTGCGCCGTCACCTCTTCCGCAACGCCAGCCTGTCCATGGTCACCCTCATCGGGCTGTCCATCCCTGCCCTCCTGGGCGGGAACCTGGTGGTGGAGTACCTGTTCAATTCCCACGGGCTGGGGCTGCTGTTCATAAGCGAGCTCGGCAACGAGGACTTCTCGACCGTAATCGCCCTCACTCTCCTGGCGGGAATAGCCACGGTGGTGGGCAACCTCGTGGCTGACATCGCCCTGACCGTGGCCGACCCCCGTATCCGGATCAACTGAGGCCCCGAAATGTCACCCGGTAAGCCATGGCCGTGAACATCGGCGAGATAGCCGAGGAGCTCAGACCGGTAACGGCCGGCCCCGAGGGGGGCCAGGTCCAGGGACCGCGGGCGGGCTGGCGCCTGGCCATCTCCTCGTTCGTCGAAAACCGCCTGGCCGTGGTGGGGACGGCCATAATCGCCTTCTTTGTCCTGTTCTGCTTCGTGGGCCCGGTTTTCTACCACACCAACCAGACTTCGACCAACGTCATAAACGCCTTCGTCTCGCCTAGCGGGAGCTATCCGCTCGGCACCGACGCCAACGGCTTCGACGAGCTCGGCCGGATAATGAAAGGCGGCCAGGCCGCACTGGAGATCGGCTTTTTCTCCTCCCTGATCGCCACCGTCATCGGCACCCTGGTAGGGGCGGTGGCCGGCCTGCTGGGCGGCATCGTCGACTCCGCCCTGATGCGCTTTGTCGACATACTCCTCTCGCTCCCCCTGCTGTTCGTGATCCTCATAGTCGGCGACCGCTACAACGGGGCCACAGTGCTCAACCTGTCCCTGATCATCGGGGCGTTCAGTTGGCTGGTGTCGGCCCGCCTTGTGCGGGGCGAGGTGCTGAGCCTGCGCGTACGAGACTTCGTCCAGGCGTCGCGCACCATGGGGGCCACCCGCACCCACCTCATCTACAAGCACCTCATCCCCAATGCCCTAGGCGTGGTCATCGTCAACATCACCTTCCAGGTGGCCGACGCCATCAACTTGTTGGCCATACTCGGCTTCCTCGGCTTCGGGCTCAACTACCCCTCTGTGAGCTGGGGGGACATGCTGTCCAACGCCCTCAACTACCTGGCCGACGGTTACTGGTGGGTGGTGTACCCGGTCGGGATCTGCCTGGTGGCCGTGGTCATGGCCTTCAACTTCATCGGCGACGCCATGCGTGACACCGTTGACGTCCGCCTGAGGCGGCGCTGAGCCGTGGACGACGGCACCGTGCCCGTGGCCGTGGGCGACCCCACCACGCCCGTGATCGAGGTCGAGGACCTCTCCACCCACATAAGGCTGTCGCGCTCGGTGGTCCAAGCCGTCGGCAACGTCAGCCTGGCCGTCGGGCCGGGCCAGACCCTCGGCCTGGTCGGCGAGTCCGGCTGCGGCAAGTCCATGACCGGGCTGTCCATAATGAGGCTGCTCCCCAACGGCGGCCACATCGTCGGCGGGTCGATCAAGCTCAATGGCCGGGACCTGGTCAAACTGACCGAGAAGCAGATGCGCGACGTACGGGGCAATGACGTCGCCATGATCTTCCAGGACTCCATGACCTCGCTCAACCCGACCATGCCCATCGGCAAGCAGATCGCCGAGCAGGTGCGCCGCCATACGACCCTGTCCAAGGAACAGGCCATGGAAAGAGCGGCCGAGTCCCTGGACCTAGTCGGGCTCCCCCATCCCCGGGAACGCCTGGAGGACTACCCCCACCAGCTCTCCGGCGGGCAGCGCCAACGGGTGATAATCGCCATCGCCCTGTCCTGCGACCCCAAGGTGCTCATCGCCGACGAGCCGACGACGGCCCTGGACGTCACCATCCAGGCCCAGATCCTGGGGCTGCTCGACGACCTGAAGGACCGGCTGGGTATGGCCGTCCTGCTCATCACCCACGATATGGGCGTGGTGGCGGGCCGGGCCGAACGGGTCAACGTCATGTACGCCGGCCGCATCGTCGAGAGCGCCCCCACCGTCGAGCTGTTCACGCACATGCACCACCCCTACACCCAGGCCCTGCTGGGTTCGATCCCCCTGCTGACCCAGGACCGTGACCAGCGCCTGTTCAGCATCCCGGGCATCCCGCCCGACCTCACCGTCCCCCCGCCGGGCTGCCGCTTCGCACCCCGCTGCAGCCGGGCCACCGACAAGTGCCGGACCGACGAGCCGGCCCTGGGCCCCGCCACCCCCGACCACCATTTCGCCTGCTGGCACCCCGTCGACGGCCCCCTGGCCCGGCTGGTGGCAGTGGGCGGCCGCACGACCACCACCGCGGCGCCAGTGCCGGATGGTGCTGGTCCGCTACCGGTGATCACCAGCGCCGACCGCGGGAACGGCGCTCCCGCGGCTGGCGGTACGGAGGACGAGCGGCTTCTAGTGGTCGACGACGTCGTCCGGGAGTTCCCGATGACGGCGGGGATGGTCCTTCAGCGCCAGGTGGCCTCGGTCAAGGCGGTGAGCGGCGTGTCCTTCGCCGTGGGCCGGGGCCAGACCTTCGGGCTGGTGGGCGAGTCGGGCTGTGGCAAGACCACGCTCGGCAAGATCATCGTCGGCCTCGAAAAACCCGACAGTGGCCGCATCACGCTGCGGGGCACCGACGTGGCCGCCCTCAACGCCCGCCAGCTCCGTCACTTCCGCAAGGACCTGCAGATGATGTTCCAGGACCCCATCGCCTCGCTCGACCCCCGCATGCGGGTGGGCGCCCTGCTCCGCGAGCCGATGAAGCTCCAGGGAGTCGGCACCCGCCGCCAGCAGGACAAGGTGGTTAGCGACCTCCTGGGCGAGGTAGGCCTGCCCGCCAACGCCGTCGAGCGCTTCCCCCACGAGTTCTCCGGCGGCCAACGCCAGCGCATCGGCCTGGCCCGGGCACTGACCCTCAACCCCCAGGTCATCGTGGCCGACGAGCCCGTCAGCGCCCTCGACGTCTCCATCCGCAGCCAGGTCCTCAACCTCATGAAACGGACCCAGCGCGACCACGGCCTCACCTATGTCGTCATCTCGCACGACCTGGCCGTCGTCAAGTACATGGCCGACACCATCGGGGTCATGTACCTGGGCAAGCTGGTCGAGGTCGGCTCAGGTGACGACATCTACCGCCGCCCGGCCCACCACTACACCGCCGCCCTCATCGCCGCCGTGCCCGAGCCCGACCCCACCCGGGACAAGGCCCAGCTCATCGCCGCCAACGTGCGAGGTGAGCTACCGAGCCCGCTCAACCCGCCCTCGGGCTGCCGGTTCCGCACGAGGTGCCCGGCCGCCCAGCTTGTCTGTGCCCAGGAAGAGCCGCCCTTGCGCCTCTTCGGTGCCGGCCACATGGCCGCCTGCCACTTCCCTCTTTTCCCGCTCGTCGAAGATGACGGGGGTACCGGCGCCGGAGCCACGGCAGCGGCGGGCGCCGGATCCGCGCTGCCCTGAATCCGTTGTAGCGGGCAGGGTTCTTCCTCGGGCCCTAGGCGGCGACGGCCGGTGGCTACCCCAGGTTGGGAGAACATCCCCCTTGCCGAGGGCCAAGCGCGATATCGTGCGCGGTACCACTCTCAACAGGAGGCGCCATGGCCGACAGCGGTAGCCCCGTAGAACCAGCAGGGCAAAGCGCTGAGCCCGACTTGAACCTGGGTGGTACCCCACCCTCGTACCCACCCCCGAGCTTCCCACCCCCGAGCTTCCCACCCCCGAGCGCTCCACCTCCGCCCCCGCCCGGGCCGGCAACGGGCGCAACCGGCCCGGCGACCGCCGGCTTCACTCTTAATGTCAAGCTTCCCCCTATCGACCCCGAGGCCCTGTCCAAGACGCCATGGGTCCTCGGAGCGGCCGCCATCCTGGCCGGACTGGTCATTTTCTGGCTGTCTTCGATCATCTCCGCCTTCCAGCACGACGCCGGGTATGACTTCCGGGACCGCGTGCTTCACCTTCTCGGTCCCGGGAACGCGGCCTGGGCCGTCGCCGTGCTCCTAGCTGTGGCCCTACTGGTACTCGGAAGCACCAGCGAGGACAGGCGTACCGCCGTAGTGGGCTTCGTCTACCAGCTCCTTCTGCTGGCCGCCGCCTTGCTGACGGTGGCCGCCGTCATCAACGCGATCATCGAAATCACCTATATCGGTGACAGTTTCGACCTCGCGCTCAGCGGTTTCCTTGGCTACCTGGCCGCGGTCCCGATCTCGGCCGCAGCCGGGCTGTGGGCCTGGCGCGCCAACCCCAGCGCCTCGCCCTTTAGCAAGAAAACCACCGCTTGAGCTGCCCTCGACACGCCTTCGTTGATTACCGCACCGGCGCCACCGGACGCGATATCAACGCCCCCGCAAGAGGGCGGTCGGGCTCGAGGATCAGTCGATGCTGACGATCCCCTGTCTCAGCGCTTTGGCCACCGCTTGGGTACGACTGGAGACGCCGAGCTTGGCATAGATGTGGGCGATGTGGTTCTTGGCCGTTTTGGGGCTCACGTACAGTTCGCGGGCCACCTCAACCGTCGACGCACCTGTGGCCAGGGCCCTCATTACCTCGACCTCCCGGCTAGTGAGGCCATAGTCCACGACTACGGCACCCCCGGAACTGCCGGGTTGAAGTTCAGCGCTTGCCTGTCGCCGATCCGCGCTCCTCACGACGAGCGGCGACGGGCTGGCACCCGTTACATCGGCGACCGCCTTTACGATGTAGCCAAAACCGCTGCTGGCAAAAGCGGCGCGCGCCGCCGCTTCGTCGTCGGCCGTCGTGAGCACTATCACCGGGCCTGCGTGTTGCTCGTTCTCGGCAAGATTGCTCGTGCGGCCTGAGAGCCTGGCCCCATCGCGTACAAGAGCAAGATTGGCTTTGCTGGCGTGACGTTGCGCAGGTGCGGATGCACCGCTGGCGAGGTCACCGACGACCGAAAGCCCTGTCGCCTCCAGCGATCGACGCACTCGACGCAGGGTGTGCCCGGTCGACGCCAAGGCGGGGCTGGCATCCAGTGCCACGACCACGACTACGGATAGCCCCGCCGCCTCAAGCGACCGACAAACCTTCTTCAGCACCCTGTCATCGCGGACAGAGGGCTTTTCGGTCTTCTTTGTCGTCTCACGGGCGAGCCCGAGCCTGGGCTGAGGTTCCCCGATCCGGCTGGCAATAGTCAACTGAACGCCTCTCCCTTACCCCCGTCCATGCGGGCGACCTACCAAGTGATCCCTAAGATACAAACAAGTCCCTGGGCGCAACAGCGAAGGTCAGAACAACGAAGCACCGTCCCACGCCAAGTGTTGCCCGCCTGTGGTCTCTCGCGAGTCGCTGTTTCTGTCGCACTGCTTGGTCCCCTCTACCCGACCCCTCGAAGACCCCGGGAGCGGTCTCTTCGCCTTCCGGCGCTCCGTGCTCGAAGGGGTCCAGCTACGCCCGGATGGCTACAAGATGCTCATGGAGGTGGCGGCACGGGGCCATTGGCACACAGTCGCCAATGTCAACTACACCTTCGCCGAGCGCTACGCCGGCAACTCCAATGCCGGCCTGCGCCAAGGCCTGGTCTTCTTCCGTCATCTGGTCCGCTTAGCAGTGGTCTGCCGGAGACGGGAGCGCGAAAGCAAGCGGCCCGGCCCCACCGTCGCTCCTACACCGACGGTGGACATCGACCTGACTACCCCGCCCGTGCCGACCGTCCAGGCTGCCGTCATAAATCTGCCGTAACCAGCATCATCGCCTCCGATCGTCATCGGCGGCGCAGTCACGCCCCGATCGTTTCCACCTCCAGACCGAAGACGTGGCC
>Ga0302320_10025541_pt1 | contig 11482 bp, 8 predicted proteins | sample Bog_T0_3_FD_202130 | JGI IMG/M metagenome (GOLD analysis project Ga0302320, IMG submission 202130) | Peat permafrost microbial communities from Stordalen Mire near Abisko, Sweden - Bog_T0_3 | ecosystem: Environmental > Terrestrial > Soil > Wetlands > Peat | place: Sweden: Abisko, Stordalen Mire... | reverse complement strand
TTTGCGATACCACTCCGATGCCTGCTTGTAATCCTGTGCTACTCCGTTGCCTGCCGCGAATGTCTCCCCCACCGCTACCTGCGATCGTGCATCGCCGCTCGTGGCCTTCGCCAACAGGGTCGGGTCAACGCCGTTTCTCTGCGCAAAAGCGGAGATTAAGGCAACGGCTAGGACGCTTGCCAATAATATTGCATTCCTTCGAAAATGTAGCAGCTCGCCGATCATCGCTCTTCACAACTCCGTCTCTCTTAATCTTCGATGGCTGCACACGGTTGGAAGGATGGGTTCGTCGCAGCGTAATTGTTGCCTTCCCAAAACGAGAAAATTCCCCATCGATTCCTCCTGTCAACGGAGGCAGGAAAGAGGCTAGAATTCATGTATGACTGACCGCATGTCCCTCTCCCTCGCCCAGGCCGATCCCGACGTAGCCGCTGCATTGGACCACGAAACCCTCCGCCAGCATGAGGGGCTGGAGATGATTGCCAGCGAGAACTTTGTGTCAGAGGCCGTGCTTGAGGCTGCCGGCTCGGTATTCACAAACAAGTACGCTGAAGGTTACCCGGGACGACGCTACTATGGCGGTTGCGAGTATGCGGATGTGGTGGAAAACCTGGCCCGCGATCGAGCGAAGGAAATTTTTGGCGGAGATCACATTAATGTTCAGCCGCACTCCGGTTCGCAGGCCAACGCCTCGGCATATGCGGCGGTGCTGCAGGCAGGGGACACCATCCTCGGCCTCGACTTGGCGCATGGCGGCCACCTTACTCATGGGCACAGACTCAGCTTCAGCGGCAAGCTTTACCGGCCCACGTTCTACCAGGTGCGGCGTGATACAGAGCTGATTGATTACGACGAGCTTGAGGCAATCGCAGATCGCGAGAAGCCCAAGGTGATCATCGGCGGTGGCAGCGCCTATCCACGGTTGTGGGACTTCGCACGCATGCGTCAAATTGCAGACAAGGTTGGCGCCGTTTATATATTTGACATGGCGCACATTGCCGGCCTGGTTGCAGGCGGTGTGCACCCATCGCCCGTGCCGCACGCGCACATCACCACCACCACCACGCACAAGACGCTTCGCGGCCCTCGCTCCGGCTTGATTATCTGCGGGCAAGATCTCGCTACTGCCGTGGACAAGGCAGTATTCCCCGGCCAGCAAGGCGGCCCCTTGATGCACATTGTGGCGGCCAAGGCGGTTGCGTTTGCCGAGGCATTGCGGCCGGAGTTCCGCACCTATGCGGCGCAGATTGTGGCTAATGCCAAGGTGCTGGCCACCGCTTTGCAGGATGCCGGGTTCCGCATCATTTCCGGCGGAACGGACAACCACCTCATGCTGGTCGACGTCTTCCAGAAAGGCATACTCGGATCTGAAGCGGAACTGGCTCTCGGCAAAGCTGGGATCACGGTTAACAAGAATTCAATTCCATACGATGTCAATCCACCGCTCAAGCCGTCCGGCATTCGAGTGGGTACTCCCGCCCTCACCACTCGCGGTATGAAAGAACCTGAGATGAAGCAGATCGCCGTCTGGATGACCAAAGCGCTAGAACTCCGTAACGACGATGCTGCACTCGAAAAGATCCGCCGCGAAGTGGGAGAGTTGGCTAATCGGTTCCCCTTATATGCCTGGCGGCGCGCCCCAGTTGCGGTTGGGGCCTAAGCCCGCCGCAGGCTACAGCATGGTTTCAGTCCCGGTGGCATGTGATTTTATCGCCGAATTTAAGCACGCAACTTGCACCAGCGGTTTGGGTTGCATCTATGGATGTTGGAGATGACCCACCGAGGGAAAAGATCAGCGTTGGAAAAGCTGGTCGCCCCAGGGCATCCGGAGGACGCGATGAAATCCATTCAGATTGTCTTAGCAACATTGCTCGTTCTTGCAGTCCCAGCATTTGCGCAGCACCAAGGCGGTGGGGATCCGATGCACGCCGCGCCACCCCCAGCGCGCGGACCGGAACCTTTCCATGGCACTCCCCACCCCGCAGAACCGCATCGTAACTACAGCGATCAGGCAGGACACCCGAGTTCCCCGCACGTTGACGGGAACCACTGGGTTGGTCACGACACTGGACGCAACGACGCGAACTACCACCTCGATAATCCGTGGGAGCACGGCCATTTTTCCGGCGGGTTCGGTCCCCGTCACGTGTGGCATCTTGCCGGCGGCGGCCCAGGGCGATTCTGGTTCAACAATTGGTATTGGAGCGTAGCACCGTTTGATATCGGCTTCGTCGACGGCTGGCTCTGGGATTCCGACCAAATTGTTATTTACGAGGATCCTGACCACCCGGGATGGTATCTCGCCTACAACGAGCGGCTCGGCACCTATGTACACGTCCAGTACCTTGGATGACTTCGTTTAGGCGAAGTCGAAGGCAGAACAGTGGGGACAGGCAGCGACGCCTGTCCCCATTTGTTTGGTAAGATGACCAGTTCGCAAGCGGCTAAGTTACTTGCGGAATGGAGAGCAGCTTGTCCCCGCCGAATTTCCATTTGAGATATTGAGGAACTGAATGAAAGCCCTGACTACCCACTTAATCCGAGCTACTTCCAAAACAATTCTTTTTGCGCTGGCATGGGCGGTACTTTTCCATGCGAATAGCTCCCGGGCCCAGTCTGCGAACGAGCACTCGCCGATCGTGCTTACCGGTTCGGACCGCCGTCCCGCCACCTTGCTGGATGGAGAGTGGAATACGATCGTCGATCCGTATTTCGCCGGGCTCTTTAGCTTTCATCATGAAGAAAAAAAGAATGGGTGGTTCCTGAATCAGAAAGCCAAGCCTGGCGATACTGGTCCAATCGAATATGACTTTCCCAAAGCGCCCAAGCTGAAGGTGCCGGGTGACTGGAACACGCAGCGCGAGAACCTCTTCTTTTATGAAGGCCCCGTTTGGTATGAGCGCGACTTCACTTACCAACCAAGAGAACGCACCCGTATCTTTCTTCATATTGGAGCGGCAAATTATCGTTCATGGTTCTGGGTGAATGGACAGAAGGTTTGCATGCACGAGGGCGGATTCACAGCATTCAATTGCGACATAACTTCCGCGGTCCATGCCGGCGCAAACTTTGTGGTAGCTGCGGTGGACAACACTCGCCTGCAGGACGGCGTACCGGGCTTGGAGACGGATTGGTGGAACTACGGGGGCTTGACGCGCGAAGTTTCGCTCATTGAAGTTCCTGAAACGTTCATTGATCAATACGATCTGCACCTCAGTCGCGGGGATGGGTCGGTCATTGAAGGTTGGGTGCATGTAGAAGGTGGCAAGCCGGGCGACAAGGTGGAAGTTGAGATACCGGAAATCCATGCAAAAACGTCCGCGAACCTTGGCGATGACTGTCGCGCATCCATACATTTCGTCGTCGACAATTTGGAGCGCTGGTCCCCGGAAATGCCTAAGCTTTACAAGGTGGAGATAAGCGCTGGCCAGGACTCCATTAATGAGTCGATGGGTTTTCGAACCATTGAAACGCGCGGCACCGAGATATTGCTGAATGGGAAACCCATCTTCTTGCGCGGTATCTCCATTCATGCTGAAGCGCCCTATCGCACGGGTCGGGCTTACTCTGACAAGGATGCCGAAACTCTGTTGGGCTGGGCTGAGGAACTCGGCTGCAATTATGTCAGACTTGCTCATTATCCCCACGACGAGACCATGTTACGCGCGGCTGATCGCATGGGACTCTTAGTGTGGGCAGAGAACCCGGTGTATTGGGCGCTCGAGTTTGACTATCCCAATGTGCTTGCGAAGGCCGAACAGCAGTTAGATGAGGAGATAGGCACTTCGCGCAATCACGCCGCCATCATCTTATGGTCCATGGCCAATGAAACCCCTAACACATCCACCCGCACACAGTTCATTGAAACCCTTGCCGGCCGTGCACGCAGGCTGGATCCCACCCGACTCATAACCGCGGCATTACTGGTGCATGCGGAAGGACATACAAAGATCATCGACGATCCTCTCGGAAAAGCGTTGGACGTCATCGGATTCAACGAATACATCGGCTGGTATGAACAACATCCTGAAACTGCGGACGTCACCGATTGGCGCATCGATTACCAGAAGCCTTTAATCGTCAGTGAATTTGGCGGCGGTGCCAAGGCTGGGTTACATGGCGGCGAGAATGATCGCTGGACGGAGGAGTATCAAGCGAATATCTATCGCCATCAACTGGGCATGCTTAACCGCATCGCGCAGTTAAGGGGAATGAGTCCGTGGTGCCTGATGGATTTCCGCTCACCTAACAGGCCGCTGACCGGGATTCAGGATGAATTCAATCGGAAAGGACTTATCTCCGATCAAGGCAAGAAGAAGGCGGCGTTTTTCATTTTACAGAAAACATATAAGGAAAAAACGGTGGGCAAGCCAGAGTGAGAATCATGGAAGAGGGGAGTCAGCCTGTGCAGGAGCGAGATTATAAGCTATGCTTGACTTATGGCTATTGATTCTATTCTTGCTCAGATTGATGCAGAAATTGCTCGGCTCACACAAGCTCGCTCCTTGTTGGCGAGCACCGGTAAAGTCGCAACAGGAATAAGTGAGCGCAAAACCAAAAAAGCTTCGGCGACGCCGAAAATAAAGACCCGGAAGATCCGCGTGCTGAGCCCTGAGGCGCGCAAGCGCATCGCAGATGCGCAACGCAAGCGCTGGGCCGCACAAAAGGCTAAGTCAAAAAAAGACTCCTAAGTTCAGGTTCCTTTCTTTCGCATGGATCTCCCGTAGGTCGAGTTATCTGTCGATGACGAAATGCAAAAAGTTGCATTCCCGACTGGTGATCCAAAGAAGGCGAAAGCTGTCTTAGACTGCATCTGGTCATCGCCTGAATGCCATGCGCGTGTTGAGCTCAAAGGTCCGCTTGATCTGGGCGCGCGCCAAAAAGTTCAATGATCTTTTCTTAACTAGATCCGGATAACTCAAAATAGATATCACACCAGTTTTTACAAGTTCCCGAAGACTCCGAAATCTCTAAGCAACCTTCAACAAAGTAAGTCTTGGCCTGCACTTACCATGTTTCCACAGCAAGGATGCTTGGCGGTCCTGGGTGGCCTTCAATGACTTGCGTTTCAATCACTGCCTCCATATTCAGCTGTTCCCAGTTCGGGGGAAGTTTGGCGATTAGTGAGTTGAGATACACCGGGTTATAAAGGATCTCCCCCGCGGCCTCAGTCCCTTCTTCTGAGATTCCCGCCGCAATGATCACCGGCTGGCCGGTTGTGTTATCGCGAATGCGGGCCACGATTGCGTAGTCGCGCGACAACTTTTCGTAGGGCAGGTCCCATGCGGTTGCCCATGTCGTCTGTTTCTGGCTTTTGCGATCAACTATAAGAGCCACTCCGTCTTTGGATTCAAAGCCGAAGCGCAGCTTCTGCGTGATGCGCAAAGTCCAGATGTTGTCAAAGCCGCCAATCAGAACAATGGGGCCTTCGCGGAGTTGCGCGAAGCCCGCCTCAGATGCAGGCAGCACGCGAAAAGCTTTGTGCCGGGTTTCGAGGGCTGCCGCGGTCCTGGTGAGGGTAATGACGTCGGCGAGGGCCAAGTGACCGGAAAGATGGAGCCTGAAGTAGAGCGGTTCCGGCTTGGCACCGTTCGCGGAAGCGTCAAAGGAATTGATTGATCCAACGTCAAGGTTTTTGGCCGGCTCGCCAAGACAATATGTGGCAGTTGTAGTGCCCGCAGTGATTGGCGCCCAGAAACGATCAATGGACGTTGGCGGCTGCACCTCTTGAAAATTGCGATATCGCAGCCCGGCCGTGAGCCCCAAAGCGCCTGCAAAGACCACCAGGGCGATAACCAGGAGCCAGCGAAAGCGCGGCGCAGGAATCGCGCCAGTGTTCGCGACCGCCGAATTTGCGGATGACTCCGGCGGGTCTGTTAGGACAGGAGGCGGTTCAGGTTCCGGAGAACGCACAGGAGGATGAAATACCGGTACATATGAGCCGACGGGAAGTTCAATGACCGGCTCCGCATCGTGCGCGGAGTCGTAGTAGTACTGCATCAGCCGCTTGCGAACTTCGCCAGCCGTAATCCGAACTACGGGATCTGCATTTGCATCGTAGCTCGGAGAGCGTCCGAAGACTTCAATGCCAATACTCCGCTCTTTGAGTTCTGCGGAATTGCCCTTGAGCGTCTGGTCAACCGTGTAGGCAAGCAACACGGGGTAACGCTTGCTATTGGAAAACAGGGGGTGCGCCAAAAGTCGATCAAGTTGCTCGCGGATGGCCATTGGCTCCGGAACAGCGTTTGTTTGCCCGATCTCAGCTGCGAATTTCGACCCCAACGGCATCCTCGACTCCTTCAGCGATTCATCTCGTTGTCGCCGGGTCTTCAGTGCGCGGAGTGCGCCAAAGCCGGATGCGAACTGGAGGATCCAGCCGCGGATGTGCGGAAAGGTAGACGCGATCGCCGACCTCGGCCGCACAAGCCTGTAGCCGGTTCCGTGCGCGGCAAGCTTGCTGGCCATCGATGGATGAAACTTACTGCATTGCGTATGATACGTCCCTGTATCAAGGTTGTCCACACGAATTAAGCTCAATCGTTTTAGTAATTTAGGTAGAAACGTTGGCCTTGTACCCGATGGAACCTGTCAAAGATGAATATTGAAACTTATATTTACTCACGGTCCAGAAAGTGTGTTTAAAGCTGAGTTCTAGAGAGCGATAATTTCGCTCTTCATGAGCAATGCCGGACGGCTCATTTTCTTGTGATTGCGGCTCCTCGCCCCTCCGGTTGGCCAGATCTGGATTTCATCCAGACAAGCGTTGCCGGGGGGCGCTTTTTTTATTGCCGGATGCGTGGGTCGAGAATCGCAGCCGAGCATTATCGGGTTTGCCGCAATCCATCAGTTCGCCCGCAAGGCGACCAACGGGTCAATGCGCGAGGCACGTCGTGCCGGTATGTAGCCAGACAATACCGCAACCGCCGTCAGTACAGCCACCATCGCGAGATAGGTTGTCGCATCCCAGGGGGTGGTGGCGAAGAGCAGCGATGCGATGAGCCGCGCCGCCCCGAGAGAAGCCGCTGTTCCCAGAAGGATGCCGATCGCGGCCAGCCTCAATGTGCCCCACAAAACATCTTTCTGCACTCGAGCCATGCTTGATCCCAACGCCATGCGGATGCCTATCTCCTGGGTTCGCTGCGTGACGGAATATGAAATCACGCCGTAAATTCCGAGTGCCGCCAGCAGAAGTCCGAGACCTGCGAAAGAACCCACAAGAATCACAAAAAATCGCCGTGGCGAAGTCGCATGATCCACCAGCATCTGGATCGGTTTGAATTCGTTCGCGGGTTGGGAGGGATTCATTTCCCGAAGCGTGCCCATGACGGCCGAGGCGAGCGATGCGGGCGGAAGCTTGGTGCGCACCACAAGATCAGCAGCCATCGGTCCAAACTGGGGCGCTGTCTGCGAGAGATACATTTGCCATCCCGCCTCGGTTTCTGCATCGGTCTCACGGACATTGGCAACGACCCCGATCACCTGGGCATCGCTGCCACCGATTGTGGCGATCCGGCCGACAGGATCCTGCCCTGGCCACAAGGTTTGTGCAATCGCGTCGTTGATGATCACTGCACCGAGAGTCTTGTCGGTGTCAGTCCACTGAAAATCGCGGCCCTTAATCAAGTGCATTCCAATCGCATTGAGATATCCGGGCGTAACCACGTATACAAAGGTGTCAGGAAACTCGCCTTGTTTGAAGGGGTGCCCCTTGGGCGTGATGTCCCAGCTGCGATTGGTGCTCATCGGCAGGCTGTCAGTAATGCCTGCCGTCTCGACGCCGGGTATTTGTTCCACCCGTTGCAAAATCTGTTGCAGAATGACACCACGTTTTATTGAACTGTTCCCATCGTCGTAGGAGACACTAATGGCGGCTGCGTGACTTGGTTGGAATCCAAGATCGACATCAAGAACGTTAAGGAAGCTGCGCAGCAGCAACCCCGCACCCACCAGCAGCACACACGCCAAGGCAATCTCGGACACCACAAGAACGGACCGCATCCGATTATGGCTTTTGCCGTCGCTTGCGCCCCTGCCACCGTCTTTGAGCGCCGACTGCAGATTCCCGGTTGACACCCTGAGACCGGGAGCGAGTCCAAACAGAATCGATGCTGAGAGGGCGATGAACACGGTCCAACCGAGCGCAGCGCCGTCAATTCGGAGGTCGCCAAGCAGAGGCAACGCAATGGAGCCCTGATGAGCGAGCCATGTGATCACTGCGAAAGCCATGCCCAGCCCAAGCAATGCGCCGCTGGCGGAGAGTATCAATGCTTCCGTTAGTAACTGGCGCACGATCCTGCCGCGTCCGGCGCCAAGGGCGGTGCGCATGGCAAATTCTTTCCCGCGCGCGGCGGTTCGAGCCAACATCAGGTTAGACAGATTTACGCAGACAATAAGCAGAATCATTCCCACGGCGCACCACAGCACCACTAGAGACCGTCGCAGCTTGCCGCTAACATATTCCTTCAGACCAAATAAATTTGCGGTATAGCCCGTGCCAAACTCCGGATGCTTGAGATTGAAGTGAAGTTTCGGGAACAAGCTGTCCGCTTCCGCCTGTGCCTGACCCAGCGATACGCCAGGGCGCAGGCGGCCCACCAGCGCCATAGTGTTGCCCCAGTCCTCCATGTTTGCGAAAACTGCCGGCGCGAAAACGTCGATCCGCGCGCCAGGCGAGAAGACAGACCCGAAGTCGAACGAATCGGGCAACACACCCACAACCGTGGTCTGCGTGCCGTCAAGGTTAATGGTTTGTCCCACGATTGCGGGGTTGGCCCCGAATCTCCGCTTCCAAAATGCGAAGCTCAATATGGTTACGGGCCGGCTGTTTTTGAGGCATTCTTCAGAGGTGAACTGGCGTCCGAGCAGCGGCTGAACGCCCAGAGTGGGGAAGAAATTACCGGCAACTGAGAGGCCGGAAATCGGCTGCGGTTGGCCGGTGGTAATCAGCTTTACATTGTCGGGGCCGGAGAAGGCGAAGTACCCCGTTACCTGCTGGAAGGAGCGCGTCTGCCTTTGGAATTCCAACATGGCGTCAGTGGAGTAGGTCATGCTGGATTCGCCGCCCTTGGGGTCTTTCTGATGAATCCGAACCAGCTCCTGTGGATTTGAAAACGGCAGCGGCCGCAACAGCAGCGTGTTCACCACGCTGAACACTGCGACGTTGGCGCCTATGCCGAGAGCAAGAATGAGAATGGCGACGATGGTAAAGCCTCTCTCCCGGCGGAGAGTGCGGAAGGTGTACTTCAGGTCTTGCAACAGGATGTCGAGTCTCATAAATCCTCGCGCTTCGCGATGTTTGTATTTCGCCTGTTCCATGCCACCGAAACGAACCAGGGCCTGTCGCCGAGCTTCCACTTCCGAAAGCCCATGCTGAATGTTCTCCTCGATGGCCATCTCTAAATGCGCGGCCATCTCGGCTTCAAAATCCGCGTCCAAGGGCTGCTTATTCGAGAAAGCGTGCAACCGTTTTCGCGACCTCCGCAGAAGGCTCATCACTGGCTCCCCTCTCCCTGTTTATTCCTTGCCCATGGCGAGCACGCGGTCCATCACGCATGAAAGGCGCTCCCAATAGCGAGCATCTTCAATTAACTGCTTGCGGCCAGACGCGGTGATTGCATAAAACTTCGCTTTGCGATTGTTTTCAGAGGTTCCCCAGTTCGACTCGATCCACCCTCGCTGCTCAAGACGCACAAGCGAGGCATAGATGGTGCCCTGGTTCAGAAGCACTTCATTCCCGCTAACTTGCTCGATTCGTCGCGCAATACCGTAGCCGTGCTGCGGCCCCATGGATGCCAGGGTTTGCAGCACCATGAGGTCCAGCGTTCCCTGCAAAAGATCAAGTTTGGAAGGATGCATGTCGTACCCCTGTGGGATTACCACAGAAGAGTAACGCATAAACATGTGGGAATGCCACAGGAATTATGCGGTTTTCGTAAATTCTCTTGAGAAGACGCGATTGGAAGAGACGCGCAGGCCAGACTGCGTGACCATCTGGCTGAGCGGCTGCTGTACGTCACTTCCAGCGCGGTACACTGTTCGCCTATGATTCACAACGGCAAGGGCCGCAAACTTCCATTCGACCCCGTAGAAGCGCTCGCGCATCTACGCAAGAATGATCCCAAGCTGGGCGCACTGATCGATCGTGCGGGCGAGTTCACTCTGAGGCTTGATCCGGCGCCTTCGCCTTTCGAGTCGCTGCTGGAATCCATCCTTTATCAGCAATTGCATGGAAAAGCCGCAGCCACCATCCATCGTCGGGTACGAGAGTATTTTGGCGGCGATCCTTCGCCCCAGCTCTTGCTCGACACTCCCGATGAACCTCTGAGGGCAGCCGGTGTTTCAGGGAACAAGCTTAGAGCATTTCGGGATTTGGCGGCAAAAACGCTGGATGGGACCGTCCCGACACACGCCGTAATCATGAAACTGACCGACACCGAAATCATCGAGCGCCTCACTGCGGTGCGGGGAATTGGTTCGTGGACAGTCGAGATGCTCTTGATTTTCCGCATGGGGCGGCCCGATGTGCTTCCTGTCAGCGATTACGGCGTACGCAAAGGATTTGCACTGACTTTTCAGCGTGTGCCAGTATCTCGAGCGCTCGCCGTGAAAGACTTGCCAAAGGCGGAAGTCCTTCTGAGACGAGGAAAGCGCTGGTCGCCTTTTCGTTCCGTTGCCAGCTGGTATTTGTGGCGAGCGTGCGATCTTGCAAAGAGCACGCCGCCTGTGGGGCGTTCGGCTAGGACCTAGCCGCGATGAGTGGCGGAGATGTGCATCGGAAACTCAGCTCACCGTCCATACTGAACGCAGGCTCTAGAATAGGCAATACGCAGGGCTGATTTATCAGGTGCCTGCATCGAATGGAAGACGACATGGCTCCTGTGACAAGATTCATATGCATTCATGGGCACTTTTATCAACCGCCCCGTGAGAATCCATGGCTTGAAACGGTAGAGACGCAGGATTCCGCCGCTCCCTACCATGATTGGAACGAGCGTATTTGCGCGGAGTGCTATGCCACCAATGGTGCCGCGCGCATCGTCAACATCAAGAATCAGATTATGCGCATCGTGAATAACTACGCGCGCATCAGCTTTAACTTTGGACCCACTCTTTTGAGCTGGCTCAAGGACAATGCACCGCGGACTCATCGCATGATCCTTGACGGAGAGCGCCGTAGCCGCCAGACTTTTCGCGGTCACAGCTCAGCGATGGCACAGGTTTACAACCACATCATCATGCCGCTGGCCAGCACGCGCGACCGCGTCACTCAAATTCGTTGGGGCTTGGCTGACTATGAACATCACTTCGGCAATCCTGCGGAGGGAATGTGGTTGGCGGAAACGGCGGTTGACAGCGAATCGCTCGAATTGCTGGCTCAAAATGGAATAAAATTCACATTGCTCGCGCCGCATCAGTGCAAGCGCATTCGCGCGTTGACTAACGGTGCGGAATGGATTGACACCGCGGGAGCTTCGGTGGATAC
>Ga0302320_10025539_pt1 | contig 11482 bp, 7 predicted proteins | sample Bog_T0_3_FD_202130 | JGI IMG/M metagenome (GOLD analysis project Ga0302320, IMG submission 202130) | Peat permafrost microbial communities from Stordalen Mire near Abisko, Sweden - Bog_T0_3 | ecosystem: Environmental > Terrestrial > Soil > Wetlands > Peat | place: Sweden: Abisko, Stordalen Mire... | reverse complement strand
ACTGTCATCCTGAGCGAAAGGGGCCCCAAGCGCACTTCATTTCCGGGGTCCCCGGCGACAGGTCTTCGTCGCTGGGGTGGAGGTGGGGGGTGGTGAGTCGAAGGATCTGCATTTGCTTTTCGGCCTTTGTTCACTAGGAGCAGCCCAACTCGCCAAGTCGAATTACGGCTACCATGAACGCCAAAATCCCCCAGAAAGTTCATCACCACCCCACTGTCATCCCGACCGAAGTGGAAGGATCTGCGGCTGCTTTTCGGGTTTTATTCATGGAGAGCCGGGTGCCCCGGTCTCAATTCCGAGGTCGGACAGGAACATGAACCCCAAGCGAACGCCTAGCGAGCGTCTGCCGCATGCAATGCCGGCCTCATCAAATCCTGCGGATCGAACGCTCTTGCCGCCCGGCTCATGCACCGCGACCGCGCCTGCACGCCCGTCGCATAAGCCCGCGTCACATGCAGCCGCTCCATCACCACATACCGCACCCGCATTCCCGACAATGTTTCCGCCAGTTGTCCGGGAATGTTCTTCCGGTCCACATACACCACCAGCGCCGCTTCCTTCGGGTTGTCCAGACTCTGCCCCACACCCACTCCGAAAAACCCAGGATTCTGCGCCATCAGGCCCCGCGCCACCTTCTGCTTGACCTGAATCGCCTGGTTAAGCACCGCCGCTGACAATGCCTGCGGCGCTGCTCCCTCCACCGGATTCCCCGGCGCGGACCCCAGCGCAACCGCCCGCCCATTCGTCGGAATCACCACCGTCCGCACCCCGTCCACCGTCGCCGGAACGGTCGCGCTCATGGCCTCGTCCACATACACCAGCACCGCGCCTTCGCCCGGATGGTCGCTGCTCTTGCCCGTTGCCACGCCCAGCACTCCGGCCGACGGATTCACCAGCAGCCGCGCCAGTCCCAGCGCCTGCTGTGCGCGGCTAATCTCCACGTCCGGCAAAGTCCGAGCCTGTGCCGCAGCCACAGTGTTGTCGCCATAGTTCAGGCAGCTCACCCCGTGGTCACCCGTCCCCACAAAGCTGTAATTGGCTCCATTGCCCACCTTCGCGCTCAGCTCGCTCAGCACGTCCAGTGCGGGACTCGCCACCCCCTGGTTCACTCCGGAAGCGTCAGTTCCTCCTGCGAAAAACAGCCCCACCGGCTCGGCATCGCCGGCATCCACCACCAACGACCCCGAGTCGCCCGCATCGCTGAACTGGTTGCCGCTAATCGCCAGTTGGTTCGTATAGGTCTTCGTCAAATAGGGCTTCGTCTCCGCGCAGTCGGTAAAGTAGTCCACATTCACGTCCAGATTCACCGCGGATATATTCGCGCACGTCAGTCCCGTGGTCCGACCGCTCTTGGCGACGGACATCCCAAGGCCGGCCGTCTCCCCCTTGCCCCCCGTCGAGCTCACTCCCGGCGGAGCCGCTGACAGCGTCCCATCCAGTTGCCGCGTGCCCAGCTCCATGATGCTTCCCGACGGGTCCACCGTCCCTGAAACAACCTGCGCTATCGCCGCATCCGCATTCGTTGAACTCGCGCTCAGCGGCAGCCATCCCGTCAGAGTCCCCACCGGCGTCGTCCCCGGTCCATCTCCATACGGCGTGCAGTTGTTGTCGATCAGCCCCGGCTGCACAATCATGTCTCCAGCGCTCGCCTGGTCGCTCCGCGCTAAAACGTGGTTGTTGCTCAGCAGGTAAAGCCGCCCGGTCGTATCCGTCAGCAGCGACCCCAGCGTCCCGCCGCAGCAGTCCGCCACCTGGTTCCCCTGCGTGTCGTAGTCGTCGTTGTTTCCGCCTGAGCTGCCCAGCTCTGCCGGAGAAGCCAGCATCGCTTGGTGTTCCGCAGGATTGCTCCACACCCCCGCCGTATTCAGCAGCACCTCGCCCGAGGTCTTTGAAGTGGATGAGCCGGCTGTCGCTACAACATAGGTCACACCGGTTCCGGCAATCATCGCCGGCGCCGTATAGGTAACCGAGCAAGACGTGAACGCCGAGGAACTCCGCGTGCAGGTTGTCGACCCCAGCGAACCCTGCCCGCCGGAATTTCCCGTACCCGTATTGGCCAGCGCAAACGAGATTCCTGACTCTCCCCCAGCCTCTGCCAGAATTCCCGTTACTGTAATCTGCCCGTTCGCCCCAATCGCCGCATTTTCAGGCGTCAGCGGTTGCAGAAACCCCGGCGTCACCGTCAGCACCGCCGTTGCAGTCGTTCCAGAGCTCAGCGTTGCCGTAACCACCACCTGCGCCCGGTCCGCAGTCAGATAACTCGGCGGCATGTACTGCCCAGCCGAAGTAATCGTCCCCATCCCGCTGTTCGCATCTCCGCCACTCAATTGCCAGGTCACTGCCGCCGCACCGCCGCCGTTCAAAGTTGCGGAAAACTGTTCCACCCGCGTTCCCTGAGCACTGGTCCCGTTGCACCCCGTGCAGTTGGTATCGACGGTCGATGTTCCCGGAGCGATCGTGAAACTGCTGTTCGAAGGAGCCGCCGTCACGTGTGCGTCGCCGCAGCCCGCAGCTACAAGCATCGCCGGCCCAAGCAGCATCGCCGCTGCCTTCAGTCGCCAAGCCGCCAACTTGCTTCGCCGAACGAAAAAATCCCAACGCTTGCGCTCGGTGCGCAAACTGGAAAATGCGATCTGTGCGCGATGCGGCAAAGCCCTGCTCGACGCCTCCAAGGGCCGTTCCGACCCCCTACACTCTATAAGACACCATTCCAGCCGAATCGTGACATCCAGCAGGCCATTTCCTCTCTGCAACTTCCGTGCCGACCTGTTGGCAGCAGTACGTCCCCGACCCCAACCCGGATTGGTGCCCCTGAAGCCACTCAAATCACCATCGGGCTTTCCAGGCTGCGAAAAAACCCCTCCGTGCGGTAGGCCGGGGATTCATCCCCGGCACAAAGCCAATAGAATGAATGCGGCTTCACAGGCTGCGAAAAAACTCGATCAGCGGCCGATTCTCAAAGGCTTTGTATCAGGGCATGACCGGGGTACCGGGGAACCCTCTGGGTCGGGGTCGCGTGCCGATAAAGCCCATTAAATCAACGTTGGGCTTTAGCCCCTGCAAAAGCAAATGCAGGAATCTTGCCCCAAAAGCCCCTTGTTCCGCAACCTCTTTGGACCCGCAGAAAATGACGAGCGCTCCTACACCGCCGGAGCCTTATTTGCGCGTCAGCGTCACGCCCAGGCCGGTCGTAAGGATGACATCGTTATCCAGGGTGCCGGCCGGCGGAAACGAGGTGTAGTTGTCGCTGAACGTGGTCACCCAGTTGAACATCTTCGCCAGCTTGGTGCTGAAGGTCGAGTTGAACGTGACCTGCACATTGCTCAGGGTGTCGAGGTCTGGGTAAACCGTTGCCTGCTCGGTGAACAGGCTGTTGGCGCCGAGCTTGCGCGAGTATTGCTCGCCAAGGTCCAGAGCCGCAAAGCTGTTCACGGAACTGACCGTACCCGTGGCCGTTGCCGAATAGTTCTCGTGGGTCCACACCAGGCCCCCAAAAAGATCAAGGCTCTGCTTGGGAGCCTTGATGGCGTGGTAGCCGAAGCCGCCGCCGATAATGGAGCGAAGGTCGAGATCCTGAAGTGCGTCTGCCAGAAAGTCCCCGCTGGCAAACACGAACACCTTGGGATTGAGGTTGTGGTCGTAACGGATGCCGCCCCCGGTCGTGTTGGCACTGGTGCTCGGAGTGGCGTTCGCGTTTTCGCTATAAAGAGAGTTCACGTAGAGCGAAGTTTTGTCTGTCTTCGTGGTGCGGGCGGCCGCCAGACCCGCGCCAAAAGTAGCGGTGTTGGCGTTGCCGTGGGCCAGCGCGAAGCTGACATTGGCGGCACCTGCCCATGCGTGTCCCCAGCCGGGATGGAGCGAGTCCTCATAAGCCTTTTCGTCGGCAGCGCTGCGCAGCACCGCTACATCTGTGGCGGCCAGCGTCGATGTGCCAGAGGCAGTCGTCACCACCAGCCCTGTGTCGGAGCGTTCAATTCCCGTGACTGAAAGGTTGCCCTTGGCTGTCGGCAGCACCAGCGGCGCGGTTGTCATCAGGCTGCTCACCTGGTCCCAGGCAATGGCGATGGCGTCCGCATAGGCGGTCTTGAAGGTCAGCTTGCCCCCATCCAGCTTCACGGCCGTGCCGGTAAGCCGGTCCCCGTTTTTCAGCACCACAGTGTCTGCGTGCAGTGCGGGAGCGGCTGTAAGTGCGAGGAAGGCGAATGCCAAAACGGCGACGGAAAGGCTGGAAAGCTTGGTGCGGACAGGGGGATGCGCTTGCATGGAAGTTTAAATGCTCCTTGAGAGATAGGTGACTTTAGGGGACGGCCGGACACAATCCGGAAAAGAAATATTGGTTTGCTATCTATGCTAACTCGAATGCATGTTAGATGTTGCGCCAGAATTGCGAAAAACCTTCAGAAATCTTTCAGGATTGGAAATCCCTCTGGCTGCCACACTTACAGCAGGATATATCCCCAGCCTGAAAGGAAGTTTGTCATGTCAAAGTCTGTTTCCTATGCCCAGTGGTCTCTCGAACCTTACTCCATCGGGATGAAACTGCGTTCACTGCGGACCCAGAAGCGGCTCACCCTGGCCAGGCTGGCCGGCGAAACGGGCCTTTCCACCGCGCTATTGTCCAAGCTTGAGACTGATCGCATGGTGCCAACCCTGGGCACGCTTGCCACTATCAGCCGAGTTTACGGAGTGGCCTTGAGCTATTTCTTCAACGAGCCAACGCGGCACACCATTTCCATCACGCGCAAGGCACACCTGCAGGGCCATGACCACGGATCGGACCATGCCAGGGTGATTCCGCTCAACGCAGCTTCCTCCGGCGCGCCCCTCTCCTCACCAGCTCCTGGCAGCGCCTCCCCCAGGCTTTCGGCGCAAATGATTGAGCTTCCTGCCGGAGGAGTTGCCAGCATCTCCAACCTCTTCCATCAATCCAGCGGCCTGGTTTATGTGCTGGATGGAAAGTTGCAACTGGACTCCGGCGGCCTGCAGGAGTTGCTCGATACTGGAGACTGTGCCTACATCGAGAGCAATATGGCTTTGTCGTGGAGCGCAGCCGGAAAGCAGCGCTGCCGCCTGCTGGCGGTGTCTCCCGGCCTTGCAGCATCCCATGGCTGAGCTGGCCGGCTTCCTCTGGCGCCGACTCCCCAAGCTGAACCAACAGCCCTATTTCGCACTTCGCTCAATCAGTTGGAACGAGTCGAAAAACCGCGCACTGTCCGCATACGGAGCAGAATTGGGTGAAGCGACAATGGTCTGGTAGAGTGTCGTTCCAACCAGGTAGATGCGCGCGGAAATGTGTGCGCTCTCGCTATCCGCCTCAAACGCCACCCCATGATTCGTGCCCAGCGTGATCTTCTTCTCGCTGGCCAGGTGGCCTTTGATATTCGATACCGCGCCCGCCTTCGCGTTCTCAAGCAGTGAGTCCGGGTCCTTGTCTTTGGCGCCTGCGCCATAGTCGCACACCGCGGCAATCAAGGTGCTCGCGCCATCCTCCGCCTCAAAGGTCTCCAGGTCGAAAGCGCCGGCGTCGGTGGGAACGCTCTGCTTTTCCACCGCCGGCGTCGATGGAAAGGAAGCACCGAAGCCCTCAGCGGAATAGCGGTAGGGCTTCCATTCCGCTGCGGCCACCGCGGCTGCCTGCGGCCGGGCCATCAGCCCAAAGGAATCGAGAAACCGTGCCGTATCCGCAAAGCTCTCGCCCAGCGGCGAAATCACCATCGTCTGGTACAGCACGCCGCCGGCAATGTAGACGCGTGCGGTGAAGTGCAGCTTGTCGCTCTCGGCCACAAATTCCACCCCGTGGTTGCTGTCGAGTGCGATCTTCTTCTCGCTCAAAATTTGCGCACTCATGTGCTCCACTTCGCCATCTTTTGCGCTCTTCAGCAGCACTTCCGGATCGGCGGCCGCGCCCTTCGGGCCATAATCGCAGACTCCTATGTAGAGCGCCGTTTCGCCCACTTCCACCGTATAAGAGCGAAGTACATACGTCGCAGGGCCCACCGGGACGCTGGTTTTGCTCGTCTCCGGTGCGGATGGAAATAGCGCGTGGAACCCGTCCTCGGCATTGGAATACGGCTGCCACGCGGCAGCCTGTGCGCCCAAGGCCGAGGCGAGCGAAACAAGTCCCAGCGCCGCAAAAAGCGGGCAGAGAATCAGGAAGGTCTTCTGCAATCTGCGCATCGGGTCGAACTCCTCGCCGGCGAGAGGACACAGAACCCTCGGTTGGCGTTTCACCACCTGGCCTTCGGCTTCTTTCTCGCGCCCTAAGCTTTTCACGGCATGTGACTCCCTAGCAAGAAATTCCGTCTGCTTTTTCATATCAAAGGGTCAGGGCAAACGCATTTGAAAATTGATCCAACCCCTGAATGTGCCTTCCGGCAGGCCTGCAACCTGATCCCCCATACCCCATCCAAAAAAAAGCAAGCCCCTCCCCCATCTGACCTTGACTAACCTGCTTAAATCCAACAACTTCCACCCACACCACATGTGCAGGCAATTAACTCCTTTTGGCGCACAATCCTAGTAGAGGTGTTTCGCATGTCAAAATCGTCCGGCAAAACGCAACCCGCGCCCTCGCCCTCGCCAATTCCATCGCCCCGCCTTTGCCCCTGTTTCCCGATCCCTGATCCCTGTTTTCCGGCCTTCAAACCCCCCAAAAACGCTGAGACCCCACCCCCCCCCCTCGATTTCGTCAAAAAATCGAAGGTAGAATCCGCTTAACTTATTACTATTCAATGAGTTACAAAAACAGCCTGTTTACCTATCGGTAAACACAAACCCCCATTTTCAGGCAAAAAAACGCCAAAAACACCATCGAAACTGGCACTTTGGAGCAAAAAATGGCACTTTTCGCACATCGAAATTCGCCTACCCAAGCCATCCCAACGTGCTCTGTTTTTCCACCCCGATTCGCCCCTCAAAAGCATCTCCCTCACAACGTCAAGAGCTTGTCGTTCCAAATGCGTTTGCCCTGATCAAAGGGTTGCCACGGGTTTACCGTTTGCGCGAAGGGTGTGTACGATGAGTCTTGATTTCGAGGGAACGATACGATGCGACCTAACTTCAACCTCATGAAGGCCACACTCACCGGTGCGCTGGGTGGACTGCTTTTCGGCTTCGATACGGTGGTAATCTCCGGAGCCATTGACGCGCTCGTCAAGCTCTACGGCCTCAGCGCTCGCGGCGAGGGCTTCACAGTCGCCATCGGGCTGGTGGGCACGGTTCTGGGTGCGCTGGGAGCGGGCGTTGCCGGCCAACGGCTGGGCGGCAGAGAAGCCCTGCGCCTCACCGCTGTGCTCTACATCCTCTCCGCCCTTGGCTGCGGACTCGCCTGGAACTGGCCCGCTTTCCTCGTCTTCCGCTTCATTGGAGGACTGGGCATCGGCGCGTCGTCCGTGTTGGGACCCGTCTACATCGCGGAACTGGCTCCCGCCAAGTGGCGCGGACGCCTGGTCGGCGCCTTCCAGTTCAACGTCGTCTTCGGAATCCTCCTTGCCTACTCGTCCAACTACTTCATCCGCACCCTGCACCTGGGCCCGGATGAGTGGCGCTGGCAGGTTGGCATTGCGGCGCTGCCGGCAATCGGCTTCCTCGCCCTGCTCTTCTTCATTCCCCGCAGCCCGCGCTGGTCGGCCTCGCAGAATCGCATCGACGAAGCCCTCGCCGTGCTCAAGCTGATGGGCGATCCTGACCCGCAGGCGGAACTGGCCGACATTCGCAGCGCACTGGTCGAGGAGCATTCGTCGGCTAACGAGTCGGTCTTCCAAATGAAGTACCGCTATCCGTTATTCCTGGCCATCACCATCGGAGCCTTCAACCAACTCGCCGGAATCAACGCCATACTCTATTACCTCAACGACATCTTCATAGCCGCCGGCTTCAGTCAGATCTCCGGCGACCAGCAGGCCATCGCCATCGGCGCAACCAATCTCCTGTTCACCATTGTGGGCATGTCCTTGATTGACAAGCTGGGCCGCAAAACCCTCCTCCTGGTGGGCGCAGCCGGCACCGCCAGTTGCCTCGGCGGTGTAGCCTGGATCTTCACCTCGCACTCCCATCCCGGAGCGCTGGTCTGGCTCCTCATCACCTACATCGCCTTCTTTGCGCTGTCGCAGGGCGCGGTGATCTGGGTCTACATCGGCGAGGTGTTTCCCAACTCGGTGCGCTCCAAAGGCCAGGGCGTCGGCAACGCCAGCCACTGGATCATGAACACCATCATCGCCATGGAGTTTCCGGTGCTGGCTACGCGCATGGGCCGCGGAGCGCCATTTATATTCTTCGCGGTCATGACCGTGGTCCAGTTCCTCGTGGTCTTGTTCGTCTATCCAGAAACCAAAGGCCAGACCCTCGAAGCCCTCCAGCGCAAGCTCGTGAAAGCGTAGCCCGCGTTTCTCATGGTTCACCTGAACCAACAGCGCAGATCTACTCGTTCTCCGGGCTTTCGGGCGATAGGCCGGGGATTTATCCCCGGTAATCCTGCGCCTGAAATACCAGGGGGTTCAACCCCTGAGGCATGCTCTTTCTGCTTTCAGTCAAAATCACTCACCTGAAAACCGGGCTTCCACACAGGCTCCCACAGCTCCGCCCGTGACTCCAATCACCTCCCGCCCGAATCTCGGCCCTCTATAATTCTCGCAAGATCAAAACGCCAGCAAGCGCGAGGACACCATGGAGCAAACAGCGGTTTCAACCCCGGAGCGGAAAGAACAATCCGCCCACACTCTGCTCACCCGGCAGGCCGAGCGCGAGTCGCCTCTCGAAATGTTCCATTCCGCCGAAGCCAACGCCCTGCGCGTCGAAATCATCCGCACCGGCCGCAAGCTCTGGGACCGGCAGTATGTCGACGGCAACGGCGGCAACATCTCCGTCCGCCTCGGCGCCGAATTCGTTCTCTGCACCCCCACCATGCTCAGCAAGGCCGACCTTGAAGCTGCGGACATCTGCCTCTCCGATCTCAACGGCAAGATCCTCGCCGGCGACCGCACCCTCACCAGCGAACTCCTCCTCCATCTTGAAATCTACAAGGCCAACCCTCGCGCTCGGGCCGTCGTCCACTGCCATCCGCCCTATGCCACTGCCTTTGCCGTGGCCGGTGTAATCCCGCCGAACGGCCTCATTCCGGAATACGAAGTGTTCATCGGCCCTGCCGCCGTTGCCCCGTACGAAACGCCAGGAACCCAGGCCTTTGCCGAAACCGTCCTGCCCTTCGTCCACCAGCACAACACCATCCTCCTCAAAAACCACGGAGTCGTCTGCTGGGCAGATACCGTCACCCACGCCGAGTGGCTGGCCGAGATCATGGACACCTACTGCAAGACCTATCTCATTGCCAAACAGATTGGCGAGCCCCTGGGCGTGATTCCCGACGACAAAATCGACGACATCCTCCGCCGCAAGCAGTGGATGGGCCTGCCCGATGCCCGCATGGCCCGCATCGGCGGCGATCCGCGCGGCGGCGACGCCAAAAACGCCGCCGAAGTCGTGGAACTGGTGAAGCGCGAAACCGGGCGGCTTAAAGGGATAGAGCTGGGAACCCGTCTCTAAGGAGCATCTTGACCCGCGCAATGCGAGTTACGGCTACCACGAACGCCAAAATCGTCCAGCAGCTTCATCTCCACCACACTGTCATCCCGACCGCAGCCGAGGGATCTGCGGTTGCTCTTCGGCCTTTATTCATGAGGAGCGACAGGTCTTCGTCGCTGGGGTGGAGTGCAGGGGTGGAGGTTGGGGGTGGTGAGTCGAAGGATCTGCTTTTAGGCCTTGGAATTCACCCCGCAAACTTTGCAGACACGCAGCTACAAACTTCCGCGCAGAAAAGACGCCGCGGCATTGCGCGCATACTCGCATTCTTGAGCAACCGGACACTGGGAACACAAAGGCGCCTTGTCCTTGCACAGCTCTTTCCCATGCAGCCGCAGCAGAAGGTGCGCCTCCTTCAGCCGCGTCGCGCTTGCCGGCAACTCCGGCGCAATCGCCGTCTGCACCAAGCGGTAAGTACCGCCGTAGTTCTTTTGCAGCCGTCCCCACCCAAGCCGGACCAGAACCCTCAGCCCGTTCGACTCCAGCGGCAAGCCGGATGAAACTCCGCAAAGCAGCAGGATCTTCTCCGCCCCGGGGTCGCCGATCGTGGGGAATTGCTTCAGCGCCTTTTTGGCCTGTGCATACGGCAGTTTCAAGATGGAGTCCAGGTCTCCGGCGTATTGTTGCAGCGTGACCCGTGCGATTTCCCGCCACCGGAAAACGCGGGTCTCAGGACGCATGCCGCCTCGCTTGGCCAGCGGCAACAGCACCTTGTCTGGGGCAGCGTCAATGGCTTTCGCGCTCAATCCAACCTGTTCGCGCAATGCCTCAAACACCTCCCGCCGGCGTTCGTCCGGCAACAGATAGCAGGCATTCTCCCACACCACCAGCTCAAACGGGCCCTTGGCAGGCGGCGCTTCGGGCGCGCCATAATGGCGCTTGAGATTCGCAATCGTCTGGCTGAAGGGTTGCATTCGAACCTCGCGCGCCCTGGGATACTCCTTTGGGCAAGAAGCAAATAGCAGCGCTAGTCCATGCGCGGCAGTGTACCGTGTGCGGCACTTAACGCGCAACGCCAAACACAGCGCGTCCCAGGGGCAAACGCATTTGGAACCGCAAGCTCTTGACGTTGTGAGGGAGATGCTTTTGAGGGGCGAATCGAGGTGGAAAACAGAGCACGCTGGGATGGTTTGGGTAGGCGAAGTTCGATGTGCGAAAAGTGCCGTTTTTTGCTCCAAAGTGCCAGTTTCGATGGTGTTTTTGGCGTTTTTTTGCCCGAAAATGGGGGTTTGTGTTTACCGATAGGTAAACAGGCGGTTTTTGTAAATCATTGAATCGGCGTTAGTTACGCGGATTCTGGCTTCGATTTTTTGACGAAATCGAGAGGGGGGGGGTGGGGTCTCAGCGTTTTTGGGGGTTTGAAGGCCGGAAAAACAGGGGCAAAGGCGGGGCGATGGAATTGGCGAGGGTGCGTTTTGCTGGACGATTTTGGCATGCGAAACACCTCTACAAGGATTGTGCGCCAAAAGGGGTGAATTGCCTGCAAGTATGGCATGGGTGGAAGTTGTTGGATTTAAGTAGGTTAGTCAAGGTCAGTTGAGGGAGGGGCTTGCTTTTTTTTGGATGGGGCGTGGGGGATCGGGTTGCAGGCCTGCCGGAAGGCACACTCAGTGGTTCGATCGATTTTCAAATGCGTTTGCCCTGGGGAATGCTCGAAATGCGGCTTCCCTCGGGGGCTGAAGCCCAGCGTTTATTTTCAGCCACTTGCGGCACGGCTGAAGCCGTGCCCTTTCAAAACTTCGGCCATTTGGTAGTTTTTCCGCAGCCTGTAAAGCCCATCGTTGATTTGATTGGCTTTATCGGCATGCGACCCCGACCCAGAGGGTTCCCCGGTACCCCGGTCGTGCCCTTTCAAAACTTCGACTTGATCAGAGGTTCCTTAAGCGCGTCCATTGAGGCCTCTGAG
>Ga0302320_10025538_pt1 | contig 11483 bp, 8 predicted proteins | sample Bog_T0_3_FD_202130 | JGI IMG/M metagenome (GOLD analysis project Ga0302320, IMG submission 202130) | Peat permafrost microbial communities from Stordalen Mire near Abisko, Sweden - Bog_T0_3 | ecosystem: Environmental > Terrestrial > Soil > Wetlands > Peat | place: Sweden: Abisko, Stordalen Mire... | reverse complement strand
GTGTGGGCCGACGCCGATTACTGGTTTGGACCGGACGGCGGCGTCACCGTGATGATCTATCGCGGAACGAAAGACCAGATCCAGAACATCGGCGCCATGAATCAGTTCACCTTTACCCCAACCATCTGGCGCACCGGCGCCTTCGGCAACTACCTCTTCTTCGACAAGCTCGATCTTCTCGGGGGCTACATTCGCAGCCAGGATGACTGGCAGTGGGTGCAGAATGGGCCAATTACGAACTACATCGCAAATACCTACCGCGGAGAAGCGGACTATTACCTCAAGACCGGCCTGGTGATCATGGCGAGGGTCGATCGCGGCACCCAGAGCATCGCTCCCCAGCCGCTGATGCACACGCGTGCCTGGAGCATTGGCGGCGAACATGCGCTGACGGACCTGGGCAATGTAGTTGCACGGGCTGCATACACCCAGGAGCACGACGGCGATCCGCTGGCGCTGACAGGCACCACCGACAAGCTTTTCAAATTCGATGTTCGATTCATGTGGTAACAGGAGACTGAAATGCACAAATCACTTGCAATCGTCGCGTTCGCCGGGCTCATCCTTCCTCTGGTCATTCTGGCGCAGAGCGGCAACGTAACTCTTCCGCAGGATAAGGGGCCGGCCAAGATCGATGTTTCAGGGTATCCCGCGGCGCAGCAGCAGGGGTACAAGGTTTTCACCGACAAGTGCGCCAAGTGTCATACCATCGCTCGTCCCATCAACACCACTATGACCAAAGATGAGTGGGAGCGCTATGTGAAGCGGATGATGCACAAGCCGAACTCGGGCATCAGCGACGCGCAGGGGAAGACGATCTTCGAGTTCCTCGCGTATGACCAGGAGACTCGCAAAGACAAAAACCCGTCGGCCTTCTCCAAATCTCTCAGCGACGACGAGATTGAGAAGCTTAAGGCTGCACAGCACTAGAGATTCTTTGGTTTGGGGGCTTGCCACAATTAGGCAACGGTGTTGCATGGCCACTCCGGCGAGTCTGGTTTTGATCGTCGGGGCCTTCTTTCAATCGATCTGCTGCAAGCGGGACTCTGTTTCGGACTAAAGTAACTGCAACTTCGCCTCACGAGAGAACGCATGCGCTACTCCGTTACCGTCCCGGACCAGGAGTATTTCGATAAGAATATTCCGTGTCGCGCTGCCTGCCCCATCCACACCGAGTGCGGGCGGTATGTACAGGCCATCGGGATATCGAAGGATGAGGAAGCGTATCTCCTGGCCCGCGCGCCCAACCCCTTCGCCTACGTGCTGGGCCGTATCTGTGCGCATCCCTGCGAGGACAATTGCCGTCGCGGCAAGATCGACGAACCCATCGCCATCTGCGCGCTGAAGCGCTACGCCACCGATCGCCACAACCTGGGCACTGGGCACGATCCGGCGCGCAAGAAGCTGCCTCCCGCTGCCAAGCGCAACAAGCGCATCGCCATCGTGGGGGCCGGTGTCTGCGGCCTCACCTGCGCCCACGATCTTGCGCTGCTGGGCTACACGGTCGAGGTCTTTGAGTCTGCCCCGGTCCCCGGCGGAATGCTCTATCTCGGCATTCCGCAGTTTCGCCTGCCGCGCGAGATCATCAAGATGGAGGTCGACAACATTCTCGCCATGGGCGTTACGCTGCACACGCGCGTAACCATCGGCCGCGATATCTCGTTCGCCGATCTCAGGTCGAAGTTCGATTCTGTCCTTCTCGCCACTGGCCTCAACAAGGGCCGTGAGCTGAACATACCCGGCGCGCACCTGGCCGGTGTCTACAACGGCATCGACTTCCTCATCAACGTCAACCTCGGCTTCGAGATTGAACTGGGCAAGCGCGTCGTGGTTGTCGGCGGCGGCAATGTCGCTATCGATGTGGCGCGCGCAGCCGTTCGCCTGGTGCACGAGGGATCGTTGGAAGCAACCGGGGAAAGCCTTCAGCCCGCTCTCGACGCCGCACGCCTGGCCATGCGCGCAGGCGCGGAAGAAGTTGACTTGGTGAGCCTCGAATCGCGCGAACAGATGCCGGCGTGGAAGGGCGAGGTTGACGAGGCCCAGCATGAAGGCATCCTGGTCGACAACGGCTGGGGTCCGAAGGAGATTGTGGGTGAGAACGGCGTTGTCACCGGCCTCAAGGTCCGCCGCTGCCTCACCGTCTTCGACGAGAACGGCCGCTTCAATCCCGCCTTTAGCGACGAGGAAAAGATCATCCCCTGCGACAGCGTCATCCTTGCCATCGGCCAGCAGGCCGATTTGTCATTCCTGAGTGGGGACGAAGGCGTCCAGGTGACGCCGCGCGGAATCCTCAAGATCGACGCTGACCTCTCAACCACCCTTCCCGGAGTCTTTGCCGGCGGCGATGTCGCCTTCGGCCCACGCATTTTGGTAGAGGCGGTCGCCAATGGCCACCGGGCCGCACGCTCCATCCATGTCTATCTCAGCGGCAAGACTCGGAAGACAGTGCGCAGCCGCTTTCGCATCATGCCCAACTGGTCCATGCCGCGAGGATTCCTCACCACTCCGCGGCAGAAAATGCCGGTGCTCGCCGCCAACCGGCGGATCGGGATCGCCGAAGTCGAACTTGGATTTGACGAGGAACAGGGCCGCGCCGAAGGTCTTCGCTGTCTTAATTGCCAAGTGAATACAATCTTCGACGGATCGAAGTGTATCCTCTGCGCCGGCTGCGTGGACGTCTGCCCGGAGAGCTGTCTGCGTCTGGTCGACCTCGCCCAGGTAAGCGGCAATCAGCGCTACGACGCCCTCATCCAGCATCGCTACGGTGTGCCCGCCGCTGAACTTCAGGCTGGTCAGGCCGGCGCCATCATCAAAAACGAAGAGAAATGCATCCGTTGCGGTCTCTGCGCCGACCGCTGTCCAACCGGCGCCATCACCATGGAGTCGCTGGAACAGCAGGAACGGGAAGTCTTTGAGTAGGAGAGCAAGAGCATGAATCGACGAACATTCTTCAAGTTCAGTTGGGGTACGGTGGGTTTCGGCGCCTTGATTTCGGCAGTGGGCGTCAGTCTCGGTGCCGTTGTCCGGTTCCTTGTCCCGAGCGTCTTCTACGAGCCGCCGCAGGCATTCAAGATTGGCGACCCCGCGGACTTTCCTTTCGGCCCTCCCACCTTTCTTGTGGACGAAAAGATATTCGTCTTTCGCGATCGCGATAAGGGCTTCGCCGTAGCCAGCGCAGTCTGCACCCACCTGGGCTGCACGGTGGCCCACTTCCAAAGCGACAACCGCTTCCATTGTCCCTGTCACGGCAGTGTCTTCGGCCCCGACGGCGCAGTGCAGCATGGCCCGGCGCCCCGACCCCTGCAGTGGTTTGAAGTGACACTGGCGCGCGACGGTATGCTCCGCGTCGACAAAGACAAGGTAGTGCCACCCAACTATCGGCTCATGGTGTAACGATGAATCTGATCCGCGACATCTGGCAATCGATCGTACGGCGCGACCCGCTGTCCACCGACAAGGGAAAGTCCGAGCTGGTCTTCCTGAATGTGTGGCTGCATATTCATCCTGCCAAAGTGAAGAAAGAGAACATGAAGTTCAGGCATTCCTTCTACCTGGGCTTCATCACCTTCTTTCTCTTCCTCATTCTGCTCACCACCGGAATCGCGCTGATGTGCTACTACCGGCCGTATCCGCCGCAGGCCTATCAGGACATGAAGGACCTCCAGTTTGTGGTCTTTATGGGGCCGTTCCTGCGCAACATGCATCGCTGGGCCGCGCACGGCATGGTGGTCTGCGTCTTCCTGCACATGTGCCGGGTGTTCTATACCGGCTCCTACAAGAAGCCGCGCCAGTTCAATTGGGTGGTCGGGGTAGTGCTGCTGCTGCTGACGTTGGGGCTCTCCTTCACTGGCTATCTGCTGCCCTGGGACCAACTGGCCTTCTGGGCGATCACGGTGGGCAGTAATATCGGCAGCTACGCTCCCATCGTCGGCGGGCAGTTGCGCGAACTGCTCCTCGGCGGCCATAGCGTTGGCGAGGCCGCGCTGCTCCGCTTTTACGTCTTGCACGTCGCGGTGCTGCCGTCGGCTTTGATTCTCCTAACCATTGTCCACTTCTGGCGTGTGCGCAAGGACGGCGGCCTCTCGCGGCCGGTCTGGAAGCTGAAGCCGAAGACTGAGCAGCTCGTCACCATCGGCGCGCCCCCCGCTGGTGTCCCGCTGCAAGCGGCGGCGGCGTCAAAGGACAAAACTTACGGCCTGATGGAGGTCGTCACCGGCAAGCCCATCTTCGAAACCATTACTCCCGAGGAAGAGGAAGACACGGTCTTCTCGTATCCGTACGCCTTCGTTCGCGAGGCTGTCGTCCTGATGGGAACGGTTACCACCATCATGGTGATGTCCCTCTTCCTCAACGCGCCCCTCGAACAACTCGCCAACCCCGCAAAGACCCCCAATCCCGCCAAGGCGCCGTGGTACTTTCTCGGCTTGCAGGAACTCGTCAGCCACTCCGCCTTGCTTGGCGGCGTGATCGCACCCGCCCTGATGGTCCTCGCGCTGCTGCTGATCCCTTACCTCGACCGCAACCCCAGTCGCCGTCCCGCCGAACGCAAGCTCATCCTATGGCTCTTCACACTCTTCGTCGTCGCCAACCTGGCACTAATCGTCATCGGCACATTCTTCCGCGGGCCGGGCTGGGCGCTGGTTCCCCCATGGGTACACGTTGTCGGAGGGGCTGAGTGATGGAACGCAAACTCCAGCAAGCATTCTTCGCCCTTAGCATCGTCGCCCTCGTTCTTATCCTTGCGGCCGAGTGGCAAGCCAATACGCCATCGTGGAAGAACTATCAGCGAACCTTCCTGCAGCTCGAAGCCCAGGATGAACCGAACGCCGCAGCAAAAGCCGCCGTTCTGGCGACCCCGCTCGAGATCCACCAGGTCATGCTCACCGGCCTGCAGCGCGTCGATCGCTGCACCACGTGCCATCTTGGCGTGGACGATCCTACCCTTAAGAATGCGCCTGAGCCCTACCGCTACCATGCCAACCTGGGGCCGCATATTCCGTCCCGGTTTGGCTGCACCATCTGCCATGGCGGCCAGGGCCTCGCCACCGACAAGCAGAACGCTCACGGCAGCGTGCCGTTCTGGCCAAACCCGCTCCTCTCTCCCGACTACGTTCGCGCCTCCTGCGGTCGATGCCACAAGGAGGGAGACGTGCCTGGAGTACCGGAACTCGCCGAAGGCCGGCACCTCTTCGAAACTCAGGGTTGCCGCGGCTGCCACAAGTTGAACGGCGTAGGCGGCAGCATCGGCCCCGACCTCTCCGAAGAGGGCGCAAGCCTGCGATCGCCGACGTGGCTCGAGCAGCACTTCCTTGTCCCGAGTGCTGTCTCTGCCGGATCGGCCATGCCGAACTTTCATTTCACCAAAGACCAGGCGCGTGCGCTCACTTACTACATGCTCTCGCTCACGAATCAAGACATGGGCAGCTACTATGCCAGCGTCCGCCTCATCCCCAGTCCCGAGTATGGCCACGAGCTCTTCGTCGAAAAGAACTGCATCGCCTGCCACAACGTCGGCGGCGTCGGCGCCAAGACCGGTCCCGACCTGCTCGGCGTCACCAAGCGGCACTCGCCCGAATGGCTCGACGAGCAACTGGTCAATCCTCAGCTCGTGTATCCCGGCAGTTCCATGCCCGAGTACGACCTCGAAACCAATGCCCGCAAGGCACTCCTCGCCTTCATGACGACGGCTACTCCCGAAGACGCGCAGTCCATCGTCGCGGGCAGGAAGACCGCGCTCAAACCCGAGGATGTCGCCATTGAGGCAGGCAAGCAGGACTTTGCGCGCTTTGGTTGCGTCGGCTGCCACGGCACCGAGCTGCAGGGTGGTGTGCCCAACCCCAACGCCCAGGGCGGCGAGGTGCCGTCCCTCCTGCACGTCGCAGACGACTACACCAAGGACGAAGTCATCGCCATTATCCGCGACGGAAAGGCGCCTCCGCTGGATAACCCGGCAGGCCTCACGCCGCCGCTCTACATGCCCTCATGGAAGCATGTGCTCAGCGACGAAGACATCAACCGGGTTGCCGACTACCTTTGGTCGATGCAACAGAAGAAGGAGAGTTGGTAGCCCTAGGTCTTCACTTGGCCTCTGGGCCAGTGGTCCAGAATGGATACACCGCCTACGCCAGCATCCTGGCTGGAATCAATGGTTGAGGTGGGCCTACACGGCAGCTACCGGCTTATACAGACCTCGCGGACCGCGGGGCTACCATAGCCGAGCAGATCCGCTCCGCGATAGCTCGACCTATTCAAGCGTCGGAAGATCCGGCCTTTGATTGTCGGGCGGCGCCGGATAGGTCTTGCTGCCGTCGTTCAGCTCAAGACGGACGTAATCCCAGACCACGCCGGTGGTGACATCTCCGGCTGGAACGGTGAAGGTAATCTGATTTTCGCCAGCCTTCATCAGCGAGGCATCGAACTTCTGGATGTACTGATACCAGGCGCCCTTATCGGTGTTGTAACGCAGTGCGTTGGTCGAGACCGGGCGAATGCTGCCGGCGTCCTGCCCGTTGACGCCAATGGCCAAGCTGCCGCCGTCTGCCCCGGCCAGCGCCAGGCGCAGCACAGCCGTACCCTGCGCGGCTTTCGGCAGGTTGAACTTGACCGTCCAGGTGGTCGCCTGGCCGCGGCCCCAATCCCGCCACGGATCGTCCTTGCTGGGGGGAGTGTTCACCCATCCGAAGCGCTGGTTGTAGGGGTCCTTTGCGGCAGGATTCAACCAGGCGGTGGTGGTGGAGTGCGGCACCTCCTCGAAGAACCAGTCCTTGGCCGGATTGCTCTTGCCGATGGTGTAAGTCACGTCGTTGGGGAAGAGCCCGGCATAGCGCAGCGGCCAGCCCCACAGCCAGTAGTTGGCATCGTCGCCTTTTAAGAACTTGTCGGAAGTACGGTCGGGATAGCCAATCTCCCAAATCTGCTTGCCGAAGCGAACCGGCTTCCAGTCGAGTTTGCCCAGATCGATCTTCTTGCCGGCTTCCACGGTGATGTCGGCCTTGGCGAATTCACCCAGCACTCCGTCGGCAAAGGCATGCAGCGTGTATTTGCCGGGGCGGACGTTGGGGATGGTGAATCGGCCATCCTCCGCCCCGTCGACCCAGAACTGGTAGTAGTCGCCATCGTGCGCCCAAGTGACGACGTTGCCGTTGCCGCCGCGCGTTTGGTACCCCGCTCCGGCGCCCTGGTAGTTCGGGTGGGCCAGGCCGACAGTCAGATGAGGAAGTGTCTTCTTAACTGCCTGGGGATCGTCGAGCACGAGTTGGCCCGTAACGGAGGCGCGTCCGTCTTTGTGTGGGTAATCTACGCCCTCCACCCAACTGTAAGGCCAAGCGGCCTTGACCGATTTCGATTTGGCAACCGCGTCCTCCCACAGAGCCATCGCGTTGTCATGCCATTCCGCGGGCACGGCCGGCATGCCGCTGCCGGAGGTGGCCTTCAGCTTGTCCAACTCGTCTTGTGACGGGTCCTTGGGATCGTCCAGCGAATTGAAGTAAACGAAGACGGGGCCGACAACGTGCTTCCAGTCCTCGCCCGCGGGGATGTTGTTGCCGGAGCCGCCGGCATAGTGGCCGGAGGTCCAGTAGTCCAGCAGGGTTGCTCCCATGTGGGCAACCAGATCGAGCTTCTCCGGGCCGCCGCCAATGTACTCGTTGGACGGGTTGATGAAGTAGACGCCGATGTGGTCCTTGGTGCTCGACCAGCCCCAAGCCGTGAGTTTGTCCATCACAGCGCAGTAGCTGTACTTATGCTCGACGGAGTTCTTATAGACCCCGTCCAGGATGATGCTCTGCTCTTTGGCGTGAATGACGACGCCGGAGCGCTGGTCCCCATTGGCGATCATCAGCTGATTGCGGTCATTGTCGACCGAGATCCAGTTGAAGGTGGGATTCATCTGCAGGATGAACCGGCTCTCGCCCTCGCCGGCAGCAGGATAGGAGGCCGGGTGGGTGTACTCGGCGTAGGTGTAGAAGCCGCTGACGCCACGCTCCAGCGTGTAACGAACTTCGATGTCCATGCCGCCACGACCTGCGCCCGACGGAACGCCATATTGAGCAGCACTCGTACCCGGTGCTGCGCTGCCACCACCGCCGCGAACGCCCGGAGTGCCGGGATTAACACCCTTCACGGAGACCTCCGCGCGTTGACCTCCGTTGCTTGCCGGATCAATCGTCACCTTTGCGGTGACGGTGCCTGCGGGAGTCTGCTCCCAGTATTCGCTGCGGGCGTTTGGGATGTCGATGCCGTGATAGTAGACCGTCGTCATATTGCCGTTGCTCTTCAGGATGGTGGCCTTGACGATGCCATTGTCCAGGACCCAACTGTCGCCGTTGTCGGTGAGGGTAACGGGATCGTTGACCGTGACTTTGGCGACCTTCGGCAGCACGCTGGCGGCCCGCTGTGCCGCCGCGCCGCATGTCAGTACAACTGCCAGGGCAAGAAACGTGGACACGAAGAGGACCTTTGCTTTGGTCATGGCGGAACCTTTCAGAATGAACCGTGAGCTGGAGATGTATCTCGCTTGAATAGAGTCTCCGCTGGATCGCCAAGAATTGTACAGTGCGATGGGTATTGCGGGCTAACGCCGCAAGCGTGGCCGGAACGTGTATTCCCGTGCGGCGCCCCTATGTCGTGCGGAGCTTCTACGGAGGGTCACATGGGCGCGCCGTTGCCGTGCGTCTGTGTCTGCAGCGTCCAGTTCCCGGACATCGTCCCGTTGGGGTTCGTGTTGGGGTCGTTGGTCTGAAACCACTGCGTTCCGTTCGACCAGGTCTGCGAGTACTGACTGGAAACTTTCGCAGTTCCTCCCGAGCCGGTGACCGTCTGCTGATCGAGGGCGAAGTCGACCCAATCAGAGGCAGCGTTGGCGCTGGCTTGGCTCTGCGCGGCCATGTTGGCCTGGAAATTGTTAAACTTCGCCTGCTGGCTGGCCTGAAAGTTCTGGAAATTCTGCTGCATGGTCTGCATGAACTGGTTATGCATCGCCTGAAATGTGGCGGCAGCCTGCTGCTGCATCCGGTTCATGGCGGAGAGGGCTTGCTGGCCCTGCTGTTGCGCCCGTGCGAGGACTGCCTGGTCCCACTGCGCGTTGTCCTTAGGGTTGGGGAGGTTGTTGTTGTCAACGAGCGTATCCAGAGCGTCGAGTTGGCCCTGCGGAGCGCGGAGGTTATCGACTCGCGCCCAACAACTGCCGCCCTGCAGGTATCCGGGGTTGGGATAGATCGTGCAGATGACTACGGCGCGTAGCCGCTGGTCGATGACGAACGACCCGTTATGCGTTTGAATATGCAATGCGGCTGTGTCCGCCGTGGTCTGCGTCTTTGCGGGCGCAAACGTAACCTTCGCGGAGTTCTGGTTCTGCATGTCGGCGAAGTGCTGCGCCCACTGGCTGAAGGCCGGCGTCACAGGCATAGCGCCCACCACATTCACGCCGCCGGGCAGCGTGGTCAGAAAGTGTTGCAGGAAGTCGCTCGCGGCCATGGGCTGTTTCATGGCAAGGCAGCCCTGCGGCATGGGGGCATTGGCGGTGCTCCAGTGCCAGCCCAGCGCCGGATACTGACGAATCTCAGTCAGACTGTCCGCGGAGTAGGCGCGGTACACGGGCCATGGCAGCGTGGTGCAGGGCGCGGTCATGATGGTTCCGTCCATCTTCCATCCGGTGGGGATGGTCATGGTTTCGGCCAGCATGTTGTTGAACGAGGGATCGTTGACGGTCGCCGTCGTGAATGTGGTGGGCAGAGCAGCGGACGCCGCAGCGCTGGCGGGCGCGCCAGAGGAGGATGCTGCGGACGATGGGGTGCCGGAGGAAGATGTTGCGGAAGATTTGCAGGCGGCGAGCATCAGAACAAGAAGCAGGGCGGATCCCCACGTGAGACGAGTCATAAACTGGAATCTCCTTTTCGGCACCGGGTCGCTTGAATTGTACCGCTCCTGAGAGTCTTGCAAGCGTCGCCAACCCGAAAAGCGTGTTGACACTTAATCAGGTGTAACACTCACATTGTCTGCTCCGGCCGTCGAACGTCGAGCGGTGTCTCGCCGCAAGTATCATTGGCGCGATTAATAATTGTGTTGCTGGAGCGTCATCCTCATGAAGAGTCAAGAAAGTGGGTCCGTGAGCGCTGCTGCCACACTCATTCCGGTAGGGGAACACAACGACCGCCTGTCGCCACTGTTCGCGGAGCACTATCGGCGCGTGCTGATGTCGGCATATCGCATCGCCGGGAATATGGCCGATGCGGAAGATGTTGCGCAGGGGGTTTTCCTGCGCCTGGGTTCGGGTGAGGCGGTGGCGATGTCGAACGCGGGAAGTTATCTGTACCGCGCGGCCATCAATGGCGCACTTGATTTGTTGCGGCGCCGCAAGGCTGCGGCTACTGAACCGCTGGAGTGCGTCGCTGCCATGGCGTCGACGGAGCCGAGTGCGTCTCCCGAGGCCGCAATTTCCAGCCGTGAGCTGGGCCGGCAGCTGCGCCAGGCAATCGGCGAGCTGGCGCCGCGCGCTGCGGAGATGTTTGCGCTGCGCTACCTGGAAGAGCTGGAGAACCCTGAGATCGCGAAGTTGATGGGCACGTCGTCAGCGGTTGTGGCGGTGACCCTGCACCAGGCGCGATCGAAGCTGAAGAAACGATTGACCGAGTTACAACGGGGGACGCGATGAAACGGGAAGAAATTTCCATCCTGGATAGAGCTGCGCGCGCGCTACAGGCCGATGTGCCGGACACCGAGGCCATTGCCGCCTCCGCCGCGAAGGTTGCGCAGCGACTGGGCATTCAAACGAATCACGAGGTTTTCTCCGGAGTGATTCGGAACTGCGACGACGTGCGGCAGCTAATGGACTCCTATCGCGCCGGCACTCTCTCCGAAGCTCGGATGCTGCTGGTGCAGGCGCATCTCGGCGAATGCGGCCTGTGCCTGCGGCATTTCCGCGAAGGCGGGGCAGAAACGGCAGTCGACTGGGCGCGGCCTCGTGTTGCGTCGCGGGAGCGCGTTCGCTCTACCCGGCGGATGCATCCGCATGCATGGGGGTGGGCGCTTGCGCTTTCCTGCATGCTGCTGGCAGCCGCGGTCTTTGGCTACAAGGCATATTGGCAGGTGCCCCTGGGAGTTCGCGCAGAGGTGCAATCGATTGACGGCGCGGCCTACTTGATCTCCGCGCCGGGAAATACGAGACTCGCGCCCGGCGCAAAACTGCTTGAGGGAGACCGAATGCGAACCGCGGGCGACTCGCGCGCCGTTCTGCGCCTCTCAGACGGCTCGGTTGTGGAAGTGAACCAGCGCAGCACACTGGACGTGAGCGCACGCGGGCGGAACACCACCGTCGCGCTCGATGAAGGTGCACTGATCGTCACTGCCGCGCACCGAACCTCAGGGCATCTATATGTAAGAACTCCGGATTGTCGCGTGGCCGTGACCGGGACGCTCTTCTCTATCAACTCGGGGATCAAGGGGTCGCGGGTTGCGTTGCTACAGCGATCGGTCGACGTGGCGCA